>Ga0335081_10003820_pt1 | contig 23740 bp, 16 predicted proteins | sample Lox_Sample_35_FD_206713 | JGI IMG/M metagenome (GOLD analysis project Ga0335081, IMG submission 206713) | Soil microbial communities from Loxahatchee National Wildlife Refuge, Florida, United States - Lox_Sample_3.5 | ecosystem: Environmental > Terrestrial > Soil > Wetlands | place: USA...
CGAACATTGCTGCGGATGATCGGCTCGGACGTTCAAAATATGGTTTTGGCTTCAATGTAGAGCAACCTCTCGCAGATGACGGCGAAACTGGAGCTTTTGCAAGGATCGGCTGGAACGATGGTCAGACAGAAGATTTTGTATTTACGGAAGTAGACCGGCACTTGAGCACTGGCGTACAGGTGAGCGGAATACATTGGGGCCGTACAGACGACCGCGCAGGAATCGCTTATGTGTGGCATGGCCTGTCACCTGAGCATCGTGATTATCTGGCTGCTGGCGGGATCGGGTTCCTCCTCGGTGACGGCAGGCTCAACTACGGACTGGAGCAGATCCTTGAAACCTATTATCGCGTCCAACTTGGTCAATATGCGCAGCTGAGTCCGGATTTTCAGTATATTCAAAACCCCGGTTATAACCGTGACCGTGGGCCTGTTGAAGTCTATTCTCTGCGCTTACACGTCAGTTATTAATTAATTCATCAAGAGGGATGGCATCCAATGAACATTTTTACTCGGCTTTATTACCGATACCGCAGGATGTCTAAGGCAATGCGGCTCTTTCTGCTTGCAGCTGGCCCCGGAATTATCGTGATGGTTGCCGACAACGACGCGGGAGGAATCACGACTTACACTGCAACCGGTGCCAAATACGGGATGCACCTTTTGTGGTTTCTGATTCTCCTGGGTCCAGTGGCTTATTATGTTCAGGAGATGACGGTGCGCTTGGGTGCGGTCACCAAACGAGGCCATGCCGAGGCGATTTTCTCCGCCTTTGGTCGTTTCTGGGGCTGGTTCTCCCTGCTGGACCTGGTCATGACCGACTGGTTGACCATGATCACCGAGTTCATCGGAATGACTGCTGCCCTGAGCATCTTCCACATTCCTTCTATTGTAACAGTCGTAATCTGCTGGCTCATCATGGGGGCAATGATTTCTACTGGCCGATACTGGACCTGGGAGAAAATTGCGCTTTTGTTCTGCGTGCTCAATTTGATCTACATTCCAGCCGCGTTCATGGTGCACCCATCTGTGAAGGACATCGTCTTTAACAGCGTGGTACCGCATTTCCCACCGGGCGGCTTTACGAACGAGCTGTTCTTTCTCCTGATGGCCAATATCGGGACGACGATAGCGCCCTGGATGCTGTTTTTCCAGCAGAGTTCGGTCGTGGATAAGGGCCTGGACGAGAGGGACATCAAGTTCGGTAAAATCGATACGGCTATCGGATCAGTTTTGACGGTCGTTGTAGCGATGGTTTTAATAATTGTTTGCGGTATACTGCTCTATGGCGTGCCGGTGGATGATGCTGCGGTGGCGGCCAGGCAGATTATGCCCCAAAGCAGCATCATTGGTACGTTGATAGCAATCGGTCTTTTTGATGCCGGACTGCTCGGGGCGATCTGTATCTCGCTGGCCAGTTCCTGGGCCTTTGGGGAGGTATTCGGTTGGGCCCACTCGCTGAACGCAAAGGTCAGAGAAGCGCCATGGTTTTACGCCTATTATATCTTTGACCTGTTGCTTGCCGGAACTGTCGTGCTCATTCCTGGCGCGCCACTCGTCCTGATTACGCTTTTCGTTCAGGTGATCGCGACAACCTTACTGCCTGCCGCGTTGGTCTTTCTAATCCTGCTCCTGAATGACAAAAAGACCATGGGCGAGTATGTCAACACGCGATGGCAGAATATTGTCAATATCGGTATCGTCGCCATTATTATAGCGCTTTCCACGCTGTATGGCGTTAGCACCCTGTTCCCGAATATGTTTAAATAAATAGAGGAGATAGACATGATAAAGGATTTTTTTAATAACAGTTATGCAAAAATCCGGGAAATTAACAAAAAATATGAAACTCCTAATATCGAGATGTCCAAGTGGGTAAAGGTTTCTTTGCTGTTATTACGGCTTTATCTTTTTACCCTGATAGGCTTATCGATTTATAAATTTATCACGCTGCTGAAATAAGAAAGGCGTATCATGAACACCCTCATTGAAAAAAAACAGGAAAATGTTGAAGCTGTATATTTTCTAAGCGATCTTCTCGGTACAAAAATTCTTAATGGCGACAAGAAGATCGGGAAACTCCAGGACATCGTCGTTATTGAACAGGGAAAGCTCCCGGTCGTGACTCATTTTATGGCTCATCGGTCCTTTGGCCGTAAACCGCTCCTTGTTCCTTGGGAAAGAGTGGTGTCGGTTAACGTGAAGCAGATCATCGTCGATCTTGAGGTTATTGAACTGTATGAAGTAGAACCGGCTGAATCTCAGGTACTTTTGAACGATTACATCATGGACAAAAAGGTACTTGATATGGATGACAATGAGATCGACGTCGTATATGATATAAAACTGGCACTGCGAAACCGGGTCCTTTATGTAACCGACGTCGACTTCAGTAAATACGCCCTGTTTAAAAGATTGGGCCTCAAACCGCTAATGGAACTGCTGTTTGGCAATTCCGACTTCATAAAAAAGGATACTCTCTCCTGGTCATATGTGCAGCCATTGCCGAAGCATATCGGCAGCTTTAAGGGCGATGTAAAGCTCACCGTCCTGAAAGAGAAGCTTCTGGAGATTCCCCCGGTCGATCTTGCGGACATTTTGGAGGAACTGAGCGGGGAGCAGCGGCTTGCCATCTTCAATGAACTGGAAACCGAGCATGCGTCGGATACTCTGGAAGAAATCGAACCGCGGGTGCAGCGGCAGATCATCTCTTCCATCAAGAAGGAGCGGGCTGCGGAACTGATTAATGCAATGACCCCTGCACAAGCGGCCGATATTCTTGCCATCCTGCCGGGGTCAGAGGCCGACGAAATTCTCAAACTGATCGATAGGGAGAATGCCGAGAAGATACAGTACATGCTGGACAAACAGGACGAAAAGATCATTAACTTGTCCACGTCGCATTTTATCAAACTTCCGCCCCGTACTCCGGCAGGCTGGGTCCTCGAGCAGTTTCGCGATATCGCGCGGGATATGGACGAGATCATGTATCTCTACATCGTAGATGAAAAGGACACTTTGCTGGGTGTGGTAGATCTTAAAGAAGTGTTAAAGGCCGAGGGTGACGATAAACTGGCGGACATCATGACTACGAACATCATCGACTTGAACCCGGAAAATACGCTCCTTGATGCCGCTGAAATGTTCTCGAGATACAGCTTTCGGGCTATTCCTGTGACTGATGAGAACAAGGTGATTCTCGGAGTTATCCCTTATCGCGATATCATGAATCTGAAGCACAGGTTTGTGTGACAATTTTTCGTCCGGGGTCAGAGAGTGGGGCATACTCTAGAGAGGATCACCCTAGGAACCCGGGCAGCTTTTTTACTCTTTAGTAGCCCTAAGCGTCGGAGCGGATACGTTTAGGGAGGAGCGTCGAGCACGAAACAAAACAATCAGCGCGAGAGACGGTATCGCACCAACCGAAGGAAACGAAAGGCGGAGAAATAAGAAGCAAGGCGTCGTAACGCCCTCATCGTATCGGTGATACAGGGAAAGAATCCATCGGACCCTGCGAAGGTAAGAGGGACGTTTATAACAGGCACTGCCGAGAACTCAGACACTTCGAGACAAATTTATACCTTTTGAAGCGACTGGATATGTTCGTGAATTGCCAGCGGAATGCTTCAATATCTCCCTCACATCAAAAAACCCAATAAAAGACAATTTGTAAGCAAAAGGAGAGGAAACGCGCCATGACCGAAGCAGAACTTCTCAGTTTCGAAGAGCTCAAAGAGATCAAAGCAAAGACTTTTACGAAACGCGTTGCTATGACAACAGCGATATTTGCGGTCCTCCTCGCCATCACCTCACTGGGTGGCAACAATGCTATGAAGGAAATGCTACTTTCACAGCAGCAGGCATCGGACCAGTGGGCCTTTTACCAGTCAAAGACCCTGCGGGAGCATCTTTACAGAACGAACGGCCTGCGGATTGAATTAGATCTTCTAGAGCGGGGCGAGGGAATGAAACCGGAGGCAAAGAAGCGGTATGAGGCAATGCTCAAGGAAATGCGAGCGGAAGAAGCGCGATATGGCGAGGAGAAGAAAAAAATGGAAGAAGAGGCCAAACATCTCGAGGCGGAACGGGACAAGAACCTCAGCAAGGACCCCTATTTCGACTATGCCGAGGTCTTGCTGCAGATATCGATTGTCATGGCATCGATCTCTATCCTGGCTGACTCTCGTCAGATAGTTTATTTTGCGATCGTTTTCGCATCACTCGGCACGATCCTGATGCTGAACGGGTATCTGATGATTTTTAAGTTGCCGTTCTTTCATTGATTATCATTAATCAAAGGTAAGAGTGCTTCTAGTATGCAGTCGACTTAGTGATGGCCAAAAGTCGCCCTTTTGATCGTGAATTCAGGTACCGTAGTATCTCAATTATTAATCTTACATCAAACAAGACAAAATCATAAACACACTACGAAATACGATCTGGGCAACACCTTGATAGGGGGGCGGGCCGGATTAGAATCCGACCCGCTGCTCTCCAATGCTATTCGCCTTCTCGATCGCTACGTTCCTTCAGGTACGGGCAGATGCCGGCTTGTCCGTTCTATGCTGCGGGTGACTGGGACGGACTTCCCGACCTCGGCCCTGAACCGGATGGCCGCGATCGTTTGAGGAGCTTCCGCTTTCGTTTCTGCGCCTCTAGCCGCTTCCTCTTTTTTTTCACCGAGGGTTTTTCGTAAAAGCGCCGCTTTTTCAATTCCCCAAATACCCCGTCGAGCTGGAGTTTTTTTTTCAGGTTACGCAGGGCCTTTTCGATGTCTCGGGACTGGACCCTTACCTCCACGACCTTCCTCCTCCGCCGCCGTATCCGCCGCGACTACCCCTGCCGCCACCGCCGGACCCTGAGCGCTCAGTCTTCGGTTTGGCTTCGTTCACCGTGATCGTCCGGTCCATGAACGCTGTGCCGTTCATCGAAGATATTGCCTTTTCCGCATCTTCATCCGACGCCATCTCCACGAATCCAAACCCCTTGGACCTGCCATTCGTCTGGTCGACGATTAGCGTGGCGGAAAGAACCTCGCCGATCTTCGAGAATGCATCTCGCAAATCCTCTTCGTGTGTGTTATACGACAAATTTCCGACATAAAGTTTTTTCGCCATGTTGCCTCCCTGTGTTATTTCAATTTCGCGCTGACGGTCATTGCCGCACAGTGCGTTTGTGTCTCCTCTGTAATTACGCAACGCCCCTCTGAAGAAGCGCGGAGTCGCATGGATGTCCGCAAAACCCCATCCTTCGCCGACTAGGCATGCAGTCGCTTTTTTATGTGGGAAAAGGTGAGAGCAGGAGGAGTCAGTAATCGATGAGAAGCGCGGACGACTTCTCGTTCCGGGACGAGAGGGCCTTGCCCCATTAATAGTATATAACTATTATACGATTTTTGCCGTCAATTGTAAACATTTCCTTACATCTCCTTTCATTTCTATGTGCATCTCCGGTAAGCCCTTTCCTTAAGTGTGCTTATAGGCTCAACAACTAGACGAGGTTTTTGGATTATGCTTCAACAAGTAATTGATAATTTGGATGTTCCCCCGGGATCACTGCCACGTCAGGCGCGCCCTAGGTCGGAAATATTGTTGCTTGAGCATTAATAAGATGAGCAGTAATAACCGTTGACATTCCTGCACAGAAGGGGCATTATCATTGTGATAAGTGACGGATGTTCTTGTAGGGAAACCGCAAAGACAGAAGACTCTGCGGCATTTTTTATCCCTTTCCCTCGCTTCAATTTCACAAGAAGGAGTGAGATCCTCATGGAAACAGGCATCGTAAAGTGGTTCAATGATTCCAAAGGCGTTGGATTCATTACCCGTGAAAAAAGCGGCGATGTGTTTGTTCATTTTGGTTACATTCAGGACAGTGGTTTTAAGTAATTGGCAGAAGGCCAGCCAGTGCGGTTCGACGTGGTCGGCTCACCCAAAGGTTCCAAAGCAGCCAACGTTGTAAAGCTCTAAATCAAAGCTTAGACCATCATAGGCCCTTATCATGTCAAGGCCTGTTTTTTCTTTTCCCTTCTTGTCGCAATAGATCGCCACTTCCTGCGGGGGGATAAAAGTGGAGGACCGTCTTCACGATCCGTGACGCCTGGCAGTACAAATTGCTCCGGGATGTCTGGGGAGAGGCCACGATTTCCCATTTACTTCATCCGGAATCATCGTCCTGTATAATGAATCCCACATCATAGCTCGGGGCTTTTGTCTTTTACATTGAAAGGAAAAACATGAACCACAGACAGAGTTATAGACAAAAACTGGAGTTGGAGAGGACCGCACTTGTCGCCCTTGGGCTTATTTCTGAACGATATGTCGGAGTTTCGAACATCGAATTTCGCATGATCTATTACCGTCGTGGTTTGGACGCGGTTTTAATGAAGCGTACGCTCAGTTTTTCGTCTGCGGATTACGCCGGTTTTCACATGAAATGCATGGAGGATGGGTGCACTGGTGGCGGTTTCGATCTGGCCCCCGTGGTTGCAGGCCTGACTAAATCTCATAAAAAGACAATAAAGGGAAAGGTCTATTGTCACGGCATGAACCATACCTTCGGACACGCTAGTATTGCCTATGAAGTCAACATCCAGTACAACAAACAGGTTAAATAGATCCCCCCACGCTTTGCACAATGCGGCATTAGAGGTATGATACTATGACTATCATACTGCAATGCCCAGTCTGCCGCAATCCCCTGCTTAACTCCGCTGACGGCTACCAATGCTCCAAGAACCACACCTTCGATGCTGCCCGCGAAGGGTACGTTAATGTCCTGCTTTCTCACAAGAAGAATTCCAAAGAACCCGGTGACAGCAAGGAAATGATCCGGAGCCGGAGACGGTTTCTGGACCTCGGGTTGTACAACAGGATTTCCGACGGCATTAACGACGTAGTTGCAGACAATCTCCCTGAACCCGGGAGCGAACGCGTTTTTAACATTCTCGACGCCGGCTGCGGTGAGGGTTTTTATCTTAAGCGCCTCAAAGTGTTTCTAGCGCAGAAACCCGGAACCCCTGTCCCCAATGAGTTCTACGGAGTGGACATTTCAAAATTTGCCGTCCGCATGGCCTCACAACGGGATTGGACAATGAGCTGGTTTGTTGCCAGCATCTTTGACCTGCCCTTTGCAGAAGCTTCCCTTGACGTGGTTTTGAATGTATTTTCGCCTGCTGATTTTCCTGAATTCTCCAGGGTGCTTAGGGAAACAGGGGCGCTAACGATCGTAAGCCCCGGCCCGAGGCATCTCAACGGCCTGCGGGAAATCATTTATCCGAATGCCAGGGAACATGTCCCATCAACAATCAGTGAAGAGGCCAAAGGACTTTTTTTTCTTTCCGCTGAAACAAGAATCAATTATCAGATTGAGCTGAAGAACCGCGAGGCGATCATGGACCTTCTGGCAATGACGCCCTATTTCTGGAATATCGATCTCAAGACCAAAGCCAAGGTGGAGGCTCTTGACCGGCTCTCCTTGGATGTGGATGTCGAACTACGAACTTTCAAAAAGGGAACGGGATGAAATACCTTTGGATAACAAAAAAGCCCTCTCGCGCTCTGTGTGGGTTTTGCAGACAATTGATTACTTAACGCTGAATCGCATATTTAAACTGGCAATTGTCAAATGTCAGAATATCGGTTACCCGAAGGGGATGATGGCATCATCAAGTAGTAAGCTTTCAGACATTTGTCACTTAAAAGTATCGACAATGTCTTTTGTCAGATTGAACTGCACTCTATGATCTTCTTGCCGCAATCTTTGCCATGATATAAGAGTATATAGGGTGTTCTTCCATCAATGCTTTCTTTTGACGATGTCGGATAAGGAGAGCATGATCGCATTAAATGGAGCCTCAGGGCACATCGATCTCCTGATATAAAAAAAGCAGTTTCGGGCCACCGATGTCTTGAAATAGTCGTCGCCGATGTCTTGAAACTTGTGATGTAATTGATGGTTAGTCCGCTTTAGTTAGTATGCAGAGGAGTAGGTGAAATCAACAAAATCACATTCGCTTCTTGATCCAATACCTGAAGAAAAATAACATTTATTCAGCCCCAGACGATGTACTCGGACGGTTCTTCGATTACGGGACATACTGTAAGTTTCGGTTGGAACCATGTGTTACATTACAAAATGACGCTTTTTTACCGGGAATGGAGAAACATTCTTTGTTTAATTCTGTGCTACTTTATTTTTCTTCAGCATTCCACCAGCCTCCGCCGAGAGCGACAAATAGAGCGGCAGTATCCTGATAACGCTGGGCCAGAGCCTGGAGATAACCGATCTTCGCCTGATGGTACTGGCTATCCGCAACAAGAACCTGAATATAATTGGCCGTGCCGGCTTGGTAGTTCGTCTGAATCAACCGCAGCGATTCCTCCGCAGCATTGAGCGCACGAGATTGGGCGTGCACCAACTCGGCATCATGTTCCAGCGCACGCAGAGTATCGGCAACCTGGGCAAAGGCGCTCAGAACGGTCTGACGGTAATTTGCCAAAGAGATCTGATAGGCATCAAGTGCGGCCTGCCGTCCGTACCACAACGTTCCACCGCGGAACAGGGGGGCACTAATGTTGCCACCCAGGCTCCAGAAGCTGCTGTTACTTTTAAAAAGGTTATTGGAAGTATTGCTTCCGACACCGTAGTCGCCGTTCAACGTAAAGCTGGGGAATAGTGCAGCAGTGGCCACTCCGATTTCTGCGCTGGCACTGTGCAGCTGTGCCTCAGCCGCGATAATGTCGGGTCGCTGGCGAACGAACTGCGAGGGCAACGTTATCGGCAGCTCACCGGGCAGCGTAAGATCGGCCAATTCGACCTGCTGCGGAGCCCAATCCGCCGGCGTGCGGCCGACCAGAGTTGCAAGCAAGTCCTCAGTCTGATTTATCTTCAGCAGGAGCGGCGGAAGCGTTGCCTCAAAAGAGGCAAGCTGACTTTGGAGGCTGAGTACGGTCGCGTATGGGACTGTTCCAGACTGCGCCTGTTCTTCGGTAAGCTTAATTTGTTCCCGCTGTAGATCGATGAGTTGCTCCGTGGCCCTAATCTGTTCTTGATAGCCCGCCTGCGCGACCATGGCATTGACAACATTGCCAGATAGGGTTATGTATGTGGCCGAAACCATAGCATGTTGAAAATCCACCTGGGCGCCAAGATTTTCTACGGCGCGGCGTTCCCCGCCGAAAACATCGAGTGTATAGCTGACCGTGGCTGATAGAGTGAACAGATTAAAGATGCCGCTGGGGGTAATTCCTCCTGTGAGGGCTGGCGCGGATTTTTGCCGAGACGCTCCAAGGCCGGCATCCAATTGGGGGTAAAATACGCCGTAGCCGGCTCGGAGGATATCTTGGCTTTGGCGCAGACTAGCCTGCGCCGCCTGAAGGTTCTGATTATTCGCGATGGCCTCTTTTACGACTTCATCGAGTTTAGGAGAATTGAAAAGCTGCCACCAGTCAGAAACGATTTTGGCACCCTGTTCAAAGCGCTGCGCTTTGCCATCCACAGGTATCGTCATGGTCGGCATTGTTCCAGTCGTGTAGCTCTCGATAGACGGCGGTTTGGGACGCTCAAAATTCGGCCCTACGGCGCAACTGGGCATGCAGCACAGTAAGACGGCGCACAGCCCCTTAATTGCCGTTGCCGACATCTGCGCTCTTTTGAGGTTGGTCTTCTTCGTTGTTTTCGAGAATATTGTCAGCTGTTGTCGATACAATGACATTGACCTTTCGTTGAAAATGCATCTGGTGCTCACTGTTGAGTACCGGTACTTTTTGTCTCTGTCTCCATTTCTCCAATATAAACATCTACCAATTGACCTGGATAGACATCAATATCTTTTGGCTTCTTAAACTTGAATATCACGGGCAACACTCTTACATCTACCCTTTCAAGCTTTTGATCCGATAATTCAATTTTAGGCGATACATAAGGCTGTACCCGCACGTATTCAAGAGGAATGCTGATGTTCGTGCCTCGAATAAACATTTGCGCGTGCATTTGTGACGCTTGGGGTAGTCTGGATATGAGTATCTCATCGATATAGCATCTGACGCTGATATAGGCTTGCGAACTTCCAATGACAAGGATGGGATCAAATCCCTGCGTATAGCTATCGTACGTGCCTTGCGCGGATATGTAACTGCCGACCGCAGCATTGATCGCCAGGATCGAGCCATCTGCGGGCGCCTTCACAGTGTACTTATAGAGCAGCGCTTGGGCGAGTTCATACTGTTTCTGGGCTACGTCGATATTTGCTTTTGCCACTTTGACCGCGTTGACCGCGTTATCAAGGTCATTTTTAGCCACAGATCTCGGGTCCAGTTCATATGATTTACTTAGTTTGTCCAGTTGATCCTGAACGTTTTTGAGATTTGCGATCGCGAGTTCTATCTGTGATTTCTGCTGCTCAACGGTTGCCCTCTGGATGGAATCCTCGATTCGGATAAGCGGAGTGCCTTTTTTTATGATTTTTCCCTCGGAAACCGGGATTTGTACGATAACACCCGAAACCTCTGGATATATATTAATGTTCTCGCCGGTTCCTTGGTAACTTTCAACTAAGCCGTTGGCATAGATGCCCCTGGCATAGGGATTGGAAGCTGGATTGAACGCCGGGGGCAGGGGCTTTTGCTGTATGCCGAATATATAGGCACTTCCGAGGCCGATCATCAGGCCGATGATCGCAGCGATAAATATCACCTTATTCCTCACGATTTTCTCCTTTTATGATGCCGGTGATTCTGCCGTCTTCCATTTTCATGATCTTATCGGCGTATTCAAATATTCTGCTATCGTGGGTAACGATAATAATACATCGCTTATCATTTAGGACATTTCTTTTGACGAAATCCACAATTCTTCTCCCCGTGTCACCGTCCAGCGAAGCGGTCGGTTCGTCGAATACCAGAATATCAGGGCTGCTTGCGATCGCTCTGGCAATCGCCACCCGTTGCTGCTCCCCGCCGCTCAATTTGACCGGCTGGAGAAATGCACGATCTTTGATCCCTACTATTTCGAGATACTCCATAGCCTTGTTTATGGATTCATTCCAGTCATGTCTTTTCAGGATAAGGGGGATCGCCACGTTTTCAACCGTTGTAAGCCGGGGAAAGAGATGGTAATCCTGAAACACAAATCCAACCTTGTTCAGCCTGAAATCGGCGATCTGGTCGCCGGGCATGCTCCAGATATCTTTGTCCTCGACTAGCACCGTGCCCGAATTTGGCTTGAGAATTCCCGAAATCAGACTTAGCAAGGTTGTTTTACCGCTCCCTGAGGGGCCCTCGATGTAAAACATTTCTCCGAAGTTGGCTTCAAAACTGACGCCCCGCACGGCCATCGTTTTTGTTTCCCCTTCGCCGAACCATTTGATCAGTTCGTTGGCTTTTACCGCTACTGTGGCCATGTTATCCTCGGAAAATGTCGAATGGCTCTATCTTGAGCACTTTTCTAACACCGATATAGCTTGAAATGCTGGCAATGATCAAGACCATGACAAAGGCGAAACCGAGAGATCCATACGTTATTCTGGCTGCGTAGCTGGGCAGCCTGAGTCTTGCCATCATGATTAGGGTGGAGGCGAGGCCGATACCAAGGCCGTAGCCGGTTAGAGACGTAAATGTGGCCTGGAATAGAATCATAATGACCAGTTCATTCCCCTTTGCTCCGATCGCTTTTAAAGCGCCGAATTTTTCCAGGTTCTCCAGGATGAAGGTATAAAAAGTCTGGCCTGAAATTGATAAGCCCACGATGAAACTTATTACCGTCATGATGAGCACATTGATACCTAGCCCCGTCTGGTATTTATAAAAAGTGGAAGTTTTCTGGATAAATTCGTCAGCCGTCAGCGCCTCGTACCCAAATTGTGCTACCTGCTGCTTGATATACGGCACAGCGTCGCTGCTCTTCGGCTCGATCAATATAAATGCAGAGGTAAATCTCGTGGAGGGGATATAGGTGATAGCCCTGTTATACGTGGTGTAGAGGGTCGGCACCCCAAACAAGCCGCTGGTAGTGACTTTTGCGATGCCGGTAATGACTCCCCGGTGATCGTTTATCTCAAATTCGGTGCCTATTCGGGGATTTTCGAGCTTGGAGAATTCCGCATCCTTAACCACAATAAAAGCATTTTCTGCATAGATATCATGGATATTCCCCTCGATGAGCTCAGGCCTCCCGTACAGGCTGGCGTCGTCCAGCCCGAGGACCGTCACGGATTGATAGACGCCATCGCGCATCCTTACAAGCGCCCCGCCGGAATAGAGCGGTACCGCGTATTTAACTCCATTAATGCTTCGTACCGCGTCCAATACATAGTCCGGCAGGGGGATGCTGTTCGCTGGGGTATTGACCGCTGGGTCCATCACCCAAAGCTTGGCACCTATATTTAGGACAGTTGCAGACGACCGGTGCAGGATGCCGGCGAACATCGATGTCATCATGCACATCAAAAAGACAGCGAATGTTATACCGACGAGCAAAGCGGCGAATTTGCCCTTGTCATTCACTAGCAACTTAAATGCGATTTTTAGGATCCCTTTCACTGCAGTTCTCCCTTTAGGGCACGGCGGTTAGTGTCCGGCGATGTGATTGGTGTCGAACGGTTTGGCAACCTACCCGATGCCGACAGTAGTATCTCGTCTTACCGAAGCACTCATCTGAAAATGGGACACAATCCGAAACTCCGGTGGTATGTATGAGTCTCATAAAGTATCTGCTTCGACGGCAACATCCCCGTGTTTTCAATAAAAAAACTTAGACATATGTATTTTAGCATATTTCCCGGCTCATAGTCTAAACTGGATGTGTGACCTGTATTTTGTATTATTCGGTCGACAAGTTTGTGAGGTTGTCTTAAATAAATGAGTGGGCAAGTGCAAATAATTTTTTGGCGGCATACTAATCATCGATAAAAAAATTAATTGAGCTGACGACCTTACAGGAGGTATAACTACAGACAAGACGTGGTAATCGTACGTGTGGCAGCTTGTTTCAAAAATTGACAGGGTGGGAAGGTCGAAGTAATTGATAGACGCTGGAACAAATGCTTCAAGAAACAACGAAGCAAATATAACGAAGTCTCCCTTGCTGCGTCACCAAAAAGAAATGCAAAGTCGAACGTCATCATCTTCGATGTCAAGGATAAGCAGGGATTTAGGAATCCTGTAATCTCGCCTTAAAATCGATAGGTGATCAAAACGCCTCTATCCTTCCCATCCATAAATGGCGCAAAACTCAGGTTGCTCTGTTTAGTATGGGAGGCAACGACCGCTTTACCTGTGAAATATCCTATTGCGGACCCTATAAAGACATCGGATGACCAATGAGCGTTTTCGTGTAATCGTTCGAAGTCTATGAGCGCAGCTGCCCCGTATGCCAATGGAGGAACAATCATATTGTCGTACTCGGAAGCAACAACGGTGGCTATTGAAAACGCAGAAGCGGCATCACCTGAGGGAAATGATTGGTAGTCCCCGTTGGTTGTATACCCAGACCACGTATCGTGCGGATCCCCTGTATAGGGACGATGCCTTCCCGTTGAGTATTTCAAAACCTCAACAAAAGCGCCAGTAATAATAAAACTTTCGGCAGACAATAGAAATGTTGTCTTGGCTTTGTTATCTGAAGCTATGTATCCGTAAGCACCGAGACCCACCAAGACAGGCACAGAGAAAGTGCCTATCTTTTTGGCATCGTCTGACAAATTCTGATATGTCCCGCTATTGTGTTTTAGCATCCACGTCTTAATCTGCTCATCCTGCGTGTACAATCCCACAGCTACACCCGTAACAATGGATGCTTCCAGCCAGTCAGAAGAACTCCAACGAGCTGGCGATGTCAAGATATTCATGGTATCTGTCAAATAGCCGGTGACATAATCCTTGTTTAGTTCAACCGATGTTGTCCCCGAGTCTGTCAATTGGGTCCTTTCAGAGGGAACTATCGAATTGTCAGCGGCAAGAGCGGATGAAGTTGTGGTAAGAACCAGAAGAGCGACAATTCCACATGTTTTCAAATAGTGAATGAACGACATTAAAAAGCTCCTTCTGAAATAATAAAGTTTAAAAAATGAAACAGTGCATTATAGCGATTTCACAAGGTTTAGTCCATAATATTATCATTTTTTTGTTTAAGACTTCCCGTCTGTAGCTACTGCGATATACTAAGGATAGTTAAGGGAATGTTTTTTTAAACCTTTTTTACTTCGTCGTGTCTAATTTGCGTCCAATAACTCACCACAAGGTTTTTTCAAAACTTCTTCATTAATTTATAATGAAGGCGACATAAATAAACCAATTGGTTCGAGGTGAAATTTACTTATTGTGATGTCTACATTTAATATAGGTGACAACAATTTGAGTAGCCATTTCGAGTTTGCGAACCCTTGGGATGTCGATGATTGTATTCGTTCTTGCCGCTGTCGCACGTGCAATCGGGGCAACCGAATACGAAAACGTAAAAATGAAGTGAAAGCTATCCTTGGAATGCAATCTTATCCAACGTATAAAGCAGCAATACTCTGTTGAAGTACTCGAAAGGAGATGATATAATAATTTTTTACTTTCTCCACTATTTTTGTTCACAAATCCAGCTATTCTTAGCGTGGCGCTGCATGATAAGCAGCCATATGTCGAAATTATTGAGGAGTACCTGCAACCATGGTGTTTATGCAAGAATCAGATGATAACCGAAAGGACCGGATCAACTCTTCGGTATTGCAACGGAATCGATGGCTGATGCTTTGCGTGGTTTGCCTTCTGATAGTCGGCGCATACATTTTCTTGGGTAGGGTAGATCGGAAGGCGCATGCGGCCCAGCAAGCGCTGTCGTCGCCGCCGGGTGCTCCGGTTTCGGTGGCCCAGGCGAAAAAGGAGAATTTTGGCGTTTACCTTCCCGGTCTTGGCACTGTTATATCGCTCAACACCGTCACCGTGAAGACCCTCGTTGACGGTGAGATGACGAAAGTCCTTTTCCGGGAGGGTCAAGCCGTAAGTAGAGGAGAACTCTTGGCGGAAATCGACCCGAGGCCGTTCGAGGTGCAGCTGTCCCAGGCGGAAGGTGCATTAGCCCGCGATCAGGCTCTATTGCAAAACGCCAAGGTCGATCTGGAGCGATATAAGGACTTGGTCAAGAAGGATCTCATTCCCACACAGCAGCTTGACACGCAGCAGTCCCTTGTGCACCAGTACGAAGGCATGGTCAAGACCGACCAAGGCCAGATTGATAGTGCGAAGCTGCAGCTGGTCTACGCCCACATTACATCACCGATCAACGGCCGCATCGGCCTGCGTCAAGTGGACCCGGGCAACATTGTACATGCGACTGACGCCAACGGGCTTGCAGTCATCACCCAGTTACAGCCAATCTCAGTGATTTTTTCACTACCTGAAGACAATCTCCCGCAGATATTGGGTAAATTCAGGAGCGGGGTACGGCTGACGGTCGAGGCGTACGACAGAGAACAGAAGCAAAAACTCGCTACTGGTACCCTGTTAACGATAGACAACCAGATCGACCCGACCACGGGTACGGTCAAACTCAAGGCCACGTTCCCCAATACGAGTAATGAGCTTTTTCCGAACCAGTTTGTCAATGCCCGCCTTATCATCGAAGTCAAACATGACGCAATCATCGTGCCGGCATCTGCCATACAGCGGGGGCCTGAGGGCACATTCGTCTACGTGGTGCAAGCAGACCAGACAGCAGCACTGCGTCCGGTCACCGTCGGGGTCACTCAGGAAGGAAACTCTTCCATTACGACTGGGTTGTCAGGTGGCGAACTTGTCGTGGTGGACGGAGCGGATCGACTGCGCGACGGAAGCAAGGTCGAAGTAAAGGGCCAGAACAGCGGGACCCCAACTCCTCAAAGGCATAGCAAATGAATTTCTCCCGCATCTTCATTGAGAGACCGGTTGCAACCACACTCCTGATGATCGCGATTCTTCTTGCTGGAGCGGTAGCGTACAAGCAGCTACCGGTCTCTGCTCTGCCAGAGGTTGATTACCCGACCATCCAGATCAGAACGTTCTATCCAGGTGCAAGCTCCGATGTCATGGCCACCTCGGTCACGGCTCCGCTCGAGCGCCAGTTCGGCCAGATGCCGGGCCTCACCCAGATGACCTCGGCGAGCTCTGGGGGTAGTTCGATCATCACGCTGCAGTTCAGTCTGGACCTCTCACTCGATGTTGCCGAACAGGAGGTCCAGGCTGCCATCAATGCGGCTTTTAGCTTCCTGCCGCCGAACCTCCCGACCCCACCGGTCTACAGCAAAGTAAACCCCGCAGATGCGCCGATCCTGACCCTGGCGCTTACCTCAAATACGCTGGCTCTACCGCAAGTTGAAGATATGGCTGACACGCGGTTCGCCCAAAAAATTTCCCAGCTGCCCGGCGTTGGTCTTGTGAGTCTCTCCGGCGGCCAGCGTCCTGCAGTCTGTATTCACGCCAATCCCACGGCTCTTGCAGCCTACGGGCTGACGCTTGAAGATGTACGAACAGCTGTTACTGCCGCGAATGTCAACGAGGCGAAGGGCGGCTTCGACGGCCCGCGCCAGGCCTATATCATCGGCGCGAACGACCAGCTATTTTCAAGCAAGGATTACCGGCCGCTTGTCATCGCCTATCACAACAACGCTCCGGTACGTCTGTCCGACGTCGCGGATGTGGTGGATGACGCCGAAAACGTGAACGAGGCTGCCTGGATCAATACGTCTCCTGCTGTGATCGTGAACATTCAGCGCCAGCCGGGCGCTAACGTCATCGAGGTTGTCAACCGGATTAAGAAACTTTTGCCGCAGCTCCAGAATGCATTGCCCTCGTCCATCAAGGTCACGGTCTTGACTGACCGCACGACAACTATTCGTGCCTCGGTCAGGGACGTCGAGTATGAGCTGCTACTTTCCGTTGCGCTTGTCATTCTCGTCATTTACCTGTTCCTGCGCAACCTCCCGGCAACGACCATCCCGAGCGTTGCCGTACCGCTCTCCCTCGTTGGTACCTTCGGCGTGATGTATTTGATGGGCTTCAGCCTGAACAATCTTTCACTCATGGCTTTAACGATCTCGACGGGTTTTGTCGTTGATGATGCGATCGTGATGATCGAGAATATCGCCCGCTACGTCGAAGAGGGAGAAACGCCGAAGCAGGCGGCGCTCAAAGGAGCCAAGCAGATAGGGTTCACGATCCTCTCGCTCACCATATCGCTCATCGCAGTGCTTATCCCGTTGCTATTCATGGGGGACGTGGTCGGACGCCTCTTCAGGGAGTTCGCCATCACGCTGGGGGTCACGATCCTGATTTCGGCAATCGTTTCATTAACGCTTACTCCCATGATGTGCGCGCGGATACTGAAGCATGTTCCCGAGGAAAAACAGGGAAGGTTCTATCGTGCGTCCCAGCTTTATTTCGACAGGATCATTGCGGCTTACGGGAAGACGCTAAAATGGGTGCTTCAGCACCAGACAGCGACGCTCGCTGTCGCCGTGAGTACACTGGTCCTGACCGTGCTGCTCTATGTTATCGTCCCGAAGGGTTTTTTCCCTGTCCAGGACACAGGAGTGATTCAGGGGATGTCGGAAGCGTCGCAGTCGATCTCCTTCCCCGCCATGGCCGAACGGCAGCAGGCACTTGCCAGAGTGATCCTCAAAGACCCAGCCGTTGAAAGCCTCTCTTCCTTCATTGGTGTAGATGGGAGCAACACGACTTTAAACGGCGGCAGGATCCTGATCAACCTCAAGCCATTGAACGAGCGGGACGCGAGTTCGATCGAGGTCATCAGGCGCCTCCAGCCTGAGTTGGCCAAAGTCGAGGGCATCATGCTCTATATGCAGCCCGTGCAGGACCTCACGGTGGACACGAAGGTGAGCCGCACACAGTTCCAATATACGCTCGATGACCCAAATACCGATGAGTTGAACACGCTGGCGCCGAAGATGATCGATGTGCTGCACACCCTGCCGGAGTTACGCGACGTAAGCACCGACCAGCAGAACTTGGGGCTCAGGATGGCGCTCTCGATCGACCGGAGCACTGCTGCGCGGTTCGGCATCACGCCGCAGAACATCGACGATACGCTCTACGATGCCTTCGGCCAGCGGCAGGTGTCCACGATCTTTACCGAGCTGAACCAGTACCACGTCGTGCTCACGGTCAAGCCCGACTTCCAGCAAGGGCCTGGCGGACTACAATCGATTTATCTGCGCGGGACAAACGGCGGACAAGTTCCGCTCGCTGCAATCACTCAGGCATCGGAAACAACAGGACCCCTGGTCATAAACCGGCAGGGCCAGTTCCCTGCCGTGACAGCTTCATTCAACCTAGCGCCGCGCGTATCGCTAGGCGAGGCAGTCGATGCGATTGAGGCAGCGGCACGGCATTTGAATCTTCCTCTGAGCTTTCAAGGGAGTTTCCAGGGAACGGCCCAGGCATTCAAAGCCTCGCTGACCAATGAACCGCTTTTGATCCTTGCCGCGCTTATAACGGTCTATATTGTGCTGGGCGTATTGTACGAAAGCTATATACACCCGGTTACGATCCTTTCCACGCTTCCCTCTGCAGGGGTCGGCGCCGTGCTTTCGTTGATGCTCTTTCATGCCGAGCTCTCCGTTATCGCCATTATCGGCATCATCCTTCTGATTGGTATCGTAAAGAAGAATGGCATCATGATGATCGACTTCGCGCTTGAAGCTGAGCGCAAGGAAGGAAAGAATCCTGAAGAGGCGATCTACCAGGCCTGCCTCCTGCGGTTTCGACCGATCATGATGACGACCATGGCCGCACTTTTGGGAGCATTGCCCTTAGCGCTCGGGCATGGGGTGGGATCCGAGCTCCGCCGCCCCCTCGGCATTTCCATCGTAGGCGGACTTGTCATCAGCCAGGTCCTCACCCTCTATACGACGCCGGTCATTTATCTATGGTTCGACCGGCTTGCGCGAAGGGTTAAAGGAACTCGTTCCACAAGCTAGATGATTATGCTCAGTTGAAGTGTAAAAGGCTAAGAAAAGACAGCAGTTTTTACTGCAGAGGATGTTGAGGGGAATGATTATTCATTCGCTCGAAAATGAACAAATAAATTTACCGTATTCGCAACGAAAATCCTGGGAGGAGAAAGGGAGAAAAAAGACGGCACAAAGGGGTAAAAAATTATAAGAATCTTTTGTTCCCCCTTTCACCTTAACCGGGTTTTCGAGCTTGGGAGTTTTTTATTCAAATTTATTCCTTGTACTTCTCCGCTTCTCTTGCGGCGAAAGTTTTTTTTGAAGTGGACATCAGAACGGAATCAGCGTGAACATTTCAGCAGCATTCATTAAGAGACCGGTCGCAACAACGCTTCTTACCGCGGGACTCCTTCTATCCGGCGTGATAGCCTTTCGGATGCTACCGGTATCGCCGCTTCCCCAGGTGGATTTCCCGACGATCTCGGTGCAGGCATCGCTTCCCGGCGCGAACCCAGAAACCATGTCCACGTCGGTCGCGGCTCCCTTGGAACGTCAGTTCGGCCGCATCGCAGGCGTCGCAGAAATGACATCAACCAGTAATCAAGGCTCGACGAGTATCACTCTGCAGTTCGACCTGAACCGCGACATCGACGGAGCGGCGCGCGACGTCCAGGCTGCGATCAATGCCGCACGGGGGTACCTGCCTGCTAACCTTCCCGCCAACCCGACGTACCGGAAAGTCAATCCCTCGGACGCACCCATACTCATTCTTGGCCTTACCTCTGATACGAAAACCAGGGCGCAGATGTACGACGTGGCCTCTTCCATCCTCGCGCAGAAGCTTTCCCAGGTGGGAGGTGTGGGACAGGTGTTTGTAGGAGGGAGTTCCCTTCCGGCAGTACGCGTTGAATTAAGTCCTATGGTGCTCTCTAAATACGGCATCAGCCTGGAAAATGTACGAAGCGTACTGGCAAGTACGAACGTTAACGCGCCCAAGGGGCAATTGGCGATTGGCGGCAAAACGTGGGATATTCAAGCGAACGACCAGCTGAGAATAGCTGAACCGTATTTGCCCTTGATTGTCAGGTACAATTCAGGGAATGCGGTGCGGCTTGGGGATATAGCTGACGTGAAGGATTCGGTGGAGGACCTGCGTAATGCAGGGTATGTAAACGGCAAGCCGGCCGTAATGGTCATCGTGTTCCGCCAGCCCGGCGCAAACATTATCGAGACCGTGGACAACGTGCGAAAGCTTCTTCCGCAACTGGGAGCTGCACTGCCCGGCGACGTCAACCTGTCGGTTGTGCTCGACCGAAGTCCATCGATCCGTGGCTCACTGCGGGACGTCGAGTGGACGCTTATGGCGTCGGGCGTACTTGTGATCCTGGTGGTGTTCTGGTTCTTGCGGAACGTGCGCGCCACGATTATTCCGGCTGTCGCAGTCACCGTCTCTATTATCGGCACATTCGGCGTGATGTATCTTTGCGGTTACTCGCTCGATAACCTCTCTCTTATGGCGCTCACGATCTCAACAGGGTTTGTGGTCGATGATGCAATCGTCGTCCTAGAAAACATCACTCGCTACAGGGAGAAAGGGGAATCGTCCTTCCAGGCCGCGATATCCGGGACCAAAGAGATCACCTTTACGGTCCTATCCATGAGCACCTCGCTCATTGCCGTGTTCATCCCTATTCTCCTCATGGGCGGCATGGTGGGCAGGCTCTTTCGTGAATTTGCCGTGACACTTTCGGCAGCGATCATGGTTTCGCTCCTCGTATCGCTCACCACGACGCCAATGATGTGCGCAATGATCCTGAGGCCTGAAAAGCAAGGTGCACATGGCATTCTGTTCCGGACCAGCGAACGGACGTTTAATTGGATGCATGGTCATTATGAAAAGAGTCTTCGCTGGGCCCTCGGCCACGCCCGCTTGATGCTTGTCATTATGATGATAACGCTTGTGACAAATGTGTTTCTGTTTTTCGCCGTGCCCAAGGGATTTTTCCCAGAACAGGACACGGGGAGGATCGCCGGAAGCATCCAGGCGGCGCAGGACACATCGTTCCAGTCAATGGAGGGTAAACTACTGGACATCGTAAATGTGATTAAGACAGACCCCGATGTTGAGTATGTGATCGGGTTCACTGGCGGAGGCGGAGGGTCAACGACAAACACGGGACGGATGTTCATCTCGCTCAAGTCCATTGAGAAGCGAAATTCCAGCGCTGCACAAATCATCGCACGCTTGCGCAAAAAACTGGCTGGAGTGCCCGGGGCGCCTAGTTATCTTCAGCCGGTGCAGGATCTGCGTATCGGAGGGAAGATCAGTAATGCGCTTTATCAGTTCACACTCCAGGGTGAAAACCTTGACGAGCTGAACGATTGGGGCCAGCGCGTGCTGCAGAAGATGAAAACAATACCTCAACTGGTCGACGTGAGTAGCGACCAGCAGAGCAAAGGGCTGGAGTCTACGCTTATGATCGACCGTGCCACCGCTGCGCGGATGGGCATTACCACTAAGTCCATCGACGATACGTTATACGACGCTTTTGGTCAACGACAGGTTGCGGTCAACTATACGCTTTTGAACCAGTATCACGTAGTCATGGAGGTCGAGCCGCGGTTCTGGCAGCGACCTGATACGCTCAAAAACATCTACGTTCCTTCATCCAGCGGTCTGCTCGTTCCCCTGAGCACTTTCACCCATTATGAACCGACAGCAACGTCGCTTGCGGTGAACCACCAGAGTCAATTCCCCTCGATCACGACGTCCTTCAATCTGGCTTCCGGCGTGGCGCTCGGCGACGCTGTTAAGGCGGTCGAAGATGCTACGCGCCAGATGGGTATGCCGCCGAGTATCAGGAGGATGTTTTCGGGCACTGCTCAAGCGTTTAAGGACTCCCTTACTAATGAGCCGCTTTTGATCCTTGCCGCGCTCATAACGGTCTACATCGTACTTGGCGTATTGTACGAAAGCTATATCCACCCGATCACGATTCTTTCTACACTGCCCTCTGCCGGCGTGGGCGCGTTGCTCGCGATGATGATCTTCCGCATCGACCTAAGTGTGATTGCCATCATCGGTATACTCCTTTTGATCGGCATTGTGAAGAAAAACGGCATCCTGATGGTCGATTTCGCTTTGGAACTAGAGCGCAAGGAGGGGATGAGCCCGGAAGAGGCGATTTATCAGGCCTGTCTCCTGCGGTTCAGGCCGATCATGATGACGACCATGGCTGCTCTTTTGGGCGCCTTGCCGCTTGCCGTGGGCCGTGGAGTGGGATCGGAGCTCCGTCGACCGCTCGGCATTGCCATCGTGGGTGGACTAATCTTCAGCCAGATGCTCACGCTCTACACGACACCAGTAGTATACCTCTATCTTGACCGGTTTAGGATTTGGTTCGAAGCTCAGCGATCTCGAGGAAGACGAAGTAAATAGTACGAGACAAAATTCTCTATATAATCCATACGAGGCACGCCTCAAAGGCGTCCTCGTTGTAGATTTAAATGAAAATTACAAAAGCCAGACATCTAGCCAATGCAACACAATAAATAAGTCCAGCCATGTGCATCGTGGCCTCTACGTCTGCAAACAATGCGGTGGCATAGCCAATACCGATGTGAGCGGCGCATCAATATTCTCAAAAAGGTATCTACCGGAGCAAATAAGTGTCGCTTGGAGTGGTGGCTGCTTGCCACAGCCTGCAGTTAACCAGTTTGCCTGGAGAGAAACTAGGCCCGCCACGGCAGCCCATAAACCGTGGCAAGCAACTACGCCGCATCTGCTAAAAGAATCACGTGTAGTGGCCCTCAGTAGTTGCAGGACCTGATTCGGGAATCCTCGGCGTTCAGGTCAGGGAGGATGTCAAAAGGGCAGAAGAACTGGATAGAGGTAGCCGACTCTATATTATCGTGGTTGGACAACACGGGAGTATAAGGCTGGCATTTCATTTAAAAAATTAAGAAAAAGAGAGGGGACATCCTCTTGTCCTCCTGTAAAATGTAAATTAATATTGCCAATGTTCCTTTCTTAAGCGCTGGTAAACAGCGCCCTTTCTATGGATTGACGGTCCAGCATTTTCCCAATGATCACCATACGACTGTCCCTAATGTCCTTTTCAAAGGGCTCCCTATTCACCTTTCCGTAGACGCTGTCGAACCGATAGGGACCGTGATCGGTGTTGACCAATGCTTTGATCCGGGCAATAGCGCCGAATTTTCCTCCGGCAATATCGGCAAAAGCGCGGCTCACTGTTGCGAGGTCCATTTTCTGTTGTGTCCGAATGGACAGGGTCTCGAACGGGCAATGAAAGTTGACCTGATGGATCTCGCGGTGTGCCGTCGCTTCGGGAAGGGGAATTTTGAGCATAGCGTTTACGGTTCGCAGAAGCACCGCCAGGGGATTGATGGATCCGACCATCAGTTCTGTTGCGGAGATCAAGGACTCCTCAGCGAGGTCGGTCTTGTTCAGCAGTATAATATCGGAGTTCTCGATCTGATCCTGAAAGAAGTTCCCATACATCCCTGATTCGCTCAGTTCCAAAAACTCCACAACGTCGATGATCCCGATGACTGACGCTCCGCCAAAGCCCGCGGTCTCGAGCGCTTCCAACACGCCCGAGGGCGATGCGACGCCGCTCGGTTCGATCAGCAGGCGTTCCGGGGAGAACTGTTTTACAATCCTCTGGATTGTCGCGATGAGATCGGACTTCAGCGTGCAGCAAACACATCCACTCGGCAGCTCTATGGTCTCGATGTCGTCAGCGGAGATAATCTCACCATCGATGCCGGCTGAGCCGAAATCGTTCAC
>Ga0335081_10003821_pt1 | contig 23732 bp, 21 predicted proteins | sample Lox_Sample_35_FD_206713 | JGI IMG/M metagenome (GOLD analysis project Ga0335081, IMG submission 206713) | Soil microbial communities from Loxahatchee National Wildlife Refuge, Florida, United States - Lox_Sample_3.5 | ecosystem: Environmental > Terrestrial > Soil > Wetlands | place: USA...
GTCCGCGCGGCAGGCGCTCTACGTGGTTGGCATACCCGAGAGAGGGGCCGCGTTGTTTTTCGGCGCAAAGCGGTGTGCCATCTGCCATGCGGTGAATGGAGCGGGAGGGCGCGTAGCGCCCGATCTGAGCGGGATCCGTCCCGGCAAGCCGGCCATGGCATGGCTGGCCACGGTGCTCTGGAATCATGCACCCGGCATGTGGCGGCAGATGCGCGGTGTGAAATCTCCGGACCTCAGCCAGGAAGACATGGCGCATATCCTGGCATTCCTGTACCAGGCGGGCACCGCTGACCAGGCCGGCGACGCGGGAGCCGGCCAGGGCGTGTTTACGGCGAAGGGCTGCGCGCACTGCCATTCCGTTCGATCGGTGGGAGGGCACTCCGCTCCGGATCTGACGGAACTGGCAGCTTCGGGGGATGCAGTGGCGTGGATGCATGCGATGTGGAACCACGCTCAGTCGATGATCGATCCCATCACCAAAGAAATCGGCGCGTGGCCGCAATTTCGCGACAACGAGATGAGCGATCTGCTCGCCTACGTGACGGCCGGGAAGGCCGCTGAGCGCCGGCCGAACGGGGGCGCCGCCGCGCTGCGGGGCAGCGCCGAGAGAGGCTGGCAAGTCTTCCAGGCCAAGTGCATCCGCTGCCATTCCGTCCGGGGGAACGGCGGCCACGACGGTCCGGAACTAGGGCCGGACCGCGATCTTCCGCACACCACCGCGCAATTCGCATCCGTGCTCTGGAACCATGCCCCGGCGATGGTAGAGCAAGCGCGGGCATCCGCCGTGCCAGCCCCCACTTTGCAGGGGGATGAAATCACGGACCTGCTGCAGTTTCTGGCCAGTCTGCAGTATTTCGAACCGACCGGGTCGCCATTCCTGGGCGAGCGTGTTTTTGCTCAGCGGGGCTGTTCAAACTGTCACGGCCCGAAAGCGGAAGGCACACACGAAGGCCCGCGATTGCGCGCCGGAGCCGACGCCTTCACGACCGTATCGCTGGCTACCTCGCTCTGGCGACATGGGCCGGCGATGCGCGCTCGCGCGGAACAACTCGGCATCCCTTGGCCAACGCTAGAGGCCGGCGATATGGGGGACCTGATCAGCTTCTTGAACGATCCGGAACGGAAGGAGTGATCTGGCCGGTTTCGGAGGGCCCCAGGGCAGGCCCAGCGCCTATTGCAGCATTTCGCTGAGGACGCGGCCGATGGAGCCGCTGGGCTGCGCCACGGCGAGTATGGCGGCAAGCGTGGGAGCGATGTCGTTGACGGCGATGGTCTCGCGATACGTGCCGGCCTTGATTCCAGGGCCGAAGAAAATGACCGGGACGTGGGTGTCGTACGTGTAGGGGGTGCCGTGCGACGTGCCGGTTGCCTCGAACAGGTAGTAGGGCTCGGGGAGGATGAACAGGTTGCCGGAGCGCGGCGCGTAGAAGCTCAAGGAGAACGCGCGGCCAATCGCATCCGGCGGCACATTGCCGGTGCGCAGATCCTGCCCGGTGTAGACGCGGGCGATGTGGTCTTCGGTCCGCGCGGCGGCAGCGGCTACGCGTTCCACCTCGGCGGGATCGGCCTTGCGATCGGCGGCCAGTTTCAGATTCAGGTACAGCATACTGGGGGAGCCGGGAAGCAGCCAGGTGCCCGGGCCGAAGCGCTTGGTCAGCGCGTCGGTGATTTTTCCAGTCAGCCGCACTTCGAAAAGGCGGCCGCCGGGCATGTGGCGCGCCTGGTTGACTTCCGGGACGGGAGCAACGCCGTGGTCGGCGGTCAGCACGATCAGCGTATTGCCGGGACCTACGCGCTGGTCGATGGCATCGAAAAGCTTACCGAGAAGGCGGTCGGTTCGGATGGAGATGTCGCGCACCGCGGGGTCGTCCGGCCCGACCGCGTGGCCCACGTAATCGTTCGAGGAGAAGCTGACTGCCAGAATGTCGACGCCGTCGTGCGCGCCGAGGTTTTCATTGGCCACCGCGCGCTCGGCGAAGTCCTCGATCATCTCGTTGCCCCACGGCGTGGATTCCAGGCCGCCGCAGAAGCGGACGTCGGCGCCGGCGACCATGGTGCAGAAGGGCGGCGCGGAATCGTCCCTTGCATCGAACGGGAGCCACTTCGCGCCGATATAGCGCTGGTTGATTTTTTCGTTGTTGAGGCTTTGCACCCAGCCCGGCAGATCGGCGCGGTACCAGGTGCTGGTAACCCAGTGGTTGCTGTCCGGGTCAAACCAGTACGCCGCGTCCGCCATGTGGCCGCCAGGAAGAATGGCGCTGCGGTCTTTGATGGAGACGCCGATCACCTTGGATGCCGCGTTCTGAATCTTCAGCTCATCTCCGACCGTGCTCACCAGCAGGCGATGCGGCGAGGAACCGGGGGCGCCGGGAATGCCGCCGACTATTTTCGCGTCCGGGTCGGAGACGCTGGTGACGGTTTTGCCGCTTTGCCGGTCGTACCATTCGTTGGCGATGATGCCGCTCACCGCGGGCGGCGCGCCGCTCAGGAAAGTCGAGTGGCCGACGGCGGTCACTGTGGCGGCATGGAGATAGTGGGCATCGGTGAAGACGGCGCCGTTGTCCAGCAGGCGCGCGAGGCCAAAGTGGTAATCGCCGCGGAAGCGGAGCAGGTATTCGTAACGGAACTGGTCCACGACGATCGCCAGAACGAGGCGGGGCCGCGCGGCCGGGCGGACTTGCGGGGCCGCCGCCAGGACTGCGGCAGCCGTAAGAAAACAAAGAGCAATGCGTAGTCTGCGTGTCAAGGGACGTCCTCTTGGGACCTAATCAGGATGACACGTGCCGGACGGGGATTCCAGTGAGAAGTTCGTTACACCCGGTTGCGGGCCTCTTTCAGGGTGGGATGAGCGGGCGTATGCTGTTCGACTCGTAAACTGACGATAGTATAGACAGTTCCACTTGTGAACCGGGTCCGCGTCCACTACAATCGGAACGGGTGGATGTGGCCTATGGGTGGGAACGCCGGTTGCGTCCGGCGCATCCACTGCCTAAGGGAGTACTGTGTGGAAGAGCCATTGAAGCACCTCATGCAGGAACTGGGAAACGCGATCAACGATTCCCTTTCCGAGTCCGACCGGATCGCGGAAGCGATCGGCGAGATCAAGAAAGCCGGGTACGACGTCTTTTTGGTATTGGAGGCGACCATCGGCTTTAATCGTCGCGATGAGAGCGGCGAGAATGAGGAGGAACTTGAGGTGACGGAGGAGGCCAAACGAACCTTTGAGGCCACCGGCAAGATCAAATTCACTTCGCAGGACCACCGCTTCTTGCGCGCCCTCAAGATTGCGGTGGACGACGAGAACCGGTAGAAGATGGTTCACTGCGGAGACGCAGAGACGCGGAGAAACTCAGAATCAAGTAGGTCCCGGTAAACACCCCAGGTCTCGCGAACTGCTTTTTCCCAGGTGAACAGGCGCGCTTGCGCCACACCGCGACGGGACAGATCCAGTCTTAGATCTTCGTTCATCGTCAAATCGCGCAGCGCGTGCTCGAGCGCTTCGGTATTCTCGGGATCCACCAGGGTGGCGGCGTCGCCTGCCACCTCTGGCAGCGCGGAGCGATTGGACGTGACGACCGGAACGGCGGCGGCCATGGCTTCCAGAACGGGCATGCCGAAGCCTTCGTCGAGCGAGGGGAAAGCAAAGATCTGAGCGCTGGCGTATAATTCGGCGAGGCGGGCAGGGGAGACGTAGCCGAGAACCGAGATGCGGTCGCGCGCCGGGCTCCGTTCGGCACGCGCGAGGATTTCGTCTGAACCGTAGCCGGCAGAACCTGCCAACACCAGCCTCCAGGACCGGTCTACGGTTTCGAAGGCTTCAACGAGCCGCGCGATATTCTTGCGCTTCTGAATCGCACCGACAGTCAGGATGATCTTTTCCCTGGCGACGGACGGATAGTCCAGGATGCGCGTGCCGTGGTGGATCACGCGGACCTTCGCAGGATCCACGCCGAGCAACGCGACTACCTGGCTCTTGGTGAACGCGGAGACTGCGATGACCGCGCCCGCGCGGGAGGCGGCGTCGCGGGCCTGCGCCGTGAAGCGCGCGCGGAAGTCGGGAGTGGAATATTCGCCTGTCATCACGAACAGGTCGTGGAAGGTGACCACTGCGTGACGCAGAGGGATGCGCGGCAGCCGCTGGTTTAAGCCATGGAACAGATCGGCGGAACGCGGGCCGAACGGCTCGGCCAGCAACCGGCGGCGGGCGTTGGATGGGAGCGGCATCGAACGGGAGCGGAAATAGCGGTGGGGGCGGTAACAAAAATCGAAGCGCGTTTCGGGATGAGCGGCGGCGATGCCGAGCAAGATCTCGCGCGAGTAGACCCCAACTCCAGACAGCTCGTCGCCGATGCTGTAGGTGGCGTCCAGTGCGATGGTCAATCGAATCCGTATTGTTTCATCTTTCGGTAGAGAGTGGTGCGGCCGATGCCCAGCATGCGGGCGGCCTTGGCGCGTTCGCCGTTGGTGGCGGCGAGAGCGTCGGCGATCGCGCGGCGATTGCTGTCGGGCAGGGAGATCACAGGGGACTTGGGGGCCAGCATAAACGGGGGCAAGGCCTGATCCGCGGCAGCCATCGCCGAGCATGCGAACGCTTGAGGATGTGCCGAACCTCGCGCCGCCAGGTGGTTCTGCAGAGCGGATGGCATGTCGGCCATCTGCACCGCGCCCTCCGAGTGCATCGCGGTCATGCGGTCGACGCAGTGTTTGAGCTCGCGCACGTTGCCAGGCCAGTCGTAGGAGTGGAGCATGTCCAGGATCTCCTGGCTGGGAGAAAAGCCAGGGCCGTCGAGGAAATGTTCCACCAAGAGCGGAATGTCTTCCTTGCGGTCTCGCAGCGGCGGCAGGTGAATGGCGAAGACGTTGAGCCGGTAATAGAGATCCTGGCGGAAACGGCCGGCGGCCACTTCGGCCCTCAGGTCGCGGTGTGTGGCGGCGATGATGCGCGGATCCACCCTGCGCCATTGGAGCGAGCCGACCGGGCGGTACTCGCGCTCCTGGAGAAGCCGGAGGAGCTTGACCTGCATTTCCAGCGGGAGGTCGCCGATTTCGTCAAAGAAAGCTGTGCCGCCGTCGGCTATTTCGATGAGGCCCTTCTTGGTCTCGATAGCTCCGCTAAACGAGCCCTTGACGTGACCGAAGAGCTCGCTCTCCATCAGGTTTCCAACCAGCGCGCCGCAATCGATGGGGACAAACCTGCCGTGCGGGCTGGTGTTGTGGATGGCGCGGGCGACCACCTCTTTGCCAGTGCCGGTCTCCCCCAGCAACAGCACGGGCAGCCGGTGACGGGACGCTTTTTCGATGAGCCTGCGGACAAAGCCGATGACGGGCGACTGGCCCACCAGACTGTGGGCCGGCGTCGGAGGAGAATTCATGAACGGTTCGTGTCTATTCAGAATCTAGTCGCACGACAAAAGCATTTCTCTCATGAGATTCGCGGCGAATTCGAGTGGAAAGGGAATTGGCGGCGTCCTGGGTGGCCTCGGCGCCCACCATAACCCGCCAGACGCCGGGATCTTCGGCGCGCTCGACCAGGCGGGCGGCGCCATAGCGGGCGGCCATTTCGGCGCGGATGCGCTCGGCGTTATCGTGATCGCGATAGGCGCCCACCTGGACGGCGTAGAGGGGGGCCGGCACGCCTTCCGGAACGCCGATCACCTCCAGGCGAACCCGCGCCGTGCCGGGACCGATCATGGCAATCGCGCGGGCGGCGGCGTGAGAGAGATCGATGACACGGCCGTCGATGAAAGGTCCGCGGTCGATGATGCGGACATCGACGTTCTTGTCGGTGTCGAGATCGTAGACGCGAACCCAGGTGTCGAAGGGCAGAGTGCGGTGGGCTGCCACCATCGTCTCCATGTCGTAGATTTCGCCGTTGGCAGCCGGTCTGCCGTGATACGGATGGCCGTACCAGCTCGCCACGCCGGTCTCCGTGTAGCCCAAGGCCGGCACTCCGGCGGAAGGCGGGGGAGCCGGGGCCTTCGGTGCAGTTGTTGGCGACGAGGGCGCGGAAGGCGTTGGCGGCGGTTGCGGGACCAACCTGGCGTGCTTCTTGTGAGCGCAAGCGGACAGCGCAGCGGCTGCGATGAGGAGCGCGAACGCATGTTTCATGCAGTTGGTTCGATTATGGCATGGAGGCGGGCGCGGGGGCAGGTACAATAGGACCGGCGGCGTGGCGGATGGCTGGGGATCGGTAAAGATCCGAGCCGGAAACGCCGATATGCCAAGTGTATGCAGGAGAGACGCTCGGAAGCTCGCATGTTGTGTGCCGATATGGTGGAAGCGTCATGGACGGACCAGAACGGGGCGACACAAAGGGCGACGGCCTTGCTGGAGGATATCTCTCCCTCCGGCGCCTGCCTGCAATTGGAGATGGCGGTGCCGATGGGGGTGACCCTTCGCTGGAAGAGCCCTAAGAAGCAGTTCTCCGGGCTTGTAAAGTATTGCGTCTACCGGGAAATCGGGTATTTCGTGGGAGTGGAATTCGATTCCGGCTCGAAGTGGTCGAAGAAGGCGTACACGCCGCAGCATTTACTGGATCTGCGGCGGCTGGCAGACTCGGCGAAGAAGTAGGCGGGGGTGCCGGGCGAGCTGCCGCTCGCCGGCACAACGCAGGAGCGTTATCCCACTGACAACGCGGGAGCGTTATCCCACATGGGCGAGAACGACTTCGATCGCCAAGACAACATCCGGAACGCGGAAGTCCGGGCAGCACTCCTCCCCGGCGCCGTAGCCGGTGAGAACCAGGATGGTTCGCATGCCGGCGCGCCGGCCGCATTCGATGTCGGCGGCTTTGTCGCCGATCATGAAGGAACGCTCCAGGTCGATGTCGTGATCCGCCACTGCTTCCAAAACCATGCCCGGTTCGGGTTTCCGCCGAGTGGATGGAGCGCCTGGAACATCCGGGCAGAAGTAACAGGCGTCGATCAATCCTTCTCCGAGCTGGGATAGCAGTTCCAGCTGCACGGCCTGGTATTGCGCTTCGGTGAACAGCCCGCGTCCAATGCCGCTCTGGTTGGTGAGGATGACGGTGCGGAAACCGGCATTCTTCAACTTGCGGAGCGCTTCCGGGACACCGGGGTAGACCGCCACATCGCGCGGCTCGGCGCAGTAGTTGACTTCCTCCATCAGGGTGCCATCGCGATCGAAGAAGACAGCCGGAGTGCCGCTCATAAGGAGAAGCTCGCGGTCAGCTCAGCGGCGGTGACGGTGGCCGTGCCAAGTTTGCCTACGGCGATACCGCTGGCGCGGTTGGCGAGTTCGGCCGCCTCCCCAGGAGTCGCGCCTGCGGCCAGCCCCAGCGTGAGAACGGCGATCGCCGTGTCGCCGGCGCCGGAGACGTCGAAGATGTCTTTGGCCCGTGCGGGCGTGTTCAGCGGCGGCGCGGCGCCGTCGAACAACAGCATACCGTGCTCGCCGAGGGTGATCAGGAGGCTCTCCGTTTGCCAGAGGCGGCGCAGGCGGTTGCCGGCTTCGAGCAATGCCTGATCGGTGAGAACCGGCGTTACGGGTTCGGACGGCGGCAGGCCGGCGGCGAGAAAGGCTTCAGCCCGATTGGGCTTGATGCAGGTCGCGCCACGCCAGGCGAGGGAAGTGTGGGGGTGCGGATCCACGGTCAGGATTTTGGCGTGCTCCCGCGCCCTCGTGCAAATGATGTCGGCGAGGGGCTGCGTGAGGCAGCCTTTGCCGTAGTCCGCCACAATAATCGCATCCACACCTTCAACCAGGCGGTCCAAATGCGCGATGGCGTGCGCGGTCTGGTCCTCGGTCAGCGATGGTATTCTCTCGCGGTCCACGCGGACCACCTGCTGGTTGCGGGCGATCACCCTGCTCTTCACGGTGGTGGAGAATGCGGGATCCTGCTGCACGCCGGACGTATCGATGCCGGCGGCCCGGAGCAATTCCAGAAGACGGCAACCGGCGGAATCGGCGCCGGCAATGCCCATCACCGCGACGTGGGCGGTGAACTCCCGGACGTTGCGCGCCACGTTGGCGGCGCCTCCCGGAAAATACGATTCGCCGGTGACGTTGACGACGGGGACGGGCGCTTCCGGAGAGATCCGGGAGACCTTGCCCCAGATGAACTCGTCGAGCATCAGGTCGCCGATCACCAGGACGCGCTTGGCGGGGAACGCGGCAAGGAGCCTGTGGAACCGCTCGGCTTGAGAATCAGGTCGCATTGGGGGAGGACATCTCGGGGGCGGCCTCGCTGCGCGCTCGCGCATTGTCCGGCGGCGCCTCGCCTCCGATCTTGCGCGCCACAACGATCAGAGAAAGAGCGGGCCAGGGCATCAGCCAATCGATCCGGCTCCAGATCCAAACGGTCTTGTCGAAAATCTTCAGCACGAGCTTGCTGATCTTCCGCGAGCCGAGCAACTTGCTGTAAGCCCACCAGGGCGGCGCTCCGGCTTTATTGAAGCCGTAAGACTTCTCGACGGCAAACCCGTGGGACTCGATCAACTCGCGGGTCTGCGCCGGGGTGTAGCGGCGTTTGTGGCCCAGGCTGCGGTCGAGGCTTCCGTATAGACGCGGTCCCCGCGGCACGAGCACGATCAGCGACCCATTGGGCTTAAGGGTGTGGCGCAAGGAGTCCATGACTGGTTCAGGCGCGTCCAGGTACTCCAGCACGTTGAGGCACAGCACGGTGTTGAAACAGTTTTCGAGACCGGCGAAGTCCGGGGAGTTTTCCGGATCGATGCGTTGGACGACGACATTGGGCGTGCGCAGGAAGCGGTTGCGGAGGGTGTGGAGATGCAGCGGGTCCTTTTCGGCGGCCACATAAAGGACGCGCCGCGCGATCAGCCTTCCGGAGATATTGCCGATGCCTGCGCCGATCTCCAGGACCGCGTCGCCAACGTGGGGGCGCAGCTTGCGCGCGAGCCAGCTCAGGTACTGCGGGGTGCCGGTGAGGTTGTTGAGAACACCGCGGCCGTAGGGGGTGGCGTAGAGGTCGTCGATCAGCCAGAATTTCAGAATCACGACCAGCGCTTTCAGGCCGTCCTTCCATCCTATCTTCTTGCCCTCCTCGTAGCTGCGACCGTGATAGCTGATGGGGACTTCATAGATGCGGAACTTGCGCTTGGCGCTCTTCATGACGATTTCGGGTTCGAAGCCGAAACGGTCGGAACGTATGGGGATGCTCTTGAGAAGGTCGGTACGGAAGACTTTGTAGCAGGTTTCCATGTCCGTCAGTTTGAGATTGCAGAACATGTTGGAAACCAGCGTGAGACCCTCGTTGATCATGGAGTGCCAGAACGGCAGCACGCGGGTCTGCTCGCCCGCCATGTAGCGCGAACCGAAGACCGCGTCGGCGTGGCCATCGAGGAGTGGCCGCAGGAGACGCGGGTACTCGGAAGGGTCGTACTCCAGGTCGGCATCCTGGATGATCGAGAAATCACCCGTGGCCTTCTCGATGGCGGAACGGACAGCAGCGCCTTTGCCGCTGTTGCGCGCATGACGGTGCAAATGGATCTGTGGAAAACTGGAAGCCAAGCGCTGGAGAATGTCGAAGGTGCCGTCGGTGGAACAGTCATCGACGATCACCAGTTCGCGCTCCATGTTCTCGGGCAAAGGGGCTGTCAACACTTGTGAAATGCAACGCTCTACCACGGCGCGCTCGTTGTAGACCGGCATGAGGATGGACAGCTTCATGAATCTAAACAGTTTAACAAACGCTCACGCGCGTAGTCGGCGTTTCAAGGCGCCGAACGGCGCGCCGAACCACTCGCCCAGGAAACGCAGAGGCCGCGTGGGGTTCCACTTCAATCCCACGGGCAGGCTGGCAAGGTATTTCCACAATGACGGCTGCAATGGCTGGAAGTACTGGTCGCGCCCATCGATGCGATACGCGGCGTAACCGAAGACCCAGTTGAAGGGGACGTACCCGTAGTGCCGCTGCAGCAAACGCATGGAAGCGTGAAACACGTCGTCGCGCTCGTAGATGGTTTTGGATCCGCGGTGCATGCGGGAATTTGCCAGGTATTGCGGAATGGATGCGAAGCAAAAGCCGGCTTTGGCCATGCGGATCCAGAGGTCATAGTCGAACGACTGGTTCACATCCGGATCGAGGCCGCAGCGCTTGTAAGAGGATGCGCGAATGAACGCAGCCGGCTGGCAGATGAAGCAGTCGCGCTCGAGCGTGCGGGAGTCAAAGGGCAGAGTGGGATAGCGCCGGATCACCTTGCCGTCTTCGTCGATCCAATATCCCTCGCCATAGACGACGTCGACATCCGGGTGGCCTACCAGATACTCGACGCCGGCGCGGACGGCCCCAGGGAGATACGTGTCGTCGGCGTTGAGCCAGGCGAAGATCTCGCCATGGGCCTGCTGGAATCCCCGGTGGGCGGCGTCGGAAGGGCCTTTATCTTTGCCGGCGGTGTAGCGTAAACGATCCTGGTAACCGCGGAGGATTTCGAGAGTCTCGTCGGTCGACCCGCCGTCCACCACGATGTATTCGATGTGCGGGTAGTCCTGCGCCAGAACGCTTTGCACAGTCTGAGCCAGATATCGGGCCATGTTGTACGAGGGCGTGACGATACTGACCAGCGGCAAGGTGTGAGGATTCACCAACCCCACTATAACAGCACCCCATTGGCATGCTTCTTGTTGTTACACTAACTAAAAAAGCGGGTTACAGTTCGCGAAATTCAAATTGTCGATTCGGGAATTCGATTTGCGAATAGCGCTTCTCCAGATCAACCCTACGGCCGGTGATCTCGACGGGAACTCGTCGCTGATCCTGCGCGCGGCGCGCGACGCCCGGGCCCAGGGCTCCGACCTGATGGTCACCTCCGAGCTGGCGCTGATGGGTTATCTTCCTCGCGACCTGCTGATGAGCACCGGTTTTGTGCGCCGCGCGTGCCAGATGCTCGGCGGTGTGGCGGCGGAATTGCGCGATGCGCCGCCTTTGCTGGTAGGCGTGGCAACGGTCAACCCGGCGGACATGGGGCGCCCCCTGTTCAATAGCGCAGTGCTGCTGAAGGATGGGGTCGTGGGGCCGGCATTCCATAAGATGCTGCTGCCCACTTACGACGTGTTTGACGAGGACCGGTACTTCGAGCCCGCCGCGGAACCACAGGTCCTGGACCTGGACGGCTGGCGCCTGGGCATCAGCATCTGCGAGGACGTCTGGAACGATCGCGATTTCTGGCAGCGCCGCCGCTATCACAGCGACCCCGTGGAGGTGTTGGCAAGATCGGGCGCGCAGGCCATCATCAATCTCTCGGCATCGCCGTTCACCGTGGGAAAGCAGGCTCTTCGCGAGGAGATGCTGAGCCACATGGCGCAGAAGTACCGCGTGCCCCTGGTGATCGTGAACCAGGCGGGCGGCAACGACGAGCTGATCTTCGACGGCCATAGCGCAGCGTTCGACGCGCACGGGCGGATGTTCGCGCGCGCCAAGGGTTTCACGGACGACGTCATCGTGGTCGACATCGCCAACGGAACCGGGACCATCGCCGAAGAGGACTTCCATGCGGAAGCCGAGATCTGGAACGCCTTGGTGCTGGGCGTACGCGACTACGCGCGCAAGACGCGTTTCCGCAAAGTGCTGCTGGGACTTTCGGGCGGCATCGACTCCGCGCTTACCGCGGCCATTGCGGCCGATGCCATGGGGCCGGAGAACGTGCTCGGTGTAATGATGCCGTCGGTGCATTCGAGCGCCGGCAGCGTGGACGATTCCGTCGAACTCGCCCGCAACCTGGGAATCCAAACCGTGACTCTGCCGATTTCCGGCATCATGCAGGTGTACGACGGAGTGCTCGCGGACGCATTCCGCGGCTACCAGGCCGACGTGACCGAGGAGAACGTGCAATCGCGAATCCGCGGCAGCCTGTTGATGGCGCTGTCGAACAAGTACGGCTCGCTGCTGTTGACGACGGGGAATAAGTCGGAGATGGCGGTGGGATACTGCACGCTCTATGGCGATATGAATGGCGGGCTGGCGGTGATCGCGGACTTGCCGAAGATGATGGTGTACCGCGTTTCGCGGTGGCGGAACCGGCGGAAGGCGGACATTCCCGAAGCGATTTTGACCAAGGCGCCATCGGCCGAGTTGCGGCCGGGGCAGACCGACCAGGACAGCCTGCCGCCTTACGAGCTGCTGGACCAGATTCTGGAGCTGCACGTGGAGCAGTGCCAGTCGGCGGAAGAGATCGTCGCCCAGGGCTACGACGAGCAGACGGTCCGGCGCGTGTTGCACCTGGTGCGTATGGCGGAATTCAAGCGCAAGCAGGCGGCTCCGGTGCTCAAGGTGACTTCTCGCGCGTTCGGAATGGGGTGGCGGATGCCCATTGCCCGGGGATAACAGAACATGAAACTATCGGTGATTGGTTTGGGAAAGTTGGGTGCGCCGCTGGCCGCGGTGATGGCGCACAAGGGACACACGGTGACGGGGGTGGACGTGAATCCGGCCTTTGTGCGCGCGGTTCAGGAAGGGCGCGCGCCGGTCAGCGAGCCCGGGTTGGCGGAGATGATCCAGGCCAACCGCGATCGCCTGGGGGCCACGATGGATTACGATGAAGCGGTTCTCGCCAGCGACATCACGTTCATCATTGTCCCGACCCCGTCCGACCCGGATGGAACATTTTCGATGCGCTACGTTTTGACCGCGGCGGAGAAGATTGGCGCGGCGCTGCGCAAGAAGAGCGCCTGGCACGTGGTGGTTCTATCCGCCACGGTGATGCCCGGGTCTACCGGCAACCGGCTGGCGCCGGCGCTGGAAACGGCCTCAGGGAAGAAGTGCGGCGTGGATTTCGGCCTCTGCTACAACCCCGAGTTCATCGCACTGGGTAGCGTGATTCGCGACATGCTGAACCCCGACATGATTCTGATCGGGGAATCGGACCCGCGATCCGGAGAGATCCTGGAGCAGCTCTACGCCGGCGTATGCGAAAGCCATCCGCGCATCCGGCGCATGAACTTCGTGAATGCCGAGCTGACCAAGATTTCGGTGAACACGTTCGTCACCACCAAGATTTCCTATGCCAACATGCTGACGGAGGTGTGCGAGACGCTTCCGGGGGCGGACGTGGACGTGGTGACCGCGGCGCTGGGTTGCGATACTCGCATCGGCCCGAAGTATCTGAAGGGCGCTCTCGGATATGGCGGCCCGTGTTTTCCGCGCGACAACGTGGCGTTTGCAGCTATGGCGCGCGCCAACGGCGTGCCGGCGCTGCTGGCCGAAGCCACCGACCAGGTGAACCGAAGGCAGGTTCCGCGCCTGGCGGAGTGGATCCTCTCGAGGTTGCCTGAAGGTAGCACAGTGGGCGTGCTTGGCCTCTCGTACAAGTCGGACACCGCAGTGATCGAAGAGTCGCAGGGCCTGGCGCTGGCGCAGCACCTATTGGCGAAGGGCGTCAAAGTCGCGGTGTACGATCCCATGGCGATGGACAATGCACGACCAGTGCTGAACGGCCACGTAACATTCGCGAGGAGCGCGGCGGAATGCGCTGGCCAATCGAGCGTACTGGCAATCACCACGCCGTGGGCGGAGTTTCGGGCTCTACGCCCGGAACACTTGAAGCCGGGGAACCCCAAGCCCGTGGTCCTGGACTGCTGGCGAGTGCTGAAGGCGGAGGAATTCGAGGGGGCAGCCGCCGTCCTCACGCTGGGCCGCGCCGGGGAAGCGCGGGAGGAATTGCGGAGCGAGGCGGTTTCGGCCTAAGCAACCGGGGAAACGGGATTGCGGCAGATCAACGTCTGCAGGAACGTCCGCCCCACCAGTTTGCCCAGAACAAATGTGCCCCAAACACCCGCAGTCAGGACCGCCCGGCCTACGGGTGACGACTGATGGGCGATATCGATGGCAGCCATGGGAATGTTATGCAGCAACGTCTGCTCTACACCGATGCCGCTGCTTTCCATCAACGCGCGGATGGATCGCTTATTGAAGTGATTGACATGGTGCCTGCCGTAGAGTTGGTCCAAAGGCCGCCTGAACCCCATCCGCGCCAATAAGCGGGCCGTGCCGTATAGAACGCTCCGATCATTGCAGGTCATGACGACGATCACACCGCCGGGCGCGCATAGTCGCTTAAGCTGCGTGACGAATTTGGTCACGTCGGCAAGGTGCTCGATGAGCGCCAAGGAAACCACTACATCGAATTGACGCGGAGGGTCGATCGTGAGCGCGTCCGCGCGGTAGAATTCGATTCCGTCGCAAGGATTATTCTCGGTTATGTCGATGCCCGCCATGCGCAGCGCCGGAAACCGCTCCCGCATGGCCTGAAGGAACGCGCCTTTGCCGCACCCGACGTCCACCAGGGAACCGTCCGGGCGAGAACGTACGGCGATTCGGCCGATTCGATCAAACAGGCGCCGGTTCGGGTTCAGGAACCAGTTCTTGCCGTAATAGGGCGGGCGGTATACCTCGTCCTCGGGAATGGCGAGAGAGGCTGGGTCACTGAAGCAGTGATCGCAATTCGGACAACGGTAGAGGTCGGCTTCTTTTGCAGATCGTTCGAACCGTGCGGCGTGACCGCAGACAGGACATTTCAGCGTCACCTCTCCGTTCCCCTCGTGCCGGCGTGCGCCCCTTCCGCGGACAAAATCTCAACAAAAGGTCCGAGGCGCGTCTTCCATACTCTGCCGGTGTGATAACTGGCCCGCAGAATTGAATCATACACGAGCACCCGGTTCTCGTCGGCGACCGCATTCATCGAAGCACAAAACTGTTGCGGAGTCTCGGTCCAAAGTGCCGCGGAGACCACTCTGAGGCCGGCCGCAAACGCTCCGTCGATTCTCCTCTTCATCAGCGTTGCCGCATCCGCGCCGCTGATTCCGCGATTCGAGAGAAAGACATCGCTCAACGCGATGTTCTTCTGGTCGAAATGGACGCGATCGCCATGCCACTGAATGACGAACTGCCAGGTAGTCCATCCTTCGAAACCCTGAGAGAGGACCGCGGTGTCGTCCTTTGGGAATAGGGCGCCAAGCTCCTGCACGGCTGCCAGAGAACGGCGATCACCGCCGACGGATCCCCGCCTCAGTGACGCCGCGTTGGAGAACCCGTTGGCGAGCGCAACCGCCAGGAACAGGCCCGTCATGACGCGACGCAGCGGCGTGGGACTTGGCGATCCAGGCCGCGCCAGCAGGATCAGGCCCGCGACCGTCGCGAATAAAGGCTGGATTTGCAGTTGAGGGTCCTGGGGCTGGGCGTAGAGTGCTCCAGCTTCGCCAACTCCAAGCAGAACAAGTGCGAAGGCCGCAAGGCACTTCGAGGCTAGCGCCGTCCGCCTGGCAAACAACACCGCAACAGCCGCTCCCATCGTCGTCAAAAAGTACAGCCAGGAAAGCGTCAGAGTTCCCAGTTGGCCGCCCTCCAGCGCAGTGCGGTAGTTCGCAGAATTGTTCGCACCGCTGAAGTAGTTACCGATTCCGAGAACGGCCAATCTCACTTTCTCGGCGTTCAATCCCAGCCATCCGCTCGCGCCCGCCTTGGCCGGGATGAGCACCGCCCAAACCGGGATGTGCCACCGCGGAAAATACAAAAGAACCAGGATCTGCAAAGCGCACGAGAACAGGAACAACCAAACGGCCCCAAGCGGAATGTATGACTTCTCCCGCATCATGATGATCACCAGGACCGCGCCGAACGCGGCCAGTCCGGGTATCATTACGGTCCAATGAAACAGCGTCGCCAGGGCGAAGAGCAACGTGGCGGCGTGCAGAAGCCATGGCTGTGCGCGGTGGAGGAATTCGAAGAAACATACTGTGGCGCCCAGGAAAAAGGTGTAGGCCGGAATGATGTCCTCGGAGTTGACGCTGTTCAGCAGCACGAAACCGCCGCCGGCGTGTGCTGCGGCGACCAGGAACGCGACCGCGAGTGAATTCGAGAACCGGAGCGCCAGCAGGACGACCAGCCCCGACGCTGCCCCGCCGAAAATGGCATTGAGAATAGCCATTTTACGAAACGTGACTACCGGCGATTCGGTTCCATACTGCACCAGGCGGTCGGGAATCAACCGGGCAATGAGTCCGTAAGAAGGGTAGTAGAGAAACCCTCCGCTATCCGGCGGGACCGAGCCACCGTGTTCCCACGCGGAAACGGAAGGGGTCTTCCACAGGCCGTTGGTAGTACCCAGGTTGGTGTTGTCGGTGGTTACGATGAAGGCAATGTAGAGCGATATTATGAGCAGCGCAACGATTGGGGCGAAGTGCCAATAGCGCCCAACGGCGTTTGAAGAATCCGCAAGTGCAGCCGGAAACGAAAGCCGGCTCATAGCGAATGTTGGCCGCGCAGGCCGAACACCGCGTACTGCCCGCCGGCCGGAACGCGCGCGAGGTAGTTCTCCCATCGTCCGGCGCGGCGAAAGACGCGCTCTGGAAGGTACAAGTAGTAGCGGGTGGATACCGGCGCCAATTCCGCAGCCTTCATGATGTTGCGGACTTCCCCTGCCGTGAGCAACACAGCGTTCGCATCAACGGGCGTGCGGCTCACTATCATACGCGTAACAGGATTCCAGGGATTGTGCTCGAAGATGGCGAAGGCGCCACCCGGCCGAAGAACTCGGCGTGCCTCCATCGCCACCGCGCGCCGTCCCGCAGGCGTGAGATGGTGATAGACACAAGCGGCCGTGATCAGGTCGAAGCTGTCACTGTCAAAGGGCAGAACCGCGGCCTGGGATTGATGCCGCACCCTGAGATCGCCGCACTCTTTCAACATCTCGATCGATGGATCGCAGCCCCATGCTTCACCGAAACTCTCATGCCCTAGTCGCAGGAGTTCGCCCTTGCCGCAACCCAGGTCGAGCCATCGGAGGTCCGCGGTTGAGGTGCGGCGCCGTCGGAAAAAATCCTGCAACAGCAGCCATTTTCGCACATGAAAAAAGTTGGCGTCCCGGGCGAATCCGTCACGGATCGGATCCTTCAACAGAGCGTCGTAGTTGCGGGAGTATCCGTCGAATTCAACGCTCATAGCCGCGTGCCTGGGACCGTCCTTCCACGCTACTGATATTCTGCGCGCGAACGATCTCGCGGATGACGAACAGCGGCCGATGCTTGGTTTCCATGTACAGTCGTCCCACATATTCGCCAATCAACCCCAGAAACAGGAACTGCGCTGCCAGAAAGAACAGAATCACGGAAATGATGCTGGTCCACCCACGCACGGTGTCCCGCGTGAAATAGGCGTATACCGAGTAGAAGAGCAAGATCAGAGCCAAACCACAGAGCACCAAGCCCATATAAAAAGCCAGCCGCAAGGGTTTGACTGAAAAGCTAGTTATGGCATCCACGGCAAATCGGAGCATCTTTCTAACCGTGTACTTGGTTCCGCCCGCGTGGCGCGGCGCGCGATCGTACAAGTAAGGAGTTTGTCGAAAGCCGACCCAGGAGATCATGCCGCGGATGAAGCGGTGGTTCTCCGGCATGGCATTGAACACGTCGAGCACGCGCCTGGTGATCAGGCGGAAGTCACCAGCGTCTTCAGGAATGTGCTCTTCCGTGAAGAGGTTCAGCATACGGTAAAAGACGAACGCCGTGACCCTCTTGAATACGGTTTCTCCAGCGCGGGAACTGCGTTTGCCGTATACCACGTCGAATCCGGCATCGACCAATTCCAACATCGCAGGCAGCGCCTCGGGCGGGTCCTGCAGGTCCGCATCGATGATGAAGATCCTCTCGCCCCGGCAATGAGAGAGACCGGCAGACAGAGCCAGTTGGTGCCCATGGTTTCTCGAGAGATCGAGCGCGACCACGTGAGGATCGGCCTGGGCGAGCATCAGCATGGCCGGCCACGTTCCATCCGATGAGCCGTCGTTCACCAGAACGATTTCGTAATCCGGTGTCACGTTTTGGCACGCGGCCGAGACTCGGCGATGGAACTCGATGAGAACGGAAGCCTCGTTGTAGCAGGGCGCCACTACGGAAAGGGCCGGCATGCCGCGGCTCTCGGCGGTTTGGCGCGCCCGCGGGTCAGATGCTTGCATGCATGGCCGCTTCGGTCCGGCTAGTCAAAGTTCCATGCTAGACCATCAGGAGCAGGCCCGCAACAGGTTCCCCTTGAGGAAAATGCTGTTCCAATCCACGAACCTTCCAGCCGCCAGAAGAATCAGGATCGAAGCACCCGGCACCGTGATCGCGAGCCGCTGGTCCGCGCTCGATCGTTGATTGCTTCGCATTTACTGCGCCTTAGTCGCTGAAAGGAACAGACGAAAGACGCCAGGGCGTCGCTGGCTTCGAGACACGTCATCTGGGCGCGTCGCGGTCACACGGTCTATCAGAAGCCGGGTTCATCGCCCAGGTCCTTCTCCTGTAAGCGTGTCGTGGCGTCCCATACCTTTACGCGAGTCTGTTTGCGCGGACGCCAGGTGGCGGTACGGCTGGAACACGGGGGCTTCGGCAAGGAAAGCATCGTCGTGCCACATCTTGATCTGAAACTCGAACGGCATGTATGCGTGGTGAATCATGACCCGCCGGCTGTAAGCGGCCGCAATCGCGTATAGTTGCCGAGGGTCGGCGTAGTACAAGTTACTCTGCTGGTGTTCCGGATCCGCGGACATGCTGAGGAAATCGCATATTACCACCTTGGTCGTGAGCTTCCACATGCACGCCAGGGTTTCGCGAATGAACGTCAGATTGTCCTGATGAAGGCGATGATTGAATACACCAATCGCCGCCGCGACATCGTACGTCTGCGTCCATCGGAACAGTTGAATGTCATCGCAGACGAACTCCGCAGAAGTGTCATCGGCGTGGCGCCGCCGTGCTTCGGCAAGGAGGTCGTCCACAAGGTCCACTCCTACGTAGCGGCCCCGCCAGCCTGTTTGACGCAAATAGTCCAGCAAGTCTCCGAAGCCGCAGCCGACATCGAGGACGCTGTGGCAGTCCGCCTCACAGATATTCTCGAACGCCGCTTGAAAACGTACCCATTGACAATCCTTGTTCCAGCCGAGCGTCCGGGAGTCGTACCCGCACTGCCGCCAGCGCCGGGTGTAGCGGTCTTTCGTTTCGGTGCGGTCCTGTTCCGTCATAGTTTGTCTCCATTGCCGAACAGGCGGGCGGCGGCTCCACCCAGAACTTCACCCACGACCGATTCCGAGGCTTCCGCGAGCAGCTGTCGCGCAAGCGTCAGGCTGTCCCCCATTTGCGTGTGGGGAAAGTCGCTGCCATACAGCACGCGGCCGGGCGGTAACCTCCGGCAAAGGAAGCCGCAATCATTCAGGAGTGACGAGCCCTGGAAGTAGAGCGGTGTAAAAGAAATATCCAGGTACACATTTGGGTTCGATTTGGCCACCATGAAAGCCTCCATCAGCCGGTAGCCACCTGCATGCGCAAGTACGATCTTCAACTGGCGGCAGTTCTGCGCGATCGGGTGATACGCCAGCGGTTGTAAGGCGAGGATATCCAATTCCGCTCCGAAAGGAAACACGTCGAATATTACCGGGAGGCATCGCGTTTCGGCCCACGAGAGGGTCTCACGCACGATCGAATCGCTCGCCGTCACGTGCTGTACTCGGGGATGAATCTTCAGCCCTCGGGGCTGCCACTGTCCAAAGAACCGTTCCAGCTTGGCGATCGTTCCTGAGGGGTCTTCGAACTCCGGAGTGTAGATCGCTCGCAGCCGGTCAGGAAACCTCGCACACTCCCGATGAACGAAGTCGTTACTGGCGACTCCTGGCAGCGGAATCACAATCGAGAGGTCTATGCCGGCCGAATCCATGGCCCGCACAAGATCATCCGCGGAGCACGGGAGGTCAAGGGGGCCGCCTCGACCGGCTTCGAAGATATGGGTATGACCGTCTATGATCACTCGATTCCCACCTGGACTGTTCGGAAGACCTCTTCGGTGATGCGTAGAACCTCACCCCGGCTCTTGCCAAAGACTACCACAAGACCAGGCCGGGACCGGTCGTCTGCAGGCAGTTCGATCGAATCGCCCACCTGAAACTCCAATAGAATTTCCTGCACGCCCGGCAACTGAAGAGCCTGCTCGACACCGTGGATGGACTTGACCAGTCCAGCCATCCCGCCAAAGAAGGCCAGATTCGCTGCTCGCGCCGGCGGCCTGGCAGGCAGTGCTGGCGAGTCACCCATGAGAAACTTCAAATACATCTCGGGAATCAACGAGCCGGCGAGATAAGGGACGATATGGGAGTACACGCGGCTTCCAGCGCCGCGCGCCGCGATCTCGACCAGGTATGGCTGCCCGTTCACGACAATGTACTCGGCGTGGGTGATGCCGGTTTTCATTCCCAGCGTACAAACAACCGTGGCGTTTATCGCCCGAATCCGCTCCATCACCTCTGCGGGGAGATCCGCTGGATAGGTCAACCGCTTAGCAACTTCCGGCCGGTGCGCGAAATGGTCCTTGTCAGAAATACCGATGGCAAGGACCTCCCCGTCCACACACATACTCTCCACCGTGACCTCGACGCCGCCTAGAAAGCCCTCAACCAACACCTCGGCAGATCTCGTGAATCGCAAGGCATCTGCATAAGCTACGTCAAGGTCGGATGGCGTCCGGACGACATGCACGCCCCGGCTCGACTGGTTGTCAACGGGCTTCACCACGCACGGAAAACCAATATCCGCCGCGGCCGATCGAACTGCGCTCAGCGCTCTCACTAAACGGAAGGGCGGATTTGGAACGCCGGCTGCAGACGTCAGTGCCCGCATCCGGTACTTGTTCGTAAAGTTCAAGGCAGTCTCGTAGCCAATTCCCGGCAACCCCAGCCTCTCCGCCACAAATGCCATCGTCGGCACGCCCGCGTCGGTCGTGTCACAGATGATCCCGTCGATACGGTGCTCCTCAGCCAGGAGCAGCGTACCTTGCTCATCCCGAATATCCATCACCGCATGCTCGTCGGCGTGGGCATACCCGGGCCGGTCCGGATAAATATCACTGACGAAGGTCCGATACCCCAGGGACCTCGCCACCGCGATCGTCGGAACCTGCCATTGACCGGCTCCCAGGATATGACATATGCGCTGACCTCGCATGACCGGCGCCGCTAGGATGTCTTGCGGATGAGGTCCCGAATCCTGTCCAAGCCAAACTTGTTCTCCTCAAGCGTCGCAGCGCCCACAGATACTCGCACGAAACGCCCACAGGAGTGGCCGTACCCGATGCCGGGCACAATGCTCACGTAATCCTCCTGCAGCAAACGAGTGCAGAACCCCTCGGAGCTGAGCCGGGAGGGCGCGATCGAAACGAAGAAATAGAAAGTCGCTGTACCGGGCAGATAGTTAAGACCGATCTCATCCATGTAGGCTGCCAACTGTCTCCTCCTGCAAACGACATCGCGCATCTGCGGCTTTGTAATCTCAAGCAATTCGCCGAAGTGTTTTGCGAGGTACGACTCCAGAATCGTTGCGGGGCAAGTAACAAGATGTTGATTCACTTTGAGCACGTTATTAATGAGCGCGCCATTAGAGATGACATATCCAATCCGCCAGCCCGAGATGCCGTAGTTTTTGGACATCGAATTGAATACAGCCGAGTTCTTCTTCTCCGGATCGAGCCTTGCCACCGATACAAAAGAATCGTCAATCAGAAAATCGCTATAAGCCTCGTCCGAAAGGAGCCACAGATCGTATTGCCGCGCCAGGTCGAGCAGATCCTGCAGTTCGGGGCCACTCAACACGGACCCTCGCGGGTTGTGCGGATTGTTGATGATGATCGCCTTGGTGCGAGGAGTTATATAAGACTCGTAATCATAAACGCTCCTGTCGTACGGGATTCCCACCGGGATGGCGTAACAGAGCTTAATCTGTTCCGGATAGCTGACCCATGCGGGCTCGGAATACAACACTTCATCTCCGGGATTAAGAACCGACATCAGCGTCATGTGGATGGCGGCTTTGGAACCTGCCGTTATGATGATCTCGGTAGCCGGATCAAATACCACGCCATACTCGGTTCGGAAGTACTGCGCCAGCTTTTCACGGAGCTCGGGCAGGCCTCGCGAGTGTGAATAGTGATTGACCTGGGGATAAGGCAGGTCATCCATGGGAAATAGCGGAATATCGAAATAGGCTTCCCCAAGACTCATGATTAGTACCTTAATGCCCCGCTGCTGGAGCTCGTAGACCATCGTGTTGTATCGAATGGACATCGCTTCGTGAGCTTCCGACGTGACCCGAGAAAGCTCCGGCACTAGCAGATTCCCCCTTCTAGTGTTTCGACAGCGTGGTGAGGCGGTTGCGGTGCCGGTTGCATGGTGACGACCCGGTCGATGACATAGAGTGGGCGAGCCTTAGTCTGGTCGTAAATGCGTCCTACATAGATACCTAGAATTCCCAAGTTGAGCAGAATGAAGCCGCCTAGAAAGGCTGTCAACGTAATTGTACTGAGCCAGCCGGGCACGCCGATGAGGGGGTGCAGAAAATAGCGGACAAGCAAAAATGTTCCAAAACCGCCGGAGAGAATCGAGATCAGAATGCCGGCCATGATCGACAGGTACAAAGGACGGTTTGAAAACGAGACTATTCCTTCGATAGAAAGGCGGGCGAGAGCGGCCAAATTGTATGAGGAGTGGCCGTCATACCGAGGGGCGCGATCCACATCCACGTACGAAGTGGCAAAGCCGAGCCATTCAATCATGCCCCCAAATAGTCTAGGAGCTTCGCGCATCTGGCGGTAAGCCTCGACTACCTGGCGCCGCATAATGCGAAAACTTCCGACAGCGGGGTCGAGCCGGTAGCCGGATAAAATGTTAAACATCCAATAGAACAGGCGGGAAAGAACTGTCTTGAACAACGTGTCATTACGCATCCTCCTTCGTGCGAGAACGATGTCGTAACCCTGTTCCGCAGCCGCGAGTAAACGCGGGATGTCTTCCGGCTGGTCTTGCAGATCGCAATCCATCACAACGGTCCAGTCGCCGCGCGCGATGTCGAGACCAGCAGTGAGGGCGTAGTGCTGACCGAAGTTTCTGCTCAAGCGGACCGCGACGAGTTGGGGATATTGGTCTGCGAGTTCCTTCATGACATCCCAGCATCGATCGGGGCTGCGGTCATCAACGAGGATGATCTCGTAATCGCGCGCTGTTGCAGCGAGCGCCATGGCTAACCTCTTACAGAGGTCAGGCAAGATCCGTTCAGAACGAAACACTGGAATGACGATCGAAATGGACGCAGGTTGCGGAGTCACAGGCCAGCCCTGCTGCAGCGAAGTGTATAGCAAGACCCGGCAGTCCCGGCAGCGACCGAGATGCGGTTTTCAATCATAGGGACATTATAGACGGTCGCGCCAAGGCGTCCTGAACCTCGGACCGTGCCCGCATCAAGCGTAGGCCAGGCGCGCAGATCGGATCGCGTGATCGTAGAAATGGCGGATTCCCTCAACCACCTCTGCCTGCTCCGCCTCGGTGATAGCCGTGTAGAAGGGCAGCCGAAGGAGCCTGTCGCTAACGTCTTCCGTGACCGGGCATTGGCCTTTCAGTCCGCCGAACGCGATCCCCATTCTTGAGAGGTGAAGCGGCAGGTAGTGAAACACGCTGAGGATCCCCCGTGCTTTCAGGTGGTCGATCAGGGCTTGCCGCGTTGCCACGCTGTCCACCAGGATATAGAAAAGGTGATAGGGTTGAACGCAGTGCTCCGGAACGAACGGCAACGAAATCGGGTAGCTCCGGGTCAGGGTCTGGAGAGCCTCGAAGTAATTGTTCCAGACCCTGCGCCGCTTCGCCTGGATCTGTTCGCGCTGCTCGAGTTGCGCCCACAAAAAGGCCGCCAGGATATCCGATGGAAGGAAGCTTGACCCCGCGTCAACCCACGTGTACTTGTCGGTTTGGCCC
>Ga0335081_10003822_pt1 | contig 23722 bp, 16 predicted proteins | sample Lox_Sample_35_FD_206713 | JGI IMG/M metagenome (GOLD analysis project Ga0335081, IMG submission 206713) | Soil microbial communities from Loxahatchee National Wildlife Refuge, Florida, United States - Lox_Sample_3.5 | ecosystem: Environmental > Terrestrial > Soil > Wetlands | place: USA...
CCTTGGCCGACGGACAGCCGGCGCCCCTTTCACCGCTGATCCACACTACCGTGCTGCCAACTGTCACCATCGGCAACCAGCCGGCTACGGTCGGGTTCAGCGGTCTTGCGCCGACATTTGTCGGCCTTTACCAGGTCAACGTCACGATTCCCACCGGCTTGTCGCCGGGCGTTCAGCCGGTGGTGCTCAGCATCAACGGCGTCGCCGCGCCCACGGTGAATCTGCCGGTGCAGTAATTGGGACCCATACACCCATATCCATGCACCCATATGTATGGTAGACTTTGGCTGTGAAGACTACGGTGGAAATCCCCGACGCATTGTTCAAGGAAGTGAAAAAGTATGCGTCTACCCACGGACTCACCTTCCGCCAGGTTCTCGAAACATCGTTGCGAAGCACTCTCGATGAAAAAAACTCCGGAAAAAAGCCGTTCAAGCTCCGTGACGGCTCTTTCAAGGGCACCGGCATGACCCCGGGCCTGGATTGGCCGGCAATTCGCAAACTCATTTACGAAGGGCGCGGCGGTTGATTGCACTTGACACGAATATTCTGGTCTACGCGCATAGGCAAGACATGCCATGGCACCGGCAAGCCAAAGCGCGTGTCGCGGAATTGGCGGAGTCCGGGTCTTCGTGGGCCATTCCATGGCCCTGCATTCACGAATTTCTAGGAGTGGTTACCCACCGGAAGATTTTTCCTGTGCCAACAGTCTTGAGCCAAGCTGTCCGCCAGATTGAGATCTGGCGCGAGTCGCCGTCCTTAGTCCTGATGTCCGAAACGTTCGGTTACTGGGAGGAACTAAAACAGCTACTAACGGCTGGCCGTATTACCGGCCCCGCAACCCACGACGCCAGAATCTTCGCCATCTGCAGGTTGCATGGCGTCCGTGAGCTCTGGTCCGCCGACCGCGATTTCTCCCGCTTCGCGGGCGTCCGCGTAGTCAACCCGTTAATCTCGCGTAGCTAATTCCCCGTCGTCAGCACCACCCGGAATCGCGCTTTGCCGCTCAACATCCGATCGTACGCTTCGTTTACCCGCTCCAGCGGGAACACTTCATTCATCGAGCGCACGCCGGAAAGCACGCTGAACGAAAGAGTGTCTTGCGAATCGATAGACGTACCGGAGTACCAGCCCTGAATCCTTCGGGCTCCCGTGATGAGCAGCAGTGGAGACACCGCGAGCGAGTCGCCAGCCCCAATCACCATCAGCGTTCCCTTGGCGGCTAAGCCTGCCGCAATGGCGCTCATCGCCTCTCCGCTGGTCACCGTTGCGAGGATGACCTTAGCGCCTCCCAGCTTGCGCAACTCGGCCGCTGGGTCTCCCGCCTGACTGTCGATGTAATGCGACGCGCCCAATTGCCTGGCCAACGCTTCCTTGTCTTTCCCTCGCGCGATCCCGACGGTTTTGAAACCCATCTTCGCGGCGTACTGAACACCCAGATGCCCGAGTCCGCCCAATCCGTGCACGGCCACCAAGTCGCCGGGCCGGGCTCCGCTGTTTCGCAGAGCGTTGTACGTCGTGACGCCGGCGCACATCAACGGCGCCGCCTCTACGGCTGACAAATCTTCGGGAACCGCCGCAACCGCTTCGGCGCGAGCAATCATGTAATCGGCGTACCCGCCGTCAGACGTGATTCCGGTTACCAGCGTGAACGTCTCGCAGGCAAAGAAATCCCCGCGCCGGCAAGCCTCGCAGTAGCCGCAGTTGCCTCCATGCCATCCTACTCCGGCGCGTTGGCCGGGCTTCCATCTGGCGACGCCGACGCCGGCAGCATCCACGACTCCCACGACCTCATGTCCCGGCACCCGCGGATATTGAAGCCCAGGGAAGCCGCCCTGCCTGGTCAGCGTGTCACTGTGACAGATTCCACAGGCTTGAACTTTGATCCGTACCGTTCCTGAGCCTGGCTCCGGAATGTCGCGCTCCACAATCTCCAACGGCCCACCCGGGCGTGAAACTTGCACCGCTCGCATTTTTGGCATGGTGGTTATGATTCACCTTGCCTACTAACGGTCGCACGATCCACACGCCAAAATGCTCGCATCCGAACCGCTGAGTCCCAAAAGCGGGCACTTTGACGCCTCCGCCTGCCGTAAACTCGCTGATCTCGCTATACGTTACAGGTGGACACATATGGACTACCTGTTGCAAGACTTCCGGCTCGCTTTTCGGCGCCTCAGGCAAAGTCCGGGGTTCACGACCGCTACCGTTCTCACGTTGGCCCTGGGCATTGGCGCGAACACGGTCACCTTCAGTGCGCTGAACAAGTTTCTCCTGCGCCCCCTCCCCGTGGAGCGGCCGGAAGAACTGTTCTCGCTGAGCAGCAACCGGGCCGAAGCCAACCAGTCCTACCCCAATTACAAAGACCTCCGAGACCGCAATCGTAGTCTGGCAGGTCTCATCGGATGCCGGATCGCTCCCGTCAACATGGGTCAGAACGGGAACAACGCCCACGTCTGGGGCTATGAAGTCACAGGGAATTATTTCGAGGTGTTAGGTGTCCGCGCGCTCCTCGGCCGTGCCTTGACGCCGGCGGACGACCAGAAGATCGGCGCACACCCCGTGGTGGTTCTCAGCTACAACACCTGGCAAAATCGCTTCGCCGCCGACCCACGCATGGTGAACAAGACGGTCAAGATCAACGGACTCGATTACACCGTGCTGGGTGTCATGCCGCATGGCTTTTTCGGAACCGAACTCGTTTTCACCCCTGAATTCTGGGTGCCCATCGCGATGGAGCCGCAAATCGAGCCCGGCAACCCGTGGATCAACGAACGCTACGACTGGAACCTTTGGACCTTGGCCCGGTTAAGACCCGGCGTAACCAGGCAGCAGGCTGAATCCGATCTCAATGCCGTCGCCGCAGGGATGATCCGCGAGAACCCCGATCTGCAGAACATGCGGATTCAGCTCTCAACGCCCGGCCTCATGGGCCAGACGCTCCGAGGCGGCGTCATCGGATTCGCGGCTGTGCTGATGGGGCTGGCCGGACTGGTGCTGTTGATTGCGTGCACGAATCTGGCCAGCCTGTTGCTGGCGCGCTCCTCCGATCGCCGCCGCGAGATCGCGGTCCGCCTCGCCCTGGGCGCCGGCAAGTGGCGCCTCGTGCGCCAACTTCTCGTCGAGAGCTTTTTGCTCTCTCTCTTCGGCGCAGCCGCCGGCCTGCTCCTGGCGGTCTGGATCTTGGATGCGCTCGCTTCCTGGCGCCCGCCGGTCGATGTTCCCATCAGCATGAACTTCGCCATCGATGAATGGGTTTTGGCTTTCACGGCCGGTGCCGCGCTCCTCACCACTCTGCTATTCGGCCTTGCCCCTGCTTTGCAGTCCGCCAGAACGGATTTGATCGCCGCTCTCAAAAACGCGGCGATCGGTAACCGCCTGCGCCGCTGGCAACTGCGCGAAGTGTTGGTAACATCCCAGATCGCGCTCTCCGTGGTCCTGCTGGTCAGCACGGTGCTCGTGGTGCGCAGCTTACAACGCGCGCTCACCATCAACATCGGCTTCAATCCCCGGGGAGCCGTCGCCGTGGGATTCGATCTTGGCCTGGCCGGCTACGATGAAGCTCACGGCCGCGAGTTTCAGCGCCGCTTGACCGAGAAGGTCTCCGCGCTGCCGGGCATTACCTCCGCCGCCTTCGCGAATTCCCTTCCCCTGAGCCTCGATCAATCCTCCACGTCCATCTACGCCGAGGGCAAGCCGGCCCCTCGCCCCGGCGAAATTGCCGTGGCCAACTACTACATGGTGGACCCCGGCTATTTCCGCACGATGCAAACCCAGCTCATCGCCGGACGCGCTTTCGATGTGCACGACCGGCAAGGCTCCAAGCTCGTGGCCATTGTCAACCAAGCCTTCGTGGCGCGCCTCTTTCCCAATGAGAACGCACTCGGCAAGAGGTTCCGTTGCGGCAATGGCGGCCCATTTGAAATTGTCGGCATCACGGAAGACGGCAAATATGACTCGCTTGGTGACAGCGCCAAGCCCGCCCTCTTCTGGCCGGCCTTCCAGCACTACAACGCCAGTACGATGGTGGTGGCACGTTCACCGCTTGCCGCAGCGGCGCTCGTCCGAACGATCGAGCAGGCCGTCCATCAAATGGATCCCTCGCTGCCATTCTTCCAGGCCGGCAGTCTCGACGATCACCTGAGGGTGCCGCTGCTTCCGGCCCGCCTGGCCGCCACGATGCTGGGAGCTTTCGGAATGCTGGCGATCGTGCTCGCCTCGACCGGCGTTTACGGAGTGATGGCGTACGCCGTCGCACGCCGCCGCCGCGAGATCGGCATTCGCATCGCCGTCGGCGCCAGTGGCCGCCAAGTGATGCGCCTGGTTCTTATCCGCACTTCAGTCTTGCTCGGCGCTGGGACGGTTCTCGGCGCGCTGGTGGCTCTCGCAGTGGGCGATCAGTTCTCGCCGATTCTCTATGGCGTCAGCCCGAAGGATCCTGTGACGTTTGCGCTCGCCGCTCTCTTGATCGCCGCGGTCGCATTGGCGTCCGCCTGGATTCCTGCGCGCCGCGCAACCCTGATCGAGCCCGCTTCAGCCCTCCGCGAGGAGTAACACCCGGAGCCTGTCCGCTACAATAATCACCGTGGCGGAAACACTCGCGGATTACAGCCGGCTACTGGCCAAGGTTCGGATCTTTTCCGGTCTCACCGACTCTGAACTGGGTTTTCTATCCCAACGCGTGGTGCCGCGTCACTACTCGCCGGGCCAGTTGGTCTTCAGTGAAGGCGAACCGTGCGCCGGACTGTATGTAGTCGAGAGCGGGCACGTCCGCATCTTCAAGAGTTCCGCCGCAGGCCGCGAGCAGGTGCTCACCATCGACGGTCCGGGCAGTTCCGTCGCGGAAGTGCCGGTTTTCGATGGTGGTAACTACCCGGCCTCCGGAGCTGCCGTAGATCACGCCAGGCTTCTATTTGTGGGAAAGCAGGATTTTCAGGCCCTGTGCCTGGCGCATCCTCAAGTCGCGCTCAAAGTGCTTCGCGTGGTCGGCGCCCGCTTGCGGCGGCTGGTCGACATCATCGAAGAACTCTCGTTCACGACGGTGCGCCATCGGCTGGCGTCGTTTCTGGTGCGCCTGGCCCAACGAGAGGGAAAACAAACCGCGGGTGGTATCGAGATCCTGTTGCCTGGCAACCAGGAACTGGCCGCCCAGATCGGCACGGTGCGTGAGCTGGTTTCCCGCAATCTTTCCCGGTTCCAGGCCGAAGGGCTGCTGAAGATCGAAGGCCGCAACGTGGTGATTTGCGATCTGAAGTCCCTGGAAGCGGAACTCGACTCCCCCGCGTAGGCCCGCTGCAACGCACAATTTCGTGACGTGGCCGTAGTGGCCGGTCACTTCCGGCCACTGCTGATCCCATTTCCCGCCCCTTCCTGCCCCGGAAAACCTGCTCCAACGTGACAAAAGTCATAGCCGCCGGCGTCGCCGCCACGCTAGTCTTGTGACATAAAACATAGATTTGCAAGGAGAGAATAATGGGCTCGATGACACAGAGAACCGTGGCGCAACTGGCTCTCGAAATTCCGGCGGCGGCTCAAGTTTTTGAAAACCTGGGTATCGACTACTGTTGCGGCGGCAACAAAACCCTGGAACAAGCCTGCCACGCGGTCAATCTGCCTCTGGAGCAGGTGATGGATTCGCTCGAGGCAGCGAAGCCCGCGGCACAGGCTGCGCGCCCGGACCGCGACTGGCAAACCGAGCCCCTTTCCGAGCTGATTGCGCACATCAAGGACACTCACCACAAGTACACCCGCGAGGCCATCTCGCGCCTGGTCCCTCTGCTGGAAAAGGTTTGCTCGGTACACGCCACCAAGCACCCTGAGCTGCTTCGCATTTCCGCAACCTTCGGCGATCTCGCTCAGGAACTGTCCACGCACATGATGAAGGAAGAGCTCGTGCTGTTCCCCTACATCGTGCGCCTGGAGGAAGCCGCCATAGAGAGAGCGCCCGTCGTGCCGGCCCCTTTCGGGAGCGTTCAGAATCCCGTGGCGATGATGATGCACGAGCACGATGACGCCGGCAGTGCATTGCGCGACATGCGCCACGCCAGCAACGGATACGCTCTGCCCGCCGACGCCTGTGCCAGCTATCAGACGCTATACGCGGCGCTGGTAGAATTCGAGGCCGACCTGCACCAGCACATTCATCTGGAAAACAACCTTTTGTTTCCCCGCGCAGTTGAGATGGAGCGGCGGCAACAACATGTCTGAACTGTTGATGCGCATCGAAACCGCGGAAGAGCGGCGGCTCACGCCCGAGGAATCCTTCCGCATCACCGCGGAGCGTGAAACACGCCTGTCCCGCCTTCTCATGACCTACATCACGACGGGCCTGGTCTTCATGCTCTTTCCCGGCACGTTTCTTGGGGTGTGGAATCTGCTCGCCATCAGCAGCCGGAGGGCTCCCGGTTCGGTCTCCGCGGCGTGGATTCAGGCTCACGGCCACGCGCAAATCTTCGGCTGGATCGGCACTTTCATCCTGGGCATCGGCTTCTATTCCATCCCCAAACTGCGCCGGCAGCGCGGGTTTGCGCTACCGGCAGCGTGGGCGTCCTGGGTGCTGTGGACCTCAGGCGCATCCCTCCGCTGGCTTGCCGGCGTCTATCAATGGCAATGGCGCATCCTGCTGCCGCTCTCGGCAACCATGGAAGTGATTGCCTTCCTCATCTTCTTTCGCTCCGTTTCCGGCCACCGCCCGGAGGATTCAGGCAAAAAGAGGCTGGAAGAGTGGGTCTTGGTGGTCATCGCAGCCTCTCTTGGACTGATGCTGACGCTCCTGGTGAATCTCGGCGCGACGCTATGGTTAGCACTTCGCGGCTCATCGCCCGCCCTGCCCCCTGAATTCGACCAGCGCTTCCTTGTGCTCCAGACATCGGGATTCCTGGTGCCCTTCGTATGGGGCTTCAGCGCCAAGTGGCTGCCGGTGTTCCTGGGCCTGCGCCCGGTTCGCGCGCGCTTGCTTCTCGTAGCCGTTGCGATCAACTCCGCAGGTGTTATCGCGGGGCTGGCGGGCTGGACACTCGCTGCGTCATACCTGCTGCTCGCTGCCATGATCACTGCCATCCGCGCACTCCGGCTTTTCGAGCGGCCGCAGCAGCCGGCCAAGGTCAAGGGTGTCCACTCGAGCTTTCCCGTTTTCATCCGGCTGGCATACGTTTGGGCTACCATTGCTGCGGGCCTCGCCATCTGGGCCGCCCTGGGGACAAACTCTCACGGAATCTGGGGCGCGTCACGTCATGCCTTGACCGTGGGATTCCTCGCCCTGATGGTATTCGCTATCGGACAGCGAGTCCTGCCGGCCTTCTCCGGCATGCGCCTGTTGTTCAGTACCCGGCTCATGTTTGGCGCCATGCTGTTGCTGTGCGCCGGATGCCTTCTACGCGTTGGTTCCGAGATTCTGGCGTATCAGCAATTCCTGCGCTCGGCATGGTCCTGGCTGCCGGTTTCAGCCGTATGTGAAATGACCGCCGTAACACTCTTTGCTGCGAATCTGTTGGTCACATTCGCGCGTCGCCGGCAACCGGCGAATACTTAAAAAACGAGGTGCTTGTCCATGACGTACAAGAAACTCTGGATCGCTCTGGCGTTAGTGCTGATCATCTCCTTCGCTGTCCTGGGAGGCGTTGGGGTGAAAGTCCTCAATAGCGCTCCGCCGATCCCCGCAGAAGTGGTGACCGCCGACGGGCGCGTCCTGTTCACTGGCGCGACGATTCAGAACGGCCAGGGAGCCTGGCAGTCAATCGGCGGGCAGGAAGTGGGCACCATCTGGGGGCACGGCTCCTACGTGGCTCCCGACTGGACTGCGGACTGGCTCCACCGCGAGAGCACTTTCATTCTGGACCGCTGGGCGGCGAAATCGGGAGCGGCGAACTATGCGGCGCTCGGCGTGGAGCAGCAGGCCGGCCTCCGCGCGCGGCTGCGTTTGATTCTGCGCACCAATACCTACGATCCCTCGACCGGCCGCGTCACCATCGATCCGGTACGCGCCGAAGCCTTCGATGATCTCTGCCGCCATTACTCGGATGTCTTCAGCAACGGCCGCAGCGATTATGCGATCCCCGCCGGTGCACTGAGTGATCCCGCGAAGCTTCGCGAAATGAGCGCGTTCTTCTGGTGGACCGCCTGGGCCGCGTCCACCAATCGCCCGGGAACTGATGTGACCTACACGCAAAACTGGCCTCACGAACCCCTGATCGGCAACGAGCCCACCGGTGGCGCGATCGTGTGGAGCGTCGTCAGCTTCATTCTGCTGCTCGCCGGTGTCGGCGGTATGGTGTGGTACTTCGCATCCCAGCCGCGCGTCGCGGAGGAGGGACTACTTCCGCAAAGCGACCCGCTTCTCGGACTAAAGCCCACGCCATCTCAGCGAGCCACCGTGAAGTTCTTCTTCGTGGTCGCGGCGCTCTGGGTGGTGCAGGTGTCGCTCGGCGCCATCACCGCGCATTACGGCGTGGAGGGTTCCGGTCTCTACGGCATCCCGCTCGATCGTTTGCTCCCTTACAGCGTCACCCGCACCTGGCATCTCCAGCTCGGCCTCTTCTGGATTGCGACGTCCTGGCTCGCCACCGGGCTCTATGTAGCCCCGGCCGTCAGCGGCGTCGAACCCGCTGGCCAGCGGCTGGGCGTGAATCTGCTGCTCGGCGCGCTGATTCTTGTGGTTGTCGGATCCCTGGCCGGCGAATGGATGAGCATCCAGCATAAGCTGGGCAACCTCTGGTTCTGGTTTGGCACGCAGGGTTACGAGTACGTGGACCTTGGCCGCTTCTGGCAGATCCTTCTTTTCATCGGCCTGGTTTTCTGGCTCTGGCTGATGTGGCGCGCTCTGAAGCCGGCGCTCGTCCGCCGCGACCAGACCTACTCGCTCCTGCTCATGTTTCTGCTGTCGAGCATCGCCATCCCGCTGTTCTACGCGGCGGGCCTGATGTACGGCGAGCGCAGTAACCTGGTCACCGCCGAATACTGGCGCTGGTGGGTGGTGCACCTCTGGGTAGAAGGCTTCTTCGAGGTCTTCGCCACCGTGGTGATCGCGTTTCTGCTGACGCGGCTGAAACTGCTCTCTGTGCCCACAGCTACGCGCGCGGTCCTGTTCTCGACTGTCGTCTTCCTCTCCGGCGGCATCATCGGAACATTCCATCATTTGTATTTCGCCGGAACGCCGAACATCGTGCTCGGGCTCGGCGCCGTCTTCAGCGCTCTCGAAGTGGTGCCGCTGGTTCTCATCGGTTTCGAGGCCTGGGAAAACATCCGCCTTGCGCGCGCTCGCGAGCAGCACGTTTGGGTCGCTGCCTACAAGTGGCCCATTTACTTCTTCGTCGCCGTCGCATTCTGGAACTTCGTCGGCGCCGGGCTGTTTGGCTTCCTGATCAACCCACCGATCGCGCTGTACTACATGCAAGGCCTGAACACGACGCCCGTCCATGGCCACACGGCGCTGTTCGGCGTCTACGGCATGCTGGGACTGGGCCTCATGCTGTTCTGCTTACGCGCGCTGCGCCCCGGCAAGGCATGGAAGAACGCTCCGCTCTCGTTCGCGTTCTGGGCGATCAACATCGGCCTGGCTCTGATGGTGCTGCTCAGCATGTTGCCCATCGGCTTGATGCAGACCTGGGCCTCGGTCGAGTACGGAACCTGGTACGCGCGCTCGGCTGAATTCCTCCACAGCGGGCACATGAACGACCTTCGCTGGATGCGGATGATCGGCGACACCATCTTCGCCTTGGGCGCGGTCGTTCTCGGCTGGTTCGTCCTTGGGTTAGTGACCGGCCATTCGTATGCCGAGCAGGGCTACGTGCCCGAGGGCGGCTGGGAAGTGCGCCCCGAGGCGCCGGTCCTGGGGCGGTAACGTGCCCGCTTGCCGCTTGGCAATATCGCCAACTTCATGCAGACTGGTTCCATGCCGGCTGCGAAGACGAACAAGAAAGACGACTCGCCTCAAGCCCAGCTCGACGGTTTCCTGGACAAGTACACGCCGGAAATCGCCGCGCTGGCCCGCGCGTGCCTGAAGAAATTGCGCGCCCGGCTGCCCGGCGCCACCCAGATCGTTTATGACAACTACAACGCGCTCGCCATCGGCTTCGGTCCGTCGGAAAAAGCTTCCCGCGCGATTCTCTCCATCGCGCTCTACCCCAAGTGGTTGAGCCTGTTTTTCCTGCAGGCCGCGACGAAGCTGCCTGATCCGCACAAGCTGCTGAATGGCAGCGGCAACGTTGTCCGCCACATTGTGATCCATTCAGCGGCGGATATCGATCAGCCCGCCATCCAGCAGCTCATTGCCGAAGCCTTGAAACGCGCCATCGAGCCGCTCGATCCCGCCGCCGCAGGCCGGCTCGTCATTCGATCCGTCTCCGCGAAACAGCGCCCGCGCCGGCCTAAGTAATCCTCTCGGCCAGCTCAAGCAACTTCATCACTGTGTTCCAATTTCTGGCTGTTCCGGTGGTCTGCAGCGCCTTCTCGAGAAGTGCCGGTGTCAGTTTCGGCCGTCCCATGCCATTGGCAAAATAAATATAGAGTTCGCGGCCGCCGATGCGCAATTCCTCGCTGTCGGTTTCAATGCTCAGTGCCTTCTCCCGCGCTTCCGCGCTCGGCTCGGCGGCAAGAAAGATGACGGCGAACTTCTTTGGATCGATGCCGCGCCGCGTCGCGAACGGATTTTTCGCGATCACGTCTCTCAGATCGGAGCAGGTGCGAAGCATGACGTCGGCGTGAAAATCGAAGGTCCGCTCGATCCCTTTCTCGATCCGCCTGCGTAGCACATCGACGTCCCGAGCCTCGCTTTTGAAAATCACGTTGCCGCTGTTTATGTGGGTCTGAGGGTTTCGCAGTCCGAGTGACTCATAGAGCGCCCGGAGTGCGTCCATCTGGATCTTGTGGTGGCCCCCGACGTTGACTCCGCGAAGCAAAGAGATGACGACAGCCATATCCAGCCAGCATAACCCGACATATCTTGTGGGGCCAGCCATTCTTGGCTGCCGCCGGGCTTCTGCCCGGCGTCGCGCCCGCCCGCTATAATCACGCCGATGGGCAGTTCTCCTTCACTTGGGACTATGGACTCTCTTCACCCGGATCGCGTGGCCCCCTACCTCCGCATCCACGCCGTGAACATCTTCGTCCGGGATCAGGAGCGAAGCCTGCGTTTTTATCTCGATCAGCTTGGGTTCGAGCTGGCCTTCGATGCCCGCATTCAGTCCGGCCAGCGCTGGATCGCCGTCGCTCCTCCCGACGGATCCACCGTCCTCGCGCTCATCGAACCCGATCCGGATTCCTTCGAGTACAAGCTCATCGGCCGGTCTACCCAGGTGGTCTTCGTTACAGAAGATGTCACGGCAAGGTACCTCGAGTGGAGCAAGCGCGGAGTCCGCTTTCGCCACACGCCTCGCTTGCGGCGTGTCAAATACGAACCTCTGGACCAGTCGCGGCCCTCGAATGCACCACCCATCCCCGAGCAGCACGAGGTTTGGGGCGGCGTCTTCACCCGCTTCGAAGATCCCGATCGCAATTCCTTCACGCTGGCCAGCTTCGACGTGGTAAGCCGCGCCGTCGAAGCGCAGCGCCGCGCCGCTGCCGAAAAAACGGAAGCGGAACGGCGCGCCGCCCAGGAATTGGAAATCGCCAAAGAGGTGCAGGCCCGCCTGTTCCCACAAACCCTGCCGCCGATGGCCACTCTCGAATACGCCGGCGTCTGCATTCAGGCCCGCCAGGTCGGCGGCGATTATTACGATTTCCTCGACCTCGGCCGCGAGCGCCTCGGCTTAGTGATCGGCGACATTGCCGGAAAAGGGATCGCAGCAGCTCTCTTGATGGCCAATCTCCAGGCCAATCTGCGCAGCCAGTGCGCCATCGCCCTCGATCACCCTGAGCGCTTCTTGTGCTCCGTCAACCAGCTCTTCTTCGAAAACACCGCCGAGCACGCTTACGCCACTCTCTTCTTCGCCGAATACGACGATCACGCCGCATGCCTGCGCTATGCTAACTGCGGCCATCTCCCCGCTCTTCTTCTCCGCGGCGACGGCACTGTGGAGCGGCTCAATGCCACCGCCACCGTCCTGGGACTCTTCAAGGCCTGGAACTGCTCCATCGGCGAGCGCCGCCTGTTCCCCGGCGATACCCTCGCCCTCTACACCGACGGCGTCACCGAATCGTTCAACGATCGCGACGAGGAATTCGGCGAACCGCGCTTGATCGCCGCCTTGCGCCGGCACTGCGACTTGCCTCCACAAGCCTTGCTGCAATCCATCGTCGATGAAGTCCGCCAGTTCAGCCCTCGAGAACAGCATGACGACATCACCCTGATCATTGCACGGTGCCGTTAGTACTCTGAACCCGCCCTGCGTTACAATGCCCGCTTGTATCTTTCGAACGGCAGTGGAACGAAGTAACCTGTGGCCGTAAATCTCTCAAGCGCTGCAGCCTCCCCGGCGGCTGACGTCTCCGTCCACACCCGGCGCCTTATCGGCGTTCGCCTGCTGCCTTTCCTCTTCGTCCTCTACATCATCAATTATCTGGACCGCACCAATCTGGCCTATGCCGCGCTCGGCATGAGTCGCGACCTCGGATTTAGTGACCACGTCTACGGTCTCGGCGCGGGCATCTTCTTCATCAGCTATTTGGCTTTGCAAATCCCCGGAGCCCTGCTGGTCGAGCTTTGGAGCGCCCGGCGCATGATCTCCGCCACCATGATCGCCTGGGGATCACTCACCGTGCTCACCGCTCTCGTTCACACTCCCGGCCAACTCTACGTGGCGCGCTTTCTGTTAGGCGCAGCGGAAGCCGGTTTCTTCCCCGGCGTCATTGTCTATCTGAGCCACTGGTTTATCCAGGAGGACCGCGCCAAAGCCACCAGTAACTTCATGGGCGCCATACCCCTGTCCTTTGCTATCGGATCTCCGTTCGCGGGTTGGATTTTGAGTCACTCCTGGCTTGCCGTGCAGGGTTGGCGCTGGCTGTTCATCCTCGAAGGAATGCCCGCCATTGTGCTGGGCATCGTCGCCTTTTTTTTCTTGACTGATTGGCCGCGCGACGCCCCCTGGCTCGCTCCCGCCTGCCGCAAATGGATCGAGCAGACTCTCCAAGAGGAGGCTGCCGGCGCGCAACCGGCCGGCGCCTGGCAGGTGCTCCGATCCCGCACTACTCTGCTGCTCGCGTTCCTGACATTTCTCAGTTATTTCACGACGTACACTTTTGCTTTCTGGTTCCCGACCATGCTGAAACGCCAGTCAGGACTGCCGGATCTCCATCTCGGCCTGCTCGGCGCCATACCCTATCTTGTGACTTTCTTCGCCATGCAAATCAACGGATGGCATTCCGACAAGCTGCGCGAAAGACACTGGCACTCCGCCGTCCCGCTGTTCATCGCCGCAGCCGCCTTGCCGGGAATCATGAGCCAGCCTCCCTCCCTAGCGTTCGCTATGGTCTTCTTCACCATGGTGGCGATGGCTTATTCTTACCTCCCGACTTTTTGGGCGATCCCCACCGAGCTCCTCAGAAACTCGGGCGCCGCCACAGCCGTGGGATTCATCAACGCGGTGGGCAGCGCGGCCGGTTTCGCCGGCCCTTACCTGTTCGGTTACCTGAATACTCGAACCGGATCTTTCTCATCCGGTCTCGCCCTGATGATGGTCTCAGCTGTCGCCGCAGCGCTGCTGGTCCTGCGCATCCCCAGAACCGCGCCAGCCGCCAACAACTAGAAAGACGGGGACTGGCCTTCGCTGTGTCCCAAGCCAGTGTCCGCCGCGTTAATGGCGGTTGTCGCCCTCGGCGACATGCTGCTCAACTGTCCCGTTTTTCCCGGTGCAAATTTCCGCCCGCTAGCTACCGGAAATTCTCCACCAGCATAATCTCGAATTCTGCGTGATCCATTTGGGAGAAAAGAGCGCGCCGGCCGTCGGGAGAAACAGTCAGGGCCGGTTCCAAGGAGTTATAAGCCACACCGGCCGCGGTTACAGGGAGATCCACGACGCGGGAAAGGGTGCGTGTAGCAAAGCTGTAAAGCTCGATATACCTCAGCGTGTATCCGCGCACCGTTTCCCGTTCCAGTAAGTAGATGCCTTTGCGAGCGAGAAACCACTGCGCCTCGGCTCCTTTGTTCAGAAGCTGCGTTTCTTCACCGCCCCCCGCGGGGACCCTCCAGATGCCCTTGGCCCCGCGTTTGGCATAGTACACGAATTTCCCGTCGGGACCTTCCTCAGCTTCGAACCCTCCTTTTCTGGTTACCTGAACGGCAGGCCCGCCCTTGGCCCGCATTTTCCACACTTGCGACTCCCCGGTTCTGTCAGATTCAGACGCGAAGTAGATCCACTGCCCGTCCGCCGACCAGCCCGGTCGCGCCTTATTGGAAGATCCGTACGTCAATCGGCGCGCAGAACCTCCTTCCAGATCGGCTACGAGTACGTCCCATTCGCCGTACTTGACGCTATCGAACGCAATCTGCCGGCTGTCGGGCGACCACCTCGGGCTGCCCACCTCAGGACCGCCGAAGGCCGTAACGGGTGAGCAACTCGCGCCGTCGCTCGCGCAAACCCAGATCTCCAGACTGCCCGATCGCGCAGATACAAGAGCGATCCTTTTGCCGTCGGGCGAAAACTGAGGAGAGTAATCATCTTCCGCCGACGATGCGATTGGGCGAGGCAGATCCTTCCCTCCTACTGAACCGGCCAGCTGGATCTCGTAAATGTTGTGGCCGCGTAGTGGCATCCGCGTGTAGGCCAGGCGGTCGCCCTTGGGGGCAATGGTTAGACTTGCGATCGATTGACCCAGCGCGGGCAGTGGGATAGGTTCGCCGCCAGAAACGGAAATTCTCCAAATAATGCCCCTGCGAAATTCATGACCTTGCACGCCCAGGGACGAAAGCAATAAAGTGCGCCCGGACGGTTCCCAAGCCAGACCACCGACTCCATTCAGAGTGGGAGTCACTTGCCTGGGTGGTCCCAACGGTGTCAATCCAGGACCCAAAGCCTGCACAAACACCGCGGTGAAATTGTCACCTGGTTTTCGAGACCGGGCGAAAGCAATGGTTCGCCCGTCCGGAGAGAACGCCGGGCGGTAGTCGTAAAATAACGGGTCTGGCGAACTCAGAACTCGCTTTTCTCCCGTTTGTTCGGAGACAGCCTTGATCCCGTGGTCCACCATCGCCACGAACTTTCCATCGGGCGACCAGGACAGGCCGGCAATCGCAAAACCAGGGACCTCCCAGCTGGCTGTCTGCGCGAGTCTGCGCTCCGCGCCCCCGATCGCCGGGATAATTAGAACATCGCAGCGGCCTGCTGTGTACAAGCGGCGGAACGCAATGAAGCGGCCGTCCGGCGACCACGCGGCGTCGTCATCGCCGGCAGGATCGGTCGTGAGCCGTACCGGTCCCCCTGCGTCGATCATCTTCACATAGATATCGACATTTTCCCGGCTTTCGCCGTTCCAGGCGAACGCCACCTGCTTGCCGTCTGGTGAGAATGTCGGGTTGATCTTCCACCCGGGAAAATCCGTAAACGGCATGATTCGCAGTTCTGGAGCAGTCGCCTTTCGGCCCAATTGCCACCAACCTAGGCCAGCCACGATGAGCACAACCGAGACCAGCGCACCTAACCTGTGCCAGGTGCGCTGTGGACGCGGCCGCTCGGGGCTCTGGCTGGCAGGCTGGGTGCTTCGCACCACTGCGCTCGTTTCCTGCAAACTAGGTACGCCATACACCGGCGCCACAAACCGGTAGCCTCGACGCGCCAGCGTTTCCACAAAGCGCGGATTGTCCGCCGTGTCCCCCAACGCCGTGCGCAGTCTCTGAATAGCCGCGTTCAGCCCATGTTCAAAGTCGACGAACGTTCCCTCTGCCCAGAGCTTTTGGTGGAGTTGTTCCCTTGTGACCACCTGGCCCGGCTGTTCCAACAGCATGAGCAGGATCTGAAAGGGTTGTTCCTGTAGCTTGATCTTCAAGCCGTGTTTGCGTAATTCGCCCGCTCGCAGGTCCAGCTCAAACGCGCCGAAACGGACGACAGGAGCGGATTGCATGCCCGGCTGCAAAGGACAACCTCAAGGATCACGGTAGTGTAACACTCCGCATTGCGCCGTTGAAGCCAGGACGCGCGTCATGTGAGCCACGAAGTGCCTCTCTTTCAGCTTGTTGGCGCGTGACAATCATTTTCATCGCAGGTGATCTCGTAGGTATCGAATTACCTGGTGAAACTCACTAGCTTCAGCGGAATGCGATGGAAGGCAGCGGGCGTCTTCGGTCTCTTATTGAGCTTGGTTCGATTGTTGGCGTCATCACCGGGACCCGGGCTGAAAATCGAAGTCCACATCTATGACTATTCCGGTGTTTCGGCGGACGTGGTGACCCGAGCCGAGCAGGAAACTGCCAGAATCTACGGGCGTGTCGGCGTCGCGGTGGAGTGGCGGAATTGTGCTCGCACCGCGAAAGAGGCTGCGCAGAACCCAAGTTGCGAGGTTCTTCCTGGCTCCGACACGAGACTCACTCTCCGGCTTCTCTCCAACGCGATGGCACAGAAACTCCATCGGGATAGCAACGTTCATGGTCTGGCGCTCGTACCCGAAAATCGTGGATTTGGAGAAGAAGCCTACGTTTTCGCAGACCACGCTCGCGACCTCGCGGTTGACAAGGAGACGCAGGCTTTGCTTCTGGGCGACCTCATTGCGCACGAACTGGGCCATTTGCTTCTCGGTGAGGGGCGGCACAGCCCAGATGGCGGCATCATGCATGTCCCATGGGGGGAGAAAGAACTTGGACAGGCGAGACAGGGTGTACTGCTGTTCGGGCCAGCGGAAACAGAGAGAATTCGTGAGCAGCTCCTAGCACGCGGGTTGGCCGCCGGACCGACGCCTGCACAAGCCCCAACTTGGGAACAGCTGACTGCATCCGGCACTGAGCTTCATGCCAAAGGCCAGTATGCCGAAGCAGAGGGGGCTTTCAGGCAGGCGTTGGAAAAAGCGGAAGAGACCGCAGATCCGCGGCGAATCGCCAGGAGTCTGAACGACCTGGCTGTGGAAATTCACATCAGGGGTGATATTGCTCATGCGGACGAAATGTTCCGCCGTGCGGTGGCTATTTGGGAAACCTTACCGGAGCCTGGGAGCCTGGTTGCGGGTCTAGCCAACCTGGCGAGCATCTACAGCGAGGAAGCTCGATATGACAGGGCGGAGCCGCTCAGCCGGCGGGCGCTTGAGATTCAATCGCAGATCTCCGGACCCGGCGATCTTAAAGTTGCTTCGATGCTGGACAGGCTGGGGGACATCCAGTTCGGACTTGGAAACTACGCGGACGCCGAAACCACATTCAGAAAGGCGCTGAGCGTACGCGAGAAAGTCTTGAGTCCGACTGATCCGCAGTTGGCCGAGACTCTGATAGGTCTCGGCTCTGTGTGCGCGACGCTAGCCCGTTTCCGGGAGGCAGAAGGGCTCTACCAACGCGCCATCTTGATTCGCGAGAGGGCCCTGGGAAACCAACATCCGGACACCACACGGGCACTGAATCAACTGGCCCGATTGTACTTTCTCGAAAGACAGTACGGGAAGGCGGAACAGCTTTGGACGAGGGTGATTCACGCTCTCGAAGCCGCCTTGGGGCCCGAGCACCCGGAAATCGGTGCCGCGTCGAATAACCTAGCCGCGGCCTATGTGAACGAGTCGCGATTCAGCGAAGCGGAAACCCAGGTGAGCCGCGCTCTGAGCATCTGTGAGAAGTCTTTCGGGCCGGAACATCCCTGCGTGGCCGCTTCGCTGACTCACCTCGCTGCCATTCGACGCAAAGAACATCAGTACGGCGAAGCCGAGTCGCTTTTCCAGCGCGCGCTGATCATCGAGGAGAAAGCCCTCGGTCCAGAGCACTCGGAAGTGTTTAAGACACTGAGCAACCTCGGCACGGCGTACTACATCGACGGCCGATATAAAGATGCCGAACCAATCCTTCTTCGCGCTTTGAAGGTTGGGGAACAATCGTTAGGTGCCGCTCATCCCGAAGTCATCATCACACTAGCCGACTATGCCGCGCTCTTGCGAAAGCTGAACAGAAAGGGCGAGGCCCGCAAACTCGAGGCACGGGTACGAGACCTGCGCGCTACATCGGCCCGCGACAATCCCGCGAGCTCGGAAGTGGACTGGAGAGACCTGCGCCGCCCGGCCAACTAGACGCAAGGGATCAATCATAAACTGAATGCAGGAGTGAGGTCACCCTTCGCAAAATTCCTGTGTTTCGCGACGTTAGCCGTCATCACCCTGGCAAACGACGAAATTCCGAAAGGGCGCCTAGTGGATCGAGTTGTGTGCAGCGGCGACAAAGCCAGAGCTACGCGCTCTATCTTCCCGCTGCATACTCACGCGAGCACGCCTAGCCCATTCTTTACTGTCTGGACCCCATGGCGCGCGGCCGCCGTGGGAATGATCAACGCCATCGGCAGCGCGGCCGGTTTCGCCGGCCCTTACCTGTTCGGTTACCTGAACGCACAAACGGGATCTTTTTCGACTGGACTCGCCCTCATGATGGTCTCCGCCCTTGCCTCAGGGCTGCTGATCCTGCGCACTCCCCACACGCGAAACTAGGGACCGAGATGCACTGCGTTCTTGTCCCTTCTCCAGACGACGAAAATCGCACAGATCCGTCCCCGTTTCGTTCGTTCCGTTTCGTTCGTTTCGTTTCCCACCTTACGATGCGCCCATGTCTGACGAGTTGAAAAGCGGCCGCCACTTTGTTCCGCCCGTATCACCCGCCACTCGGAAGTTGGGCAGAGGGCTGTCAAGTTGATGGGAAACGCGCAACCTGCTGAACTGGACATTGCGCCGGGGCGATTCCGGCGGCACCGTCGGGTCTGGTCGGCGACGGCCCTGCGTCGCGCTCAGAGGGCCAACTCGCCTTTGTACATCATCTCCTTCAGCGGAAACTTGACCGACAGGTAAAACGGAGCAAACCGGCTCTCCAGCGTTACCAGCTTATCCGCCACCGTGATCGGGTCCCCTACCCGCGAGAAAAAGAGCAGCACCTCAGTCGCCTCATCCCCCGACCCCGTAAACAGGTGCGCACACGGAATGCTGGGCTTGTCCTTGCGCTCCAGCCGGCTGCCTTCCTTAATCGCCTGCAGCATGCCTTCGTTCGGATTTGGGGCGACCTCTCCCGGCTTGGCCTTCGGCGGCGGCATCAAGGGCAGCCCCCGCAGCCGGATTACGTAAAACTGTCCGGCCAATTCCGGCACCTCCGGCACACCCGCCAGGCACAGCGGTTTGGCGCTCTCCCATCGCGCCAGCACCCGGAACTGCACCGGATGGCCCGGATCGGGGTTCGGCACCGGCGGCGGCGCCTCGCCGATCGGCACGCTCCGCACGCCCCCGGGAGGGACCCCCGGCCTCGTGTCCGGCAGGTCGACGCCTGGCCTCCCGTTGTTCCCATAGCCTGGGGTTGTGCGCCGGTTCTCTTCCACCTCCATGCGCACGAAACCTTCCCGTGCCCATGGCGATTGGCCGAGGAGAACCCGCTTCTCATCGTTGCTCCAACTGGCGGGGTCTTTGCTGTCCCAGAATTCTTTCCGCGCCGCCCGCAGAGCGAGACACGCCGGCCACATCGTCGCGGCCTGCAACCATTGCCTTCGAGTTCGGACCACTGATTCTATCCTACCGTCACAGCAGCCATCAGAATAGTTTCGAGGGAAACGAGCCAGCCTGCTCTGGCACCCCCGCCCTTGCCTCAGGCCTGCTGATCCTGCGCATTCCCAGGACCGCGCAAGAAAGCTAGAGAGACTGGGGACGGAGTCCGTCGCAACGCCGCTCATTCCTGTCGCAACGCCTGCGCCGGGTCCACGCGAGCCGCGCGGCGCGAAGGCACCCACGCCGCCAGCACCGCGACTCCCGCCAACAAAGCTGCCACCGCCACGATCGTCGCCGGATCGGTCGCCGAGACCTGGTACAGCAACGCCTGGAGCAGCCGGGCGGTCACGAGTGCGCCCGCAAGGCCAAGCGCCATCCCCGCCGCGGTCCAGCGCGCTGCGTGTGCCAGCATCAGTCGGGTGATAGCTCCAGGCGTGGCGCCCAACGCCATTCGCACTCCGATCTCCTGGGTGCGCTGCGCCACCAGAAACGAAATCACACCGTACAGGCCAATCGCGGCCAGCAGCACGCCGACACCCGCAAAAATGCCCAGCAGCACGGCATTGAAACGGGGACGCTGCGCAAGCCGGCTCACGCTCTGTTGCATCGTCTGGACGTCCACAGGCAACGTCGCGTCGAGGCCCGCCACCTCGGCGCGCACCCATCGGGACATCGCTCGTGGATCCATGACCGTGCGGATGATCGCCACGGCGTTGCGCTGCGCGCCGCCGGAATGCTTCCGAATCTCGTAGTATTCCGGGTCATCTCGCTCTACCAGTCCGTTGTTTTTGACGTTGCCCACCAAGCCCACGACGGTGAGCCACGGGCCCGATCGCCCCGGCCGGATCTGCTTCCCCAGTGCATCCTCGCCCGGAAACATGCGCCGCGCCATGCTGTCACTCAGAATCACCACGTTTTGATTCGGATCGCGATCTTCTTCCTGAAATCCGCGGCCGCGCAGAATCGGAATTCCCAGCGCCGCGAAGTAGCTCGGCGCCACTGACCGATACATGACCATGCCCCCCGTGCCTTCCGTGAATCGCGGTCTGCCCTGCACGTCAATCGCGGCGTAAAGCATCGATCCCATCGGGTTCCCGAACGGCGGCAGCGTGTCGCTGACCGCCACTTCGGTCGCACCCGGGATTCGCCGCAACCGCGCTTCCAATTCCTCAAAGAACGCCCTGCGCCGCTCACCGTCCGGGTAGGATTTCTGGCCGAGCGTCACCGACGCTGTAATGACGCGGTCCGTCTGCATCCCGAGCGGCTGGTGCTGAAGCTTCCACAGGCTGCGCAGCAGCAGCCCGGCGCCCATCAGCAGGATCATCGACACCGATATCTGCGCGGCCACCAGGCCCAGCCGGAACAGATGATGGCCGGCGCCGAGCGTTCGTCCGGAGAGCGCGTCTGCTCTCGGCTTCGCAAGCGCCGGAGCCAATCCGAATAGCGCGCCAGAAACCACCGACACCGCCAGCGTGAAAAGCAGCACCCGCACATCGACGGAAGCCTGGCTCAATCGCGGAATGCCTTCGGGTGCGATCGACACGAACAGGCGGAGCAGCAGGAAGGCCAGAACGCATCCCGCCGCCCCTCCCATCAACCCGAGCAGCGTGCTCTCCATCAGAGCCTGCCGGATGAGGCGCCCCCGGCCAGCGCCAATCGCTGCGCGCACGGCGAATTCTCTCTGGCGCGTTGCCGCACGCGCGAGCAGCAAATTCGCTACGTTGGCGCACGCAATTCCGAGCACAGCCAGCACGGATGCCAGCAGAATCCACGAAGCCAGCCGCGCCTCCTGAATCTGCCGGTCGCGGAGCGGACGTATCCGCAGCTTGACTTCCTTCCGAAACTCGGGCGACACCCACTCCATGGATTTCTCAAATAGCGGCTGGAGTGCGGCGCTGGCTTGTGCCGTCGTCACGCCGGGCTTCAGACGGCCGATCGACCAGAGCACGATTGCTGTTCTGTGCGTGCGCTGCTCCTCCGGATCGAGCGCCACTGGAACCAGCACGTCCGCTCGCGCGAGCGTCGGCAGTTCAAATTGCGGCGGAAGGACACCCAAAATCGTTGTGCTCTGTCCATCCAGCGGCATGGGCTTGCCCACCACCGCCGCATCTCTGGCAAACCGGCTGCGCCACAGCCCGTACGAGATCAGCGCGACCCTGGCTGCTCCAGGCCGGTCTTCCTGCGGTGTGAAATTGCGGCCAAACATGGGCTGGATTCCCAGGGCCGGCAGCAGGTGGGCGTCCACGTGAGCGCAACGCAGACGTACAGGATTCGCCTCCGTCAGGTCGCAATCCGACTCTCCCGACCATGCGCCCAGCGATTCAAATGGCGTCTGTCCCTCGCGCCAATCCAGGTAATCGTAGCCCAGCATGAACTCCTGCGGCACGATGGGCGCCACCATGCCGAAAGAAACCAGCCGGTCCGCCTGCGGATAAGGGAGACTCCGAAACAGGATGCGGTCTACAACGCTGAACACGGCCGTGCTCGGCCCGATGCCGAGGGCGACTGCCAGAATCGCGGCGAGCGTGAACATGGGCGCGCGCCGAAGAACGCGCGCTCCGTAGCGCAAATCGTGGCCGAAACCTTCGAGATGTTGCAGCAAAGACTCCTCCTCACTGCTCGTTTGATTAGAAACCGAACCCGTGCGCAAGTTCCGCGTCGCTTTCGTTTCTCACCGGAAATTCTCAACCAGCATCAGATCGCTGCCGGCCTGTTCTCGCTGCGTATAGAGAATGTAGCGTTCATCGGGGGAAACGGAGAGACCCAAACCAAGAGGCTTCTCGATCCGCGTAATCGTGCGGACAGTGCCTTTGGCGAAGTCAAGAAACTGGATGGAAGAGCTCACATCGGCAGGCTGTTCAGGAATGAAATAGATGCCTCTCTGCACTACTGTGAAGTTCATCCACCTCACCGATTCCAGAGCCTTCTTCTCATCACCGCCCGTTACTGGGAGTTTCCACAAGCCAGTGGCACAACAGGATTTCACATAGTACAGGAACCTGCCGTCCGGAGACTCCATCATGGCGTTCCCACCTTCCCTCGTCACCTGGATAGGTTCACCGCCCGCAGCCGGCATCTTCCAGATCTCGCCCCTTCCCGTCCGCCCCGACAGGAAGTAAATCCAGCGCCCGTCTCTCGAATAGCATGGGAGGGCGTTATTAGAGGGGTGGTTGGTCATACGTTGTGGCTTTCCGCCGCTTGCGCTGATCACGTACACCTCGAAATGCCCTTCTGCATTGGAATCGAAAACAATGCTCTGCCCGTCGGGGGACCAGTGCGAGTCTCCTCCGACCACAGGGGCTCGCAAGGAGGTCAACTGCATCGCATTGGAACCGTCAGCGGCCGAGACCCAGACCTCGTCCCTTCCCGAGCGCCCCGACATAAAGGCGATTCTTTTGCCATCCGGCGAGTACTGAGGAACATAGTCTGCGCGCGTGGAGGTAATCAGGGCCGCTGGCGGGCCGGCCCTGCCGTCCGGACCGTGCAACTCGACCCGCCAGATGTTGTCGCGGACGGACGATCGCCTGTACGCGAGGCGGGTGCCCTGGCGAGAAATCGCAGGATGGTCACCAGCTAGCTGAAGCGGTGCTGGCGTGCCGGAGCCAGATGCGGGCGTTCTCCAAAGGCTGGCCGAGCCAGGTTGCAGCCCTGAAGAGAAGAGGATCTCTCGCCCATCCGGGGTCCAGGCGGGACTGGCAGTCCACTGGCTACGGAAGGTCAACCGTTTCGGTTCCCCTATCGGCGTGAGATCGCTGGCCAGCGTAAGCAGGTATAGATCGCTCAGCATAACACCGGCTCGAACAAAAACCAGCCTTCGGCCGTCGGGAGAGAACGCGGGCGCACCGTCGCCGAGCCCTCGGGCCGGTGGGAATGTCAGCCTTCGCTTTTCACCGCTCTCGATCGATAGGAGGAACAAGCTTAAGGGCTCATCGGCAGAACTCGCGTCCGTCATCGCGAGCCATTTCCCGTCCGGAGACCAGCCGAGTCGGTGTACGAAAAGGTCGTAGTCCCAGTCAGGCAGGTGGAGGTCGTAGTACGGCAGCCAGGTTTCCGCCAGCTTACGCTCAGGACCGCCGATGGCCGAGACGAGGAAGACCCCGGTCTTAGCTCCGGGAGAAAAGCGCAGGAAAGCAATATAGCGGCCGTCCGGCGA
>Ga0335081_10003825_pt1 | contig 23713 bp, 17 predicted proteins | sample Lox_Sample_35_FD_206713 | JGI IMG/M metagenome (GOLD analysis project Ga0335081, IMG submission 206713) | Soil microbial communities from Loxahatchee National Wildlife Refuge, Florida, United States - Lox_Sample_3.5 | ecosystem: Environmental > Terrestrial > Soil > Wetlands | place: USA...
TCTCCAAGCTCACCGTTTGGTGAGCGCCGTTACAAATCAAGGTTTGGGAAGTTTTCATTGCAGAAACCACCAAACCCTACGGCCTCACCAAACGTCAATCGCATCGTTCCGGCTTAGGGCAGCTGACTCGCATGTCTGATGAGCCTCACAAGTGGCTCCTCAAATCAACGCGTCAGTCGTCGGGCGGCCACCAGTTCGCCCCTCGCCGTTCGGTCTCCCTTCCCGCTCGACGCTCCCCGCTTTCCGCTCCACGCTCCCCGTTTCCCCCTTTGACGCCTTCGCCGCGTCGGGGTATACTCCCGGGGTGAGGTTACCCCGGCAAATCGCGGTGATGCCGCTTCCGAATGCGATCCTGTTCCCGCACGTCTTGCTCCCCCTGTACATTTTCGAGCCGCGCTACCGGAAAATGTTGGCCGACTGCCTGGCCGACGAGCGGATGTTTGCGGTCGCGCTCCTGCGCAAGGGCTGGGAGAAGGAAGGCCGCAACCCCACGCCGTATCCGGTGGCCAGCATCGGGGTGATCCGCACGTGCGTGGCACGGGCCGACGGCACGGCGAACGTGATTCTCGAAGGCGTGGCGCGGGTGCGGATCCGCGAGTACCTGAAACAACGGCCCTACCGGGTAGCGCGAATCGAACCGCTCGAGAGCACCGAAACCCTCGCCGAAATGAAGCGCCAGCCGTTGATGGAAGCCGTCACGCAATTGGCGAAAGCACGGGCGCGGGCCGGCGCGGAGTTGCCGAAATCGGTGCTTACGGCCCTGCGGACGATCAAGAGCCCCGATTACCTCACGGACCTGGTGAGCTACACGCTGCTGGACGATTATTACGACAAGCAATTGATGCTGGAGACGCTCGACATCGACGAACGCCTCGACAAACTGGTGACGCTCCTCCACAAGAAGATCCAGCAGTTCGAGTTGTGGAAAACGCTCCAAGGCAAACTGCCCAACAACCATGTCGGACACAATTGACGCAGCCGCCCAGCCGGCCGTGAGGGCCGAGCGCGTGCGCAGCGCTGCATCCCGAGAACGCCCTGCGGTCCAAATACCGGCGCGGGATTATGTGGCGCTGGCGCTGGGGTTCTACCTTGTCTTCTGGGGATTACTGGTCACGCTGCTTACGGGAGCGCAACTGCTCATCTTCGTGGGCGCCTCCACATTCACGGAATGGTTTCTCGGCGCAGGAGTGCTGGCAACGTTGATCGGCTCGGGGCGATTGTATCAGGCGCGGAGTGCGGGAGAACGATGGCATAGCCGGGCGCGCGTGGTGTTCGGACTGGCAATCCTCCTGGTTTACTTCTGCTTCTTCTTCTACCTGTGGCGACGCGTGCCAACCAGCGCGTACCTGATGGGCAACGCGCTGGCGTTCGCCGCCACGGGCATCCTCTACCTCGTGGCGTTCAACCACGCCGTCGCCGCGCTGGCAACCGCACTGGGTCGGCCCAACATGGCCCTGGAATCGCACCTGCTCAGCGTCAGCAACATCGGACTGTTACTCCTGCCGTTTGTCTGCGCCATCGCCTACGTCATCGGCGCGTCCATTCTCCACAAGGGCGAGCCACTGGCCGAATTGCAGTCGTTGCTCGGGCACGCCAACCTGTTGGTCATCGTCGTGCTGTTGCTGCCATTCTCCCTGACGCTGTCGCTGGCGTGGAGTTGCAAGGACGTTGTTCTGCGGGAACTGGCCACACTCGATCATCCGCGCGAACTCGGTTCTGGCCCCTCATGACTGGCTACCCCCATCGCTATCCCCGGTACGGAACTCTCGGCCTCATCATCTTGCTGCTCATGGAAACCGCGATGCTGTGCGGGCAGTCGGCAGGATTGTCGGCGTTCCCATGGTGGCGGATTACCGCGTGGGCGACGCCGGTTTGTTGGTGGGCCTATATCTTGGTGGTCGACGCGTGGATCTACCACCGCAAAGGCGCGTCGCTGCTGACGCGTCGACGCCGAACGTTTGTCCTCGAATGCATTTTGTCCGTCGCGTTCTGGTGTCTGTTCGAAGCCTACAACCGCGTGATGCCCGGCTGGCGTTACCAAAACCTCGAAGCCAACTTGTCCGTGCGGCTGGTCGGCTACGCCGTGGCGTTCGCCACCATCATGCCCGGATTGTTCCTGACGTGCGAGTTGCTGCAGAGTTTCGGGATGTTCGCCGGCGTGCGGACGCCCCGACCGATCTGGAATCGCGGGGCGCTCACCGCTTCAGTCGCCACGGGCGCCCTCTGTTGCCTGGTGCCGCCATTCTGTCCCGAGAACACCCGCGGTCATCTGTGGGCGTTCGTATGGGTCGGTTGGTTCTTCCTGCTGGAACCGTTCAACTACTGGCGGGGAGCGCAAAGTATTTACCGTGATTGGGAGAAGGGCAACCTGGCGCGGACGCTGCAATTGTTCGCCGCCGGCATCGTTTGCGGTTTTCTTTGGGAATTCTGGAACATGTGGGCCTATACGAGATGGATTTATATCTTCCCGCTCGGCCAGAACCTGAAATTCTTCCAGATGCCAGCGATCGGTTTCCTGGGTTTCCTGCCGTTCGCGCTCGAGTACTTCGCCATGTTCCACTTCGTCGCGTCGTTCTTCACCCGCGAAGACAAACTCGGACTCTGAGCCGCAGGCGACGCAATCATTTCGCCGGGCGCGATTCGAAGCTGCTGACCGTGCGGCCAGGTTTGCGCTCCAGCAGCGGGTCGAACACGAACATCCGCAAGCAATCCCAAACCGACACGGGCGGGCTGTGCCATTCGACCTTCCCCTCGCGGATCGCACGGAAGATGGACGGCGTGGTCGGCTCGGCATCGACCAGCGTGTAATGGCGGCCGAACATCCAGACGTTGTGCGCGTCGGAATTCGCAATAATCGGCTTCTTGTGCTTTTGGGCGACCCGCATTGCACGTTGGTTGAACGCGTCAAACCACGAGAGATGGATTTGCGCGTATTCGACGGCCTCGAACAGATCGATGTTGCGCTCGAACTCGCGTCCGAGGCTGTGGCCCTTCGGGTAAAAGGGATGCGCCGCGACAATGAGCAGGCCCTCGCCGCGCTCGCGCTTGAACGCCCGCAGATCGTCGAACGTCTTCAACCGTTCCGCTTCGCACTGAGTAACGTTGTACAGCAACACGTCGCGTCCGTGGATGCCCCACTCGACCGCGCGGATGAGCAACAATCCCTTTCCCGACGCATAGGCGAAGACGCGTTCGTCTTCCAGCACCTTGCCATGCAACGTCACAGCGATCGCGGAGAAACCGAGTTCCACCGCTTTGTCGATCAGCGCCGTCGCGGGATATTGCAGCCCGTCTTCCGGGTCTTCGCCCGAATGCATGTGCAGGTCCACCTTGATCATGGCTCAATCGTTACGTATCGGCTCGCATGGGTAAAATACAAGCCTGCTTCCTTGACCGGCTCCGACGCGATTTGCTTCCACGCCGCGCGATAAGCGTCCAGTTGTGGGCGGTAGGTCTGCGCGAGTTCCTGCAATCTTCGTTCCGCTGCCCGGTCGGTCTTGTAATCCGCCAGCACCCAGCCGCCGCCTTCTTCGAACGCCAGGTCAATCACGCCGCGGACCAAGCCTTCCGACATCATCACCACAAACGGCACCTCGGTCAAACATTGCCGAGCCGTGCGGGCCCGCCGCCACAATTCCGAGGCCATCACCGCGCGCACCGTCGCCGCCGCCTCGTCGGCCCGCCCCACGTCCAATTCCGCCGCCCGCAACGCCGAAATCGCCACCGCCTCCAAGTTTGCCGCCGGCCCGCGCATCGCTGCTTGCAGCAACTGGTGAATCACACTGCCCCACCGCAGCCCGTCGCCGTCCACAGGCGGGCCGGCCGTTGCCACCACCGGCTTGGCGGCGCGTGTCGCATACGTTGGCGCGGCGATCGTCTGCCAGCGCTCGGCAATCGCCGACCAGACCGAGGCCACATCTTTGCTTTCGACACGGACGGGGTTGCTGGCCGCAGGCGTTTGCTCACCGGGATCCGCCAACGCCGGCACCCCCGCCAACGCCGCTGCCAACGGATTCCACGGATTGAGGTCGGGCCGATTCCCGCGCAGCGAGACGATCAATTGGTCCCGCGCCCGGGTCGCGGCGACGTAGAGCAACCGGTTTTCCTCGGCTTGCCGGAACCGCGCCTCGCGCGCCGCGAGGTTCTCCCAGTCGAGCGGTTGCGCCAACAACGGCGCATCTCCAAACGCGTTCGGCGCGCCGTACAACGCCAGATAACCGGTCACGCGCAGCCCGCTCCGGTCGACGTGCAATTCCACCGCATGTTCCGACGCACCCGACGGGTCGGCCAAAAAAACAACGGGCGCTTGCAGGCCTTTGACCTTGTGCAAGTTCATGACGCGGACCGCGTTGCCGGTCGGCGCGGTGGCCGGCGCGCCATCGTGGTCTTCGGCCGCGTCCACCAGCCGTCCCAGTTGTGCGACCAGCGCCGCCGCCGTTGGCCAATCCGCCTGACCGGCGCGTAGCAACTCGATCGCCTTGCCGAAACTGCCGGCCTCGACGTCGCCTCCTGGCGCGGTTGCGGCCAGTGGCCATAGGCCCAGATCGTTGGCGATCCGTTCCACCGCGATCATCGGCGCCAGCGTGCCGAGCCAGTCGGCGTGCCGCCGCAACACGTCAAATGCCTCGCCCAGCATGCCGGAGGCCGGGGTCCGCCAGTCAAACCGCCCACCGGCGCGCCGATAAGCGTAAAGTTCCGGATCGCTGAACCCAAACAGCTCGCTTCGCAATGCCGCCACGACCGCCACCGGGTTGTCGGGCTCAAGCACCGCGCGCAACGCGGCGTACCACAGGCCGAGTTCCCGCACTTCGTTGAGCGAACTGCCGCCGGTGACCTCATGCGCGATACCGAGTCGCTGCAACGCGTCGGCATACACACTGAGCCGTTTCTTCTGGCGGGTGACGACGAGGAAATCGCCGGGTGGTCGTTTCGACGCGCGGATGTGACGGGCAATCCAATCGGCTTCGGTGGCGGCAATCTCATTTTGATTCTTGCCCGCCACGGTGAGTTGCATCACGCGGGGCGCGACTGGTTTGTCTTCGCGAGCAAATTCGAACGCCGTGTAAGCCGGCGCCACTTCATCCGCTTTCTTCGGGAAGAAATTGTCACCCGCGAACGCGTTGTTCACCCAGTCCACGACCGGCTTCGCCGACCGGAAATTTGCCGAAAGCGTGACGCACACGCCCCCGGTCTTGCTGATGATTTGTTTCGCCGTGTTGTAGGTCACGATGTCGGCACGTCGAAACCGGTAGATGGATTGTTTCGGGTCGCCGACAACGAACAGCGAACCGGGCACAGGCCGGCACTTGCGCCAGTCGCGCTCGCGCGGGTCGTCAGCGGTCAGCAGCAGCATCACCTCGGCCTGCACCGGATCGGTGTCTTGAAACTCGTCCACCAGCACGTGAGTGAACCGGCGACGGAAATATTGCCGGACTTCCGGCCGCTCGCGCAGCATCTTCGCCGCGCGCAGCAACAGGTCCTGGAAATTTAACCCGTGCGCCGCCTGCCGTTCCCGGTCGTACACAGCTTGCGCCCGCTGCAACACCCGTAACACCGTCGGATACCGATGCGCCCGCCAAGCGGTGACGAACGGGCTGGCTATTTCCGCACAGAACTTGTTCCAGCGCTCGTGCTCACGCAGCGCCTGCTCTTTCCCGCCCGGCCAGTTCTTGTGCGTGCATTTGCGGTCGGGTTTGAACTGCTCGAAAATCTCGGCCGCGTCCTCGTGTCGGGTCAGGTCATGCGAGCGCATCATTCGCAGGACCCGACGGGACAACCCGGCCAAGTCATCCGTGGCGTCGGGCGACGGCAGATGACTCCGCATGTGCTCGGCGTACTCGCGTAACGCCCGGACCGCCGGCGGCAGCGACGGCGGCGGCACGACGGGCGCCGGCCAGTCTTCCACATCCGGGTAATCCGCAAACTTCTCGAACGCCGACCGCAGATCGGCCAGCGCGAGGCCGAGTTCGTCCAGTTCGTCCAGCACCGGGTCGTCCGCGGCGAACAGCGCATTGCCGAAAATCTCCCACGACCGTTGCCGGAAACGGGCGTCGCGTTCGTCGTCGAGTTCCTCGAAGTCCGGATCCACGCCCGCTTCAACCGGCCGTTCGCGCAAGAGCCGACTGCAAAACGAATGGACCGTGCTGATCTCGCATCGTTCCGCGCCCGGCAACTCCTTCTGCAGCTTTTCCCGCAATTCCGCCGCAGCCTTCCGCGTGAATGTCACCGCGGCCAGCGTGTCGAGGCCGGACTTGCCGGCGTGGACCAGGGCCACGATGCGGTTGATCATCGCGGTGGTCTTCCCCGTGCCGGCGGCGGCCTCGACGATCATCGTCGCGTCGAGTTGCTCGACGATCTTGCGGCGTTCGTTGTTGTCGGGCGGCTTCATTGCTTCCGTTCGCTCTGGGCGGTGACTGCTTCCACGTCCCGGCAGATGCTCCGGTAATCGCAGAAGGCGCAATCGTCCACCTCGGTGGTTGCCAGGAACGCGCCCTGCGCAATCGACTCCCGCAGTCGCGCCAACAAGTCCGGGGCGCCGGCCAGTTGAGTCGGGGTGAACAGGATGCGTTCGCCGCGGCCTTTCTCCGTCGGGAAGAAATAGCCGAACTGCGCGACCCGCTCGCCGTAATGCGCTTTGGCCAATTCGATATAAATGGCGTGCTGCAGGACGCGCCCACCATTGAATGGATCGTTGCGGGGCGTGCGGAATCGATGGGTGCTGCCGGTCTTGTAGTCCCATAACGCCAGCCCGGCATCCGTCTCGTCCACGCGGTCAATCCGGCCGCGCAGGTGGATCGTCGTGCCGTCCGGCAACTGCACGGGTACGCCGCTGATTGCGCGCTCGAAATCGATCGGTCGCCCGTCCATTTCTTCCGCGGCGAAAATCCGAATTGCGCGTTCGAGCCGCCGACAGTCGCGTCGCCACACGCCTTCGTTGGGCGGCGGAAATTTTTCCCGGTACCGCGCGATGCGTTGTTTCAACACCTCGTCCAGCGACACGCCATCGCGCAAATGCCGGTGAAACACTTCGTGCAACAGTTGCCCGAATTCCGCCGGCGGCAGCCAGCGCTCGGCGTCCAACTCCAACTCCTCAGGCTCCTGCAATCCGAGCGCGTAGTGGAAAAAGTATCGCAGGGGACACGTTCCGATTGTTTCCAGCCGGTGCGGCGAGAACAGCCGGTCGGCGGCCACCGCCGGGTCGAGGTCCGGCCCTGCGTCTGGTACGTGACCGTCGTACGCCGTAAACGCTTCGCTCTGGCGTTGCGCCGCTGCGCGCAATCCGCGGTCGAGCCACGGGAAACATTCGCCGACCAGCGTGGCCGGCTCGCGTACCGGTTGGGCCACGCACAATCGCCACAACCACCATTCACCCATGGAAAGGGCCTCGGCTTCCGTTGCCGGCGCGACTGCCGCGGTCTTGGTCGACGGTAACGTGAGACCGGGAAACAATTCGCTGTCGTCCGCCACATCTCGGCACGAGTAACTCGCCGTGATGGTCCCGCGTAGCCGGGCGCGCAGCCGCTCGAACCGCCCCGCCGCACGCGCGCGCTGACTGGAAACCGTCGCCAATTCGGGCGACAACGCCTGCCGTTCGCTGTCCAGCAACACCGGGTCCTGCTGGCCTGCCGGAGGGAAGCGGTTCGAGTCCAATCCGACCAGGAACGTATGTGGCCGACCTGAGTGTCCGCCGTTTTCCCAGCCGGCGACGTACAGATGCCCGGGGCGCGGGCCCTGGCCGAGCACCCGGATTTCGCGCAGCAACGCCGAGAGCCATTCCCGCGGGTCGATCGCGTCGTCAGACGGCAACCACGATTTCAATTCGGCGATGCGTTCCTGCAACACGTCGCGGGCATAGTTGTCGAGTTCGTTGACGCAGCGAGCGTGCTTCGCCAAAAATCCGGCCGCGGCGTCCAGTGGCCGCTGGGCGGCAACCGCCAGCAATTGCGCGATCGGCCCGCGCAACGCGGCCAGGGCTTGGCGGCGACGTTGGAGCGATGACCGGTGCTCGGCGCGCGGTTCCCCTTCCTCGTCCGTTTCGAGTTCGGCCTGCTGGCGTTCGAGCGCGGCGGATTGCGCGTCGAGTTCCGAGAGATACCGGTCGCGTCCGAACCCGATGGGCACGACGCGGAGCGCGGCTGCGAGGTGGGCCGGGATCCCTTCGAGCAAGCCGTCGCGGATCATCGCGACCAGCGCCGGCTGTGGGAAATCGTCACCGAGCCATGCCAGCCACGCGGCGAGGGCGCGGCCCGGTCGGGAGTAACGCACCGGGATCCCCTCGGCAAACGTGACCGGTACGTCGAGGGCCGCGGCGGTTTCGTAGAACCGCGAGACGTACGTTTCGGCGTCGGTGTGCAGCACTTCGACTTGATCCAACGGCCAGCCGTTGGCGAGACAACGGCGCAGGACTTCGCGAACTTCGCTGGTCTCGCCCACGGCGTTGAATGCATCCGTGAACTCCGTCGTCCGGACTTCGTCCACGGGCAAGGTGACGCGCTGTTCCGCCGGCAAGGCGGCGAACAAGCGGCGCTCAAGCACGCCAAGTTCGAGGTCGGCCGGTATGAGCGCGAGCACGTCGGTCGGCAATGATGGCCGCGCCTGACGGAACAGATCGGCGTCGTCCACGAGGTGGTGTTCGACGAGCATCTGCCGGTAGGCGCTGAGCAGTTCGATGATTTCGCGGCCCTTCCAGGGAGCTTCGAAACGGCCACGCTCGAGGTCGCCAGGCTCCAGCCCGGCCAGACGAAGGTCGTGAAGCGTCGCAGCGAGCCGTTCCGCCAGGGCCAAGCTGGGGCGCAGTCCGCCGAGGTAACCGGCGCCGAGTTGTCGCAGGAGCCGGGCCGCCAGCACCACGCGGCCCAGCGGCGTCAGGAGTTGACGCCCTTCAAGGTGCGGGCCGGTCAGTTCGAGAGCGAAAGACACCGGCGTGTGGAGCCGGAGGTTGACGACGGGTTGACCAGCGCGCGCGACCGTGTCCAACCATTGCTGACCGACGCGGTACGAGGGCACCAACAGCCATTTTTCGCGAAGCAGATGCGTGCGGCACGACTCGGCCAATGACTCGGCCAGACGACTGAGAGAGCTTTTGCGTGGCGTTGAGGCGGAAAAGTTGCTAGTCGTACCCACAGCGAATGAGAATTTTACCAAAGTATATCATACGGCAGGCCGTCATCACGCTGTTTTTCACGATGGGGGTGTTCACGTTCGTGCTGTTGTTGGCGCGCATTCTCAGACAACTCAGCGAGATGCTGGTGAACCGCAAGGTCGGGTTGGAGGTCGTGGGGTGGTTCGTGGTATTGATGATGCCCAACATCCTGAGCTACTCGCTCCCGATGGCGATGTTGGCCACGGCGCTGCTGGTGTTCGGGCGGATGAGCGCCGACAACGAACTGACGGCGATGCGCGCCAGCGGCGTGAGCCTCGGACAAATGGTGGCGCCGGTCATCCTGCTCGCCACGGCGGCCAGTCTGCTGTGTCTGTTCGTCAATACGAGCGTGGCGCCCTGGTGCCGATTCAAGTTCAAGACGTTCGCGCTCGACGAAGCGTCCAAAAACCCCATGCCACTGCTGGACGAGGGGATGTACATCAAGGATTTTCCCGGCTACGTGATCTATGTGAGCCGGAAGAAGGGGAACATCATCGACGACGTGATGCTGTACACGCTCGACGAGAGCAACAACGTCGTGTCGAGCCTGCGGGCCGAAAAAGGTGTCGTGACCGCCAAACCCGAGGAGCGCAAGCTGTTGCTCGACTTGTACAACGTTCGTGGCGATCTGCGCGACCCGAAAGATCCCACCAACATCAACAAGATTCGCCCCGGGACCACGGCGCGGCGCTATCCGATCGAACTGGACCTGAGCCGGGCGTTGCGCCAGGCGCGCGCGTCCCGGCAACTGGGCGACCTGGTCTTTCCGGAGTTGCAGGAGGAAATTCGCGGCCTGCGCGAACGCGGCATCTATCCGGCCGCGGCCCTGATGGAGGCCCACCAGCGCGTGTCGGGCGCCGTCGCCTGCCTGGCGTTCACGCTGATCGGGATCCCACTCGGAATCAAGACGAGCCGGCGCGAAACCTCCATTGGCATCGCCCTCAGCCTCGGGTTGGCGGTTGCCTATTACTTCGTAACGGTTCTGGCCAACACGCTCAAGGGCCGTCCGTATCTCTACCCCGAGGCAATCCTCTGGTCGCCAGACCTCTTCTTCGAACTGCTCGGCCTCTGGCTCCTCTGGCGCGTCACCCGGGCGTGACGACTCGGATGACGTACCTTGGGCGCGCGGGAACTGATTGACCGGCACAGGCTCGGTTGCTATTCTGAACCGGTGGATGATGTCCGCCAACCGCGTCGCGCCGCGCGGAAGCGCAAGATGACGAACCCGCTACGCCGGGCGGCCGTTTTCCTCGTGATCAGCGCCCTTTCCGCCGCGGCCAATACCTACTACGTCGCCACCAACGGCAACGACAGCGCTTCCGGTTCGATCGACCAACCGTGGCGCACGATCCAGAAAGCCGCCAACACGCTCGCGCCCGGGGACACGGCGTTTGTGCGCAGGGGGACCTATTTCGAGGCAATCAGCGTGGGCGTGTCCGGCAGCTCCGGCGGCGGGTATGTGACGTTCCAGAACTATCCCGGCGAGACGGCCATCGTCGACGGCACGGGGCTGATGGTTCCGCCGTCCGATTACGCGGCCGGGTTGTTCCAGCTCACCGATCGCAGTTTCATTACCATTCAAGGATTCGAGATCCGGAATTATCAGACGAACAGCACCTCTCTGGTTCCGGCGGGCATTGGAATTACCGGTGCGTCGCACGACATCCTGGTGCTGTCCAACCGCGTGCACGACATTGCGAACACAAATGCGAACGGCAACGCCTACGGCATCGAAGTCCATGGCACGTCGGCCACTCAAGCAATCAGCAACTTGGTTATCCGCGGCAACGAACTCTACAACCTCAAGACCGGCTGGAGCGAATCCCTGGTGCTCAATGGCAACGTGACCGACTTCGACGTCAGCGGCAACACCGTGCACGACAACTGGAATATCGGGATGGATTTCATCGGGTACGAAGGCACGTGCTCGGATACCAATCTCGACCGCGCGCGCCACGGCGTTTGTCGCGACAACGCCGTCTGGAACTGCAGCACGTTCAGCAACCCCAGCTACCATGAGTTCTCCTGTGCCGGGATTTACTGCGATGGCTCCACCGACATCGTCATCGAACGCAACCGGATTTCCCTCTGCGATATCGGTGTGGAAATGGCCAGTGAACACAAGAACAAGGCCACCAGTTTCGTCACCTGCCGCGACAATCTCATCTGGTCGAATGCGATGGGCGGCATCTTTATCGGCGGTTACAACTCGAGCGTCGGACGCACGGAATACTGCACCATGATGCACAACACCCTGTACCACAATGACACAAACCAATGGGGCACGGGCGACGGTGAATTCTTGTTGCAGTTCGACGCGCGGACGAACACGTTCACCCACAACATCCTCGTCGTCGCCGACTGGGAGAACAATTGGCTCATCAGCAATACGTACACGCAAAACAGCGGCAACGTGGTGGATTGGAATCTCTACTACAACGCCAGCGGGACCAACGTCTCTCACTGGCAGTGGAAGAAAACCAATTACACCAACTTTGCGACCTACCAGGCCGCAACGGGTAACGACGGGCACTCGGTGTTCGCCAATCCACAGTTCGTCAACCCGTCACAAACCAACTTCCTGCTCACCGCGTCGTCGCCGGCCGTCGATCGCGGTGACCCAACCTTCGTCGCCGCCAGCGGCGAGACGGATTGGAACGGCGATCCGCGGATCGCTGGCGGCCGCACCGACCTGGGAGCCGACGAACACACGCCGATGGACGATTGGCGGATGAGCAAATTCTCCGCGACCGAGTTGCTGCAACCGGCCGTCAGCGGCAATCTGGCCGCTCCGGCCGGCGACGGGATCCCCAACCTGCTGAAATACGCCCTGGTTTTGGAACCCAAGAGCAACAGCACCGCCTTCTTGCCGGCTCCCGAAGTCCTGAACGGATTGCTCACGCTCACCTACAATCGCGGGGTCACCGCGACCGATCTGGCCTGCTTCGCCGAATCCGCCGCGACACCGGGCGGCCCGTGGGCCAGCAACACGGTCGCCCAAACCATCCTCTCCACCAACGGCGCCACCTACGCCGTCCGCGCTCAGGAAACCGGCACCAACAGCTTCATGCGGCTCCGCATCGTGCGGCCGTGACCTTCAAGATCCTGGCAGTTGTTTGCCCATCACTTCAACCAGTGGACGAATCTCCGACATGAGTTGGCCGAACTGTTTCGGCTTGAGTTGCTGGCCGCCATCACTAAGCGCCGTCGCGGGATCAGGGTGTACCTCAACCAGCAATCCGTCGGCACCCACGGCCACCGCCGCGCGGGCCAGTGGAATCACCATGTCGTAGCGGCCCGCGGCGTGGCTGGGATCGACGAACACGGGCAGGTGTGTTTCCTTCTTGGCAACGGCTACGGCGCTCAGGTCGAGCGTGTTGCGGCAGGCGTGCTCGAACGTGCGGATGCCGCGTTCGCAGAGAATGATCTTGTTGTTGCCGTGCACACAGACGTACTCGGCAGCAAGCAGCCACTCGTCAACCAACCCGGAGATGGCGCGCTTGAGCAGGATGGTCTTGCCCGAGGCCGCGGCCGCCGCGAGCAGCGGAATGTTTTGCGCATTGCGCGCCCCAATCTGCAGCACGTCGGCATACCCGGCCACCAGATCGACGTCCTGGGGGGACATCACTTCCGTGACGATGGGCAATCCCGTGGCCGCGCGGGCTCGCTTCAACAACTCGAGCCCGTCACGGCCCAAACCCTGGAAGTCGTACGGCGAGGTGCGCGGCTTGAAGGCCCCGCCCCGGAACAGCGTTGCGCCGTACGACTTCACCGCTTTCGCGGTCTGCAAAGTTTGCTCCTGGTTTTCGACGGAGCACGGCCCGGCAATGACGTGGAAGGTGCCGCCGCCGATCTGGCAGCCCGCGACAGTCAACACGGTGTCGTGGGCCTGGTATTCGCGACTGACAAGTTTGTATTTTTTTTGGACGGGCGTGACGCTTTCGACCTGCGGCAACACGATGAGCGATTCCAACGTGTGGTGCATGCGTTCGTCGCCGATGCAGGCAATCACCGTGCGTTCGACACCCCGAATCAGTCGGGGTTCGTAATTGAACTTTTTCACGGCGTCCGCCACTTGTTGGATGTCCTGCTCGTTGGTTCCTGACCTGAGTACGATGATCATACCTTTGCTCCTCTGCTCGCGCCCGGGTCGGTTTCACGGCATAAAAAAACCGTCCCGCGCCTGCGGGACGGTTCAGTGTCAAACGTTTCCGGCGTCAACACACAGCCCGCAGACAGGGCTGGCCAAAATAAAACCAGAACCACACCTGAGCTGCGGTGATGTATGGTGACGGCCTCTTCATTTCCGGAAATCAGACTAGCAGACCCGACGGCGAATGTCAACTGCGCTTGGGATCGGTGCCGACCCGCCCAAAGTACCCGTTCCAGACGATTTCCAGCCCTTCCATCGTCAACTTCACGGGTTGCTTGTGGAGCCGGCAGCGGTCGATCACGCGGTCGATCAGATCGCGGGGGTCGCAGGCCTTTGGCAGGCGGCCTTCGACCTGGTACTTGCGCAGTACCTCGGCCACGAGTTTCTCGTCGGCAGACAATCCCCGCACGCGGGCGTAGCGCAGGAAAATCTCGGTGTACGTCTCGGCGCTGGGCGGCTCCGCATGCAGGCGGTACCCCATGCGGCGCATGAACGCCTCGTCTTCCACGTCCGCCTCGGTAAGATTCGTGGCGAACACGACGATCTGCTCGAACGGCACCTGTATCTTCTTGCCCGTGTTCAGTGCGAGATAATCCACCCGGTACTCCAACGGCACGATCCAGCGGTTCAGGAGTTCCGTCGCCGAGCACCGCTGGCGTCCCAGATCGTCGACGACCAGCACCCCGCCGTTGGACTTCACATGCAGCGGGGCCTCGTAGAAGCGCTGCGTGTCCGTGTAGGCCAGGTCCAAACTCTCGAGCGTCAGTTCACCGCCCACCACCACCAAGGGTGGACGGATGCGCACCCACCGACGGTCGTGGTCATCGTTCGAGTGTTCCACGGGGAGATGGTTGTGCGTGTCAAACACGCGGATTACTTGTCCGTCGACTTCGATGGCGTACGGAATCCAGATGTCACCCGGGATCGCCTCGACCAGAGCGCGCGCCGACGCGGTCTTGCCGTTCCCCGAGGGGCCCGTCAAAAACAGGCTGCGTCCCGAGCCGATCACCAATCCGAAGATTTCTTTGGCGTAATCAGAAAGCACCAGATGCGACAGCGCCTGGTCGAGCGCTTGGCGGGAGGCGGGCGGACGGTTGCGGACCTGCTGGGTAATCATTTCCGTGTACGCCTTCAGCGACACGGGCGCGGGTCCCGCGTAACTGCAGAATTTCATCAGGCGCGTCAACTCGCGCCAGCCGCGATCGAGCATCGCATAGCGGTGATTCTGCAAGCCAACGAGGCCCTTGACTTCGATGAATTGCTCCCGGCACAGCCGCTGGAGCAGTGCTTCGGTGATCATCATGCCCAGGCACAGACGGGCGGCAACGCTCGCCGTCGTGCAGTCGGGAGTGAGCGGAACGGCCTTCAGCGCCAAGTCGGCGAGGAATCCGGGGCTGACATCCAAATCCTCCAACCGCTCGGGGAACCGTGGGACAAACCAATCGGCCGGATTGGTGAACGGAGATGCGGTCGCGTCATTGGACACCGCGGGGAGAATGCTGTTCTCCAATTCGGTATCGACTGCCACTTCCTCTGCATGTTCGATCTCGGCTGGATTCATCGAAAATTTGTTCCCCAGAGCTTAAAAAGCACGATTTGGGCCAGCGGGGATGGGCCCAGCCGCCTCTCCATTAACCTTGGCGGATTCAGGACTTGCAACAATTCCACGGCGTTTTTAGACTGGCCGTCATGAAACACACGGTGTGGCTCTGGATTGTCACCTTTTCCCTCACGTACCTGGCCGTTCCCGCAACTGTGCCAGCCGAGCCGCAGACCGTGGCCGAACAATTGTCTATTCTCGACGAGCGCCTCAGCAAATTGCGTGCGGATGTCGACGCGCTGCAGTTCAACCAGCAGCAAATCCAACAGGACATCAAGCAGCTTCAGGGGCAACTGGACGAGGTTCGTCGCGCCGGCCCGAGTGCGTCGGCCAATGACATTCAGACCCTCGAGGCCCGCATTCGCGCCATCGACGCCGCCCGAGAGAACGACAAGAAGGTCATTCTCGACCAACTCGCGAAGGAACTCGCCGCGCTGGGCAGTCCGCACAGCGGCGCTCCCGCATCCGGATCGCCGCCCACTGCCGCCGGCGGCAACGAACACGTCGTCCAGAAAGGCGAGACGCTCACGTCCATCGCCAAGATCCACGGCGTCACCGTGGCGGAGTTGAGGAAAGCCAACAACCTGACCAGCGACGAGATCCGGGTCGGTCAAAAGCTCGTCATTCCGAAATGATCCTGCGCCGGGCGGTCAACCCACGGCCACCCGGTCACGACGCTCGCGACGGCGTTCACTGACGGACGCCAGCTTCTCCAGATCGACTTTCAACCAAACGCTGTCGCTGCCGAGGACGGCTTCGATCGCCCGCACGAACTGTTGGGTTGGGGTCACCGAAAAGTGCTCGTGGGCTTCCAGAAACACCGCCCGGCCGTCGGGATAGACGAAGCAAAACAACACCGGCACGCTGCCCTTGTGCGCCCGCAACACGTCCTGCACGCGCACCAGGGCCGAATCCTCGATCGACCCGGCCGAGAGACGAAGGTGCACGGCCTTGGTGAATTTCTTGGGCACGTCTTCCAGAGGGATGATCTGGTCGGCGACGATCTTCGGTTTGTCCTCGCGCAGGCTGACCATACCGCAAACGAAGATCGCGGCGTCGGCCCGAAGGTTCACCGCGCACTTGGCGTACGCGTCGGGAAACACCAGCACTTCGACCGCGCCCCCCAGATCCTCCAGCGTCAAGATGGCCATGGGCCGGCCCTGCCTGGTCGTCTTGAGCTGGAGCTTGCTGATGATTCCGCCCATCCTCGTCCGTTGCCCGTCCTGGAATTGGGCCAGGTCCGCGCTGGACGCCAATTCGTAACGACGAAGGATCTCCGCGTACTGCGCCAGCGGATGGCCGGTGACATAAAAACCGAGCAACTCCTTCTCAAACGCCAGCATCTCGCCTTGCGACCACTCCACCTCGGGGGCCCGGCCCGTCGCCTGTCGGCGCGCATTGACCGGTTCGACTTCGAACAGCGCCGCCTGTCCGCGTTCGCGGTCGCGCTGCAGGCTGTTGGCGCGGTTCATTTGGAAATCGATCTCCGCAAAGGTTCGGGTGCGCGATCCGCCCAGCGAGTCAAACGCGCCGCACTTCACCAGACTTTCCAACACTTTGCGGTTGACCACGCGTGAATCAACCCGCTCGCAGAACTCGGCGAAGGATTTGAACCGGCCGCCGGCGTGACGGACGTCGATGACGTTCTGCACGGCAATTTCGCCGACATTCTTGATTCCTGCGAGCCCGAAGCGAATCTTGCCGCGGTACACGGTGAAGCGGACACCACTTTCGTTGACGTCGGGCGGCAGCACCTCGATGCCCATGCGTTTGCATTCGTTGACGAACAGCTGGATTTTATCGGTATTCGCCAGTTCGTTGGACAGCAGCGCGGCCATGAACTCGACGGGGTAATTCGCCTTCAGCCACGCGGTCTGATAGGCGACGATGGCGTAGGCGGCGCTGTGCGACTTGTTGAAGCCGTACCCGGCGAACTTGGCCAGCGTCTCAAAAATCCTTTCGGCCCTGGCGCGGGGGATCTTGTTTTTTTCGTGACACCCCTTGATGAACACCTCGCGTTGTTTCTCCATCTCCTCGGGCTTCTTCTTGCCCATCGCGCGTCGCAAGATGTCGGCCCGGCCGAGCGAGTAACCCGCCAACGCGTTCGCCGCCTGCATGACCTGCTCCTGGTAGACGAACACGCCAAAGGTCTCCTTCAGGATCGGCTCCAGCAGCGGATGATCGTACTCGACCTTCGTCTTGCCGTGCTTGCGGTTGACATAATCGTCCAGCATGTTCATCGGGCCCGGACGGAACAGCGCAATCAGCGCGATGATCACGTCGATGGAGTCCACCCCGATGCGCCGGCACAGGTCGCGCATGCCTTGCGATTCAAGCTGGAACACGCCAATCGTGTTCGCCTTGTTCAACAGATCGAATGTCTTTGCGTCATCCAGCGGAATCGCATCCACGTCGAGCCGCTTGCCCGTCGTCTGCTCGATCAAATCGAGCGTCTCCTGGATGACCGTCAGCGTCTTCAGCCCCAGGAAATCCATCTTCAGCAGCCCGAGATCGCCGAGCGGATTCATCGAGTACTGCGTGACGATTTCGTTCGAGTTCGTGCCGGTCGTCAGCGGCACCACGTTGGTGAGCGCCTCGGCGCCGATGACGACGCCCGCGGCGTGCGTGCTGGCGTTGCGGGCCAGGCCCTCGAGGGTGAACCCGTAATCGATCACGCGCCGCACGTTGTCTTCGTTCTGGTACGCGGCCTTCAGTTCCGGGCTGATCTCCAGGGCCTTGCTCAGCGTCATCCCGATGTCGGGCGGAATCATCTTGGCAATGCGGTCGCAGTCGCCGTAGCTCAATCCCAAGACCCGGCCCACGTCGCGCACGACCATTTTCGCCCCGAGCGTGCCGAAGGTGATGATCTGCGCCACGTGGTCGTTGCCATACTTCCGCCGCACGTAATCGATAACCTCGGGGCGGCGGTTGTAGCAGAAGTCCATGTCGATATCGGGCGGCGAGACGCGTTCGGGATTCAGGAACCGCTCGAACAGCAGGTTGTACCGCAACGGATCGATGTCGGTGATGCGCAGGAGGTACGCCACCAGGCTGCCCGCCGCGCTGCCGCGGCCGGGGCCGACGGGAATGCCCTGGCCTTTGGCGAAGTGCACGAAATCCCAAACGATCAGGAAATAACTGGCAAACCCGGTTTTCTCGATCACCTTGAGTTCGTATTCCAGCCGGGCAACGAGTGCCTTCTCCGGCTCCGACTTCGGCGCTTTCCAGTCGATGCCGTACCGGTCCCGCAATCCCTGGTCGCACAACTGGCGCAGATACTGTTCGCGGCTCAGTCCGTCGGGCGGCTGGTAGGCGGGAAAATGGAGTTTCCCGAACTCCAGCAGCACGTTGCATTTTTCGGCAACGGCCAGCGTGTTCTGGATCGCCTCGGGCGTCTCCGCGAACAATTCGTGCATCTCCTCGGGCGACCGCAGATAAAACTGCTCGGCCACGTACCGCATCCGTTTCTCGTCGGCCACCAGCGACTGCGTTCCCAAACAGATCAGGCAATCGTGTGCTTCCCAGTGTTTGCGTTCGATGTAATGCACGTCGTTGGTGGCCACCAGCGGCAGGCTGAATTCCCTGGCCCACTCGATCAGCACGCGATTGACGGTGCGCTGCTGTTCGATGCCGTGGTTGTGCAATTCGACGTAGAAATCGCCCGGCTCGAAGATGTGCCGGTATTCGTCCAGCGCGGCCTTGGCCTGCGGCAACTGATCGTTGGCGATGTTATTCGGCACCTCGCCTTTGAGGCAGGCGGTAAACCCGATCAGCCCTTTCGCGTGCTGCGCCAAAATCTCCTTGTCGATGCGCGGTTTGTAATAGAACCCCTCGAGATGGGCAGCGGTAATGAGCTTGATGAGATTCTTGTAGCCGGTGTCGTCCTTGGCCAACAAAACCAGGTGGTAGGCCGCGTCGCGCGCATTGCCGGATTTTTTCTCCAACCGGCTGCCTGGTGCAATGTACGCCTCGCAGCCGATGATCGGTTTGATGCCGCGCTCCGCCGCCGCCTTGTAGAAATCGATCGCGCCGCACATGTTGCCGTGATCGGTGATCGCCACGGCGGGCATCTTTGCTGCGTGCGCCTTCTCCACCACGTCGTCGATGCGGCACGCCCCATCGAGCAGGCTGTACTCGGTGTGCAGATGCAAATGGACAAAATCCGCGTGCTTCATCGTCTCGCCGCCGCCACTTTAGAAGCAGCGCCCGACACAATCAAGCCGTTTGCCGAGACCGCTCTCCGCGATTTCGATTTGTATCTCGACCCGCGCCGGCGATCGCCCAGCATCAGGAACTCTTTTGCCTGTGGGTGCGGACACCGAATCACCCTTGTCCGCCGCGGGCGCGGAGCAGGGCCGCCAGGTCGTCACGGCGGTTCTTCACGGCGACGGTGAGCGGCGTATAGCCGTAGTCGTTGGGGGCGTTCAGGTTCGCCCCACGACTCAACAAAAACTCGACCATGGCGCGGTGACCGTAGCGCACCGCCCAGTGCAACGGCGTGGAACCGTTCTTGCCTCTGGCCTCGAGGTCCGCTCCCCGCGCCAACAATCGGGTCGCCACCTCCACGTGACCGTGCTCTGCCGCCCAGTGCAACGGCGTTGACCCAAGACCGTTCACCGCATTGACGTCGGCGCCGTTCGCCAAAAGCAATTCGACGACCTCGGTCTGCCCGTGCCCGGCGGCCCAGTGCAACGGCGTCGTCTGTAGCCGGTCTTTCGCCCGAGCCAAGTCGGGCTCGGGTTTCAACAGCCGGGTGACTTCGACAATGGCCCCCAAGCCCGCCGCCGCAAAAACGTCCACCGCCGCCCCATTGGCCAGCAGCAAATCCGACATCTCGTGCCGTTGGTGAAACAGAGACGCGTGCAACGCGGTCCAGCCGAACGCGCCTTTCGCGTTGATATCGGCCCCGTGGGCCAGAAGCAGTTCGGCCACGGCCTTCTGGCCCCGGGTCGCCGCCTGATGCAGCGGCGTCGAACCGCCTCCGTCCTTCGCGTTGACGTTCGCCCCGTGCGACAACAGCGACGCCGCAATCTCCGCGTCGCCAATTTCCGCGGCCCAGTGCAACGGCGTCCACCCCAGCCCGTCTTTGGCATTCACGTCGGCGCCGCCGTCCAGCAGTTGCTCCACCTCGCGTTTGTCGCCGTGCTCGACCGCCCAATGTAACGGGGTCATGTCAATCCTTCCTCAGTTCCCTTTCCGACTTACATTTTCAAGACGATCTTCCCGAAATTCTGACGATCGAGCATGTATTGCTGGGCCGCCGCAGCGTCTTTGAGCGGGAAAACGCGGTCGACAATGGGACGGAGTTCTCCCGCTTCAACAAGCCGCAGCACCTCGACCAATTCGCGGCGTCCGCCCATGAAGCAGCCGATGATTGATAGCTGACGCGAATACACGTACCGGATGTCCACCGACGCCTGCGCGCCGCTGGTCGCGCCGCACGTGACCATCCGACCCAGCCGCGCCAGGCACAGCAGGTTCTTCGGCCACGTCTCCGGGCCGATGTGCTCGAAAATCACGTCCACGCCACGTTTGTTCGTCAACTTCAACACTTCTTCGGCGAAATCTTGCCGCCGGTAGTTGATGACCACGTCTGCGCCAAGCGCGCTGGCTTTCGCTGCCTTTTCGTCGGAACCCGCTGTCGTGAAGACCTGCGACGCGCCGCAGAGTTTGGCGAGTTGAATGGCCATTGTGCCGATGCCGGAGCCGGCGGCGTGCACCAGGACTGTCTCGCCAGCCCTCAGTTTCGCCCGGGTCACCAACATGTGCCACGCCGTCAAGGTCACCAACGGAACCGCCGCCCATTCCTCGAAACCCAGCCGGTCGCTGACGGGCACCACGTCCGTGTAATGCGCCTTGGCGAACTCGGCGTAACCGCCCTGCCGTTTCCGGCCCATGATGTCGAAACTCGGGCTGGCCGAGTCCCACCCGCTCGATGTGTATTCATCAAGGACGCCATCGGTGACGCCGGGCGAGATGATGACGCGGCTTCCGACGCTGTAGCGGCGGGCTGTGACCGCCGATCCGATCGCTGCCACTTCGCCGGAAATATCGCAGCCGCTGATGTGCGGCATCTCTAACGATGTGCCGAGACCCTGCCGCACCCAGATGTCGAGATGGTTCAGCGCGCACGCCTTGACCCGCACCAACACTTCATCGGCCGAGATCTTCGGCTCGGGCACATCGGTATACTCGAGCTTGTCCACGCCGCCGTGCTCGCGAAAAATTACTGCTTTCATGACGACCTCCTAAGGAATCGCGCACCACCGCCGGACCACAAACAACCACGCCAATGCCGCCAGAATCAACACGCCGACCACCCACCACAGCCAATCGCGCCGGCCGCGCCGTTTGCCACCGCCGAGTTCGCGTCGTTTCCACTCCTCGTACTGGAAATCGTCTTCCCCGGGATCGGCGATATCCGTGCCGTCGTAAATCGTATTGTCCGACCAGCCGGTCTTCTCATCCGCCCCGCACTCCGGGCACGCCTTGGCTTTGGCCGGCACTTCCGCGCCGCAGTTCGGACAAGTGAACGTATCGTCATTGGGCATGTTTTACCAACCGCGGATTACGCCGATCACGCGGATACCATCAGCGCCATCCGCGTCATCAGCGGTTCAGCGACTTCAGCAGTTCATCCACCTTCCGTTTCACACCGACATCCATCTTGATCGGCGGCGGCCAAGCGCGGCAGTTGGTCTCGCCACTGATCTTGTGCGTGGCATCGATCCCAATCTTGCTTCCGAAACCGAGCGCGGGCGTGGCATGGTCGAGCACGTCGGCGGGGCCCTTGGTGAAAATGATGTCCCGTTCGGGATCGATGTTGGCGCAGAGACGGAACAGCACCTCGCTGGTGTCGTGCACGTTCACGTCGGCGTCGACCACCACGATGATCTTGGTGAACATCATCTGGCCCATGCCCCACAGGCCGTGCATCACTTTCATCGCTTCGTATGGAAACGATTTCTTGATGGAAACCACCACGAGATTGTGGAACACGCCCTCGGCCGGCAGCGCCATGTCGACGATCTCGGGGAAATTCATCTTGAACACCGGCAGAAAAATCCGCACGCAGGCGGTGCCCATGTAGAAATCCTCCAGGGGCGGCACGCCCACGATCGTGCCGGGGTAAATCGCGTCGCGCCGATGGGCAATCCGCTCCACGTGGAATTTCGGGTACGGCTCCGGCAACGAGTAGTAGCCCGTGTGATCGCCAAACATCCCTTCCAATTCCAATTTCTCGTTCGGATCAACGTAACCCTCCAGAACGAAATCGCTGTCGGCCGGCACCTCCAGGTCATTGGTCTCGCACTTCACCATCTCGACCGATCGCTTTCTTAAGAAGCCGGCGAACATGAATTCGTCGATGCCATCCGGCAGCGGCGCCGTCGACGCAAACGAGTACACCGGGTCGCCCCCGATGGCCACCGCCACGGGCATCCGCTTTTTCAACTCGACGTACCGCCGCCAGTGCCGGGCCCCGGTCTTCTGCAGTTGCCAGTGCATGAACGTCGTCCGCCCATCGATCACCTGCATTCGGTAACAGCCGACGTTGCGCGCGCCGGTGTCGGGATCGCGGGTGATGACCAGCGGCAACGTGATGAAGCGTTCCGCGTCTTCCGGCCAACATTTCTGGATCGGGAGATCGTTCAGGCTGAGAGCTGAAGGCTGAGAGCTGAAAGCCGCCGTCCCGCGCTTCGGCTTTGCGTGTCTCAACTCCAACGCCGTCCCGATGAGCGCGATGGCTCCCTTGAATGAAGTCGGCGGTTTGGCCTTCAGAACTTCTTCCAGCTGGCGGGCGACGTCCTCGACGTCGTCCACGCCGAGCGCCAGCGCCATCCGTTTGGGCGACCCGTACGCGTTGATCAGCAGCGGGAACCGCGATCTCTTGCACTTCTCGAACAGCAACGCTTTGCCCCCGTCCCGGGATTTCATCTCGCGGTCGGCGATCTCGGTGATTTCCAGAACCGGATCGACTTCGACGGGAATGCGCTTCAGTTCGCCTGCCGCTTCCAGTTTCGCCACAAACTCGCCCAGGGAATTGTAGGCCATGGCCGCGCTTATACCACAAGAGGCTGAAACTGGCCAACGCCCGGTTCGTAGGCGAACATCTCCGCCGTATCGATCTTGAAACACCAGCCGTGCAGGCGGAGGTTGCCCGCGTCGAGACGCTTGGCCACCGAGGGATACCCATGGAGATTGTCCAGAGCGAGCAAAACGTTCTCCGCGGCGGCGGCGGTCACCCGTGCGGTTGCGTCCAGATGCCCGTACTCGCGTCGAACGATTTCACGAACCGGCGCAGCGACCTCGAGCCATGCCGCCATATGGGGCATCGCCGATGCGTCCGACAACCCGTTCACCAGCGCTGTCATCGCGCCGCACTGCGTGTGACCGCACACGACGACGTCCGCCACTCCCAAAACGTGAACGGCATATTCAATGGCGGCGGCCGTCGAGTTGGTGCTGCCGCCGACCCCAGCCGGCGGCACGATGTTGCCGACATTCTTGATCACGAACAGATCGCCGGGCCGGCTCTGGGTCACCAACTCCGCCAGCACGCGCGAATCCGAGCAGGTGATGAACAACGTGTGGGGATTCTGACCTTCGCGGGAAAGCCGCGCGAAGAGTTCGCGGTACCGGCCGAACTCTTCCCGGCGAAACTTATGGACACCTTCAATGAGTCGTTGCATACGGGGTCACCCATTAAAGGTTCCGATCAAGACAAAAGTTCCGTGTACTGGCTTTGCCAGCCCTCATTGTTTCTTCTTCGGTTTACCCCGAATTCTTTTCGGGGTTGAACCTTCCACCGCGACCCGAG
>Ga0335081_10003826_pt1 | contig 23709 bp, 21 predicted proteins | sample Lox_Sample_35_FD_206713 | JGI IMG/M metagenome (GOLD analysis project Ga0335081, IMG submission 206713) | Soil microbial communities from Loxahatchee National Wildlife Refuge, Florida, United States - Lox_Sample_3.5 | ecosystem: Environmental > Terrestrial > Soil > Wetlands | place: USA...
GCGAACGACCTTGACGTCCTTGTCCTCGACTTTCACTCCCACGGGCAAATCGTTCGCCGCTACCAGCACGTCGGCGCCCGGCTGTGCATTGGAACCGGATGAGGATTGCAAATTGCGGTAGACGGACAGACTGACGAATGCCCCCAGTGCCAGAGCAACCAGTCCGATCAACAGAAGGCGGCTGCGGTTCATCACTGCTCCTCAAGAAACTGCTGAAGTTCCCAACGCGCTACGCGCCGGCTAGAAATGGAGCCACACTCTTGCAATCATTAAAGCTCGCAAGCGGCGAATCGAGCCATCAAGCCCCCAAGAAATCAAACCTCCCCTGATGCTCGGCGAGTATGGCGAATCGAACATTTTACAGGGGTTTTGCACTTCGCATTCAACGAACTTCGTCCGTCGATCCGGACGTTGATGCGTCGGCCGGTCGTTACTGGACTGAACTGGCGACAGATGAGAACACATTGTTGGCGTTGGAACCGATCAGACGGATGGTCCCTACCACGATCACGAGGATCACGGCCAGCATGACCGCGTATTCTGCGATGTCTTGGCCCGCCTCGTCTCGCCAGAGTTTCCCGAGATAAGATTTCACGGCTTTGTCCCTCCTAAGGGCTGCTGCGGAAGCGCGCGCCATCAGGAGCACAATCCCCGTGGGCGCCTCTGAACTCAGAAACTTACATTCACCGGCCTTTTGCCCATCGGTTGCAAAGGCCTAGTTGGATTTACCCATCTCATGATACCCCGGAGTGCGCTGGCCGGGAGATAATTTCTTGCGCAACCGCACAAGTTGTGTCTTGGCAGGTTCCACCCGATCTTCTCCACTCCCGCTGAAATCAGGAGGCTTGTAACTCGTTTGGTGACTATGCGGTAGCTTTAGGCCTTGGGTAGGCCCGTGTTACTGGATTGTGCTGGCGACCGAGGAGAAGACATTATTGGCGTTGGACCCGATCAGTCGAATCGTGCCTACGACAATGGCGAGGATGACGGCCAGCATGATCGCGTACTCCGCGATGTCTTGCCCGTCCTTCTCCCATAACCTTCTCAAAACATGCATTGTATTCAACCTTTTCCCCGTCAGCGGAAGCGGAAGGTCGAGCACAACGGTGCTCAAGTTCGATTTCCCGGTTATGCGAAAATTCCAACCTTCATAACATGTTACAGGACGAACCTGTCTTGAAAATGCAATTTTCTGCAGACTGATGTCAAAGCGTTCCCAACCGGGGACGAATTCGCCATTTAAACATCTCCCATGTATCTAATAGATATTAAGATAATTAGCCGTTAGCCCCGATGCTCATCCTGCCGGTTTCTGCGGGGGCGAACCCCAATGGTAATCAACAGGGCGAATTGCGCCAGGAAAGAGTTAGAATTCCGCGAAATTCGCGGACCTGGCTTCCGCAAGAACCGATTCACGGAACTGCCCAAAGGATGATGATCTCCAGGCCCACCCAACGAAAGCTAGCACTCTATCTCAGCGCAATGCTGGTTTTGGAGTGCATCATGCTGTGGCAAAGCTGGAAGTCGATTCCCCTCGGGCTTCCTGATTTCACGATTTTCTACACCGCTTCCCAGATCCTGGCGGCAGGCAAGGGAAGCGAGCTATACAACGACAATCTCCAGGAAAGCGTGCAGCGCGGCTTTTCGCCTCTCGCCATTGAACGACGAGGCACAATCCTGCCGTTCAATCATCCTCCGTTCGAGGCAATTCTGTTTTTGCCGTTGTCGCATTTTTCTTATCTGACGGGATATCTGATCTGGGCAGTCGTCAATCTCGCGCTGCTTTTTGGGTTGATTTTCATCTTGCGCAAACATTTTGCGGTGATCGGGCAAGCGCCGCCGTGGCTGTGGTGGCTGGCAGCACTCGCCTTCTTTCCCATCTTCATCGCTTTGATTCAAGGACAGGATTCCATCTTGTTGCTGTTCTGCTACGCGATGGCTTTCCTTTCCTTGGGGCGAAAGGCTGAAGTGTCCGCCGGGGCGTGGACCGGGCTGGGGCTGTTCAAGTTCAACCTGGTTCTGCCTTTTGCGATTTCGCTTTTTCTGGCGGGGCGCAAAAAATTCGCGGGTGGCTTCGCGGCGGCGGCAGTTGTCTTGTTCGGTCTCAGTCTGATGGTGACAGGCTGGCACGGTCTCTGGCGCTATCCCGCGTACGTGTGGGCCAGTGAAAACAATCAGAAATATGTCTGGAACATGCCGCACGGAAACATCGCCAACCTGCGAGGCATGGTGGATGCTTTCCTTCGTGACCGGCACCTGGAAAGAAACATTTTAATCGCCGTCGCTTCGATCATTCTGCTTGGGGCCGTGACTTTTGCCTGGCGGAAGATGTGGCCGCGTTCGGCGTCATTTCCACAATTGATGTTCGCGGCCGGATTAGTCGCTGCCGTCTTGCTGAGCTACCACGTTTACGTCCATGACCTGAGCATCTTGTTCCTGGCGGTCGCGATCGTGATTGAGTTTCTGCAACACGAAGTGAAGATTCCAATCTGGGCGCGAAATTCCTTGTATGTCAGCGTCGGCGTGTTGTTTTGCAGCCCGGTTTATCTGGTTCTCACGCTGCACTGGAGACAGCTCCAGCTTATCGGCTGGGTGTTGCTGGCATTGGTGATAGTTCTTCTGCACCTGGTTGAATCGGGCTCGGCTTCTGCAGTAGAACCAGCGCCAGCATTGGCAGATAAATAAAGCAGATGGTCCAGCGTCCAACTTCCGCGAAGCTTTGTGGCACGCGATACCAGCGCCAGACTCCGGCCCCCCAACTGAGGAGGCCGGTCCAGAGAAGCTCGCGGCGCGTTTTCGGAATCAGCCAGAGAATGAAGCAATCGAAGAACCAGCGTTGCGGCATGAGCGCGGAAAGAAACAATACCCAGGCTTCGCGCCGGCGATAGCGCAACAATGCCAACGCAAGCAGCGGTCCGGGAAGTACGAGAATCGGGAAGAAATGCGGATAATAGCGAAATTGGCCAATCCATAGCCACGGCCAGCGGGGCATGAGCAGCAAAGTGACCAGAACGAGAACGATGCAAGCTGCCACACCTCGCCTGGTCAGATGGGTTACAGCCACGGGCAGGCCAATCTGCGGCTTGACCAAGGTGACTGGCAAAAGCCAGGGCAGAAATGCGGAAGCCAGAATCAGCGGCGACCACTGGGCCGTCAAGATTCCGGCCCAGTAAGGGTAGGCGAGAAAAATCAGCAGGCGATGGTATCCATGGCGCGTGATCAGAAAAGCCAGCACCGCCGAACTGATCCCATAAAACACAGCGGCTGCGACCTCCGGCCGCAACCAGACAAACGGCAGCGCAAAGATCGCTGCAGTCAACGGATACTGCTGCAGCCGTGTATCGTAGGGATTCTTTCTTGCAAGCAGGTACTCGGCGGCACGCAGCGCCCAGGTGAAATCAGCCGCTCCCTGATGAAGGCGCACCAGCAAGAACCAGCAGAAAATTCCGGTCGCCAGGCCGATGATCATTGCCGTCAATAGACGCAGACGCATAGAGATCGAGCCGATGCCGCATACGTTGTAACATGTGGCGGTTCTGACGGCCCGCACTTCTTGCTCAGGAACACAAAACTCGCTTTGCTGCTGGCCGCGATTTCCGCCGCGAGCATGTGGTTCTACGTGCAGCGCGTGTTGATTCCTTATGAGCGGGCCGATGCGGCGCTTTACGGTCGTCCGCGGGGCAATCTTTCGGATTTATATCCACGCTGGCTGGGCGCGCGTGAGCTGCTGTTGCATCGTCGCGATCCTTACAGCCCGCAGATCACTCGCGAAATTCAGGAAGGCTACTACGGTCGTGCGATCGATCCCTCGCGGCCGTACGACCCGAAGGACCAGCAGGGTTTTGCTTATCCCCTCTACGTAGTGTTTCTTTTGGCCCCGACTGTATTCCTGCCCTTTGCCGTGGTTCAATCAGGCTTTTTCTGGACGCTGATCGCTTTGTCCGCGGCGGCCGTCGTCATGTGGTTGCGCTTGCTGAATTGGCGTATTTCGGGAACAACGACCGCAGCCTTAATCGTTCTTTCGCTCGGCAGTTTCCCTGCCGTGCAGGGCTTCAAACTCGAACAGCTCAGCTTACTGGTCTGCGGCTTGCTTGCAGGATCTGCCCTGTTTCTTGCCCGCGGCCGGTTATTTCTGGCTGGATTCCTGCTCGCGCTAGCGACAATCAAGCCCCAGCTCGCGCTGCCGTTCGCGGGTTGGCTGCTGCTCTGGGCGTTGGCGAGATGGCGGGAGCGGAAGAATTTTGTTTGGGGATTCGGCGGCACGATGGCGGCATTGTGGGCCGGATCCGAAATTTTATTGCCCGGCTGGATGCATCGTTTTCGCGAAGCCGTCAAGGCGTATCAGCAATACACCGGCGGCGCGGGCTCGGCTCTGGATGTCCTCATCGGTCCACTCATAACCGCGACGGGAGTAAAACTGCTGGCAACGGCCATCGTCCTCGGAACGATCGCGGTTTGCTGGCGCGTGCGCCGGGAATCAGCCGCTAGCGCGCAATTCAATTTGGCCACATCGCTGGTTCTGGCGGCGACGGTCGTCATCATCCCAACGTTCGCGCCCTACAATCAGTTATTGCTGTTGCCCGCGATATTTCTACTCCTCCAAAATCGCGGCGACCTCTGCCGAGGAAGCTGGTTGATAAAAGTTTGCGCCGCCCTTTGCGCGTTCGTCATTTTGTGGCCGTGGCTGGCGACGGTATCGCTGACTCTGGCTTCGGGGATGCTTCCGGCCGCGCAAGTACAGAAGGCATGGCAGCTGCCTCTGTACACCAGTCTCGAAATTCCATTTGCGGTTCTGGCATTGCTGACTCTTTATATTCCTGGGAAACTTGCCAGCGGCCGCCGGGCCGCCTTGGCCGACTAGATGCCCCTCTATCTAAGCCTTGCGTTGGCCGAAATCCAGCGGTAGGCTTCTTGGAATTTCGTTTGCTTCTGGCCTGGAGGCGGCATGAAGTTAAGCATCCAAACCCGCGAGACCGGAGGCGTCATGATCCTCACCTGTGCCGGCCGGATTATGTTGGGTGAAGAAAGCGCCGCCCTTCGCGACGCCTTGCAGGCGGCAGCCGGCAAGGCCCACAAAGTGGTATTGAATTTCGCGGGTGTGACTTACGTTGATAGCGGCACACTGGGAATGCTGGTTGGAGCGTATACCGCGGCCCGCGCAAACGGCGCGAGTATCAAGCTGGCCGCGCTCGGGCCCCATTTTCACGACGTTTTGGAAACCACGAGATTGCTGAAGATTTTCGAAGTTTACGAGACCGAGGAGCAAGCGCTGGCCGCCTTGGGAGCCGGGGCGGCCGCAATGGAAGACAAGGCGTGAAAACGCGTGGAGCTTGTCTAATTCCGGCCGAGCCTACCGTTCAGGCCCTTCACGCCAGCGGCTAATCCTGTCATTATTGGTGGTTGCGCCGGGGAGCGATTTCTAGCGTCACATGGCCTTTCAGCCGATCACGGGACCCAAATCAACGCCGGGAGCAGGGCTTTTCCCGACCATCGTTTTCGTCCAGGGAAACGAACAGCGCACGCTCAACTTGGACCACACTCCATTCACCGTGGGGCGAAAAGTCGATAAAGACCTGGTGATCGCCGACCCCCGCGTTTCCCGTGACCACGCGGTGATCGCTTCGGAAAACGGTCAATTCTATGTGCTGGACGAAGGCAGCAAGCATGGCACTTTCGTCAACGGCGAACGGGTGCAGCGCAAGACGCTGGAGCGGAATGACCGGGTGGAGTTCGGCGTCCGCGACGTTGCCTATGTGATTTTTCACCCGCAGCATGCCACGTCGAACACCGCCCGCGAATTCCTGAGCCAGATTTCAGGCATTCACATCTCCACCGAAGCCACCGATCTGGAAAAACTGACCCTGTTCCTGGAAGCCGCCCGCAAGCTGAACACAACCGGTGTGCTGGATGAGATTCTGGTGATTTTGCTGGATGCGACCCTGAAACTCACGCGGGCCGAGCGTGGTTATGTGTTCATGAAGTCCGAGGACGGCAGTCTGCGTCTGGCTGCTGGCCGTAATTCGAAGGGCGAGTTGTTGCTGGATGACAAGACAATCTCCCATTCCATCCTGGATGACGCCTTGAAGTCGAATTCGGAGTTCGTGCTCACCGATACCAGCCGATCGCTGGATCTTGCCGGCCGGCAGAGCATCGTGACTTATGACCTACGGACGGTCATCTGCATTCCGTTGCGGAAGCCGCAGGTGCAAGCGACACGGGAAGCGCCCACGCAACAACCGCCAGCCGAACCCAATACCGGAGAAGTGATGGGCGCGCTGTACGTCGACTCGCGATTTGCTTCCCGCGACATCTCCAGCGTGAGCAATGACATTCTGCGGGCGATCGCAACAGAAGCCGCCTCCTTGATTGAAAATGCCCGTCTGGTGCAGGCCGAAGAAGCGGCGCGGCGCTATCAGCAGGAGCTTTCCATCGCCGCCTCGATTCAGCAGCGGCTGATGGAAGTGACCATTCCCGACGTGCCGTTTGCCGAGTTGAAAGGCAGAAACCTTTCCTGCAAGGAAATTGGTGGCGATTTCTTTGACGCAATTCACACCGAAGACGGATTGACCGTTATTCTGGCTGACGTCAGCGGCAAGGGAGTCTCCGCGGCGTTACTGGCCTCCACGCTGCAAGGCATGATTTATTCACAAGTCAGCGCCGGCATTCCGCTGAAAGAGATCGTGGCTTCGGTCAACAGTTTTTTCACTCACAAACACATCGGCGAGAAATACGCCACGCTTATCATGGCGCGCATCCGCCGCGACGGCGAATTGGAATACGTGAACTGCGGCCATGTTCCTCCGCTGCTGGTCTGCAATCATGAAGTGATCCGCCCGCGGCACGGCAATCTTCCCGTCGGCCTGCTGCCAGATGCGACTTATGAAAGTGACATTTGCCAGCTGCACACCGGTGACAAGCTGATTCTGGTCACGGATGGCGTGACCGAAGCCGAAAATGCGCGCGGCGATTTCTTTGAAGACTCCCGCCTGGAAACCGTGGCCGGCAAAACCCCGACGCTGGAAGGTATCTTCGCCGCCGTTGCCGATTTCTGCGGCGGCACTCCCTTAAGCGACGACTGTACCGTCGTCGAACTGCACTTCACCGGCTAATCAAAAGCCCGGTATCCCGGCAAATTCTCTGGCGTCTCCTGCCCTCGTGTATTCTTGGCGGCCATGAACTTCACCTTGCTCGACTGGTCGGCGGTCATTGCTTACCTGGCAATCACTCTTTGCCTCGGCCTCTATTTCCGCCGGCGTTCGGGCAAGAGCATGGATGATTACTTCGTTTCCGGGCGCAATGTTTCCTGGTGGCTGGCGGGAACGTCGATGGTGGCGACCACTTTCGCGGCCGATACGCCGCTCGTGGTCACCGGACTCGTTTATACGCAAGGCATCGCCGGAAACTGGCTGTGGTGGGCGTTTCTGCTCTCCGGCATGATGACCGTGTTTTTGTTTGCCCGCTTGTGGCGGCGCTCCGGCCTGCTGACCGACGTGCAGTTTGCCGAAATGCGCTACTCCGGCAAGCCCGCGGCATTCCTGCGCGGATTTCGCGCAGTTTATCTCGGCCTGCTGATGAACTGCCTGATTCTGGGTTGGGTCACCAAGGCCATGACCAGTATCGTCGCGGTCACACTCGGTGTCAGCGACCGCACGGCTCTGGCAGTCTGTGTTCTGTTTCTAATTCCATTCACCGGACTCTACGTTGCGTTAGGTGGCCTGTGGGGCGTCTTGTGGACCGATCTCTTTCAGTTTGCCTTGAAGATGGCGATTGTGATTGGCGTGGCCTGGTTTGCTGTGTCGGCGACCGGAGGGATGTCCGCACTGCTCAGCAGGCTTGCCGAAATGCGCGCCGCCACGCCGGGAGCGGGGGATCCGACGGCATTCTTTCCCGATTTCTCTCGTCCCATTTCTGCCGAAGCCTTATGGGTCCTGCCCGTGCTGACATTTTTAGTCAACATCGGCTTGCAGTGGTGGGCGTTCTGGTATCCGGGAGCGGAGCCGGGCGGAGGCGGTTACATTGCGCAGCGCATTTTCAGTGCGAAAGATGAACGCAACGGCTTGCTCTCAGTTCTCTGGTTCAACGTGGCGCATTACGCTCTGCGACCCTGGCCCTGGATTCTGACCGCTCTCGCCGCGATCGTTCTTTATCCACATCTCGAGCACCCGGAAACCGGCTACATGCTCATCGTGAGCCACCATGTGCCTCCGGCTTTTCGTGGGATCGTAATCGCCGGTTTTATGGCAGCTTTCATGTCCACGATTGCCACGCAGCTGAATTGGGGTGCGTCGTATCTGGTCGCCGACTTTTACCGGCGATTCATCCGGCGCGATGCGGATGAAAAACATTACGTTCACATTTCACGCGTGGCCACGGTCCTTCTGGTGATTGCTTCGGCGTTAGTCTCGGTCCTCCTCGTCGATATTCGCTCGGGATGGCAAGCGGTTCTGGAAGTGGGCGCGGGAACCGGAGGAGTTTATCTTCTGCGCTGGTATTGGTGGAGGATCAATGCCTGGAGTGAGATTTCCGCGATGGCGACCGCACTCGCGATGACCATTCTGCTGCATTGGGCGGCGCCGTTTTCCGGCACCAGTCCAGTCGTATTTGCAAAATCGGCGCTGACCACAACGATCGTGACCACCCTGGTTTGGCTGATCGTGACTTTCGCTACCAAGCCTGAACCAGAAAAATTGTTGCTGCAGTTTTACCGCAGCGTGCGTCCGCAGGTGACGGGCTGGCAGGCGATCGCGCGCCTGGCGCCGGAGATTCCGCCGAACCGGGACCTGGGACGAAACTTGTTTTGCTGGATCTTAGGCTGCGCTATGGTCTACCTGGCGCTTTTCGGTCTGGGGCACGTCTTGCTGGGACCGTTCTGGGAGGGTTTGCTGCTATTGCTGCTTTCCGCAATCTGCGCGGGGATTCTTTCCTCCAATATTCGGCGCAGCGAGTGGACAGCGAAGAGCTAACCACGATCGGCAAAAATAGCGAACGCGCTCACTCAATCATGACTGTGTAATTCTCGCCCTCCCAGTGCTGTGCCTGCGTCCAGTAAAAAGTGAACACGACAGCTTGGCCGCTCGCCAGGCGATCGGCCGGTAAGTCGACGACGAACATGCCCAGCGGGTCTCGCGTGTTCGAATCCTGCGTCGACTTCCAGCCATCCAGACTCCAATGCACGCGAGCCGGTGACGGCAGGACCAAGCGCAGTTGTTTGCCGCGCGGCATGGAGCGGCACTTGTTGTTGAACCGCCACTCGAAGTGGACTGACGGATGTTTCTCGGTAATGTACCGGCGTACTCCGTGGGTAAGTTGATCGAAGATTTTTCCGTCGCGAAGCGACCGCCGCAATTTGATGTACTCGGAGTGAGCCCAGGCCAGCGGGCATGCCGACCCGGTCGGTTTACCGAGAAACAACTCCTTGTCCGGAATGTCCGCGTTGTCCCAAACCTGCTCGGGAATTAATCGTCCGCCCTCGGTGCTGAGTTCGATGGCGGTGAGCAATTTCTCTGCGACTTCAGCCCGGCCCGCCGCCAACTCGTAATGCGCGCGTTCGCCAATGAGCAAGGGCCAGGGGCGTCCGATGCCGGTGCCATCGAAGGGCGATCCATCCTCGTGTTCGCCGTAGCCATCACCGTTGTAGCGATACCAGCATGGGCCTTGCGGCAGGTTGATCTTTAAGATCGCATCAATGGCCTTGATCGTGCTCAGGATATGCGGATCATCCGGTGCCCTGAGTCCGAAACGGACCAGGGCCAGCGCGTCCGGACTGAGCAGGTGACTGACGGCATCCGCTCCTTGCCCTGGGGGACGATTCTTGATCGGCACAAATCCCTGCAATGGCGAGGCGGCGCAGTCTTCCTCGGGCGGAGCGATTCGAACATAGTAACCGTCCACTCCAATCTGTTTCGCCAGATCGCTGCCCGAGGCGTAGCACCAGCGGTCGATACAATCGTTCCAGCAATCCGCGGTCTGACGGAGATCTTCAGCGATCTGCTTTTCGCCGACACCTTCGGCCAGATCTGCGGCCGCCAGCAAACCGGAAATTTCTACAGCCAGAGTGAACGGGGAATAACCCGCGTCTTCTTCCCAGCGGTCCTGCTGAGTAACTGGACCGTTCCGCAGGATGTAGCCGGCCGCACGGCGGATCATCGGCCACCAGCGGACCGCTTCGCCGAGAGCGAATCGCGCTTCGCGTTTCAGCAGATCGAAGAGCAGGATGGGGAAAGCGGTCTCATCCATCTGCACGCCGCCCCAATAAGGACGGCCATCGAGCCAGAGATTTTGCGCCCAATGTCCATCCGCTTCCTGGGTGGCGCGCAGGTAGTGAAGCACACGCAAAGCGTCCGGCTCGGCGCCAGCTGCCAGAAACCCTCCCGCGATTTCCACCAGATCGCGTGGCCAGACCAGGTGATAGCCGCCCAGGTCCTCATCTCCCTTATTGAATCCCCACGGAATTGAGAGGCTGGCGATTACGCCGCCGAGGAAATCCTTGGATTCGTGGCTCCGCAAAACGGCTGCGCTGGCGCGATACAAATCGTGCTCCCGCCGCGGCTGATCGATTTTCTGCAATCCGTCCTGCCAGTTCCGCCAGTGCCAGACGTAATGCTCGCGAAGCTGGTCATAAGAATCGAACAGCGTGGAGCGCGCATGTTGTCCGGCCTCGGACCAGATTTCGCCAAAGCCAAGAGCCAGAACAAATTCTCCCTCGCAGGCCGTGAGGTCAATTTCGCCAATCAGGGCAATGTTGCCATTTTCGGCGCGCGTGTATTCCCAGGTCATCCGGTAGTTTTGCGAAAGGTCCTGCCAGCCATCGGAGAAACCGGCGAAGCCTACCGACCTTTTGAGCCAGGGCGCCGAGCAGGCAAACGCCAGAGCACAGTCTTCGCGCTGCGCGAACAGCATAGACTCGCCCTTGTAGTCACCCACCCATCCGGTGTTACCGGTCCCGAAATTGGCCAGGTGCGGGGCCAGCAGAGCGTAGAGGTGATAGTCGCTTAACACCCCGATCAAAGGCTCGAAGCGGATTTTCTGAAGAACCACATTGCGGTAGGGGTCGGTCAGGACTTCCTTATGGACCCGATAACGGCCCTGAAATTCGGTGTTGGTCACGCAGTAAACCGGGACACCCGGTTCCAGCGGCACATTCTCCGATTTACAGTGCCGTTTCTCCTCGGAGAAATACCTTGCGCCATCAGTAACCAGCAGCCCCAGGTCTCGTGTGCAGGCTTGGTCCACGCGCGGGAAATAAATCTCATTCAAAATCCCGTGGCTCATGGTGAACCACACCCGGCTGTGCAGGTTCAGGGCAGTGCCGATTCCGGTTTTGGCGCTTGAAGTCCAGCGTGGAGCGATGCCCGGCCAGCCGGGAGCGATGCGCTCGGAGTCATTCACTGATCGCTGCTCCTTCGGGCGGGAGTCATGGCAGAGCTTGGAAGCGAGACAATGTCTGCAACCTTACTGTAAAATCATAACAAACAGAAGAGAGCGAGGAAGTAATGGCCAAGATCGCCAAGACAGCAGACCGCAAGAAAGTGATGGACACATCTAAGAGCACCGACTGCCCTAAATGCGGCAAATCCACGCGTATCGTGAAGCGCGTAAAAGACCGCGAGCGCGGTATTCCCGGCGGAATTTTTATCTCGTGCTCGGGGTGCGACTTCTTTGAGAAGCTTTAGCTCTTCTTGCGCGCCACTCAGGCGCTGACCGCCAAACTCATCTGCTCCAGAATGGCTCGCGCTTCGCTGGCAGGATCAGCGGCGGCAGTGATGGGGCGGCCCACTACGATATGAGTAACTCCTGAGGCGATCGCTTCGGCCGGCGTGACGACTCGCGCCTGATCAGCGTGCTCAGAGCCGGCAGGACGAATCCCCGGCGCGACAATCGCAAAATCATCTCCCAGTTCGCGGCGCAGCACCGACGCCTCGAGGGCGGACGTGACTACGCCTCGACAGCCATCCGCCAGAGCCAGCGCAGCCATGCGCGAGACTTGATCCACTACCCGGCCGCGGATGCCGAGTTTGTCCAGATCTTCCTCATCCATGCTCGTCAAAACCGTGACCCCCAATACCAGCAGTGCGGGATTGACGTTGCGAGCAGCCTCGGTCGCGGCGCGCAGCATCTTGCCTCCGCCCGAGGCGTGCACCGTCAACATGCTTACGCCCAACTTGGCGGCCTCGCTCACGGCCGAAGCTACTGTGGTGGGGATGTCGTGGTATTTGAGATCGAGGAAAACCCGCCGTCCCGAGGCAATCAGATCGCGCACCGCCTGCGGGCCCTCCGCCGTGTACAGCTGCATCCCCACCTTGTACGTGGAGGCGGAATCGCCGACGGCCGCCACGATATTTCTTGCAGCGGCCGCGGTCGAGACATCGAGAGCCACGATTAAATGTTGTCGCGGATCATACATCGAGTGGAGTTTAAAGGATTCGCGGCGAATCCGCTACGGCTAGTAGACCAGTGGCCGCAGCTCAGCCAGGGTCTGCGGAGGGGTTTGCACCACGTCCAGCCGCACGCGCTGCAATCCCCGACTTTTGAATCGCAGCTGGCGGGCGGTGCTGTAGGAAACATCGATGATGCGTCCCGGCACGATCGGGCCGCGGTCATTGATGCGTACTACCACCGACCTGCCATTATGCAGGTTCGTCACCCGGACCTGCGTGCCCAGCGGCAACGAAGGATGGGCCGCCGTCAGATCGTACATGTTGTAAGGCTCGCCACTCGCCGTCGGCTTGCCCTGGAAATCATCCCCATACCAGGAAGCGGTTCCTACCTGGTAGGCCTTGGCTTTATGCCCTAGCCTTACATGAGCTATGTCCGGGCTACCTCGGGTCTTAGCAGACTCTGAGCTGTTTGGCCCCTGAGCCGCCCCTAGGCCGGCGACAGACAACCAGATCGCCAGTCCATGAGCAAAACGTCTTCGCATTCAGTCACCTCGCATCTCCGAAGTCATTACCTCCCCCACCCCAGTTTTCCAAGGATTGTGAGATGCTAAAGGGCTACCCGAGCCGTGTCAATCGGAAAGTCTTTGTCCAAGTATAATCAAATAGTAATGGATATCACACGTAACTTACGGATATTGTTGATGGAATCCTCGCATCTGGCTGTAACTGATGACCTTATGTATTTATAATATAGTAAATAGCACCACAGAACTGTGACAAGAAATTATTACATGGTATTTGTTTTCAATGGGTTACGTCTCATTTACTTTCGTGCAAGAGTAATTTCGCTTCACTGGCAGGGAAAATCACGCCGAATGTGCGGCTTCCCGCGTTTTGCATCGAGCCACATTTCAGCTTAGATTTGGCTTGCTATGAAGACTCCGCCGATCGTGCTGACGATCGCTGGCTTCGATCCCTCCTCAGGCGCGGGAGTTACTGCTGACATAAAAACCATCGCTGCGCACGGATGTTATGGGATCGCATGTATTACGGCGATGACCGTGCAGTCCACGGCGGGAGTACGCAGGGTTGAGTCGGTCCCGACTGAATTGATCCGGGATACGCTGAACGAACTGGTGCGCGATGTGGAAATTGCGGCTGTACACATCGGAATGTTAGGCACCGGTGAAGTTGCCGGGGTCGTTGCGAAGTTCCTGGAGAAGTCGAAACCGCCTAATGTGGTTTTGGACCCGATTTTGAAGTCGTCGTCCGGCGCTGAACTGCTCGATAGCGAAGGCACGAAGATCCTTAGGACGGACTTGCTGAGGCGGGCCAGCGTCGTGACTCCAAATATTGATGAGGCGTCCACTTTGACTGGCCTCCCGGTCTCAAGCCTCGAGCAGATGAGAGCCGCTGCGATCCGCTTGCACGAGATGGGCGCGAAGGCCGTCGTGGTCACGGGCGGTCATTTGGAAAAAGCGGTTGACCTCTTGAGCTTCTCCGGTCGGCGGGGAATCCAGCAGGAAGTCTTCAAATCACCGCGTCAGGAATCAAACTCCACGCATGGCACTGGCTGCGCGTTCGCGTCGGCGCTCGCCTGTCATTTGGCGCAGGGCAGAGACTTGCCGGAAGCGGTTCTGCTGGCGAAGGTTTACGTTTCCGCAGCAATCGCAAGCGGTTATTCCTTGGGGCGAGGCACGGCTCCAGTGCACCATCTCTACCGCATGTATCAGCAGCGGCGGGTTTTGATTGCCGATCCCGAGCCGGTCAAATAGAAGACGTGGATCTGCCGACGAAGACAAAGTCCGAATATAAAGGGAGGCAGGCCGGTCAGTCCCTTGGACTGGGCGACTTCTTCAGCAGAATTCCCGCCGCAAAAGCCGCAACCGCGGCCAGCAGCCATTGAATCCGGTAAGACTGAATGGCCTGAAAATCAGCAAGATTCTGCGCCGTGTAGATCATGCTGATGGCTAAAACCACCAGCAAACATCCAATCCCGGCAAAGAATGCGATCAGCGAAGCCTCGGAAAGGCCGAGCCCATGTTTTACGCGATTGAATTCCAGCACACGAAGGAAAGCCAAAGAACGGGTCCAGGCTGGCGCTTGCGAAACGCTGGCCTGAGTTTCGCGCGCGCCTCCGCACAGGTAGCAGAATCTTGCGCCGGTCATGAACTCGGTGCCACAGCCGTCGCACACTTCAACCATGCCCGGAGCCGGCGAACTGGCCTGAGTGAGAGGAGGCTGCCAGAACTCGTTCGACGCGTCGCGAGCCACTTCAGCCATTGAAACCTCGGATTTCACGTTTTATGTGGCAAACCAGTCGCCAAAATAATGAAAGGTGCAATCGATTGAAATTGCGCTGCTTAAGTTCGAGACTACGCATTCCCTGCTGACCGACTAGGCAAGATTTACCTCGCCAGCTGGGAAAAGTATGTATGGAATGGATTATAGGGATGGTTTTGGCGTTGGGCCGAGGCAAGGCTTTGCTCTTTTGGTTCGATTTGCAGAGCCAGAGTTCGGGTAAACTAAAGGCATAAACACCTTCGATCGAGATTGCTGCTTGTTTTCGTGGGCCTCACCCTGCCGTGCCGGAGTGCTGGTCTTGCTGTTGGCTGCCGGATCGACCGTTCCGGAGAGCCTGGCGGCTGACCGGCTATCCTACCGCCCCGATGATCCGCTGAATGGGGCCGCGTTTGAGCACTTTTACAATCTCGACTACGCCCCTGCCATCCAGGAATTCGAGAAGGTCCTGGCGCGCCACTCCGACGATCCTTTTGCTGTCAACCACCTCCTGACTGCGGTCCTGTTTAGCGAACTCTATCGTATTGGCGCAATGAACAGCGGCGATTATGCCAACGACAGCTTCATTCACGCGCCGCATCGCCCCATTGATCCGAAGGTCCAGCAGCGAATCAAAGATCTGGTGCAGAGGGCGCTGAATCTGGAAGAGAAAGAGCTGAGCGCAAACCCCAACGATGTCGATGCTCTCTACGCCAGGGGCGTGACTCGGGCGCAATATGCGACCTATCTGGCGCTGGTTGAACGGGCGTGGTTTTCCGCTCTCCGAAACGCGGTGGGAGCGCGGCACGATCACGAGCGGGTGCTACAGCTCGCGCCCAATGAAGTTCAGGCCAAGCTGGTGGTCGGAGCACACAACTATGTACTCGGGAACCTGCCTTGGGGCATCAAGGTCGCGGCTTCGATGGTAGGGCTTTCAGGCAATAAGGAAAAAGGTCTCGAATATCTGCGGCAGTGCGCAATGGGCGACAACGAGACCAGCGTTGACGCAAAGATTCTGTTGGTCGTGTTTTTGAGGCGCGAAGGCCAAAATGAGGAAGCTCTGGCGATCTCGAGAGACCTGATTGCCCGCTATCCCCGCAACGTCCTTATGGCGCTCGAAGAGGGCAATTTGCTGCGCTCTCTGGGTCGCAAGCAGGAAGCAGCGGAAGTTTATCGCAAGGTTTGGCAGGCCGGACGCGCAGGGCGATATGGCGACTTGCACTACGAGCAGACAGCCTTGGCACTCGGGGATTTGCTGCGAAGCGAGAAGGACTACGCCGGCGCAGCCGCCGCCTATGAGCTGGTGCAGCAGGTCCCTCAAGCCGACCCTGACGTGCTGCAAAAAGCGAATCTGGGAGCGGGCGAGATGTACGATCAAATGCAAAAGCGCGACCAGGCTTTGGCCAAATATCAGGCGGTGATCGCGGCCAATTCCACCAGCCCACCCGCTGATGCGGCGCGGCGGCACGTGAAAGAGGCCTACCGGGAGTAACAGGGAACCCGGCGCGCGGTTTCGGCGTATCCTGACTTAGGAGGCCGATATGTATTGCAACTATTGCGGCAAGGTAATTCAGGATGACGCAAACCTCTGCGCGTACTGTGGTAAACGAGTGGGCACAGTGCTGGCGCGAAAACGGCTTCTCCGGCCTCGTGCGGGACGCAAAATCGCGGGCGTTTGTGCGGGTTTTGCCGAATATTTCGACCTCGACGTTACACTAGTCCGCCTGGTCTGGCTCATTGTGGGCATCTGCACCGGCGTCGGCTTGCTGGCTTATCCGATCGCGTGGATCATAATGCCGGAGGAGCCCGCCGCGCTTCCGTTGCCTGACGGGCAGCACGCGACAAATCCATAGTAAATTGGGCGCAATACCCCGCATGATCAAAACGACTCGATGCTCTGCTGCCTTCATGCTCCGGAGTTCAGTACGCCCCTAGGTGATTTCCGGCATGAACCGAATCCGGAGCGCCGACGCGGAAATCGCTTACGAAGTTCTGGGTGACGGCCCCGCCGTAGTTTTGCTTCATGCTTTTCCCGCGAACCATGCGATGTGGCTTCCGGCGGCGCAGGCCCTGATAACCAAATATCGCGTCATCCTTCCCGACCTGCGTGGTCACGGCGACTCCGGTGTGGGCGAAGGCCCGGCGACTATGGAAAAGCATGCCGCGGACCTGATTCGCGTGCTGAGTGACGCCGGCGTGGATCGCGCAATCTTCGTCGGAATTTCCATCGGCGGATACATCCTGTTTGAGTTTTGGCGGCGCCACCGCGAGCGCATCAGAGCTTTGGTTCTGTGCGACACGAAGGCGCAAGCCGATACCGCGGAAGCCCGAGGCGGTCGCTTGCAGGCGGCGGCAGATGTGATTGCGCGCGGAGTCGAACCCTTTCTGGAGAGCAATATCCCGCGCTTGATCGGCAAAACCACACGCGAAACCCGACCCGATCTCGTGGATGCGGCCCTGCGCATGATGCGAAAAATGTCTCCTGAAGATATTGCGCTGGTGCAACGAGGCATGGCCGAACGCCCCGATTCCACGCCCACCCTGAAGACGATCAACGTGCCAACGCTGCTGGTCACCGGCGATGAGGATGTTCTGACTGGCACGCCCGAAGCCGAGTTCATGCGGCAGAATATTTCCGGCAGTGAATTGAAAGTGATTCCGAAAGCCGGTCATTACTCGCCCTGGGAACAGCCTGAGTTGGTAGGGAGCTTGCTGCGCGGGTTTGCGGACCGGGTCCGCGAGTGAGCTTTGCTACAATTCTCTGGCCATGATTGACACGTTTCTGGTCGCCGAGAAAACTGTGGTCAACGCCAAGGGTGATGGGCCGGCTGTTGAAATTGGCGGCACGGGGACGCGCATTTTCCTGGCTACCCTCAGCATCACGAACATCGTCGAACAAGAATCGCTGGATGTCAGCATTGTCGGCTCGCCGGATGGCGCAACCTGGGGCGCAAAACCACTGCTGGCGTTTCCGCAGAAGTTTTATCGGGGACAGCACCCACTCCTGCTCGATCTCACGGGAAGCAAGGACGTCAAATTCTTGCGCGCTCATTGGGAAGCGCATCGCTGGGGCCGTGGCAGCGAGACCCCAATGTTCGAATTCTCCCTCGCGATCAAGGAAGTCCCACCGGAAATCCTGAAAGAAGCCGCAGAAGAGGTCAGAGCGCTGGCCTAAACGATCTGAGACTGGCCATGAATTCCTCCGCCACAGTAGTGGTTCGTCCCGCCCGCAATTTGCGGGGATCGACCCGCTTGCCCGGCGATAAATCAATTTCCCATCGCTATGCCATGTTGGGAGCGATCGCGGATGGAACCACGCGGCTGGAGAATTTCTCCACCGGAGCGGATTGCGCGAGCACGCTGGGTTGCTTGGGGTTGCTGGGCGTTGACTGGAACAACGATCGCGGAAGCATCGAAATTAAAGGTTCTGGCACGAGATTGCACATTCCAGAAGCGCCGCTCGATTGCGGCAACTCAGGCTCAACCATGCGCATGTTGAGCGGAATCCTGGCCGGGCAGGAATTCGCCAGCGAGCTAAGAGGCGACGAGTCGCTTTCGCGCCGGCCGATGGCGCGGATCATCGCACCCCTGAGATTGATGGGCGCCGAGATTTCCGCCGCAGCCGGAGATCGCCCTCCGCTCCACATTACAGGCAAGCCACTCAACGGGATTGCCTATTCCATGCCAGTGGCCAGCGCGCAGGTGAAAACGGCGTTGCTTTTCGCGGGATTGCTGGCAAAAGGTGAAACTTCGGTCAGTGAACCGGTCCGCACGCGCGATCACGGGGAACTCGCATTGCGCGCCTTTGGAGCGGGATTGACAACGCAAGGCAATACAACCCGCATTCGAGGAGGCCAGAAGTTGCACGCCATCGAGGCGACGGTTCCCAGCGATCTTTCCAGCGCGGCCTTTTTTCTCTGCGCGGCGGGGCTTTTCCCCGGCTCGCAGCTCGTGGTCCGTGATCTGCTGTTGAATCCGACCCGCGCGCGATTGCTTGAAATTTTGCTTTTAATGGGAGTGGGAATCTCTGTCACTCAAATGGAAGAGCAGCACGGAGAGCTGCGCGGCACAATCCAGGTCGAAGGCCGCCAATTGGGGCACGCATTGATCGCCGGAGCGGACACGGCGGCCCTGATTGACGAAATACCGGTGCTGGCCGCGATAGCTCCGTACACGCAGGAGGGAATTGAAGTTCGTGACGCGCAGGAATTACGAGTAAAAGAATCGGACCGGATTTCTGCCATCGCGGCAAATCTGCGGGCTATGGGAGCGGTGGTCGAAGAGCGTCAGGACGGATTGAAGATTCCCGGCGCCCAGCAGCTGCACGGCGCTGAGATTGACTCGTTTGGGGACCATCGCATCGCGATGGCATTCGCTGTAGCGGCGTTGCGCGCTGAAGGGGAAACGCGCCTTCGCCAGGCGGATGCCGCGCGTATTTCTTTCCCGGCGTTTTTCGAGATGCTGGAAGGCCTGTTGGAACGCTGACGTCTTTTTCAGTTGAGATGTTCCACCCGGCCTCTGTATTTCAGCAAGCCGTTCTTTTCATTTACGCGCTCAACGTCAGGATTGGTGTAGACGTGAGTCTGGGACACATCCTGGCGTTTCATCAACTGCGCCGCACCGTAGCTATTCTGAAAACGAGCCGCGCCGAAATCGAATCCCGTGGCCTGCGTCGAGGTCTCCTCGGCGGGAAAAGTTACCACTCCAGACCATCCGGGCTGAGCGTACACATCCGCAGCTCCCAGCGGTTGATTGCTGGTCTCCATTCCCGGTGCAACCGGCGCAAGAGAGAGCACCGGAGGCGCCGCGTTTATTGAAGGCGTCGCTAGCGGCGCGACTCCAATCGCAGGCGCCACCGTGACATCCGAATATAACGGCGTGCTGATGGATTCAAGGGAAACGAAGGGCGTATTTGATACGGGCACAAACGGCTCCGAATAAGTTCCCGGTGGCGTCCATTCAGCATGGCCGTGGCCGAAACCGGCTTGCGCACTGGCCAATCCGCATAAGAGAAGAACTGAAGAAAGAAGAAGCGAAGAAAGAACGATGAACAAACGCATGGAACCCTCCACAGACTGATGGCGCATTCGGAAAGGGCAAAGCGGCGGTGGGGGTCCGCTGCTCCCGTCATAATACACCTGAAACCCGCACTGGGCAAGGGTTTTCAGCTTCCCACGTAGCGTGCGTAAAGGCTTCGCGCCAGCCCGGCATCGGTGGTGCCCTTGATAATCGCCCGTCCGTCCGGGAAAAGAGTCATCTCATAGGGCTCTTTCCAGAATTTGAGGACGAAGTCGTTGTGCCGCACAACGCCATGATTTTGCAGGCGATTGGTCATCTCCAAAAAGTCGATGGGCCGCTGGCGCTCGTGAATCTGCACCGAGTTGCGTCCGCACAATGTAACGTGCGCGCGGCCTTCGCCTGCGAGATGCACGAATTCTCGCTCGCCACACACGCGGCAGCCGGGGCGAGGGTTGGACGCGGCCACCTCGTGCCACTGATTTTTCCAGACATCAACCGCGAGCAGGGTGCGGCGAAGCTGATCCTGAGCACCGACTAACAGCTTCAGGGCCTCCGCGCAGGCGACGGAAGCAATCAAACCAACCGCTGTATTCAGGATTCCCGCCGTCTCGCAGGTCTCGAATGTGCCCCGCGGCAGCTCGGGGAAAACGCACGCCAAGCAGGCGGTTTGTTGCGGCAGGATGTTCAACGTCGCTCCGTAACTGCCAACCGCGGCAGCGTAAATCCAGGGCAGGGAGGTCTTGACGGCAAAATCATTGATCAGGTAACGCGTCTCAAAATTATCGGTGCCGTCCAGGATCAATTGCACACCATCTAGGAGAATCGCAACATTGGTCGGGCTCAGGTCAGCAACTTGCGGTTCGACCACAATGTCAGAATTGAAAGCCGCAATCCTGCGCGCGGCTGCGATCGCCTTGGGCAAGGATTCGGCTGCGTCAGCCTCGTCAAACAACGACTGGCGTTGCAGGTTGCTGAGCTCCACATAGTCGCGATCGATGATGCGGATCGTCCCAACACCCGAGCGCCCCAGCAAAGAGGCCATAGCCGAGCCTGTGGCGCCGCATCCCACGACCGCAACGCGAGCCTGGCGCAGTTTCCGCTGGCCGTCGGCGCCCATTCCTGGGAAGAGAATTTGCCGCGAATATCTTTCTTCCGCTGCCAAAGAGGTGCCTCGTTGAGCGAACAAACTATTATTATAGGTGCCGCGCGGTTTCCCGGCTGAATACAACATTGCTGACGACGCACTCATCGAACCAGTTACACATCGATCCTTGCTTCGGGGAGTTGGTTTGCCTTTGAGGGCGGCGTGGGCCACAACATTGACTGGAATGGCGCTCGCTGCCGCTTTGATGGCGCGCGCTTTTGCCTGTCCCGCTTTCGATCAACCGCCAGCCAGCACAGCCAACCAAGGCGGCCAATTGCCGCCGGGACAGGCGGAACCCTCCCCACCTAGCCCCGAAGCGGCCTATCAAGGCTTAACCGTAACCAGTATCAATTTTCCGGGGCTCTCCGGCTCCGATCCGGAGCGCATGCGCCAAGTCATTCCGCAAAAGATCGCTACGCCTCTTGATCGGGACCTGATTCGGCAGAGCATTCGGATTCTCTACGCGACCGGCCGGTTTGCTGACATTCGCGTGGAAGCAGAAAAGACTTCCCGGCAGGAAGTCGCGCTCACCTTTATTACCCAACCGAACTATTTTGTTGGCGTAGTCAGCGTCGAAGGCGCGCCCACGCCACCCGCAGCCAATCAGGTTGCCAACGCTTCAAGACTGCAGCTGGGAGAGTTGTTTACCAAGGAGAAACTCGACGCTGGCCTGGACAGCATCAAACGGCTGCTGGTGGAAAATGGATACTACAAGTATAAGATCACCGCGCGAGAGGTGAAGCACGAAGAAACGCAGCAGATCGATATCGCATTTCATATTTCCTCGGGCCCGGTCGCACAAGTGGGAGAGGTGAACGTTACCGGAGACTCAGGTCTTTCTCAGGGACAAGTTCAGGACATTGCCAAGCTACATCCCTTAGACACGGTCTCGGTGCAGCGCATCAGCCGGGCCCTCGATCGCTTGCGGAATCGCTACCAGAAACGGAACCGCCTGCTCGCCCAAATTACGATTGCCAGCAAGGTTTATCGGGCCGAAACCAACAAAGTCGACTATACCTTCGCGATCACGCCGGGGCCCAAAGTTGACCTGACGACGGAAGGCTTTCGGATCAGCCGCGGCGTGTTAAAGAAAAGCGTTCCCATCTATGAAGAAGGCGCCCTGGATGATGATCTGCTGAACGAGGGCCGGCGCAACCTAATCAATTATCTGCAAGGCCGCGGTTATTTCGAAGCCAAGGTAACCCTTAACAAGAAACCCAGTTCCTCCGGAGACGAGCTGCGCATTTTGTATGACATTGACGCCGGCGCGCGCCACAAGCTGGTGAAAGTTGGGATCGTCGGCAACAAATACTTTCCCACGGAGACTCTTGTGGGGCAGCTGCGGCTCCAGCCTGCCGGCCGCTTCTTAAGCCGTGGCCGCTACAGTCAAGCCATTCTCAACGATGACATTCGAGGTCTGGAGGCCCAGTATCGTAACAACGGCTTCGAGCAAGTGAAAGTAACCAGCATGGTTGAGGACAGCTACGAGGGGCGCGTCAATCAGATTGCGGTCACGCTAAAAATAGATGAGGGTCCGCAGACGCTGGTGTCGGCGCTGCGCATTACGGGAAATCAGACACTACCCGAGAGCGAGTTTCCGGCGATCAACGAAGTACCGGGTCAGCCTTATTCGGAATCCAACATTGCCGCCGATCGCGACATCATTCTCAACTACTATCTGAACAGCGGATTTCCCGATGCCAGCTTAGAGGCGGCTGCGCACCCGGCCGCGGATTCAGCAAACCACATGGATGTGACTTACACCATTCATGAGGGCGAGCGGATTTTTGTGAGCCAGGTTATTTTGGCAGGATTAGATCACACCCGGCGGTTCGTGGTTCAGCGCGAAATCGAACTGGCACCGGGAGACCCCTTGAGCCAGAAGGCCATGCTGGATACGCAGCGAAACCTCTACGGTCTGCTCATCTTCAGTCAGGTAAATACTGCCGTGCAAAACCCCAACGGACAAGATCAGCAAAAGAACGTTCTTGTAGAAGTGCAGGAGGCCAAACGTTACACGTTTAATTACGGCTTTGGATTCGAGTTTCAAACTGGCCAGCCCGCCATAGGAACGAACCAACCGCTAGGAGAAACCGGGGTAAGTCCGCGTGTCTCATTCGGCGTTACCCGCCTGAACCTCCGCGGCCGCAACAACACGGTGACATTCAAGGGCAATGTGGGACGCCTGCAACAGCGCGGCCTGCTCAGTTACGAAGCCCCCCGTCTCCTCAACAGCCGAAATTGGCGCCTGACTTTAACGAGCTTCTATGACAACACCCTGGACGTCACGACTTTCACTTCACAACGCCTGGAAGGCACCGCGCAAGTCGAACAGGTCATCAGCCGCCGCGTGCCCGATGGCACTCCGACCACCATCATGGATTATCGCTTTACCTACCGGCGAGTGAAGGCCACCGATCTGGAGATCAGCTCGGACCAAATCCCGTTACTTTCCCAGCCGACCCGCGTGGGTATACCAAATTTCACCTTCGTGAGAAACCGGCGCGACAACGACCTGGACAGCACCAAGGGAAGTTACAACACGATTGATGGTGGAGTCGCTGACAGCCATTTCGCGTCGGAAACGGACTTTGGCCGCTTGCTCATACAAAATACCACCTATTACTCGTTTGGAAAGGACCGGCGCGGCGGGAATCGATTCGTGTTTGCGCGTTCCACGCGCATCGGAGTTGAGACTCCCTTCGGAAATACCTTTATGCCAGCTCCCGGGCAGGCGTGTTCCACCACCGCAGAAATCGCTTGCCTTCCCTTGGCCGAACGATTTTTTAGTGGTGGGGGCAACTCCCATCGCGGATTCGGGTTAAATCAGGCAGGCCCTCGCGACCCAAACACCGGCTTTCCTTTAGGAGGCACCGCGTTGTTTCTCAA
>Ga0335081_10003827_pt1 | contig 23705 bp, 17 predicted proteins | sample Lox_Sample_35_FD_206713 | JGI IMG/M metagenome (GOLD analysis project Ga0335081, IMG submission 206713) | Soil microbial communities from Loxahatchee National Wildlife Refuge, Florida, United States - Lox_Sample_3.5 | ecosystem: Environmental > Terrestrial > Soil > Wetlands | place: USA...
CGGCGATTATGCTGGCGCGCGCCGGACGGCAGGTTACGGTGTTGGAAGCCGCCGGGCAGATAGGCGGCGGCGCGCGCTCGGCCGAGCTTACGCTGCCCGGATTCGTGCACGATGTGTGCTCCGCCGTTTACCCCATGGGGATTTCCTCGCCGGCCTTCGAGCAATTTCCCCTGGCAGAGCACGGCCTCGATTGGGTGCAGCCGGACGCGCCGCTGGCCCATCCGCTGGATGACGGAACGGCGGCGATGCTGGAGCGGTCGATCGATTCCACGGCCACCGGCCTGGAGCCCGATGGCGCTCGATGGCGCCGCCTGTTCGGGCCGGTGGCAGCCGCCTGGCCGGCGTTGCGCCACGACGCGCTGGCGCCGGTGATTCGCATACCGCGCCACCCGTTCCAGATGGCGCGGCTGGGCTGGCTGGGCATCCGGCCGGCGCGCGCGCTGGCGGAGAGCCATTTTCGCGGGGCGCGGGCGCGGGCGCTATTTGCCGGGATGGCTGCGCACTCCGTGCTGCCGCTCGAAAAGCCGCTCAGCTCAGCCATCGGAGTGTTGTTTGCGGGCGTTGCCCATGCGGTTGGCTGGCCGATTGTGCGCGGCGGGGCACAGAAGCTTTCCGATGCGCTGGCCGGTTACCTGCGCTCGCTCGGCGGCGAGATCCGCACCGGGACGCCCGTAACCGCTCTGCCCGAGGCGGACATCGTGATGTGCGACATTACGCCGCGCCAGTTTCTGGCTATCGCCGGCAATCGCCTGCCGGCATCGTTCCGCCGCGCCTTGGAGCGCTATCGTTACGGGCCGGGCATTTTTAAGATGGACTGGGCGCTGGATGGTCCCATTCCCTGGCGCGCCACTGCATGCGCACGCGCCGCCAGCGTGCATGTGGGCGGGACGCTGGAAGAGATTGCGCGGTGGGAGGCACGCTTCACGGGAGCGCCGTTTCTCATCCTGGTGCAACCCAGCTTGTTCGACGCCACGCGGGCGCCCGCGGGCAAGCATACCGCCTGGGCGTACTGCCACGTGCCCAATGGATCGACGGTGGACTATAGCCAAGCGATCGAGCAGCAAATCGAGCGCTTCGCTCCCGGTTTCCGCAGCCGCATTTTGGCGCGCGCGGTGTTTTCGCCGGCGGCGCTGGAGAGCCGCAACGCCAACATGATCGGCGGCGATATTGCGGGCGGCGCCATGGACCTCCGCCAATTCTTCCTTCGCCCCACACGCCGGCTCTACCGCACTCCACTTCGAGGCGTATATCTATGCTCGGCTTCCACGCCTCCGGGCGGCGGCGTTCACGGGATGTGCGGCTACAATGCGGCGGCGCGCGCGCTGGAAGACTGAGCGGTGATTTTCTGTACGATCAGGTCGCGCCGCGCCATCAACCCGTCGATCTCTTCAGTGGTGATGAAGGCACCCAAATCCCGCTCCACGTCTTCGCGCCGCAAGTTTTCGAGCGCCTGCAGTAATTGCGGGTCGCAATGGGTAATCGCGGCGGGGTTGCGCAATTGTTCCCATTTGCGGAACGAGCGCGAGTGGTCGATCATCCAAACATTCCACTTGGTGTCGATCAGCAGGTTTTCCTGGCTGCGGTCCACGTTGTAAATCAACTGATCGAAGATGCGGACGGTGTCCATCTGCCGGTTCCACCGCTCCACGTCAGGCGGCTTGATGTTCTTCAAAATGCGCTCGTGTTCGTCCATCAGGACGTTATCCACCCACCAGGTGACGGCCGATGGTTTGCCGTTTACGACGCGCGGCACCGATACAGGCGTCATACTGGTGAGCCCCAGCAGCCTGGCCAAACGGTACGCCGCCACATTGAATTTCCAACTGTCCTTGAAGTCCTTCTCGGTGGACCCGTCTTTTCCCTTAAACAGCGGCTGGTAAATATCGATGCTCTGAATATGGGCGGCATGGGTGACGCGTCCATCGCTCAGCAGGGCTTTCTGCGAGTTGGTCAGCCCTTTGCCGGCGTATTGCTCGGAATCGATGCGCGCGCTGAGCAGGAAGTGCTCTTTCCGCGCCGGGCTCCATTGCGTCGGGTCGATGGCCGCGACAAGCAATGCGGCCGAGGCCGCGAATGCAATCGCACATCTCACGCGGGTGTGAGGAGCATGTATCAGGCCAATCCCGGACTTACGCCGGAACGATTGCCTGTTTGTTCTTCGGAATGCGGCTCAGGATGTCTTTGCCGATACCAAGATGCTGCACGATCAAGTCGGGCGGCGCATTGGCGATCCATTCGGAGAGCGAGAGATCCTGGAACTGGCTGGTTTTGAACATCTCGATGAAGACCAGGTCGCTGTTGCCGGTGTTCTCGACATAGTGGCCGAGGGTTCTGGGCACCAGCCCCACGTCGCCGGCGATGAAGTCGGCGGTGCGCGCTTTGGAACCGTTGTAGAACAGCGTCATCCGCCCCTCTCCCTGGATAAAGTAGTCCCATTCATCGGCGTTCGGATGCCAGTGGAGCTCGCGCAATCCACCGGGCTTCACCACCACGTGCGCCGATGCAATGGCATTAGCGACGGGGAAATTGCGCGAATCCACTATCCGCACTTCACCCGATTTGTTGTGGAAATTGGGAGCCATATCGCCCAGGCGGAAGGAGAATTTGTGCGGCGAGAGGCCTTTGGAGCCGGCAGCCGCGCGGCGGTCTTCTTCCAGCGAGCCGGGAACGGGCAGTTGGAAAATGTAGTGACCGTCGGGCGGCTGGTTGTAGATGCCCTGGATCGCGTTTTGCGGAACTCCCCAATTCTTCGCCAGCACTTCCGGCGGCGTATGGCGGGTATAGTCCGCAATCAGCGTGGTGTCGGCCTCCGAGAATCCTCCATCGTCGAAGACCAGCAGGAACTCGGCGCCGTCGGGCGGCAGGCCCTGAATGGAATGGGGAATGCCGGTGGGGAAAAACCAGAGATCGTCCTTGGCGACATCGTCGACGAAAGCTCTGCCTTCCAGGTCGATGCAGGTGATGCGCGCGCTGCCGCTGAGCATGATCGCCCATTCGGCGGCATTGTGCCAGTGCAACTCGCGGCATCCACCGGCGGTGAGACGCATATTGACGCCCGCGATTTCCTTAGAGAGCGGGAAATCCCGCACCGTCACCTGGCGTGACCAGCCGCCCGGCTGGACGCGGCGGTGCGACGCGGAAAACGAATTCCAGAACTGCGGCACCTCGCCGTGATCGGTAGCCGGCGGAAGAAAAGTGTTGGGCTGGGCATCGCGGACCTTGACGTTCTCGGGTCCCGGATTGCTTGCCGATGCGCCGCGCTCCGCGCCCTCGACCTTCTGAGCGTCCTGCGCTTTGGCCTGGTTGGCCGCCAGGGCGGCAGTAACCAGCGCCGACCCCGTGCCGAGAAAACTGCGCCGGTCGAAGCCAGCCATGAGATTGCGTGAGTTGTCTTTCATAAGCGCCGAATTGCGTTCCCCTCAGGCGACAGAGATAATGGCTTCCACTCTATCACGCAATTCGGAGCGATGGCTCAGACCGCCGCGGCACTTACCTCGGGCTCTTTTCGCGCTGCGGGCAGCACCAGCCACACCACCGCTGCAAGTCCGCAGGCCAGCAGAATCCAACCCTGGACCTGATATCCGGCGTTGGCGGTTCCGAGCAGGTCATCGAGGGAAGAGTGGAAAGCCTGTGCCCAAAAGACCAGCGCGTAGGCCAGGTAGTTGCGGCGGCCGAAGGCGCTGCAGAAAATCAGCAAGGTCGCCAAGGTGAGCCCGACCTGCGCCCAGGACAGCGCAAATTCCGCGGGAGTGCGGGCTTGGGCGGAAGCCATGCAGAGGCTGGCCAGCACCGCTGCCGGCACGAACCAGCGGCTGGACAGGCGGCTCCAGACGAGGGCCAGAAGCGCCAGGATGGCTCCGAACATGAGAACGCTCTCGATGGCGTCCACCAGCCCGGAAACGACCGGCGACAAGCTTTCAAGCAGCGAGGGCGCACCGATTTCCAGCAACGCCTGGGCGTGGAAGCGGGCGCTGAGCAGAGCGTCGAACCGGGCGGCGGCCAACGCCAGCCCGGCCAACGCCAGCGCTGCCAGGACGGCATCGATAGCGGTGAGACGCCGGCGCATGGGCCGCAAAGCTTCCATGCAATCGGGAAAGAACGAGGTCAAGAAGGCGGCAGCCAGTCCGAACCCGAGCACGGCACCCACGATGCCGATCAGTACGCCGATCCAGGTGGTGGCCTGGAAAGTGACGAGCGGCATGGTGGTATCGTAGCGCTGGTAGACCTGGGGCAGGCGCAGCAAGCCGTCGACTGCGCTCAGCAGTGCGACCGGGATGGCCAGTTTTAAGGCCAGGCGCCAGCGCACCAGCCCGCGGCGGATATTGCGGATCAGCAGCCACAGCCCCCAGACCACCACCGCCAGCCCCACGGCAATGCGCAGTGCCGCCACCGAAATGGAGATCCAGTTTTGCCGCTCGCGCGCGCGAGAGAACGCCTCGGGGATTTTCCAGAACGAACGCCAGGTGGTTACGCGGTCCCCTGCCACATGGATCTCGGTGCGGTAATGCGCCTCCTCCACGTTGCGCGCGTCGCCGGGGCGCGCTTCCCACACCAGCGTATAGTCGCGGCGCGCCTTCTTTTTTTCCGACGTGTTCTCTTTCAGATCCATGGAGTCCACGGCGATGCCGCGGCTGGCGGCGAAGGCCGCGGCAAGCTGGCGGGCAGCGTCGCTGGAAACATCGGCGCCGGGGCGGTCTTCCGGAATCGCGTGGCCGAAGCCCGTCACCTGTCCCGTTTCTGGATTTACGGCGACCTCGACGCCCTCCTGGTCGAGCGGCCGGAAGTAGCGCACCGACCAGTAACGCACCGGGCGGTAGCGCTCGAACAGGCGCGAGGCGCGGCTTATGGGCAGGCGCTCGAGGAAATATTTTCCGGCCAGGCGATCGTCGCCGTCCCAATGGTCGGCGGTGGAAACCACGTGGCGGAACCGGGCGGGGTCGATGGACTGGGCGCGCAGAAACGCGTCGGCCGAGGCCAGGGCCCCATCGGCATCCAACTTATACTTGGGCCTTTGGCCGAATCGCTCCACGGGAATGAGCAAGGCGGCAAGGCCGAGGACGAAAATCGCGGCGGCGGCCAGGCGGGCACGAGAACCGAGCCGCGGACAAGCCTGGGCGGCCGCGGGCGGCGCGGTAGCGGCCTCCATGGCGGGCTCGATGGGAGCGGCTTCGTCGCCATTCAGCAGCCCTACAGCCGGATCGAAGCCGCCGCGCTTCCAGTACGCCACCAGAGCGATGAGGATGGGTAGAACGACGATGCCGGCGCTGGCCGCTCCGGAGAGTTTGAAATACAGGCTGTGCGAGCGCAACATCAGCATGGCGCTGTAAAGGGCGTCCACCGAATAGTGCCACACCAAGGTCGGCAGAATGCCCCAACGCAACATGATGATGCCCAGCGCCACACCACCGATTCCCACCTCCAGGCCGCGAATGAAGAAAGGCTGCTGTGGATACGAGGAGTGGCCGAAGCCCCAGAGGAAGCCCGCCAGCACCACCGCCAGCGGCAGCCATCGCACCAGTTTGCGCAGGAACGGAATGGCAAACATGCGAAAGGTAAACTCTTCGAAGACCGCCGGGAAATAGCCGCCGAAGAGCACGAAGAGCCACGGAAAAGCAGTATTCAGCTCATCGCTGTAAGGCACATCCGCCGGCGACCAGGCGCCGAACTTATAAGCAGTCAGATAGAAGATGGTCTGATAGGCGATGAAAACGGAGGCGAGCGTGGCGCCCAGGATGGCGCCCTTAAAGAAGCGCCGCGTGCGCAGCCCGCGCGGGCTGAAGAGGCTGCCGATCGAGATCTGTCCTGGATAGGCCTGGCGATAGAGGGGCTCGGCGCCGGCGGCGATGAGAAACAGAAAACCGCCCACACTGAGCGCGCCCCCCAGCGCGTTGATCAGCTCGCGGGAAAGAAAGCTGCCGTACGAATCGGTAGTGCGAAAGCCGAATTCCTGGAGAGGAAACGCATTCAGGCTGGCGCACAGCGCCAGCGCCATGCCCGCCACCCCGATGATGGCCGCCCGCCGCCAGCGCACATCCTGCCGGCGAATGCGCATCACCAGCACGATCAACATGCCGAGCATCAGCAGAATCATGAACGCCTGGTCCACGTTCTGGGCCATTTCATTTTTCGAACGAAGAGTCTGGTAATCGCGCTGCCACTGTTCGGGAACCTTGAGATATTCGCCGAAACCGCCGATCTCGTTGCCGAGCACCGAGACCCATACACGGTAAGTGGCGTCGTGCAGATTGAAATCGCGCTCTTTCCAGACGTATACGCGGTCGGTGCGATGCGGGCGCACGGTTTCGTTTACTTCGACAAAGTCGAGAACCGCCGGATCGCGATGGGCCGTGGTGCGCAGAAAATTCTCGGCTAGAGCGCGCGCCTGATCGGCCGCAAGGGTGGCCCGGGGCGCATCTTCCGGCAGTTCGTGTGAGAAGCCCACCACTTCGCCGGCGGGCGTGACATCGGCTTTGAACTCCTCCTTTTGCTGCGGCCGGAACCAGCGGTAGGACCAGCGCCATAAACGGATGCGCGTGCCCATGAGGCGATTGGCGCGCTCCAGACCGGCTTCGCGTTCGAGAAAGGTCTTGGCCTGATCGTCAAATTCGAAGCGGGCGGCCTCGCGGTAACCGTCGAGACCGAAGGGGCGAGAGGCCAGGAAGCGCTCCGCGAGAGCGCGGCCGTCTTCGCGGTTCACGCGAAAATCGATGGAGGCTTCCGGAAAAGCGCGATAAAAATTCCGGGTAGAATACCAGGTTGCCGCGCCGGCCAGCACCAGGCAAATGACGATAAAACGGTAATCGGACGACTGGAAGCGCTCTTTCATACGGAATTATTTTTCCCTGGCGGCCCAGTGCAGTCCGATACCTCCGAGAACGAAGCGCCGCGCATCCACGCCGCGAAAGCCGGTGCGCTTCAGCAGCGATGAAAAATCGTCAATCGAAACGAAGCCGCGCAGCGAATCGGGTATGTAAGTATAGACGCGCGGCCGGCCGTGCAGCACCAGGCCCCAGAAATAACCCTGAACGTACAAATACCCGAGGTAAAACGCTCTGGCGATGCGGCCGGCGGGCAGAAAAAAATCCAGGCTGACGAGTATGCCGCCGGGCCGGGTTACGCGCCTGACTTCACGCACCGCCAAAGCGAGGTTAGGAAAATTGCGCAGCCCATAGCCAATGAAGACGGCATCGAAACTGGCATCGCGGAACGGCAGCGCACCCGCATCGCCACACACGCCGCCCGGAACGCCGCGTTCGCGAGCGAGGTGCAGCATGCGCTCGGTGATGTCCACGGCGACGGCGCGCACACCAGGGCCGACGCGGGCGGCCAGAAGTGAGAAATCGCCGGTGCCGCATGCCAAATCGAGGACGCGGGCATTTTCGGAAAGCCCGGCCTGCGCCACTCCGGCGCGTTTCCAACCGCGGTCCATGCCATATGAAAATGCGCGGGTAATGAAGTCGTAAACGGGCGCAACAGTATGAAACATAGCCCGCATGCGCCGCGGGTCCTGTTTTTCGGCTGGAAGTTTCACGTGCAGCCGAATTGTAGCAAACCTGCATAGCGCTGACGGTCTTGCCGTCGGCGAGTGTCGCCGGCAGCGCGACTGCCGGCGCTACCTTCTCGACGATTTTGCGGCCGCGCGGGTCTGGTCGGCGGTGGCGCCGGCTGAGTAGCTGCCCAGCGGCGGGGCCACCGAGGTGTCCACCATCTGCACCATGGCATAGGCGGGCATATCTTCGGCCTCTTTGAAAAACGTTAGTTCGGATGCTTCACTGTCGAAATCCACGCGGATCAGGTCGCCGCCGCGCACCTGCTCGGTGGCGATCAGGTTGGACAGCGGATGCACCAGGTTGCGCTCGATGGACCGCTTCAGATGGCGCGCTCCGTATTTCAAATCGGTTCCCTCGCGCAGCAGAAAATCGCGGGCGCCGTCGGTCAAGGAAAAGACGAAGGGCGCGCCATTGGCCGAGGTGAAGATGCGCTGCTGCACCATGTTCAATTCAATTCCCAGAATCTTGCGCAGCTCCGGTTCGCCGAGCGGGCGGAACACGATTGTCTTATCGATGCGGTTGATGAACTCGGGGGTGAACTTGCGGCGCGCCGCCTCCGCGCCCGCGCGCGCGATCTTATCGTTCAGCTTGCAGTCCACCTGGCCCGAAGCGGCCATCTTTTCGGCCTCGCATGCCGCGAAGCCGAGGTTCGGGCGCATGATGGAGTTCATTTCCGTCGCGCCCAGGTTGCTGGTCATGAAGATGAGGGCACGTGAAAAATCCACCCGGCGGTTGTCGCCCAGCGTCAGCGTGGCTTTATCCAGAATACCCAGCAGCAGATTCCACAAGGCGTCGCTCGCCTTCTCGATCTCATCGAACAGCACGAAGCTGAGCTTAATATGTTCGGTGTGATACTGGTTCAGCACTTCCTGGCTGAGCAGCGGGTGGGTTTCCCGATGTCCCAGGTATCCGGGGGGCGAGCCGATCAGTTTGGCAATCTCATGGCTGTGCTGGAATTCCGCGCAATCGATCTTGATCACCGCCCGCGCGTCTCCCAGCAGGCTCTCCGCGGTTGCTTCCACCATCCTGGTTTTTCCCGAGCCGGTGGGTCCGAGGAACAGGAAATTCCCGATTGGACGTCCGGGACTGGCCATGCCCGCCAGAAATGTCTGGTAGATGTTGATGATCTGCTCGATCGCTTCGTCCTGTCCCACAATTCTTTTATGCAGATCCGATTCGAGCTTTTCCGCCTCGAAGCCTGTCAATGTCGGATTGAGTTGTTTATTCAGCCGCCCCATGACTCCCTTTACCCTCTCATTTGTTAGTCCCTTGAGGTTCATTCGCCTATGATCAGTGCAAGTGGCGTGCCAACGTGGAAGGGCCGTGGGGGTGAATTGGGGAAAAGCCGCACGGCCTCTATTTCTTTGGTTTCGATGGGCGCATCTCCACGCGGCTCACCATTGTCCGAGCCGGCATCTTCAGCACGGCGGTCACAATTTCGGCAACGTCTTCCGGTGCGATCATCCACGATGCGTCACCGGAGCGGTCCGAGGGTCCTCCTGAGAACTCCGTATTTACGCTGCCCGGCATGATGGAAGTGACGCGCACATTCTCCTGGCGGTGATCGAGCATCATGGCTTCGGTGAATCCGTTGAGCCCGAATTTGGACGCGTTGTAACCGGCGCCGCCGCTGAATGCGTTCTTGCCGGCCAGGCTCGAGATGTCGACAATGAACCCTCCGCCACGTTTCAGGAAGCGAGCCAGGGCCTCGCGCGCGCAGTAAAACGCGCCATTCAGGTTGAGATCAATGTTACGGTGCCAGTCTTCATCCGTCATTTCCGCTACCTTGCGAAACACTCCTTCGCCGGCGTTATTCACTAAGATGTCAACACCGCCGAAGTCGCGATCCACCGCCGTGAAAAACTTTCGCACTGCATCTACCTGAGTCACGTCGGCGGGGTACCCGGTTACGCGGCCGATAGACTTCATCTCCTTAACAGCACGATCCACCGACGCCTGTGTCCGCCCACAGACAGCTACCCGGCAACCTTCACGCAGCAGACGCTCGGCGATGGCGCGCCCGATGCCGCGCGTGCCGCCGGTCACGACGGCGATTTTTTCAGAGAGCGATTCCATACTCTCCATGATGCTGTCTGGAACGGACGGATTCGTTGATCCGCAGTTCGGGGCTGTTAAAATAACCACAGCGATGGCCTCATCCCCTTTACGCCAGTTGCTGGAGGAGCGCGTCTCGCAGTTGCTGGCGGACGCCGATGCGCTGGCCGGCGAATCGCGCGGACAGGCTCGACGGGAGTGCGCGGAACGGCTGAACCAGGCGGCGCGGCGACTGCGCCAGGCACAGAGCCCGGCCGAACTGGCGGCAACCCTGGTGGACGCGGCGGCGGCCTTCGCCACCGGAGCTGCCTTGTTCGTGGTGGAAGGCGAAAGCGCACGCCTGGAAAACGTTCGCGGCATGGAAACGGAAGAACTTCCCGCACGATTCGAGATTCCGCTGGCATCCGCTCCCGCATTGGCCGGCGCTATGGAAACGCGCGACCCGGTAACGGCCGCGGCAGTCCCGGGAGAGATTTCGGCATCGGTGGTCGATCTGCTGGGGCACGCGCCGGATGTGCGGGTGTTGCTGGCACCCGTGGTGGTCGACGAGCGCGTGCCCGCTATCCTTTACAGTTGGGGCAATGCGGAGGAATCGGCCTTGGAGCTTTTGGCCCAGGTAGCGGGCGCGGAATGGGCCAGGCTGGCGCCGGCCCGGGTCGAGACGGAGGCAGAGCCGCTGGTGAGCATCGCTCCGGCTGCCGTGCCCGCTCCTGCCGAGGAACCGACTTCCTGGGATGCACTTTCGCCGGATGAACAGCAGATCCACCTCAGCGCGCAGCGCTTTGCGCGCGTGCAGGTGGCGGAAATGCGGCTGTTTGAAGCCGAAGCAGTACAGAACGGCCGCTCGCAGCACGATCTTTACGCGGCGCTGCGCAAGTCCATAGATACGGCGCGGTCGGGATTTCAGGAAAAGTTTTTCGCGCGCTGTCCAAGCATGCTCGACTACCTGCACCTGGAACTGCTGCGCACCATCGCCCATGACGATGCGGAATTGCTCGGTCCGGAATATCCCGGGCCGCTGGCGTAAGGCTGTGGCGAAGACGCCGACGTGCGCCGCGGCGTTGCTCGGAACGTTGCGCAAGGGCAACTGTGCGTCGAGACGAGTCTCGAGGCGGCAAGCACGAGTGCTTGCGCCACTGCTCCTGCTGATGTCTCCGGCGATTGCGGCTGACGTAAAAGCAGGCCTTCCGGGCCTCGTCAGGGCCTACCGGGAGGCGCCTGATCCGGCGAAACGTGCAGCCATCGACCGTTACGCGGCGGCGCATCCGGCAGAAGCCGCACAGGCGCGGCTCGCCCTGGGAGTGGCGGCTTACGAGCAGAAGGACTATACCGCCGCCATTACGAATCTGCGGTTGGCGGCGGCCGGGCTGCCGAAGCTGGCGGATTATGCGGCCTATTACCTGGCGGCTTCGCGGGTGGAAGCCGGCGACCTCGCAGGCGTAGCGCAAGACCTGGAACCGCTTCACCACAGTGCAGTGCATTCGCCCCTGGCCGGTAAGGGGTGGCTGGTGGAGGCCCGCGCGCTGAAGGGCAGCGATGCCCCTTCGGCGGTTCGCCTGCTGCGCGAGCATTACGCCGAGCTGTCCCAGCCGGAAGGCGATGTCACGTTGGCCGATTGCTACCAGGCGGCCGGCGACCTGGCCAATGCGGCCGAATTCTACCAACGGGTCTACGATCAGTTCTTCACGGGCGACTCCGCCACGCGCGCGGCCGCCGCACTCCTGGCCTTAAAAGACAGCATGGGCGTGGCCTACCCGGAGCCACTGCCCGAGCAGCGGATGCGCCGTGCCGACCGCCTGTTGGAGGCGCGGCTCTATGCCGACGCGCAAGCCGAGTACCAGGCGATCACCGACCAGGCGCCGCAACTGGAACGCGAACAGGCGCGCGTGCGGGTGGGCGCGGCGGACTACCTGGCAGGCCACGCCGCGCAGGCCTACACTTACCTGGCAGGGCTGGAACCGGGCGAAAGCGAAGCGGATGCCGAGCGGCTGTACTACATGGAGGAGTGCGCGCGCCACCAGGGCAACGACGGCGACATGCTGGCGGCAGTGGCACGGCTGGCGGAGCGCGCGCCCAAATCGCCGTGGCGGCTGAAAGCGCTGGTTTCCGCCGCCAATCGCTACCTGCTGATCAACCGCCCGGACGATTATCTGCCGCTTTACAAAGCGGCCTATGCGGATTTCCCGGGCGAGCCCGCGGCCGCGCTCAGCCACTGGAAAGTGACGTTTCAGGCGTATTTGCAGGGGAAATCCGAGGCGACCGGTCTGCTGCGCGAACATCTGCGCAATTATCCGGCGCACGCCACCGCAGCCGCGGCGCTTTATTTCCTGGCGCGGCTGGCCGAACAGGACGGCGACCTGGCGGCCGCCAAAGTCTACTACCAGAAGCTGGCCGATGCCTTCGAAAACTACTACTACGCCCTGCTGGCGCGCGACCGCCTGCGCGATGCCCGGCTGACGGGCGTCCCGCTATCGCAGCAAGCCTCGGAGTTCGCGGCCACGCTTTCGTTTCCGCGGGCGAAACCGCTCGAGACCGATCCCACAGCGGCCACTGGAGCGCGCATCGAACGCTCCCGCCTGTTGCGCGGCGCCGGCCTGAACGACCTGGCGGATGGTGAGCTGCGCTACGGCGCCCGCACCGATGGCCAGGCGGCGGTGCTCGCCGTGGAAATGGCCACGGCCGCCGATTCCCCTTACCTGGGCATGCGCGCCATGAAATCCCTGATACCGGATTACCTGGGCCTGCCGTTCGAATCGGCGCCGCGCCAATTCTGGCAGTTGCTGTTTCCCCTGCCCTACCGCGGCGAGTTGACGGCCGACGCCGCCAGCCACGGCCTGGACCCCAACCTGGTGGCCGGGCTCATCCGTCAGGAATCGGAGTTCAACCCCGCGGCTCTCTCCCACGCCAACGCTTATGGCCTTACGCAAGTGCGCCCCGGCACCGGCCGCCAATACGCGCGCCAGGCGGGCTTACGCCGTTTCAGCACGCAATCGCTGTTGCAGCCGGCGGTGAATTTGAAAATCGGAACGCTCTATCTGCGCAGCATGCTCGACCATCACGGCGGCCGGGTGGAAGAAACGCTGGCAGCCTACAATGCCGGACCGGCGCGCGCGGCGGAATGGCTCGCCTGGAACCACTATCGCGAACCTGCGGAATTCGTAGAATCGATTCCATTCACCGAAACCCGCGATTACGTGCAGGCCGTGCTGCGCAATGCCGATATTTACCGGCGGCTGTACAAGTAAGTACGGCGCTGCCGCGGACTACAATGAAGGGAATCCCATGGTTCGCCGCGATTTTCTACGCGCCTCCCTGGCGCTTTCCGCCGCTCCGCTGGTTCGCGGGGCGGAAAAGTTCGATCTGGCCGCCATCGAAAGAGAACGTGTTTTAAGAGCCGCCGGCCAGTACCTCACGGCCAAGCCGGTCACGGTCACCGCCGCGAGTTCGCCGCGCAGCAACGGCGGCAAGCACGATTTCTTTTCCGAGGGCGATTACTGGTGGCCCGACCCCGCCAATCCGAACGGGCCCTATATCCAGCGCGACGGAATGAGCAATCCGGATAACTTCGTGGAACATCGCCGCGCTATGATCCGGCTGAGCCTGACCGTTCCCACCCTGGCCGCGGCTTACAAACTCACGCGCGACCGGAAGTACTCGGCCGCCGCGGCGACACACCTGCGCGCCTGGTTCATCGACCCCGAAACCAGGATGAATCCCAACCTGGAATATGCGCAGGCGATTCACGGCCGCTACACGGGGCGCGGCACCGGCATCATCGACACTCTGCACCTGGTGGAAGTGGCGCGCGCGGCGGGGCAGCTGGATCTCGCGCCGGCGGATCTTGACGGCGTAAAGAAATGGTTCGCCGCCTATGTCGATTGGATGACCACGAGCAAGAACGGCATCCAGGAGCGCGACGCCACAAACAACCACGGCACCTGCTGGGCAACGCAGGTGGCGGCTTTTTCGCAGCTCACCGGCAATGCCGAGTGGATGGCGTATTGCCGCGAACGCTACAAAACCGTCTTCATCCCCAATCAGGAAGCCGCCGACGGCAGCTTTCCGCAGGAACTGCGGCGCACCAAGCCTTACGGCTACTCGCTATTCAACCTGGATGCCATGTCTATCCTGGTTCAAACGCTGACGACGAAACAGGATGATCTTTGGAAATGGCACCTGCCGGACGGCCGCGGCATGGGGCGCGCGGTCGCCTGGATCTACCCCTACATGGCGGATAAGAGCAAATGGCCGAAACCGGCGGACGTGATGTATTTCGACCAATGGCCGGTGCGCCAGCCCTGCCTGCTGTTCGCCGGGCTCGCGCTGGACAGGCCCGAATACCTGGCCCTGTGGCGCCGCCTCGATCCCGATCCCAAAGTGGAAGAGGTGATTCGAAACTTTCCGGTGCGGCAGCCGCTGTTGTGGGTATCCGCCGTTTAATCTGCCAAAGAAATTTAATGAATCAGAGAGCCGAAACTGGAATCGGTTGGTCCTAGTCAATGCGGCTTGTGCGTGCGCGAGTGGCGACGAGAGCTGCATTGTCGAAAGGACGAAACCATGTCTGAGACCCACCAGAAGCATTCAGGCGCTCACAGCCACGAGCATGGCCCGAACTGTGGCCACACGGCTATGAAGCACAATGGCCACACGGACTATCTTCACGATGGCCACCTGCACCATCCACACGGCGATCACGTGGACGATCACCGCATTGAGGTGAGCTCGGTAAATCCCGAGAATTGCACACCAGGCCACAACTGCTCCGGACATGACAAGACGCACATTCACGGCGCCAACTGTGGGCACGAGGCGGTGCCCCATGGGAACCACATGGATTACTTAGTGGATGGCCATCTGCACCACGCCCACGGCACGCACTGCGACGATCACGGCAAGGTGGAAGCTGCCGTGGGTACTTCACGAAGTGCCGCTTAGGAACCCTAAAGCGGATCTGGGCTAGCCCGTAATTTTCCTCCGCCCGCGCGTAACTATTCCCCAATTGGGGAGTATAAAGGGCATGACGCGTGCGATCGAGAGCTTCCGGCACGACCTGCGCTATGCCTTGCGCATGCTGCGGCGCGATGCCGGCTTCACGGCGTTTGCCGTTCTGATCGTGGGCCTGGGAATCGGCGCCGGCTCGACCGTGTTCAGCGTGGTGAACGCGGTGATGGTCCGGCCGCTGCCCTTTCGCGATCCGCAGCGCTTGGTGTGGATCGCCAACCACGATACCAGCGGCCTCTCCGGCCAAACCACCCAGGTGGGGCACCTGCTCGACCTGCGGGCGCGCAACCAGTCGTTCTCCGACCTGGCCGCATACTTTGCGTTCTACGGCGTGGGCGACAATCTGCTCACCGGGCAAGGAGAGCCGGAGCGCTTGAGCGGCGCGCCGGTTTCGGAAAACTTCTTCCCGGTGCTGGGCGTGGAGCCGCAGCTTGGCCGGTTATTCAATGCGGAAGAATGCAAATGGCATGGGCCGAAAGCGGTGATGCTGGGTTACGGTTTGTGGGCCCGGCGGTTCGGCTCCGATCCGGCCATCGTGGGCCGCGCGCTCACACTCAACGGAGAACCGTACACGGTGGTGGGAGTGCTGCCGGCGTCCTTCGATTTCGCATCGGTCTTCGCACCCGGCAGCCATATCGATCTGTACTTTCCGTTTCCACTCAGCAATGAGACGAATCGTTGGGGCAACACCATGGCGATTGTCGGGCGTCTCAAGCCCGGAGTCGGCATCGGGCAGGCACAAGCCGAGTTGAAGATTCTGGCGCAGCAGATCACCGAAACGCACCCGGAGCGCAATAACTTCGAAGGCAAGATCACCCCTTTGGCAGAGCATGTGAGCGGGCGCCTGCGCCTGCCCCTGCTGGTGCTGGCGTGCGCCGTGGGGGTGGTGCTGCTGATTGTGTGCGCCAACCTGTCGAACCTGCTGCTGGCGCGCGCCGCCACGCGCCAGAAAGAGATTGCCATCCGCGCGGCTTTGGGCGCCGGACGCCGCCGATTGATCCGCCAGATGCTGACGGAAAGCGTGCTGCTTTCCTGCTTTGGAGCCGCTCTCGGGATAGTTCTCGCCGCCGGCGGCACGCGCCTGCTGGCGGACATGCAGGCGGTGAGCATACCGCTGCTCGAAAATGTGCGCATCGATACCACCGCGCTGGGTTTCGCGCTTCTGGCGTCGGTGCTGACGGGTGTGATCTTCGGCCTCGCGCCCGCTCTGCACGTGCCGGTCGCCGCACTGCACGATGTATTAAAAGACACCGCAAGGGGCTCGACCGCGGGCCGCGGCGGAAACTGGACGCGCAGCGCGCTGGTGGTATCGGAAATCGCGTTTGCCTGCGTGCTGCTGGTGAGCGCGGGTCTGCTGGTGCGCAGCTTCCTGCGCGTGCTGGACGTGAACCTGGGTTTCGAGCCGGAACGCGCGGCCGCACTACGCGTGGACCCGGATAAGCAATACACCACGCAAGCGCAGCAGAACGCTTACTTCGACGAGGTGCTGCGGCGTGCGCGCGAGGTTCCCGGGATTGTAGCGGCAGGAATGACCGATGCTCTGCCGCTCGGCCGGAATCGAAGCTGGGGCGCACCCGCTAAGGGCCGGACATATCCCAAAGGCAAATTTCCCGACGCCTTCGTGCGCGTGGTCAGCGACGGCTATATCGGCGCGATGGGAATTCCGCTGCGCAGCGGGCGCGACCTGGATCCGCGCGATGGGCCGGCGAGCGATCCCGTCATCATGATCAATGAAACTATGGCCAGAACGCTGTTTCCGGATGAGAACCCGCTGAACCAGATCGTGCGCGCTTGCGGAGAGCGGCGGGTGGTCGGGGTCGTCGGCGATGTGCGTCACCTGGCGCTGGAGCAGGGCGCGGGCATGGAGATGTACCTCCCCATGCGGCAATGCCGCGACATCTCGTCGGTGGACCTGGTGGTGCGAACCAAGCTGCCGCCAGGTGAACTGGCGGCGGCAGTACGGGCGGCGCTCAAACCGATTGCGCCCAATTTGCCGGGGCAGGACTTCCGCACCTTGCAACAACTGGTGGATAAAGCCGTCTCGCCGCGCCGCTTCGTGGTGTTGCTGCTGGCCGGCTTCGCGCTGTTTGCGCTGATTCTGGCATCGCTCGGAATTTATGGTGTGGTCTCGTATTCGGTGAATCAGCGGGTGCAGGAAATCGGCATTCGCATGGCCCTGGGCGCGTCCGCGGGCAGCTTGCAGGCGGGAATTGTGGGGCAGACGATGGCACTGGCAGCCGGCGGCATACTGCTGGGCGGAGCGGCATCGTGGCTGCTGGCGCGCGCGCTGAGCGGGATGCTCTACGGAGTCACATCGGATGATCCGTTGACGTTCGGCGGTGTGCTAATCGTGTTGATGGGCGTCGCGGCATTGGCCGGCTATGTGCCGGCATTGCGCGCTTCACACATCGATCCATCGGTGGCGCTGCGGGCAAGCTGAGACTTGTTTGTGGGGCAGCTTGTTAAGCTGCGGCGGATTGGAAATCCGCCTGCGGGAACGCCACCAAGTCCGACCAGGCGGATTGCCAATCCGCCGCAGGATGCCATCCTGCCCCACCCAAGCATGTTCTACCCTACCGCTGGCGGCGCTTGAGGATCTCTTCCACCTGCTCTTTCGCTACCGGCAGCTTGTCTTCGTTCTCCCGCAGCCACCCGGTGAAATCCGCTTCGATGGGCGCTGACCACGCCGCGTCGATCTGCCCTGCCGTGTACTTCCCTTCGCGCAGCCGCTGATGGCCGAACATGTCGCGCAGGTGCGTAATCTCGGAATACTGCACCACCTGCTCGGCGACCTGCGGCGGAATGAAGAGGACGCCGCCATCGCGCCCCAGCACCACGTCGCCGGGCATCACCGTCGCCTTGCCGATGTGAATCGGAATGTTGATGCCGATCATGGTGGAATTCAGCCGCGCGCCGGTAGCGAGCATGCCGAAGTGGTGCGAGGGATCGTAATACCGTACGAACGAAGTGAAGTCCTCCAATTCTTTCAAACCATTGATGTCGCGCACCGCCCCATCGTAGACGATGCCGTTGTGGCTTTTGGCGTAGATCGCGTTGCCGACGTTGTCGCCGATCGACGGCCCGTCCTGTTTCAAACCGAAGTGGTCGCACACGTAGACGTCGCCCGGCTGCAACATATCGACAGGCCAGGCGTTCGTCCCTCCGATGCGGCCGTCCTTCTTTCCCTGCTCTTCGATGACCTTCTCTATGTCCGGCCTGCCCGGCAACCATTGCGCCGTCAGCGCGCGGCCCACCAGCACTTTGTCCGGATGGATCGTGTACCAGCCGTCCTCGTATTCATGATTGAATCCGGCAGTTCTCAACTGCGCCCAGGCTTCTTCGAGCGTTACCGACTTCATGCGCTGCAAGACGCCATCCGGCACTTTCGGACGGCCATCGGCAAACCGCTCTCCTTTCCAGTCGGGCGTGTATTGGATCAGCAGCTCGCGCGTCAGGATTCCCGGCTGCGCGAAGGCGGCGGACGACGCCCACAGGGCCGCGACCGTGGCGGCGAGATTCAGCTTGGAAGTCAGCATTGTCTTCTCATCCTCTTCTGGCGGGTTCGAACCATGGCGTGCCGGGCACCTGCGCCTTGCGCGCACCTTCGTCATTCATCTCCACCCCGATGCCCGGCTTTTCCGGCATGGCGATGAATCCCTTCTGAATGATCTCCCCTTCCTTTACCCAGTTGCGCCACAAATCGGGCGAATCGATCCAGTGCCATTCCTGCACCAGGAAATTGGGAATGGCGGCGCATACGTGGGCTGTCGCCATCATGCCGATGGGCGATGTTACCGCGTGCGGCGCCACCGGCACATAGTAAGTGTGGGCCATATCGGAAATCTTGCGCGCCTCCAGCAACCCGCCGGTCTTCTGAAAGTCGGGCATGATGATGTCGGCGGCGCGTTTTTCCAGGATTTCGCGGAAGCCCCATCGCATGTAAATGTTCTCGCCGCAGCAGATGGGCGTGCTAGTGGAAGCGCGCACCTCGCGCATGGCGTCGATATTTTCCGCCGGAACCGGCTCTTCCAGCCACATCAGCTTGAACGGCTCCACTTCCTTGGCGACGCGCTTACCTGTACCGGCGTCGTAGCGCGCGTGCATATCCACGGCCAAATCGAAATTCTTCGGATACAGCTCGCGCGTGAATGCGATTTTGGCGAGCATGTGGTCGATTTCGCCATTCGAGGCGGTCCAGTTCACGCGATCGAAGCGCGCCGGATCGAGGGCGTCGTCGATATCGATCTTGGCGGCGGTGAAGCCCATTTCCTGAATCTGCTTGATGCGAGCCTTGGACTGCTCGTCGCCGGGGATCATTTCGCGCGCGCCGGAATCGCAGTAGACGCGCACGCGGTCGCGCACTTTTCCTCCCAGCAATTGATAGATCGGTAGTCCCAAGGCTTTGCCGGCGATATCCCACAGCGCAATCTCCACGCCGGTAAGTGCGGTGACATACTGGCCGGCTTGCGCGCCGGCGAAAACGCCGGAAGTGCGGATGCGTTCGAAGGCGGCTTCGATGTTGAGGGGGTCCTGCCCCACCAACATGCGCGTGAACGACTGGATGAGGGGAACGTTGCCTTGCGATGCATCCGTGGTTTCCCCTTGCCCAACAATGCCCTGGTCCGTGTACACGCGAATGTGCACCTGGTATCCATGGACGCGGACTTCGGCCGTGCGGATTTCCGTGATCTTCAGTTTCGGGCGGCGGTAGGGAGAACTGGCCTCCTGCACGGCTGCGGAGAGAGATGGCAGGGCGGCCATCCCGGCAATCGGCAGCAGCCCGCTCTTGATGAGATTCCTGCGAGTTGGTTTTTGCATAAGCATCTCAGACTTTGTTGTGTATGTGAATTATCTACAAGATCGCATCGTCATGCAATGAGTTTGCCCCCGCCAGGCCAGTTGTGAGTTTTTCAACGTTCTGAGGAAATCTAACTTGTTCAAAATGCGGTATTTGGCCCAGCCTGCGCCATATGCCCTCCGCTGCACGTCAATGTTCCTCCCTAACTTGTTGACATTACGGACACCCGCATCTGGAATGCGGAATGCAATTTATGTATTCTATGCTGACCTATCTGGGGCCGCTCGAACCGCCCTCCAGCGACAAGCGGTGGAAGATGGTGGAAGCCACCGCGCGCCGCCACGGGCGCGAGCCGCACGCGCTTATCGAAACGCTTCACACCGTGCAGGAAACTTTCGGCTACCTGGACGAGGTTGCTCTGCGCTTTGTGGCTGCCGTGCTGCGCGTGCCGCTGAGCCGGGTCTATGGCGCGGCCACCTTCTATCACTTCTTCACGCTCAAGCCGAAGGGCAAGCACACGTGCGTGGTCTGCACCGGGACCGCCTGTTACATCAAGGGCGCACCGAAGCTGCTGGAAGGTATCGAGAAGACTTACGGCATTAAGCCGGGCGAGACTACGGCAGATAACGAGCTTTCCGTGCTGACGGCGCGCTGCCTGGGCTCCTGCGGGCTGGCGCCGGCGGCGGTGCTGGATGGCGCCGTGCTGGGCAAGATCGGCTCGGACGAATTGCTGGCGCGCCTGCGGAAAGGAATTCGCCATGACCATTGAGGAACTTCGCAAGATTGCGGAACTGGAACGGGAGGCACAGAAGAAATATCTGCACCACGTGCACGTATGCATCGCCGCGGGATGCCTCTCTTCCGGCAGCGACCAGGTGCGCGAGGCGCTCAAGCGCGAGGTTGCCGAATCGGGCATGCAGAACGAGGTGCTGATCAAAGGGGTGGGCTGCATGGGGCTGTGCAGCGCCGGACCGCTGGTGGGAGTTGAAACCGACGATAAGCTCTATGCCAACGTCAAACCGGAGGACGCGCCCGACCTGGTTCGCAGCCTCGATACCGGCTCCGAGGGCCTGGAAGCGTGCCCCACCGACACACCTTTTTTCCAGCGCCAGAAGAAGATCGTGCTGGAGAACTCCGGCCGTATCGATCCCGAGCGCATCGAAGACTACATTGCCAATGACGGCTACCAGGCGCTGGTGACCGCCATCGCCGAACTGACGCCGCAGGAAGTGATTTCGCAGATTATACAGAGCGGGCTGCGGGGGCGCGGCGGCGCGGGTTATCCCACCGGGCTCAAGTGGAGCACGGTGGCCAAGACCGGCGAGCAGGAAAAATACGTCATCTGCAACGCCGACGAAGGCGACCCAGGCGCGTTCATGGACCGCGCGGTGCTGGAGAGCGATCCGCATCGCGTGCTGGAAGGCATGGCCATCGCCGCGTATGCGGTGGGCGCGCAGAAGGGCTTCATCTACGTGCGCGCCGAATATCCGCTGGCGGTGAAGCATCTGAAGACCGCCATCCGCCAGGCCGAGCGGCTTGGACTGGTGGGCAACAACATCTGCGGCAGCCGGTTCAGCTTCCACGTGGATATCCGGCTGGGCGCGGGCGCTTTCGTGTGCGGCGAAGAGACGGCGCTGATCGCCTCGGTGGAAGGCAAACGGGGCACGCCGCGGCCGCGCCCGCCCTACCCGGCCGAGGAGGGGTTATGGGGCTGCCCCACGCTGATCAACAACGTGGAGACGTTTGCCAACATCGCGCCCATCCTGCGCAACGGGCCGGCCTGGTTCGCCTCCATCGGCACCGAAAAAAGCAAAGGCACCAAGGTGTTCGCCCTGGCCGGCCGTGTGAGCAACACCGGGCTGATCGAAGTGCCCATGGGGATTACGCTGCGGGAGATCATCCACGAAATCGGCGGCGGCATTCCCGAAGGCAAACGCTATAAGGCGGTGCAGACCGGCGGGCCTTCCGGCGGCTGCATTCCGGAAAGCCACATCGATTCGCCGGTGGATTACGAGTCGCTGGCCAAGATCGGCTCCATCATGGGCTCCGGCGGCATGATCGTGATGGACGAAACCTCCTGCATGGTGGATGTGGCCAAGTATTTCATGGAATTCTGCATGAGCGAATCGTGCGGCAAGTGCATTCCGTGCCGCGCCGGGACGCAACAGATGTACCAGTTGCTGCAAAAGATCGCAGAAGGCGAGGCCACCGCGGCCGACCTGGCGCTGCTGGAAGAGTTGTGCGACCTGGTAAAGAGCACCAGCTTGTGCGGCCTGGGCCAGAGCGCGCCTAACCCCATCTTGACGACGCTTCGCTACTTCCGCGAGGAATACGAAGCGCACATCGGCGGCAGAGGCTGCGCGGCGGGCGTATGCCACTGCGGTAGCGCCGGCCGTCTTGCCGGCGGCGAGGGCAAACAGAGCGAGGAGGCGACCGCATGACCAAGTCACCCGTCCGCGTGAAGACTTTGACCGTGGATGGCCGCGAGGTGGGCGCGCGCGAAGACCAGACCATCCTGGAGGTGGCGCGCGAGAACGGCATTTTTATCCCCACGCTGTGCGACCTGCCGGGCCTCACCGCACCGGGGGCCTGCCGCCTGTGCCTGGTGGAAGTGAAAGGCCTCAACAAGCTGCTCCCGGCCTGCGTCACGCGCGTGGCCGAAGGCATGGTCGTGGTAGTGAATTCCCAGCGTCTGGAGCGCTACCGCCGCGGCATTCTGGAGCTGTTGTTCGCGGAACGGAATCACGTGTGTTCCGTCTGCGTCACCAATGGCCATTGCGATCTGCAATCGCTGGCCCTGCGGCTGGGGATGAGCCACGTCCACTTTCCGTATCAATACCCCAAGCTGCCGGTGGACGCCTCGCACGACCGCTTCGTGGTGGATCACAACCGCTGCGTGCTGTGCACACGCTGCGTGCGCGTGTGCGACGAAATCGAAGGCGCCCACACCTGGGACGTGATGGCGCGCGGCGTGGAATGCCGGGTGATCACCGACCTGGCGCAGCCCTGGGGCAAATCCGAAAGCTGCACCGGCTGCGGCAAGTGCGTGCAGGTGTGCCCCACCGGCGCACTCTCGGAAAAAGGAAAACCGGTGGCCGAGATGTCCAAACGCCGGCAGTTCCTGCCTTACCTGACGATGATGCGGGAGGTACGCCGATGAGCGGAGCCAACCAATCGATGCCTGAAAAAATCCGCCTGGCCACCGTCTGGCTGGACGGCTGCTCCGGCTGCCACATGTCGCTGCTCGATACCGATGAACGGCTGTTGGACCTGGCGAGCCGCGTGGACGTGGTCTGGGGCCCGCTGGTGGACGCCAAGGAGTTTCCGGAAGACGTGGACGTCACACTGGTGGAGGGCGCCATTTCGAGCGAGGAGGACCTTCACCGCATCCGGCTGGTACGCTCGCGGACCAAGATTCTGGTTTCGCTGGGCGATTGCGCCGTCACCGGCAACGTGCCGGCCATGCGCAACAAGTTCGGCTCCGATGCCGTATTGCGCCGCGCTTACCTGGAAAACGCGTCGCTCGATCCGCAGATTCCGCGGGAGGTGGTGCCTACGCTGCTCCCCAACGTGCGCCCGGTGCACGAAGTGGCGAGCGTGGATGTTTTTGTTCCCGGCTGCCCGCCTTCCGCCGATCTGATTTTTTGGGTGTTGAGCGAACTGCTGGAAGGGCGCGTGCCGAACCCGGCAGCGAAGTTCGGATAGGAAGATGAATTAGCCGCAGATGAACGCAGATCAACGTGGATTAAAAGAATACTTATCTGCGTTCATCCGCGTTTATCTGCGGCTGAAATGGTTTGATTATGCCAAGGCAAAAGATCGTTATCGACCCGGTCACCCGAATCGAGGGCCACTCCAAAATCTCGATCCACCTGGACGAGCAGGGGCACGTGGAGGAGGCCTATTTCCATGTCACCCAGTTTCGCGGGTTCGAGAAGTTCTGCGAGGGCCGGCCATTTTACGAAATGCCGTCGCTGATGGCGCGCATCTGCGGCATCTGCCCGGTGAGCCATCTGATCGCTTCCGCCAAGGCCTGCGACTCGATCCTAGCGGTGCGCATTCCGGAAAACGCCGCCCGCCTGCGGCGTGTCCTGAACCTGGCCCAAATCGTGCAATCGCATGCGCTGAGCTTCTTCTACCTCTCATCCGCCGATTTTCTGCTGGGCATGGACAGCGAACCCTCCAAGCGCAACCTCTTCGGCGTGCTGGAAGCCAGGCCGGAAATGGCGCGGGACGGCATCCGGCTGCGGCAATTCGGGCAGCAGGTCATCGAGTGGCTGGCCGGCGAGCGCATCCATCCG
>Ga0335081_10003828_pt1 | contig 23703 bp, 26 predicted proteins | sample Lox_Sample_35_FD_206713 | JGI IMG/M metagenome (GOLD analysis project Ga0335081, IMG submission 206713) | Soil microbial communities from Loxahatchee National Wildlife Refuge, Florida, United States - Lox_Sample_3.5 | ecosystem: Environmental > Terrestrial > Soil > Wetlands | place: USA...
TCAAGAAAGCTTATGACCAATACGGCAGGGAATTGAGCTCTGTTTCCGGTTCCGCGGCGCAGAGTGGAGAGGGAATGTGGACCGTCGATGCCGCAAAAGAACTCGGTGTTGCCGTGCCGGTCATTGAAGGGTCGCTGGAGTTCCGGCTCCAATCTCAGAAGAACCCGAGCTACACAGGCAGGATTATCTCGGCGCTGCGGAACCAGTTTGGTGGCCATGAGGTGAGGAAAAAATAGCATGCTGAATTCCTCTGTACGCGGAGAGTGAACTTTTGCTATAGAAGGGGATGAGGGTTTTCCGGCATTCATCTGCGTCGGAAGGATGGTGTTTCCGCAAGCTTTCTGTGCGGGCACAGTTACGGAAAGGGAGGTGGCTATTATGAAACCCGACAATCTGAAAACGAGAATATTTCTCGATGGCGGTAATCCCGAGGAAACGAAGGAGATCATTCACCTCCTCGGTTTTCTTGACGGGCAAACCACGAATCCGACGTTGATTTCAAAGAACCCGGAATCGCGCAAACGTCTTGAGCAGGGGGAAAAGTTCAGTGCCAAGGAGCTCCTTGATTTCTATCGCGGCGTCGTTACGGCCATTTGCGGGCTGATACCGGAAGGCTCAGTGTCCGTGGAGGTATATGCCGATGCTGGGACGCGGGCCGAGGCGATGCTGGAGCAAGGTAAGGAGATGTTTTCATGGACTAGGAACGCACATGTGAAATTCCCGACATCGAGTGAAGGCCTCAAGGCAGCGGAAAAAGCGGTTCTTGCAGGAATGCGTGTGAACTTGACGCTCAACTTCTCACAGGAACAGGCCGCAGCTGTATACGCCGCGACGAGCGGAGCGCGCAAAGGCCAAGTCTTTGTTTCTCCTTTTGTAGGGAGGCTGGATGACCGGGGCGAGAATGGTATGGACCTGATAGCCAATATTCTCAGGATGTTCAGTAAGGGCGACGGCCACGTCGAAGTCCTGACCGCGAGTGTCCGGACCCTTGATCATCTGCTCAAAGCACTCCAACTCGGCTCTGATATCATCACCGCGCCGTACGAGATCCTGAAAATTTGGGGAGAACAAGGCATGCCACTTCCAGGGCCCGAATATACCTATCCTGTGAAAGGCTTGAAGCCTATTTTTTATCGGGAGATTGGTCTCGACAAACCGTGGCGGGACTACAATATTCGCCATGATCTGACAGACAAGGGTATGGAAAAATTTTCCTCGGACTGGAATGTCCTGATTGAGGAACCAAAAGCGAGGGCCTATGGATCCGCTCGATGATGATCCGATGGTGCAGACAACCGGTGAAAAGGCCGTCAAGGTGCAGGTCTCGAAACCGGAAGAAACTTGCGTAGCAGAAGTGCCGCCTCCCGCGGCCATCATCATATTTGGCGCCTCGGGGGACCTCACCCGTCGGAAGCTTCTCCCTTCTCTTTACCGGCTGTATAAAAGCAAAATGTTGTCCGACCGGTTTTTCATCCTCGGCACAAGCCGTGTCGAGATGACGACGGACCAGTTCCGCGCCGACCTGCTTGATGCCGTGAAAGCGGCATTTCCCGCGGGGATCGACAATGAGGTGTGGGACTCGTTTGCTCAACGCCTCTATTACTCGACCTTCGATTACAGCGATCTGAAATCCTACACAGCGTCCCTGCGGGATAGGCTGCCGGAACTGGAGCAGAGACATAAAACCGGGGGAAACCGCATTTTTTATCTTGCCATTCCGCCCACGGTTTTCGCCGACGTGATCAACAATCTTGGAGCAGCGGGATTGTCGCGCGAGGACAATGGGCGCAGTCACATCGTCATCGAAAAGCCCTTCGGACGAGACCTGGCTTCCGCCCGGAAATTGAATGAGCTGGTGCACACTCATTATAGGGAAAGCCAGATTTTCCGGATCGACCATTATCTTGCCAAGGAGACGGTACAGAATATCCTGATGTTTCGCTTTGCGAATTCCATTTTTGAGCCTCTGTGGAACAGGAGGTACATCGATCACGTCCAGATCACGGCAGGAGAAACGCTTGGCGTCGAACACCGGGCCGGTTATTACGAGGAAGCAGGAGTGCTTCGCGATATGTTCCAGAACCACATGTCCGAGCTCCTGGCGCTCACGGCCATGGAGCCGCCGGCGGGATTTGAAGCCAACCTGGTGCAGGACGAAAAAGTCAAGGTTTTCCGGGCAATCCGGCCGATACCGCTCAATGCATTGGACCAATATGTGAGTGTGGGACAATACACAGGGGGGACCATCGGGAAAAGCCGTGTGCCGGGTTATCGAGACGAACTGGGAGTGGCGGAGCAGTCTTCGACCCCGACTTTTGCAGCCATGAAAGTGTTTATTGACAACTGGCGGTGGCACGATGTCCCATTCTATCTGCGGTCGGGGAAGCGGCTGGCGCGGCGCATGACCGAAATCGCCATTCACTTCAAACGCGTTCCTCATTCCATGTTTCCCGATACGATCGGCGGCCCCATAGACCCGAACGTGCTCGTTCTCAGGGTGCAGCCCGATGAAGGCATGAGCCTTTTTATTCAAGCCAAGCAGCCCGGCTCAAAGGTCTGCTTAAGCCCGGTGCTCATGAATTATTCCTACCCGCGCGACGTGCTCCTCGACGCATACGAGTGGGTGCTGCTCGACTGCATGCGGGGCGATCATATGCTCTTTACGAGGGAGGACGGTGTGGAGCAGACATGGCTTCTGCTCACGCCGCTGCTCGATAGACTGGCCACTTCGCTGACGGGAGCGAACATTCCCTTCTACGTTGCCGGATCGGATGGGCCTGCCGGCGCACATCGGTTGATCGAACAGGACGGCCGCTCCTGGAGACCCCTATGAAAGCCGGCGCAGATACGCGGATTCGCATCTTTGCGGACCTAGAGGCGCTAAGCCAAGCTGCGGCGGATTTCTTAGTATCATTGTCGAGGGATGCAGCGGTTTCGAAAGGCGGGTTTGCCGTTGCATTTTCGGGCGGCTCCACACCACAGCGATTCTTCTCTCTTCTTGCAACAAGCCCCTATCGGGAACAAATCGCGTGGGCCTCGATGTATATTTTCTGGGCTGATGAGCGCTGTGTTCCCCGGGAACATCCCGACAGCAATTACAAACTCGCTCATGAAGCATTGCTGTCCAAAGTCCCCATCCCGGAGGAAAACATCCACCGGATCAAGGGAGAAAAAAACCCGGAGCAGGCCGCGCGGGAGTACGAGGATTCTCTTCGACAGTTTTTCGGAACACATCCCTTTCCGGTCTTCGATCTCATTATCCTGGGGGTGGGCGTGGACGGCCATACGGCATCGCTTTTTCCGGGGACTACAGCTGTGCATGAGCGGACGAGAATTGCTCTGCCGGTATATGCCGAGGTTCCGAAGCCGAGCCGGGTGACATTGACGCTGCCCGTGCTGAATAATGCTGCGCAGGTTCTTTTTCTGGCGTCGGGGCGTGAAAAAGCAGTGGTTTTGCACGAGATCCATGAAGACGGGAACCCGAAGCTTTATCCTGCTGGCTTGGTGAGGCCCGTTCATGGTCGTTTAACGTGGTTGATTGATCGCGGAGCAGCTAGCCTTCTGGCGGAACAGACTTTTCCCCGATGACGCCCTTGCGCTAATTTCTGCATGGGTATTCCACCGAACGTTATCCCGGAGTTACTGCACATGCGGGTTTTTTGTGCTATGATTTGTCATAATGAGCTGGATCGGAAAGGAGGTGAAGAGAGGGTGAAAAAGATCATGAGCAGAGAATCATTGGCCAAAGAGGCAGCCTACTGGAACCTCATGAAACAGCTGGCAAAACAGAACCCCGGTACGGTATGCCGCAAATGAAAGGGCTGAAAGAGCTAACGTTGCTGGTCAGCAACAACAGGGAAACCGGCGGACTAGACGGGTTCAGTTCGTTGCTCGAGTGCCTTCCTGCCCGGCCTTGTCCGCCTGTTTCCGTTTCTCCGATTCGATAGACTGAACATCTCTATTGACATTGTCTTTCTCAAAAAATATTGGGTCGTCATGTCAACCATCAAACCCTTGGACTTTTTTATCCAGTGGCATCTGACCGAGAACTGCAACCTCTCCTGCCGCCATTGCTATCAGGGGGAGCGGGGTACCGATGAAATGCCGCTGGCCGATATTAAAAGGACCATAGCTGAGGCAATGGACATGGTCACTGCCTGGTCGGAAGACTATGGCGTCGCTTTTTCCCGGAGCATGAACATCACCGGCGGAGAGCCCCTTTTGAGGAGAGACCTCTTCACCATTCTCGATGAGGTCAGGAGGCAGGGCTTCGACTGCTCCCTGCTCACGAATGGGACGCTTGTCACGAATGACATCGCGAAAACGCTTGTCGATCTGAATATCACGGGCGTCCAGGTCAGCATAGAAGGACCTGAAAAAATCCACGATTCCATCCGGGGCAAGGGGAGCTTCACCGCATCTGCATTGGGAGTCGAGCATCTTGTTGATGCCGGGGTCCCGGTCACGATAAACGTTACGCTGTCCAGTCTGAACGCATCCTCCCTGAAACATGTCATCGCCTTCGCTTCCCATGTTGGCGCACGACGGATCGGTTTTTCGCGCCTCGTTCCCGCAGGCAAGGGACGGGCCCTTCTCTCCCGCATGCTGCGACCGGACGAGGTAAAGGATTTATACGAGTCGGTGCTGCCGCTTGAGATTAGGGTGCTGGAGATCGTGACCGGCGATCCCGTTGCTGCGCAGATGAAGAAGCCGTCGAACGGCGATGCCGGAAACACGGCGATGAGCGGTTGCTCCGCAGGCGTAGCAGGCCTGACCATTCTTCCCAGCGGCAATGTAACACCCTGCAGAAGGCTGCCGCTGTCCCTTGGAAATGTTCAAAGAGATTCGCTTCGCGAGATCTGGGCCACGTCGCCTATATTGGAGGCGCTCAGGGATCGGAGCAGATACAAGGGTAAATGCGGAACCTGTTCCCGCTGGGCACATTGCCGTGGATGCAGGGCTATCGCCTATGCTTACTCACGCACCCAGGGCAACGATGATTTTCTCGCCGACGATCCGCAATGTTTTATTTATTGTGAAGCGGAAAAGCATATCGATAGAGCGGAGAAACTTTGATTGAAGTTTCGCGTATCTCGGCGCGGTGTATTGAGGTTTTGTTATGAAAGCACTCGTAACGGGCGGGACAGGATTCATCGGGAGCAACGTGGTCGATCTGCTTGTCGCAGACGGTCACAGTGTCCGTCTTTTCAGCCGGAAAACCGGCCTTCCTGCGCGATTTTCGGGAAAAGACGTGTCGGTCTTTGGCGGCGATCTTGAGGACGCCGACTCGGTCCTCAGTGCCATGGCGGAAATGGATGTCTTCTATTACATCGGCGAAATCAAGAACACCTCTCCCCGCGCCGTAACAAACAACGTAAAACTGATGGAGAAGGTGGTCGGTCATCTGGACGCGTCAGGCATAAAGCGCATTGTCTTTATCAGCTCCATTTCGGTTGCGGGTATCCCCGCGGAAAAACCCGCGACAGAGGAGACGCCGTCCCGACGCCCGCTCAGGGATCCCTACACGCGGTATAAGGAACAATGCGAGAAACTTCTCTCGGAAAAGATCGCCGGGACAGAGTATGCCGTGATCCGCCCCGGTGTGGTCTACGGTTCCGGCTCCCGGTATCTCGGCGGCCTGATTTCGGCGGTCGACCGGCTGGGAACACTCGGTATTCCCTTTATCGGGCAAGGCAGAAGCGTAGCCCCGCTTGTTCACGTGAAGGACCTTGCACGCGCCGTATACCGGGCAGGCATAGAAGATGCGGCCGCCGGCCGGATTTTCAATATCACCGATGGAACGCATGAAACCTGGTCGGATTTCCTGCATGCGATCGGGAGCGCTCTTGGGAAAGAGATCAGTATCCTGCCGGTCCCGCCTCTTTTGTTCAGCGTCCCGGCGCGTTTTTTTGACCTCTTAGCTGGTCTCCTTGGCGCGACCATGAGCCTGGAAGCCTTTGTGAGCTATGTCACGACGGACCTGCTTTTCACAAACGACAGGGCGCAGCGGCTTCTCCATTGGATGCCGGAATACTCTCTCGCGCGGGGTGTAGAGGAAATGGTGAGCGAATACAGTACGAGGAGGAGACGGACGGTAACATAGGGAAATTCATCACCGGTCTGGCGTCGCCCGGCGAGCTACGAGGTAAACGGCTCGCATGCGCATCCTTGCTCATCAGGCAGGCCCTTTCCCGTTGACAAGGAGTAGGAGGTATGTTATCCTCACTGACAGCATATCAGGCCTTTCATATATTGATTTGTCCGGAACTATAATTTCACATACAACAGAGCGGAGGAGGATTCCATGAAGAGCAGAAGTTTCGTATTTATTATGATGGTATTGATTTTAAGTGCTTTTACCCTCTGGGGCTGCCCCAAGAAAGCTGAAGTGACCAGTACGCCCGAGAGCCAGAAAGAGGCAGCGCCGGCCCCGCCACCAGCAAAGGAAGAGATGAAGGCCGAGCAGCCTGCGCCAGTAGCTGAAGCGCCGGTAAAAAAAGAGGAAGTGAAAGAGGCCGCACCCTCAGCACCGACGGGCCCCCAGTCGATTTATTTTGATTTCGACAAATCCTTCATCCGGAGCGATGCAGAAGCGATCATGAAGGCCAATGCCGACTGGCTGAAGGCCAACCCCACAGCAAATATCAAAATTGAGGGAAACTGCGACGAGCGCGGGACGAAGGAGTACAATCAGGCCCTCGGCCAGCGGCGCGCATCCAGTGCTAAAAAATATCTGACCGATATGGGCATTTCCGCACACCGCATCTCGCTCATCAGTTACGGCAAGGAAAAGCAGGTCTGCGGAGATCATACGGAAGAATGCTGGCAGAAGAACCGGCGCGACGACTTCGTGGTTGTCAAGTAATAGCCGGCTGCAGGTTTAAGAACCGGATCGCAAGGGAGTCGGTCAGCCGGTGAGCATTTGTTTCGGCTGCCCGGTTCCCTTCTCGTTTTCTTGAGCGCTGATGGTTCGCCACAGTTCAGAAACGGCGGAGTACCCGAGTATATGTCAATGAAGCCCTTCGTTATCATCGCATTGTTCCTTTTTCCCGTGGTGGCCTGCGCCCCGCAATCGGCACTTGTCCAGATGAGTTCCGATATGAATGACCTTCGCGAGAATGTGAAAACGACAAACGCGCGCGTCCAAGAAATACAGCAGAAGCTGGACCAGGACAACGCGAATATCCAGAAACGCATTAATGCACTTGATACGAGCAGCAGGGGGGCAAGCGATGTCCAAAAGGCCATGGCGGACTATGGCGTAAAGACGGACCAACTCACCATGGACATCCAGATGCTGCAGGGCAAGCTCGAGGAAAATAATTTCCGAATTGACGAACTAGGACAGAAACTCGATGACCGCGGCGTCAAGATCGCGGAACTGAGTGCGCGGATCGAGGAGCTTGAGGCAAAAGTAAAATTTCTGAGCGGCGGTACGGGGACTGCCGTTACTTCACAGACCGCGACCGCCTCGGCCAAGCAGGCTTCCGAGAAAACCATCGAACCCACCGAGGCTTATCGGCAGGCGAAAAGCGATTATGACAAGGGTAATTTTGAGCTCGCCCTTGCCGGCTTTCAAAATTATGTTGCTCAATTTCCCAATACCAGCCAGTCGGACAAAGCGCAGTACTGGGTAGGTGAATGCTATTATTCCCTGAAAGATTTCAATAAGGCCATTGCGGCCTTTGCCAAGGTCATTACAAACTACCCCAAAAGTGATAAGATAGCGGGCGCAAAACTAAAAATCGGGCTGTCTTATCTGAACGAGAGAAATCCCACAAAGGCAAAAGAGTACCTTCAGAAGGTCATCAAGGAGCATCCGGGGACGAATGAGGCCGCGATCGCAAAAGACCGCCTCGCCAAATTAGGGAAGTAGCCATCTTCCTTTGTGTTTGACGGTGGCGGAGGATGGTTTGTCATGCCGCTTTATGAATATCGCTGCAAAGCCTGCAATGCTGTATTTGAGAAAATTGTTTTCGGAGCAAACCCACCGATAAGCTGCGAAAAGTGCGGCTCGGACAGGACAGAGAAGCTCCTGTCACGCTTTGGCATGGGGAAATCGGCCAGTACATCGCTAAGCCCGTCGAGCAGTTCGGGCTGCGGTGGCTGTTCATCTTCATCATGCGCAGGTTGCAAATAGTCTTTCGAATAGCCATTGTCCTCACGAATTCCTCTTGCAATCACTCTGTAAGATCGTAGTCCTGTCTGCACTGTATTAAAAAGCCCAAACATGCACCGTTCTCCGCATTGTCCCGGACTTTTACGGACAAGTACCTCGACTTCATGAACAGAGGGTTCTGATTGCGCTTACTCCGGATATAATATATTTACTGTCACGACCCCTCATTGCACTTATCTCGCCGGCGGTGGAGCGTATAACGGGGTCCCGGCATGATGAATGGGTTGCCCACTTACCATGCACCACACAGACAATACGGTAAACAGGATCGCATGTTAGCTTACTGATGAGACGCTCAGCACCAGCACTGCGTGTCTGACCTATCAGGTCGGGGTCAACCATGAGATCGGAGGCACCGTTTTGCTCGACGTCAGCGAGCAGACTGATTGGTCGGAAGGACATGTGACGGGAGTAACCGGCATAGCGCTCGACATAACCAGAGGGGTGCAAGTGGAAGATGATAGGGCGAATCTTATCGGCCGATCCGCTGATAGCGCTTGATAATATCGTGACGTTAAAAGGCTTGCTGTCGATCAGCACTTCATACAAGAAGATGCGGGATGACAAGGGATACTGGAACCAGATGTAAAAACTGATGCCAGTGAGCATTCGGGAAACGAATTCACTCACGCTTTCTGTCCTGATTGTTTACAAAAGTTATATCCCCAATATTCCCCGAGAAAGGCTGAATCTGGGGGAAAACAACTGGGTATTTCATGGCTGGATAATCGCTATCTTCACGTCCTGCCAGTCAATCCTTTTCAGGAACCTTCGATTATTCAATAGGTTGTACTGGTGTATGATTCCTGTTACACAGGTTTAATGGTTTACTCTCTTACTTTTATATTGACGGGATTGCAGGGAAGAGGTAACATATAGGTGTTAATTTTTTTTATTTCATTGAATTAAAGAGTTTTTCATATATATATGTTATTTATTATATTCCTTGCAGCCGGATTCATTCTCGTCCCTTCATTTGCCTTCGCATGGGGTCCTCTGACTCATCTCTACCTTGGCAATGAGCTCCTATCCTTGACACCATTAATCCCTGCGGGAATCCACGGTCTTCTTCAGAAGCATAAGCAGGATTTCCTGTACGGCAATCTCATGGCTGACATCATTCTCGGTAAAAAATATCTTCCTGATGACAAGAGCTCGCACTCCTGGGACGTGGGGCTCAAGCTCCTTGACCAAGCCGGGACTTGGCCCGAGCGTGCTTTTGCCTACGGTTATCTCGGACATCTTGCCGCCGACACAGTCGCGCATGAGACTCTGACCGATGATCTGGGGAACATGGGACATACCTGGATAGAGATGAAGGCCGATAGCCTGATCGACAAGACCTATTGGCTCCAGATTATCACCTTCAACAAAACCATGCGCAAGAGGAGCGACCTCCTGCTTGAAAACTCTCTGGATAGCTATATCTTCTCATTCAAGACGAACAAGCGGATCTATAAAAGCATGGTTTTTCTCTCTCTGCTGAACAAGAAGCGCAAACGCGGCGTGGACCATGCACTGATCAGCGAACTTCATGGTGAATCCCTCGCACGCATGCTCGACCTGCTTCAGAACGGAACCGATTCCACGGTTCTGAACAGAAACCCACTGTAATTCAACTTGCCGCCTCGCTATTGACCTCCGGGCAAAGTCCGGAGACTTTTGGACAGGTTTAATCTTTCTGAATAGAATCCGACTATAAGGCCCGACTGAAGACTCATGCAGTCGGCGAGAAGTAAATCGACCGTATCGTCACCGATGCTATTTACAGCGGCGAACAGCCTACGAGTATCGAGAACAACACAAAGTGCATCGTACGATTCCTGAAAGATGATTTCGCGTATGGTTTTGCATCACAAATCGCGTCTTTTTAGCCATTACTGTATCCCTTAAGTATCCTGCAAAGGAAGAAAGTGTCAAAGTCCAATTCGCTCTCGATTCTACACAAAGCTTCCCGCACGTCTACTAGGCATAATAGGAAATCTATTGGCAGAAGCGGTAATCGCTGATATGAACATTGGCGGCTGCACATTGAAGATACAACCGCGGGAAGGAAGGAAATATTTCATTCCGCAATGTACTCCCGTTCATACAGGATCGAGGAGCATAATATTGTCATGGAATGTGAAATACGTGAATACTTCATTCATCTTTTTGACATCCTCCCACGCTTGAACGCCGCATTTTGTGGTGCTGATGATAAAGGGAAACAATGTATGAAATCAAAGAGAGCACAGCAGGCCTCCTGGTGCTCTCAACAACATGATATCTGAAAATTTTCGTGTACTCTGTGGTTAAAGTTTAATGATACTCTGTCCGCAACCAGGAGGTTGAGATGGAAATGTATTCCATCCGCGTGGAAATTCCGGGCGGCTGTAATGTGATTCTCGGCCAGACCCACTTCATCAAAACAGCCGAGGATCTTTATGAAATTGTTGCCACCAGTGTGCCGCAGGCCAAGTTCGGCATCGCCTTTACCGAGGCTTCGGGCCCCTGTCTTATACGCACCGAGGGTAACGACGAGGGCTTGATAAGCGCCTGCGCCGCAACACTTCAGTCTATCGGTGCCGGCCATGTATTCTGTATCTACCTGAAGGAAGCCTTTCCGGTCAACATCCTAAACCAGATTAAAAACTGCCCTGAAGTTTGCAGGATATTCTGCGCCACGGCAAACCCTCTTGAGGTCGTGGTCTGTACTTCTGCGCAGGGTAGGGGAATCCTCGGCGTCATTGATGGTTTCCCGCCGAAAGGCTTGGAAACGCCGGAGGACAGGACCGCGCGGAGAGGATTCCTGAGAAAGATCGGATACAAGCTTGGATTGTGAGGCCCTTCACTCTGCCAAGACATTCGAGACAAACACATAATCCCCTCTCTCAATCGGGGAATGTCCTAATTTGACGAGGACAGTACCCTCACGTCAGCCGCAGTTGCTTGAAATTGTCTATCCCAACGTGGTACACTGCATCCATGGTGACCGCGCTCGTCATTTTTCTCATAACCTACATTTTTATCGGCCTGCGCCAGATCCCCCAGCTGCACATCGACCGACCGGCAGGTGCGCTCGTGGGCGCCGTGTTGATGATTGTCTTTGGCGTGGTGAGCCTGGATGAGGCCTTTGCCGCGATCGACATGCACACCCTGCTACTACTCCTCGGGATGATGATCATCACCGTCTACCTCAGAACTGCTGGCTTCTTCGAGCTCATGGCCGATAAAATCCTCTCGCTTTCGCGAACGCCTTTTCAACTTCTTATTTTTGTCTCTTTTTCTTCGGGATTGCTCTCCGCCCTGTTCGTTAACGATACGATATGCCTTCTCTACACCCCGATTATTCTTGAAGTAACTGCACAGCTCGGGGTGAACCCCATGCCGTACCTGCTGGCGCTCGCGACTTCATCGAATGTCGGCAGCGTAATGACCGTGACCGGCAATCCGCAAAATATGCTAATCGGCATCACGTCGAAGATTTCCTATTTATCCTTTCTCGGGGCGCTTTTTCCTGTCGCGCTCATCGGGTGCTGCGTCTGCATTGTCGTCATCAGATTCGTCTACCGCAAAGAGATTAAAACGGGCATAGTCCTTTCCAGACCGCGAATGCCGGATTACCAGGTCAGAAAACCCTTGCTTGTAAAGTCACTGCTGGCCTGTGCAGGCGTGCTCTTCGCATTTTCAATGGGATATCCCTATTCACTTGTTGCAGCTGCAGGCGCAGTCACGCTTATGCTCATCGGAGGGGTGCGAACGGAGACGGTTTTAGAAGGCGTCGACTGGACGCTCCTGCTGTTTTTTTCCGGCCTCTTCGTAGTTATGCATGGGGTGGAGTCTTCGGGACTTGCCAGAGCAGTTATCAGCCGTGCTGGCGATCTTTCAACATTTTCCCCCATCGGCCGTATCGCGGGTTTGTCCGTTGTATCGATGATTCTCTCTAATATTGTGAGTAATGTCCCCGCAGTGATGCTGCTCAAGCCGATTATACAGACGCTGGGAAACAACAGGATCGCATGGCTAACCCTGGCCATGAGCAGCACGCTAGCAGGGAACCTGACGCTTATCGGCTCGGTGGCGAATCTTATTGTTGCTCAACAAGCCCGGAGGAGGGTAGAAATGAGGTTCCTCGAATATTTTCGCGTTGGGGCGCTGATTACGATTATTACGCTGGCCATCGGGATTCTTGTTCTTGCTTTTGAAATGCGGGTAGCGCTAGGCGCGGAATCATCTCTACCCGGGCAGCCCATTCAGACTATGACGGCGACAGTAAGGTCTGCTTCTTCCGTCTCAAAAACCTTCAGGATCGTGCTGCTGTGCGACACGGTTGACAAACGAACGAAAGGGCTGCAAGGATTCAGGGAGTTGCATGCCAGCGAAGCCGCCCTTTTCGTTTTTTCGGAGCCTGAGGCCGCTACTTTCTGGATGGGAAGCGTCGGCTATCCGATCGATATTGTTTTCATTGGACCTGAAATGAGTGTCGTCAGGGTCTATCAGAAGTGCAGACCCGGCAGCATGAAATATTACCCTTCGATTCAAAGGATCTCTTGGGTGCTCGAAACGGCGGCAGGGTCGGGGATCAATGTCGGAGATGAGGTGAAAATCAGATAGCTTGCGAACTCGAAATCCGCAAGCAGAAATAGGTGAGATGTTACAGGAGAATAGAGTACTGCATTATCGAGCCTGAAGACATAAGGTCTCAACTGCTTACGCTAGTTCAGATATCGCTCTGGCGCAGGGCGTACCAGGTGAGATGCTGACGTTGAGAAAGGGTTAGGCACACCGCTTACTCCTAAGTTCAATGAGAAACGATAGAAGACAGCCGGCATGACGGCAAGGACATAAATACAAATAGCTACATGTCCGTCAGTTCGGGTGGAGTTTTGGCATCCTCCCCGGTCTCGACGCCGAAGTTGTGCGGTGCGAGTGATAAAAAGCTTTATTTTTCGAGAGTTTTCCTGACGAGAGAAGGGAATACTTCGATTATTCTCTTACCCCGGTGTTGCTTGTATCCGGCAAAAACACTTGTTTTTATAAGAGCTATTGTTTATAATAACTATTCTAACATTGGTAGTGAGTATTTTTTTGGTGAGTGGAGGTTCTTGATGCCGATTTACGAATATGAGTGCGCAAGCTGCGGTGGTCGTTTCGAGGTCACCCAGAAGTTCAGCGATCCGGTGCTGACAGTCTGTAATCTCTGTAACGCTTCATCGCTCCGGAAGGTGTTATCGCCCACGGCTTTCGTTTTAAAAGGAAGCGGTTGGTATGCGACAGATTACCCGTCAAAAGACAGGAAAGAAGCGACTTCGACGGGAAAAACTGCAAGCGACCCGAAGCCAGCGGCGGCCTGCACTTCAGGGTGTTGTTCGGGCGCCTGCCCGCCAAAGGGCGAGCCCTGATGGAACCCGTTCATATTCACATCCCTTATCCGAAACTGAAGGATTTTTTTGAAATGGTCAGGCTCCGGCGCTACGATCTTGAAATTTATTTCTCCGCGTCCGTCCTTGATCAGATTGAAAAGTGCGATTTAGAGAACTTGATCGAACGTCTTGACTGGAACCCCAAATTGACGGTCCACGCTCCTTTCATGGACCTGAATCCGGGCGCCATCGACCCCATGGTTCGCTCCGTGACTCAGGTGCGTTTCCGGCAGCTTCTGAATGTCGCCGCCATTCTCAAGCCACGAGCAGCCGTATTTCACGCCGCCTATGACCGGTGGCGGTACAGCGGACGCAGGGATGTATGGCTCGATTACTGCGCCGATACGTGGAACAAGGTTATGGAGTCCGCTTCGAAGACCGGACTGCGAGTTGCCGTCGAAAATGTATTCGATGAGGATCCGGATGCGCTCCAGATGCTCATCGAAAAAATTAGTAGTCCGGATTTCGGTTTTTGTTTCGATACAGGGCATTTCAATCTCTTCTCATTGGTCCCGATGGAACGGTGGTTCGAGATTCTGGGGCGTCATCTCGTGGAGGTGCACCTCCACGATAATGATGGAACCGCGGATTCCCATTGGGCGCTGGGTCGGGGGAATGTCGACTTTGACAAGTTTTTTGCCCTCATGAGCATCCATGCACCGCTGCCTGTGTTTACGATCGAGGCCCATGACAAGGACGATATCGAGAGGAGTCTCGAACGGGTGAAGACGCTCATCAGTGCTCACCATCGTCCGCCTGCCGTTTCATAGGGGCCTTCAACACCGGCCCTAAATCCCGGGAAATGCATATGGGGAATGAATGTTTGCCTTGACACCCAATAACGCTTCGCATAGACTTAGAGGCATGAAAAAAACTGTTGCCGTCGCCATGCTTGTTTTATGCGCGTATTCCTGTACAACGCTGCCCACACCCATGCCGGAAACAGTGATGGGGAAGGAGCGTCCGGCTGACCGCGATCAGGCCAATGCGTATTATCATTACATGGTCGGCAACTTATTGGAACAGGAAAGCGATTACAACGGGGCCCAAAAGGAGTTTGAAAAGGCGTATAGCCTGGACCCGAAGTCGGCTGAGATTTCTCTTTCCCTTGCAGTTATTTACGCGCATAAGGGACAGCTGGATGATGCGGTCCGAGATGCTCGATTTGCAGTAGAAGCCCGCGCCACGAAAATACCGGCGCTTATGCTGCTGGGCGGTATTTATTCAGCTCGGAAACAATACGAGGAGGCGATCGCCGTTTATCGTGAGGTGATCACTGTTGATCCGAAGCAGGAAGACGCATATATATATCTCGGTTCGCTCTTTGCATCATTGAAACGCTTCGATGAAGCAGTTAATACATTTCATGCTCTTGAATCGGTGAATCCCAACTCTCTTATGTCGCCCTACTATCTCGGAAGAATTTACACGGAGCAACAGATGTACAAAGAAGCACTCGTTGAATTCAACCGGGTGGTCTCCATGCGCGATGACTTCGATCCCGCATATACAAGTATGGGTCTGGTCTATGAATTGATGGACAAAACCCCCGACGCGATAGAGGCTTATAGAAAGGCGCTTAGCATCAATCCTCACAACATTGAGGTCCGACAGCATCTTGGGCAGCTCTATATCCAGCAGAATGAGCTCGAAAAGGCACTGGAGCAGTTCAAAGAAGTGGTTGCTCAAGACTCCCGGAATTACGACGCCTTCGTCAAGATGGGCCTTATCTATGCCGAACAGAAGAAGTATGAGCAGGCTGTTGAGGCCTTCAAGACGGCATCTCAAGCGATTCCTAGCGACCTGAAGGTCAAACGATATCTCGCGTCGACGCTGTTGGCGCTCAACCGGTATGATGAAGCGCTTACCGAATACAAGGCTGTCCTGGCAGCCGCTCCTGACGATACCGATGCTATTCTCCAGATTGCCTATATTTATGCACGGCAGGGCAAAACTGCAGAAACGGTGCCGTTTCTGGAAAAGGCGATTTCGGAGCAGCCGGGGAAATCAGAGTTGTATCTGTATCTTGCCAACGCCTATATGGATATTGGAAAATACCTGGAGGCATCCGATACCTTGAAAAGGGCTCTCCAGCTTGCACCGGATCGAGATGATCTTTTTTTTGCGATAGCCATCGCCGATGAAAAACTCGGCAGGCGGGATGCTATGATCGAGGCCCTCAAGAGGGCAATTGAGCTGAAGCCGGACAACGCAGACGCCTTGAACTATCTGGGCTATTCCTATGCGGAAAAGGGGGAAAACCTGGACGAGGCGATCAAACTTATAAAACGCGCCCTTCAGGTCAAGCCCGATAACGGCTACATTCTCGACAGCCTGGCTTGGGCCTATTATCAGAAAGGCATGCTGAATGACGCTCTGGAAGTCATGCAGAACGCCATTGCAAAGGTGCCGGAAGACCCCGTCATGCGAGAACACTACGGTGACATTTATCTTAAGCTTTCCAACGGAGTCAAGGCTCGGGAGCAATGGCTCAAGTCCCTGGAGTTGGATCCTAAGAATGAGAAACTCCGAGAGAAGTTCAAAGAGAGGGGGTTCGGTAATCTAGATGAGCTTCTGAAGGATGTAAAACCGGGAGAGAAAGGCACGAAGTGAAAACCGCCGGACTGATCGTCTCCCTTATCGTTCCTCTCCTGTTTGCCTGCTACCCGAAAAAAGCGGAGATCGCCATGACCGCCGTCCCAGCCGCACCACTACTGGAGGCGCTGGATCAGCAGCGGCATGCATTTACAAGCCTCAAAGCCGTGGCAAGCGCGACATTTGCGAAGAGCGGTCGGAAGCGCGGATTCGACAATGTCGGCATTGTGGTTGATGATCAGCACCGGCTCAGGCTGGAAGCTTATGGCCCGCTCGGCCAATCGATAATGGTCATAGTCTGGGATGGACAGGAAATTCTGTTCCGTCTTCCGGAAGAGAATGGAATTGACCACAAAGGGCCCGAAGGACTGGAGCAACTCCTGGGGAAGGGTCTGGAGCCATCTGAATTATGTGCGATTCTCTCCGGTAATATACCGGCCGTGGGCAAGACTGCATCGCCCGTTCTTTTGTGCGGAACGAACAACGAATGCATTCTGAGGTTGAGCAGCGGTACACTTCTCCGGACGATCCGGGTCTCTTACCCTATTGATCAGCCAGATTGGCAACCGCGAATTCACTCCTATGAATTATCTCGTTCGGGCAGCATTCTCTTCAGGGCGCACTTCAATCGCATCGAAGAAATCTCTCATTACCCCCTGCCAATGCAGATTGAGATCGAAAACCCCGAAAGAAATATGCAAATAACGATTGTTTATCATGAAGCTGAAGTGAATACGGAGATCGACGACGAGGCCTTTAGCCTTACAGAAGATTCGGGGACCGAAAATAGATAATAGAAAACTATATTCAGAAGAGTGATAATATAAATAAGAGAGTGCGATGAAGACAATCACACTTCGATCCCCTGCAAAGATAAATCTCTGCCTGTCGGTTCTGGGTAAACGCCCTGACGGATACCATGAGGTGGAGATGCTGATGCAGATGGTGGGGCTCTGTGACGAAATAACAGTCACCCGAGAGGGGACAGGCATCCGCGTCAGTTGCGACGCAGGCGCGGTGCCGTCAGGGGAAGGGAACACCGCTTGGAAAGCGGCACATGAGATGCTCAAAGCCGCCGGAGGCGGCGAAGGGCTTTCAATCGAGATTAAAAAGAACATCCCTGTTGCTGCGGGGCTTGCAGGAGGGAGCGGCAACGCTGCAGCAGTACTTGAGGCGGCAAACAGACTGCTCGGTACTCGTTTTAGGGCGGATCGATTGGCCTCGATCGGAGCGAAGATCGGTATGGATGTGCCTTTTTTCTTCTTTGGGCCGACCGCTTTGGCCCGGGGACGGGGAGAATTGGTGACGCCGATAGCTCCGGCGCCAATGTGTTGGGTTTTGCTAGTCAACCCGGGGTTTGAAACCTCTACGGCGTGGGTCTATAAAAACTTAAATTTGAGGTTGACAAAGAAAGTTGACTGTAATAAAATTGCACGGCTTACGGTCCGAAATATCGCCGACGGTCTTCACAATGACCTTGAAGCCGTGACTGCGGCTGCTCACCCTGTGATCAACAGGATAAAAGAAGCTCTTCTGGCCCAGCAGGCTTTGGGGGTATGTATGAGCGGGAGCGGGCCAACTGTATTCGGCATTTTCGAAACCGAGTCTGCATGCCGTAACGCCGCCGCAAACCTCTCGCAGGAGGGATGGCGAATTTTCATAACACGGACTTTAACCGAATCGCCACTGGCGGAACCCCCGGGGAGAGAGAGGGCGCCGTCGGTGTGATGTGCCTCCACACAAGCCGCTTTTTTCACCATGAGGAGGTGGCATATGGAAGTTACCGAGGTCAGAGTATTTCCGGTCAATAATGAGGAACGGCTCAAAGCCTATGCAACGATAACGATCGACAACGTTTTTTTAATCAGGGATCTACGTGTCATCAATGGAAACGCGGGGTTGTTCGTAGCCATGCCAAGCCGCAAAATGAAGGACGGCACTTTTAAAGACATAGCCCATCCGCTGAACAGCGAAACGAGGCAGATGATCGAAAAGAAGGTCCTTACGGAGTATGAGCGAGAACTGGCTAATCCCACGAAGAGGGAACTTACTCCGAAAGACGTTGAAGCGCATTGACACATAGAAGAGATACATGAGTTCTGCCGATTCTGCATCCTAGATGAGAGGATAGGCGTACGCCTATCCTTTTGATTTTTTTCAGGCTGGCTCGGCTTCTATTCGGGGATCGTCTAATGGTAGGACAGAGGCCTTTGAAGCCTTTAATCGGGGTTCGATACCCTGTCCCCGAACCAGTATTCCGAAGAATGGGGTTCTGATGGTAAAATTGCGAGGTCAGGAAATCAAGATTTTTTCCGGGAACGCGAATACACCGCTGGCAAAGGAAATCTGTCAACGCATGAACATTCCGCTGGGGAATGCCCTGGTCGGCCGGTTCAGTGACGGCGAGATTAATGTGCAGATCGTTGATAACGTGCGTGGCATGGATGTGTTCGTCGTGCAGCCCACGGCGAGCCCGGTGAACCGGCATCTCATGGAGCTTTTGATCATGATCGATGCGCTTAAGCGCGCATCGGCGGCGAGGATCACGGCTGTTCTTCCCTACTATGGGTACAGCAGACAAGACCGCAAGGTGCAGCCGCGTGTTCCCATTACATCTAAGCTCGTAGCTGATCTCATAACAACAGCAGGAGCAAACCGGGTGCTTACCGTGGATCTTCATGCGGGGCAGATTCAGGGATTTTTCAACATCCCCGTGGACAACCTGTTTGCCGCTCCGGCGATCCTCGATTATCTTCGGGGGAAGAAATTCAGCAATCTTACCGTCGTTTCGCCCGATGCCGGCGGCGTGGAGCGCGCGCGCGCGTTTGCAAAGCGGCTCGATGCCGCGCTGGCGATAATCGACAAGCGTCGCGATAAGCCGAATGTGGCCCAGGTCATGCATATCATCGGAGATGTAAAGGGACATGATTGCCTGTTACTCGACGACATGGTGGACACTGCAGGTACCTTGACCGAGGGCGCAGGGGCGTTGAAGGCTAACGGAGCGAACCATATCTATGCGGCCTGCACCCATGCAGTGCTTTCGGGGCCGGCCATCCAGAGAATAAACAATTCTCCGCTCGATGAGCTCATAACTGCGAACACAATCGCCCTCGACAGTAAAGTGCAGGAGTGCAAAAAGCTGACGGTCCTTTCCGTCGCACCGCTTCTTGCTGAGGCGATAACAAGGATCCATGAGGAGACGTCGCTCAGTTCGCTGTTCGTATAATAGAACGAAAACAGTTTAAACCGTTTAAACTGATCAAGCCGTTTAAACGGCGCTTAATTATGGAGGAGAAATGGAAAAGTTCGCATTATCAGCGCAGGTTAGGGAAAAGGCGGGCAAGGGTATTGCCAGGGGCCTGAGAAGAAATCAGATGGTGCCGGCGGTTCTTTACAGCCACGGTAAATCCGTGCCCATCTCTATGGGCAACAAGGATATTACCAGCATTCTCAATAAAGAGGGCGGCGAGCATGCGCTCATCAACCTCAAACTGGACAGCAAAGACGGCTCGGAGAAGCTGGCCTTGATCAAGGATTACCAAGTGGACCCCAGGAGCGGCAAGCTCATTCATGTCGACCTCATGGAAGTAGCGCTCAACGAGAAGGTGAAGATCCAGGTAGCGGTACACATCGTGGGCAATGCTGTGGGTGTAAAGGAAGGCGGCATCTTCCAGTTTGGCCAGCGGACGCTTGATGTCGAATGTCTGCCGAATTCGATCCCTGATTTTATCGAGGTCAATATTGCGGAACTCAAGATTAATGAGTCGCTCCATGTGCGTGATATTAAAGTGGTGGAGGGCATCAGGATACTGACCGACGGTGACTCAACGGTTGCGACGATTCAACCGCCGATATCCGAGGCTAAGCTTGAGGCCATGCTTACCGCGACCCCCGCAGTGGGCGCGGAGGCAGGCGAACCGGAGCTGGTCAAGAAACCCAAGAAAGAGGGCGAAGTTGCCGCTGCTCCGGCTGCCGAAGCCAAGGGCAAGGAAGGGGCCAAGGAAGCTGCTCCCAAGAAGGAAGCTGCTCCCAAGAAGTAGGCCGCCTGCGCTGTTCTCCGAGGCTTGAATGAAGATCATCGTCGGGCTTGGCAACCCGGGCAGAAAGTACGAGCGTACACGTCATAATGCTGGATTCATGGTTGTTGACGAGCTCGCGAACAACTTGTATTCCGATATCGCCCAGGAAAAATACTTTGCGCTTATTGGTAAGGCCCATATCGATTCGGAACAGGTCATCCTAGTCAAGCCGCAGACGTATATGAATGAGAGCGGCAGGGCCGTCGTGGCGGCTGTCAGGGGTTCTTACGCGGACATATCTGATCTTATCGTGATCCATGACGAGTTGGATCTGCCATCCGGGTCTGTACGTGTGAAGATCGGTGGCAGTCATGGCGGTCACAATGGGCTTCGCTCCATAATCGAGCATTTGGGTTCAGCTGAATTCGTCAGGGTCCGTATAGGCATCAGCCGGCCAACGCCGGGCCGGGATACTGCAGATTATGTCCTCAGCCCTTTTCTCGTGGAAGAACGGGAGGCCTCTGCCAAAGCCATTAGTAGGGCTGTTGAAGCGGTGAAAGTTATCCTGAATGAAGGTCCTACCGCGGCAATGAACAAGTTCAATCAGCGGTAGCACGCCCTTTAGAGTGCGATCCTCATTTTTATGAACAAGCCCGGACCTGAAGGATCATCCGACAGCTCCGGGTTTTTTTTGTTAAAAAAGTTGAATAAATTCCTTACCATGTATGGATACAGTTGACTTCCTCCACAGCCTGAAGGCCGAGGTTTTACGGAGCGGATGATGGGTAAGAGAGGTATTTTTATATTCTGAGCTTCCACGGTAATTAACAGGATCCTGAAAAGTTAACAAATTAATCGGATTGCTATTCTGGACTTGGAGAAGAATCCCGTTTCCCCATATATTTCAGATTCCTCACCTAGTTCACGATTATTCCTTTAAAATATTTTTCATCAGACCGCTTGTAGTTATACTGCTCAAAAGGAGTTTCTCATGGGTTTCAATTGCGGTATTGTTGGCCTTCCCAACGTTGGCAAATCCACCATTTTTAACGCCCTCACCTCAGCAGGTGCTCAGGCATCGAATTATCCCTTTACAACCATTGATCCCAATGTAGGCGTTGTAGATATGCCGGACGAGCGACTCGATAAACTTGCTGAGATTTACCAACCTAAGAAACTGACACCGACAAGTATGGAGTTCGTCGATATTGCCGGACTGGTGAAAGGCGCGGCTCAAGGTGAAGGATTAGGGAATAAGTTTCTCGCAAATATTCGCGAAGTGGATGCCATTGCCCATGTCGTGCGATGTTTTGACGATCCCAATGTTGTGCATGTTGCTGGTCGTGTCGATCCCAAAGCCGATATAGAAGTTATAGAGGCAGAGCTCATGCTCGCCGATCTCGATTCGATTGAGAAACGCCTATACAAGGCGGAGAAAATGGTCAAAACCGGTGACAAAAAGGCGGCTGACGAAGTTGCCTTCATGCAAAAGCTTAAAGATATGCTCGCGAAAGGCGAGCCAATCCGCCGCGCATCCCACTCCGAAGAGGAGACGTTATGGCTCAAGGGCTACGCCCTGCTTTCCGCGAAGCCGGTGCTCTATGTAGCGAATGTAGCTGAAAATATGGTGGATCAATCGAATTCCTATGTTGACACCGTAAAGAAAATCGCCGCCGAAGAAGGCGCAAAAGTCGTCGCAATTTCCGGCCAAGTGGAGGGGGAGATTGCTCAGTTGCCGAAAGAAGAGCGTAAGGAATATCTCGCAGGCATGGGGCTGAAGGAATCAGGCCTCGATCGCATGATTAGAGCGGGATATGACCTGCTTGGTCTTATCACGTATTTTACTGCGGGAGAGAAGGAAGTGCGTGCCTGGACTATAGCCAAGGGGACCAAGGCGCCCCAGGCGGCCGGCAAGATCCATACAGACTTCGAAAAAGGCTTTATCCGGGCCGAGGTGTTCCATTATGATGACCTGATAAAGTTAAAAACCGAACAGGCGGTTAAGGCGGCTGGGCTGCTCCGCTCAGAAGGTAAGGACTATGTGGTAAAAGATGGCGACATCATGCTGTTCCGTTTTAATGTGTAGGGGCATTTACACAAATAGATCAGTACGAATCATTTCTCCGATTTCCTGCAGACGTTTCAGCCCCCTGATTTCGGTGAGAGAGAATGGTAATGTGGCAACGGGACGCTCTCCCGCCAATCTTTTTAATTCCTCAATATATGCTCCCTGACGACCTTGCATAGCAGCGAGTGTCGGAGAATCAGGATCCGCAATGACGCGGTTGATGATAAGCCCATGGATTGTGAGTTTATAGTCCAGAAGGGTAGCCATCAGCCTGCGGGCCTGGTTCACTACCAGGGCTTCGGGATTCGCCACGATAAGAAAAGCTGAAGAAACGTGGAGAAACCCGCTGATATCCTCGGATGCCCGGCACCATTCATCCATGATCCCCGCGATGGATCTTCTCCCGATTAACTGTTTGCCGATTCTATCCAGCCCCTCGAACACCCGTACGCCGGCGCGAAGATGTTTCCTGATGTTTGTAGGCATATTGAGAAGGTTAAGTGTTTCTCCGGCTGGCGCCGTGTCCCACACGATTTGGTTGTATCCTCGGTTTTCCGACATGTCCCTAATGACATCGAGCATTGTCTCTTCCCGAAGGGAAGGAGCGGAGCCGATATAGTCTAGCAGCTGATGCTGAGATTCCTTGTCCAGGGATTCTAAATCAACAATGTGTTCCAAAATATCTGAGAAGTCCCTGCCGAACCGGCTTCTCCACCAGGACACGATGGTCTCCTGGCTGATTTCATAGGCATCGAGGTTCTCACTGACGGGGGTGACGTTATTTCCGATTTGTCGCTCAAGAACGTCGGACAGGGAAGGGGTCATGTCCGAGGTGATAAGCAGCGTTTTACGACCAGCGGCTGCCATGTGCGCTGCAATAGCCGCTGCACAGGTGGTTTTGCCCACACCGCCTTTACCGCCCACAAGCAGCACTGGTTTTTGGTTTATCATTGCCAGATCGGTGTTTTCAGATTTCAATGTTACCATAGTAGCACGGCTGTTTGGCAAAAGGGAATGACTTCACGATGTGACGTCTTGGCTCATCAAGTCCCCACTTTTTTGCTTTGTTCCGTTTTTCCAGAGAGGCAGGCATGTCAGTTATGCACATCGTTGGTTAGAAGTGATCAAGGAGCCTGGAGCTTTAGGTTGCCCCGACAGGAAGGGTTGGCCGGTTTTCCGTGTTTCAAAAAGAATTTTCGTAACTTCTGACTACAGGCTATCGGCGACAACCTCGGCAAAAAACGGGCACGCAATTTTGTTCAACTCGTCGAGATTGTTCCATCAGGAATCGCCGTATGTTACGTTAATCAATATAATTATTCAGTTGCGCTTTCAGTTTCGGATCCAGATCCCTGTCAACTTAATTGCTATACCAGGATTGCTATACCAGGAGTCTGTCAGACTTTCTCTAGATACCAATTTAATTGAAATCGA
>Ga0335081_10003830_pt1 | contig 23699 bp, 23 predicted proteins | sample Lox_Sample_35_FD_206713 | JGI IMG/M metagenome (GOLD analysis project Ga0335081, IMG submission 206713) | Soil microbial communities from Loxahatchee National Wildlife Refuge, Florida, United States - Lox_Sample_3.5 | ecosystem: Environmental > Terrestrial > Soil > Wetlands | place: USA...
CGCGCAGTGCCTGCTCGTCATCGGTCTCGACAACCGCGAGGCCGTACGAGTCGTCGTCAGTGAGGATCGGTCCGAACACGACCATGTCGCCACGTTCGAGGTACGGGCGCCAGTGGGCAGCATGGCGGTTCATGATCTCCCGCTCCGTGTCGGTCATAGTCTGGGCGAAATCCGGGCGCGGAGCGATGAGGCGCAGGACGAAGGTGGGCATGCAGCGGACTCTACAGCGGCCGGTCACCACCGCCTCCTCACCAGGCCTGCGCCGTCACCCCTTACCTGTCCGGATAACCAGCCAGCGTTTGAGCATCCCCCAAGTCGGCCAGGCCATCCACTCCTGCCGGACCGTGGCGGTTGCTCCACGTGCCCGCCTGCACCACTTCCGGCTCGCCCGTGGATAGCGTCACTCACATACCTCCGGGCTCCACGACCGCGCTATCGGCGGCCGAGGAACAGCGACCGCCAGAATCCTCGCGTTCGCGTCAGGTAAAGCCATTCGCGACCTGAGAGCCGCCGGACAGGTCTGTGGATGCACAGCCCCTCATCGCCGGGGAGCAGGCAGTCACCGGGGCAGTCGCCGAGGCAGTGCCTGCAGTGGCGGACCAGCGGCATGCTGACTCCTGGGGTCGATGTCGCCCGAGGTTCGCGCCGACGGCCGCGGTGGTGGTGGTGGTGGTACCTCATGATGCATGCGGCCTGGCCGCGAGGCTGTCCACGGGCCGATGCGACGACTACATAGTGCCGCCGAACTCACCCGTGTACAACCGCCACTGGCCGGATCAGCGGCAGGGTCTTGCTCCGGTCAGCGCCCGGGCACGTACGCTGACAAGGTGCTCAGAGGGTCACCGGGCCCGGCGGCTCCGCGCCTCATTCAGCGCGGGGAGCTTGTCGCGTCCCTCGATCGCGCAGCGGCGGCGAAGGTAACACTTGTCTCCGCACCCGCAGGCAGCGGCAAGACCTCCCTGCTCCGGGCCTGGGCCGATGGTCCGGGTCGGTCGTACCGGCTCGCGGTCGTCCAAGTGCAGCGCGACCAGCAGGACTCACAGCAGTTCTGGCTAGGCGTCCTCAGCGCTGCGGGCGCGGGCGTCGTCGTGGCCGTGCAGCTCGTGGTGCAGGCTGCCGTTGGCCCAGGCGATCCACACCAGCGTGAACACTACGGCGAACTCGCCGAGCCCGGGCCAGGTCAGGTGCCCGGCCAGGTGGTGGGCGGCCTGGGCAACCAGCACCACCACGGCCAGGTCGTAGAAGAGCTCGAGCGGGCCGACCATCCGCTCGCGCGGCTGCTCGCCGTGCGGGCGGGGCGGCTGCCACAGGAAGCGGCGTAGCCGAGCCCAGCGCTCGCGGCGCGCTGTCGCGCCCGCGCCCCGGCCTGATTCGTGCCGCATCCAGGTCGACTCCTTGCTCCGGATCGCCCTTGGCCCGGCCCAGGACGTGGGTGTCCGCGCCAGTCAACCATCGCCGGCGTCCGGCGAGGAATCATGGGAATCACCGGGATCCGGTGATGACCTCTCACCCGCCCGGCGGGCAGTCTGGGAGGCATGACGGCCCGCGCGATGTCAACGTTCCCGCTCGGCCTGCGGCGGGTCAGGCGGTCCGGGTACGGCGCGATGCAATTGGCCGGTCCATGGGCCGTCAATCCGCCCGCTGACCGGGCATCGGCCATCGGCCTGCTGCGGGCCGCGGTCACCGCCGGAATCGATCACATCGACACGGCCCAGTACTACGGCCCCGACGTGGTCAACGACCTGATCCGCGAGGCGCTGCACCCGTATCCGCCCGAGCTGGCGATCGTCAGCAAGGTCGCGGCCGGCCTGGCCGCCGCGCACGACGAGCCGCGCCAGCTGCGCCAGGGCATCGAAGACAATCTGCGCAGCCTGCGAGCCGACCAGATGGCCGCGGTCAACCTCCGGTTGCCCGGCGACGGCCGCGTCGACGCGCGCTTCGACGATCAGCTGGCCGCCATGGTCCGGGCCCGCGACGAGGGCCTGATCGCCGGGGTCGGCCTGAGCAACGTCAGCCTCGGCCAGCTGCGGCACGCCGCGAACGGCACCGACATCGCCTGCGTGCAGAACCTGTTCCACCTCGCCGACCGCAGCGCGACCCCGGTCCTGCGGGAATGCATCGACCGCGCGATCGCCTTCGTGCCGTTCTGCCCGCTCGGCTTGCCGCGCGGTGCGGCCAACCCGGTGCTCACCAGCCCGGTGGTCCTCCAGACCGCCGCCCGCCTCGGCGTCACCCCGCCGCAGGTCGCCCTGCAGTGGCTGCTGCAGCTGGCCCCCAACATCTTGTTGATTCCCGGCACCGCCTCCGTCGCTCACCTGCTCGACAACCTCGCGGCCGAAGACGTGACCCTGGATGACCGGGCACGGCGCCAGCTGGACGGCGTTCAGCGTCAGCAATTACCCGCGTGACTTCCGCCCCGAGTTCCTGGCCCGCGCGGCAAGCCTCGGTCATCCACTCGGCTGGAACTCTGCCGGGCGCTCACAGACGGCCACCTCAACCGGCTGCTGGTCGCCCAGTGCGGCTGGAGCACCGCCGACTTCAACCGATGGCTGTCCGACAGCCTCACGGCGGCACTGCTGCCTACCTAAACGGGCCGCGACGCAGCGTGTTCTGGGATGACCTTGTCCAGGATCTAAAGGATCCCCAGTTCCTGCGCGAGTACGTGGCGCAATCGATCCGGATCGCCACGATCGACCGGATCGTGAACGAGCTGGACGGGGCGCGGGAGGCGGCCGGGCTGTCCAAAGCCGAACTCGCCCGCGCGATCAGTTCCGTGCCCGCGACCGTGCGCAGGTTGTTCTCAGCCGGTCACATCAACCCGACACTCGGCACGCTTGCCGAGGTCGCGGCAGCGCTCGGGATGCGTGTCGTCCTGGAACCGCTCGATGCCGATGACAGGAAACGGATCACTGGACCGCTTCCTGAGGGGAGCACCGATGATCCTGGAGTCCTGGCCCGGCGCATGGAGGCGATGCGCCGCCCGCCGGGCGCCGGATCAGCTACGGGCCGATCAGGCCGGCCAACTCGCCGCGAAGGCAGACGAGTACCCCGGCCAGGGCGAGAGACGGGACACCGCCGACGCCTGGGCGGCGGTCGCCCAGGTTCACGCCACCCTTGCGCCCGCCGCCGCCAACGCGGTGGACTCCCCCCTGCGGACGGCCGCGCATGGGCCGATATCGCCGGGACCAGGCCCAGCGGCCAGGATCCCGAGCCCGGGCCACGAAATTAGGCAGAACCGCCGCCCGTGCCTATCAGCGGCCCGTAGCCTTCGCCCCATGTCGCTAACCTTCGCGACCCAGCTCACCGCCGTCGCAACCGCAGTCCTCGCCGTGTTCGCGATCGTCACGGCGTTCTATGCGCGTCAAGCATTCCGCAAGCAATCACGAGAGGTGAGCGCCATCGAACGTCAGGTCAAAGACCAGCAGGAACTCACGAGGCAGCAAGCCGAGCTGCTCAAGATCCAATCCAGCCGGCTCGACCTGCAGGGCCAGCAGCTCGACGACCAGCGCAAGGCCAGCGCAGGCCAAGCCAAGGTGCTGGAACTCCAGGCTGACGAACTCCGCGAATCGTTGGCCGCGCGTCGGTCTGCCGCCGAAGAGCAACGGAAGGCGCAGGCATCCAAGGTGTTCATAGTGGAAGCCGAGGGGTTGTCACGCCCACCAAGCGGTCCCCCTGCCGTCCCCTTCGTAGTCGCTCGGGCGGTGAATAGCAGCGACCAGCCCGTCTACGACGTGGAGTTCTATTGGCGTCGCGGTTCCGCCGGCCACGGCGAACCGAACCCCGAGCCGCTCGGCATTCTCATGCCCGGCGAGCGCGAAGAAAGGAGCCGCGACTTTCCGGGCGAGACCAACATGGCCGTCAGCGGCGCCGTCCTCAGATTCCGGGACGCAGCAGGCGTCCGCTGGATCCGCAGGCCCGACGGCGGCCTCAGCGAGCAGCCGTAGAGCGATCACGCAGCGCCGGGCCGCGCTTGAACGGCCCGCGATGGATCACGACGGTGCCGCAGGGCATCCGGCCGCTTAGCGCGCCGGCAACAACGGACAGCGGCCGTAGCCAACGCCTCCAGAACCGCTGCTCGGCGCGCCCGGGATGCGGGATCATGGAAGCTCAGGCACGGGCGGGCCCCGGAGAAGCCGGACGGCCGCTGCGCCCACTCGCGGATTGTAAGGTGACCTGCGGCGGCATCCGGTGAAACCTTCCGGGCCAGCGACCCTCGGTGATGGCTGATGATCCACCGCGCGGAAGCGAGTTGAGATGAGCGATATTGACCTTCGGTCCGACACGGTGACGCTCCCCACAGCGGACATGCTCCAGGCCATGACCAGCGCGCCGCTCGGCGACGACGTCTTCGGGGACGACCCCACCGTCAACCGGCTGGAGGAGACGGCAGCCGGGCGGATGGGCAAGGAGGCCGCGCTTTTCGTAGCCAGCGGAACCATGGGCAATCTGCTCGGTCTGCTGGTCAGCGCCGGTCCCGGCCAAGAGGTCATCGCGGATGCTGACTCCCACTTGTTCCTGAACGAGGCGGCAGGAGCCGCGATGGTCGGGGGTATCCAGATCCGACAGGTGAGGACGGAGCGGGGCGTACTCAGCCCGGCGCAGGTCCTGGCCGCGCTCCGCCCCACCGACGATGGTCACCAGCCGCTGTCAGCTGCCGTCATGATCGAGAACACGCACAACTGGCATGGCGGAGTGGCCTGGTCCCTGCAGGATCTGCAGCGTCTGTCCGAAACTGCCCGTTCCAACGGCCTGGCCGTGCATCTGGACGGCGCCCGGATCTTTAATGCAGCTATCGCCACCGGGGCGGATGTCCGGGCCATCGCGCAGTACAGCGACACGGTCTCCTTCTGCCTGTCCAAGGGGCTCTGCTGCCCGGTCGGGAGCATGAGGTCATAGGTGGTGGCGATGTCGCCGAGAGCCTCGGCGTATTCGGGACTGGCCGCACCAGCCTGTGTCTGCCATGTTGCTGCGAGGGCTAGCTGGCGTTCGAGCGCGTCAGCGGGAACGCCGAGTCTGGCCAGCAGGAGAGCTTGCTGTCGTCGGGCTCGGAGCGTAAGGCGGTGTTCTGTGCCGAGGGCGCTTTGCATCCGGGGGATCAGCTCGTCGAACATGGCCTTCGCCGTGGCCGGTTCGCCATTTGCCGCTAGCGCGGCGGCCAGATTGTGCTCGACGAGGAGCGCCCGCCCATTGCTGCGGTCGAGCGTGGCTACCGCCATCCGCTGCGCTACGCGGAGTATCGCGACCGCCAGCTCCGGATTTCCCGATCGGCGGATGGTCTCCCCAGCTGTGGAGAGGCTCTCCAGGCCGGCGGTCTCGGTGACGGCTGTGGCGTAATGCTGCATGTCTTCGGTGAGCGCCCGGATCTCCTCGGTGGGAGGTGCAGGAAGCGCGCTAAGCACAAGCAGAAGACTGCTGCGAGCGTTGAATGTGGCTCCGTTCTCCGGCCCGTACAGCGCTATCCGGCGCTCGAGGACCTTGCGCGCCCATGACAAGGCTGCCTGAGGATCTCCGACCCTAACCAAGCGCTGGACGTAATTAAGGATGCTGGTGAGGGTGGTGGTGTGGTCCTCGCCCAGCAGCCGGGTCCGTCTCGCGATGAGGTCCTGGTAGGCGGTTACCGCATCGTCGTATGGCGACGGCACGACGTGGTATGACAGCAGGGTGTGGAGGGAGAACAACGTGTGCTCGTGGTCGGGCCCGAGGACTCTCAACCTGGTTCTATATACATCTAGGGCGAGCTTGCGTGCCGCCTCCTGGTCCACCCCCCACAACTCGATGGCAAGATTGTGTTTGATGGTCAAAGTGTCGATGTCTTCGGGACCAAAACACCGCTCCATTGTCACGGCACAATGCTGAAGCAGGTCGCGCGCTTCCCGGATTCGGCCGTAGCGAGCCAGGCTAATGGCAAGATCAGATTGTCTCTGCAGCGTGAGGCGATCCTCTGGTCCTCGTAGTTTGATTGTTAGCGAGACGACACGACGCTCGATCTCGGCGGCCTCCAGGTACCGGCGTTCCACGTGCAGGAAGCGCGCGACCTTGGTGAGCGGCAGATCGAGGGTGTCCGCTTGGTCGGCAGAGTGTCTTGCCAGTGCCTGTCCGAAGGCCGCGATTCGCTGGTTCGCCTTGTGCGTACGGATGTCTTCGACGTCGCCCAGCTCATCGGCTATGCGGTGTCCTGCCGCATTGACGCATCCGGTGACGAAACCGGTGCGGTCTTGCAGGTAGCGCAGTCTTACCAACGCCCCCGAGGCCATGGACGACCACCGCTGGCGGAGGCTGGCTACCGCCGCTGACAGCCGGAGGAGGCCGCAGCAGGCCATCAAGCTGCCACAAGGGCTCGGTGCGCCCCACGAACCGCGAGAAACGCGTCGGCGGGTCCCCGAACCACGGCGTCGTCTCCGCAGTAGCGATAGAGCCGAATGCCCCGTCAAGAGCCCGCGCGCGCTCAATGATGCGTCTGGTGAGGTAATCCCAGCCAGCAGCATCATCAGCATCACGAGCCGAGGCGATCAGGCTCCTGCGAAGCGACGCCGGGAGGATATGGTCAAGGTCCGTCTCCGGGTTAACCGCAACCACCCTGCCCGGGTCCGTGGCCAGCGCGGCAGTCAGCTCCCAATCACAGGCTCTTCTGCCCCGGTAAGCATCGGAATACCAGCAAAGGAACACGGTCGAGGCTGCGACCCCCGCCCGTATGCGCTGCTCGATATCGTCAAGCTCTTCGATATCGTGTTCGTCATAGAAGACGGACACGCCCTGATCGGTCAGCTTGTCCCGCAACAGCGGAGCCAATCCCCGGCGGGGATTCTCCTGGACGCGAGACGCAGACTGGTCTATCCACGCGTGGCTCAGGAACACTGTCAGCGGCACGTGCCATAACCTTCCCGCAGGGAGGAGACCAGGCGAGACACCACCTTTCCTCAGCCTGCGGATGCAGTGTCCCATATCCTCACCGCCCTGCCCGGCATCCTGCTCCTGCAGCCCGGACTGCGGCGCCACCACGCCTGACTGGGGATTCGTGGTGGCAGACTTCGGCCATGGAGGCTGGCTTGCGGGTCCACCAGGGCGGCAGCGGAGAGCCGCTGCTGCTGCTGCTGCACGGCCTGGGCGCGACCGGTGACGTCTGGGACCGGTGGCGGCCCCTGCTCGCCCGGCGGTGGCCAGGGCGCTGGCTGGCGCCGGACCTGCCCGGTCATGGCGGCTCGCCGCCGCTAGCTGCCTATACCTTCGACGGCTTCGCTGCCCCAATCGCCGGCATCGTCCCGCCCGGTGCCCCGGTCGTCGTGCTGGGACACTCGCTGGGCGGCGTCGTCGGCCTGGCCCTGGCCAGCGGCAGGTTTCCCGTCCAGGTGCAGGCGGTCATCGGCCTGGGGATCAAGGTCGCCTGGACCGGCGAGGACCTGGACCGGGCCCAGGTCGCGGCCCGTCGGCCGCCGGCCTGGTTCGCCTCGCGTGACGAGGCTGTCGCCCGCTACCTGCGGGTATCCGGACTGGCCGGGCTGCTCCCGGCCGGTGACCCAGCGGTGGACGCCGGACTGCGCGAGCAGCAAGGGCGCTGGCGCCTGGCCATGGATCCGGCTGCCTTCGCGGTCGGGGCGCCCGGCATGCCGCAACTGCTGGCACAGTCGCGGGCCCCCGTCACCCTGGCCCGGGGCGAGCACGACGCGATGAACACAGATGAGCAGCTCGCCGGGCTGGGCGCCCCCACGGTCACGCTCCCCGGCCTTGGCCACAACGCCCACGTCGAGAACCCCGAACTGTCCATTACCTTGCTGGACCCCTACCGGTGATCCGGCGGCTACGCCAGCAACCGCCCGCGGCGTCCGTAACCGCCCGGCAGCTGAACAGCCAGAACAGCCGAGCCCAGGAGCTGCCGCGTCGCCCGGAGCCACTCGCGGAGAATCCATTCCAGCCGAACGGCCGGATCAAACCGGCCAGCGTGCCACGTTGCCTCACAGGCGGGGCGGATATTTCCGCTCATGCATGCCGAATTGAGTGTGCTGCGCAAAATCGGCCCTGGCCAGCACAGTTGATCACAATTCTCAACTGCAAATTTTCGGGTGGTCTGGGGAAACGCTCAGCCTGGCTTGGCGGTCGAGGACAGCATCGGCCGGCGGAAGCATTCACGGAACCGCTCCATGGTGTGCGACGTGGCGGAATCCGACCTGTATCGGCGCGGGCAGGCCGCCGGAGTGCAGCAGGACGCGATCCAGCCGACTGCCGCCGGAGCTGGAGACCAGGCCTGTGCGTTCAAGCGTGTTGGTACCGGGCTAGTTCCCGCCGTGCCACCGACTCGAGATGGACATCGTCAGGGCCGTCGGCGATCCGGAGCGCGCGGCTTGCTGCGTACAGTTGCGCGAGCGGCACGTCGCCGGACAGCCCGAGCCCGCCGTGCACCTGGATCGCGCGGTCGATGATCTCGGCGGCCGCCCGCGGCACCGCGGCCTTTATGGCGGCGACCTCGATCCGCGCGCCCTTGTGCCCGACGGTGTCGAGCAGCCAGGCGGTCTTGTGGACGAGCAGCCGGAGCTGCTCGATCGTGATACGCGATTCGGCGATGTCGCGCCGTACGACGCCGTGCTCGGCCAGCGTCGCTCCGAACGCGGTCCGCGACAGCGCCCGGCGGGCCATCAGCTCGAGCGCCCGCTCGCTCATGCCGATCGCGCGCATGCAGTGGTGCACGCGGCCGGGACCAAGGCGGCTCTGCGCGATGGCGAAGCCCGCGCCTGCCTCACCGAGCAGGTTCGCCGCCGGCACGCGGGCAGCCTCGAAGCGCAGCTCACAGTGCCCTTGGTGGTCGTGGTAACCGAACACGGTGAGGTCGCGGACGAGGATCACGCCGGGGGTGTCGAGGGGCACGAGCACAACCGAGTGCCGCCGGTGCGCCGCGGCGGCCGGGTCGCTCGTCCCGAGTACGAGCGCGACGCGGCACCGGGGGTCGGCGGCGCCGGTGATCCACCACTTGCGGCCGGTGACGACCAGTTCGCCGCCGTCGCGCTCGATCCTGGTCGCGATGTTCGTGGCGTCGGAGGACGCGACGTCAGGTTCGGTCATCGCGAAGCACGAGCGGATCTCGCCCTCAAGCAACGGGTCTAGCCATCGCCGCTTCTGCTCGGCGGTGCCGAACATGTGCAGCAGCTCCATGTTGCCGGTGTCCGGTGCAGAGCAGTTGCATGCTTCGGCAGCGAGGGTCGGCGAGCGGCCCATGAGCTCGGCGAGCGGCGCATAATCGGTGTTGCTGAGGCCGGAAACTCCGGGCAGGAACAGGTTCCATAGCCCGCGTGAGCGCGCCTCGGCCTTCAGGTTCTCGACGACCGGCGGAACCCGGTGCGGGTCGAGCGAGGTATCACGGCTGCGAGCGTAGACCGCCTCGGCCGGGTAGACGCATTCGTCCATGAACGCCGCCAGGCGCTCCTGCAGCTCGCGCGACCGGTCGCTCGGGGTGAAGTCCATGCGACGACACTATGTACCGCAGCCCCTCACCCGGCACGGACGAACGTCCCGATAATGCCGGGGCCTCGGAAAGCGACGCGGGTTGGCGGTGAGCATGGTGGCAATCTGCTCCTCGGTCAGTTCGCGGGCGTACGGCAGGACCTCGTCGGGCTGCGCCGGATCGACCAGCAGCCGCAGCTGACCCACGTGATCGGACCAGCCGAGTTCCGGGGTCACTGACATCACGCCGACGAGGGTTCCCCCTTGGTCTATGGCCGCCTCATGGCGGGCCGGGCCAGGCCCCCGCCAGGCGGCGGCGGTTTCGGGATCGCGGATGTTCTCCTTGAGAAATGCCTGCTCGCCGTCTGGTATGCGGCCGAAGAACTCGCTCAGCTGGTCAGAGGAGACCTCGCTGGCCGGGATGAGCTTCACGAAAGCTCCTCGCTGTGCCGGTGAATCCAGTCGACGATGTGGGGGATGGTCCACTTCGACGCGGTGCGACTGGCCATCAGGCCGACGTGGCCGGCCGGCAGCCGGATCTCCTCGACGTCCGCCGAGCCGACCAGATCCACGACCGGTGCTACCGATGCCGCAGGGGATATGTGGTCGCGCTCGGCCAGCACCGAGAGGAACGGGCAGCCGATATCCGCCAGATGCGCCGGCTTCCCGCCGAGCAGCACCGTGTCGTTGACGATGGCATTGTCCCGCATCATCTGGACTAGCTGGCGGAACGCGGCACCGGGAAATGGCACATGGTCCCTGGTCCACTGGCCCATCGCCTGGTAGGCCGCCATCTGCTCGTCGCTCCACAGGTTCTGCCACAGCATCATGTAGGAGTTGACGTCGCCGGTCGGCTTGATGACCCTGAAGGCGTTGTGCATGCTCTCCGGCGGCACGTTCCCCGTGGCATCGATCAGCGCATCGGCATCGAGCCTGCCGTCGCTGAACAACCTGCTGAACATGCCCATTTCGGCGAAGTCCACCGGAGTGGCCACGGTGATGAGGTTGCGGACGGGCAGCTCAGGGTGACGGGCGGCCAGAAGGAGCGCCAGGTCACCCCCCAGGCAATAGCCCAGGAGGGTAAGACCATCTGATCCAGCCTCAGCCAGCAGCGCCCTCACCGCCTGCGGCAGGTAGTAGTCGACATAGGTCTCCAAGCTGTTATCGGCGTCGCGCTCGTCGGGCACCCCCCAGTCGATCAGGAACACGTCGTGGCCGGCCTCGAGCAATTGCCCCACGAAGGTATTGTCCGGCGAGAGATCCAGCACGTAACTGCGGCAGATCAAGCTGTAGACGACGAACACCGGAGGCCGCCACCGCCGCCCGTCGCTACGGTAGCGCCACAACTCGGCCTTGTCCCGCTTCCATATGACGTCCCTGGGCGTCTGCCCAACCTGCGGGCGCCCGATTCCGGCGAGGTACTTCACCCCGTTGCGTGCGCGAATGGCCTGGCGATCGACATCATTCCGGACCCGCGCCAGCAGTTCCATCGGACTTGCCATCACGGCCATCGGCCTGCCCTTCCCACTCTGCCTGGTCCAGTTGCCGGGTAAGGTCCCGCACGCGCCGGTCCAGGTCGCGAATCTCCGCGCGCAACCGGGTGACATCATCGGCTGCGGGCAGGTTGACCAGGTGAAGGCTGCGGGCGCTCACCGTGCCCAGGCGGCCCGCGAGCTGTGATCCACGACGGCTCAGTTCTGCCCGGGCCTTCGTCACCGCAGCCAGGGTGCTCGCGAACATCTCGGTCCGCACGCCCGCCTCGAGCCGGGGAGCGACCGCGCGCTCAACCCGGTCATACATCTGGCGCCACAGCGGTGGTCTCGACACGCCTTTACCTCCCGCCCAGGCGGCGCGCACCGGCCCTCCTGGGAAGGCTATCCCGGCTCGGTCTCCCATTGGATCCCAGGTCCGGGCTCTGTGGTCGTGCTGTTCAGGACGGACGGGTCGCCTGCCTGAGGTCCTGCGGTGCGCTCACTTCGCGGCGGAGGATCTTACCGCTGGGGCCCTTAGGCAGATCGGGCTCGATCCAGACGTAGCGAGGGTACTTATAGGGCGCTACCCGGTCCTTCACGAATGCGCGCAGTTCGTCGGCGGTGGCGGTCATCGTCGGCTTGAGCTTCACGGCAGCGCCGATTTCCTCGCCGAGACGCTCATCCGGGATTCCGATGACGGCGGCTTCGGCTACGGCTGGATGCTCGTAGAGGACCTCTTCGATCTCGCGCGGGTACACGTTGTATCCGCCGCGGATGATCAGGTCCTTCTTCCGGTCCACGATGTAGAAATAGCCGTCCTCATCGACCCTGGCCAGGTCGCCGGTCCTGAGCCAGTTGTCGGTGATGGTCTCGGCCGTCGCGCGGGGGTTGCGCCAGTATCCCTTCATCACGTTGTAACCGCGGATGACGATCTCGCCGACCTGTCCGACAGGCAGTTCGGCGCCTTCGTTACTGACGATCCGCATCTCGACTCCCTCGATCGGCGTCCCGATCGAGCCCGGCTTGCGTACCCGATCCGGATGATTGAACGACACGACCGGGGAGGTCTCGGACAGCCCGTAACCCTCCAGGATCATGCACCCGAAGGCCTGCTCGAACCCGCGCATGACCCCGGCCGGCATGGCCGCGCCACCGGACACGCACACGCGCAGAGACGAGGTATCCGCCCTGGCGGCGGCCGGGTCGTGCAGCATCGCCGCGTACATCGTGGGCACGCCTTCGAAGATCGTCACTCGGTCACGGCCGACGATCGCCAGTGCCTCGGCCGGGTCGAACCTGGGCAGCAGGGTCAGGCTGGCACCGACGGCGATGGTGGCGTTCAGGGCACAAGTCAGCCCGAAGACGTGGAACAGCGGCAGGCAGCCCATGACGACGTCATCGGGGCCCGCGTCGAGCAGGTTCCGGGCCGTGACGGTGGCGTTGCGGGTGAGGCCTGCGTGCGTGAGCTCGGCGCCCTTGGGCACGCCGGTGGTCCCGGAGGTATACAGGATGACCGCGTCATCGTCTCCGGCACGCTCCACCCCCCCGGCAACAGGGACCAGGCCGGTGAGCAGCCCTGCGGCGTCGGGCTCGTCAACCTTCAGCACAGGCACTCCGGTCGCGGCAGCACCCAGGGCGGCCTCGGCCGCCGCCGAATGCCAGGCGAGCAGCACACTTGCCCCCGAATCGCTGAGGTAGTAGGTGATCTCACGGCTCTTGAGCAGCGGGTTCATCGGCACGACGATGGCCCCGGCGGCCAGCGCGCCATAGAAAGCGACCGGGAAGGCGGGCACGTTGGGCAGCATGATGGCCACCCGGTCGCCCGGCGCCACGCCGGCTGACGACAGCAGAGATGCCATCCGGTACGCGGCATCGCGCAGCTGGGAGTAGCTCAGCACCACCTCGTCCATTCGGACAGCCGGGCGTTCGGCGTGACGCGCCACCGCCTCGGCGAACACGGAATTCAGGTCGGCCATGATGACCTCCATACGGCAGAGCGCCGGTAAGGGCGCCGTCAGGACTTGCCTGTAATCGCAGAACTTCTGGTCGTGCAGCAGAGGAGCTGCGACACCATCAGCGTGAGCTGCTGTCCACCGCGGCGAACAGGGCCGAAAGCCTCTACCTGACCAGGCCGACCGACTGGACCGGGCGGGCGGTGTCGGTACTCAGGTCGCGGAGGAACAGGGCAGCAGGCACGGCGCCGGCTAGGGCCGGCGGGCGAGCGCGGCGGCAGTGGGGGTGCCCGGGTAGGAGCCGGCCGTACCCAGGACGCCGATGGCTATGCCCGGCGATGGCGACGGTCCTGCCTGATCACCCAATGCCCGGGCTCACCACTGTCGGCGCCGGGACGGCGCCAGAGGCGGCCATCGCTACCCTCGGGGCGGCACGCGGACCGCGTGCTCTCGAGACCATCGCCCACGAGGACTTCGTGGTGATGTTCGCCTCTGCCATTTCCGGGGCGCTAGGCTATCCCCGCCTGGGCGGCCTGGGGCCCGACCGACTGGTACCGGCGTCACACCGCCTCGACGTGAGCTGTCAGGTCCAAGGCCATCCGCCCAAGCGCCGATGACACCGCCGCCACTGGGTCTTGTCCCTCGGGCGGATGGAGGCCGACGGCGAAGACGGCCAGCTCGTCGAGGCGCTCGGCGAGCGGCCGGCTTCCCGCTCGCGGTCACGGCTCACCAGCTGTCGTGCGGCTGCCATCTGAAGCTGGCCAGGGCAGCTGCGATCCCGGCGGCGCCCCACGCCGTGATCACGGCCAGATCGATGGCGGTAATACCGGTCGAGCCCGGGACGGCGAAAGCCTGCTGCAGGCCCCGGGCCAGGTGCTCCAGGGGGAAGAGCTTGCCCACGTCAAGCATCCACGACGGCATGATGGAGACCGGGATGAACACGCCGGAGACGAAGCCGAGGATCAAGGTGACGAACGGCCCGGCTACCGACGCGGCCTCGGTGGTGGCGCATGCGCGGGTGCTGGCCAGGCCGAGGGCGCACATGCAGGCGGTCCCGGCTACCGTGTACACGGCCAGGCCGATCGCCGTGTGGGCCTGAACGGGTACGTGGTACACCCCGGCGCCGACCGCGACCAGCACCGCCACCGTGACCGCGACCACGACGACCGTCCGCATGATCTCCCCGGCCAGGAAGATCCAGCTCGGCATAGGCGTTCCCCGCAGCCGCTTGAGCATCCCGCGCTCACGTTCGGTGGTCACCGCGATCAGCAGCGAGCTGTAGCCCGCGAGCATGATCTGGTAGGAGATGATCGCCGGGGTGTAGTAGACCGCGAACGGGACCTGCAGGCGGAAGAACGATGACCCGCCGCGGAAGATGCCGTTGAGGATCACCAGCAAGAACAGCGGCAAGACCAGTGTGTAGACGAACGTCCGAGGTTCACGCAAGAAGCCCTTCAGCGCGTGGCGGGCCTGCGCGACGGCCAGGGCAGCATCGTTCATGAGCCGTCGTCCTGGGCCCCGCCAGCCGCTGCCGCCAGCTGGACGAAGACGTCATCGAGGGTGGGCGGAGACACCCGGATGTCCGTGAGCTCGACGCCGTGCTCGGCTGCCCACCCGAGCAGCGCCGTCAGGTCACGCTGGGCCTGATCGCTGCGAAAGCCCAGCCGCCGGCCGTCTTGCTCGACCGGGGCGCCCACGGCCGCCGATACCTGGGCCGGGCTGATCCGCGGCGGCGCGAGGAAGCCGATCCTGGTCCCATGGCCCAGCGCCCGGCTGAGCTGCTCGGCGGTGCCCTGGGCCGCGATCGCGCCGGCCTGCAGGATCACGATCCGGTCCGCGAGGCGCTGGGCTTCCTCCATGTAATGGGTGGTCAGGAAAACCGTCTTCCCCGCCCGGCGCAGCCCTTCGATCAGCGCCCACATGACCCGGCGGGCCGCCGGGTCAAGCCCCGTGGTCGGCTCGTCCAGAAATAGCACCTCAGGATCGCCGACCAGGCCGATGGCCACGTCCACCCGGCGCTTCTCACCGCCGGACAGGCGCCCGACGCGCTCGCCCGCCTTATCGGCCAGGCCGGCAGAGGCAATTGTCGCGTCGAGATCGGTCGGCTGCCGGAAGTACCGCGCGAACATCGCAACCGTTTCCCGTACCGTGTAGACGGGGTTGAGCTCGGATTCCTGGAGCACCAGCCCGATCCGGTTGCGCCAGTCCCGTCCGGCGTGCGCCGGATCGGTGCCGAGCACCGAGACCTCCCCGCCGTCGCGAGCCCGGTAGCCCTCCAGGATCTCGATCGTCGTGGTCTTCCCCGCCCCGTTCGTGCCCAGGAACCCGAAGACCTCGCCATAGTCCACGCTGAAGCTGACGCCGTGCAGGCGCTCGATCCCGCCGTAAGACTTGCGAAGCCGCCGCACCTCGATCGCGTGATCACTCACCGTTTGCCACCCGGAAGAAGAAGGCGCTCCCAGACCAGCACCACGGCCTTGGGGCGCTCGCCTGCTAAGGCATGGAACTCTCACCCGCAGACTAAAACTGCAGACAGCAATGACAGAGCATCCCTGCATATTTATGCGCCGCCATCCTGCGCCGACAACACGCACATGCCGCCGTGCGTGCTCTCAGGATCCTGCCACGGCGGGGCGGGCACCGCGGCCCGTGCGGCCCGGCAAGAATGCGAGTCTCCGGCTGCTACCGGATAATCGGTGACGGCACCGGCCGCAGGCCAGGCCGCGAAAGGAACCACTATGACATACGCCGCTGACGAGCGCGTCGATGCCTACATCGACGCCCTGCCGGACTGGCAGCAGGCCATCTGCCGCCAGGTCCGCGACCTGGTGCATGCCGCCGACCCAGAGGTATCCGAGACCATCAAGCGGACCCGGCAGCCGTACTTCGTGCTGCAGGGCAACATCTGCGCGCTGCTAGCGGCCAGGGACCACGTGAACGTATTCGTCTACGACGGCGGCATCGTTCCCGATCCCGACGGCATCATCACCGCGGGGCACGGCAACAAGACTGCCCGTGCCGTTGCTATCCGCCAGGGCGAGGCCATCAACGCGCCTGCCCTTGGCGCTATGTTCAAGCACATCATCGCCAACAACCGCGCCGGCGGCTGGCGCAAACTGAAGCGCCAACGTTAACCCGCGAGCGGTGAGCAGGAGACACGCTCATCTGACCGCATACCGCATGCCACTTCCAGCATGACGTGCCGATGCCGCCGCGGGACGCTGTCTCGACATGAGCCTGACCAGCGACCCCACGGGCCTCCAGCAGGCCAGTCCAATCGGGTGCCGGATCGAAGCTCGGCCTCACGGTGATGCCGATCGACGGTGTGACGCTGAGCGACGGGCCCTGCCCAGGAGAACGCGCGCCGATCCGCCGACCCGCCTGCGCGGATTGGTTCGTTGCACGGCCCAGCCGTTCCGGACTGGAAGATCTGAGCGCGCGGACCTTCGCGTGACTGACGCGACTGCGGCGAGCAGCTTGCGGCGTTCCGGATCAGGCCGGACGACCGGCGCGCAGGTCCGCATGGACGGCACCAGTGCCGTGGTAAGCAAGCCGGCCTGGGCGGACGCTCGCAAGACGGGACGTCAGCCGCCCATCTCGCGCTTGAGCCGGGCCAGTTCGTCGTCCGCATCGCGCATGTCATGGCGGGGCAGCGAACCGCTGTACCAGGACTCGCGGACCTCTCTGTCAGGCCCTTTCCTCGAAACCTGGTTACGGTAGTACGCCACCTTGACGGCCAGGACGATGACAGCGACGAAGAGCGCGGCCATCGCAGCCTCGATGAGGAACCCGATGACGGAGGAGATAACCAGCCACGCGATCAACACGCCGGCCACGATGGCGGCCACCTTGAACCAGCGCACCCGCCGCCTCCTCTCCTCTTATTTGGGATCACGAGTTTGATAAATGACGCGGCAGGCAGCCCGCTGGTTTACAAGCCGGCGCCCCTCTCATGCGAGATCACTACATAGCGTCGTATGACCATGTCGCCTCCGCTGCGCCGCGAGCGCGTCAGGGCACGCCCGGGGCGTCGATCCCGCTCGCGTCTACGACGTCAGGCGCCTGCGACCTGGCGCCCGGTTCCGGCGATCGCAAACTGCATGACAGGGTGTCCTCGCCGGCGGTGTACTACATTCGGTCCATGGCCGGCCCGACGCCCTACATTCACTTTCCCGGCACCGCTCGCGAGGCCCTGACGTTCTACGGTGACGTCTTTGGCTGCGCAGTTCAACTGCACACCTTCGCGGAGTTCAACCGGTCCGACGGCCCGGCGGATGCCATTGCCCACGGCTACCTCGCTGACGGACCCGTCGCGCTGTTCGGCGCCGACGTGTCCGGAGACGAGCGGCCGTTCCGATCCGAAGGCATGATGCTGGCCCTTCTTGGCACTGCCGCTCCGCCGGCGCTGCGCCACTGGTTCTCCCGTCTCTCCGAGGGCGGCCGGGTCGCGGACGACTTGCAGACGCGGCCGTGGGGTGCATCCGACGGGCAGGTCATCGACCGTTACGGTCTCCACTGGCTCATCGGGTTTGAGGGCGACGAGAGCGACTGAGTTCAGGCCGGACGCCCGACGAGCCGAGTGGCCGGCAACCCGGCCGTCAAGGCAGTTGCCTGATGGCGCGCCGAACTGAATGATCTGTACGCGCCTGCTCCCGTGGCCCGACGCCGGGATCACCGCGCCATGGGAGTAATCAGTCCTTTGCATTTTCTGCTGATTATATTCTGCAGGCCATTAAAGAAATCTTGTCTTGCCCACTGCATCGTCTCCGCCGTATCTTGGTCGGCCGATTCTGGCGAAGAGACGGTTGCGGGAGACTTCGAATGCTGTGCCGGTGATGACTTACCCTTTGGTGCTGGCTTATCTTTTTCGGGCGGCTCGGCTCTAATCCCCTTATTGCGCGTTTCGTTCATTTGGTAGCCGACCCATTCCTCGAAGGCTTCGCGATGGTCGGGATCAAGCGCATGACAGTAGTACTCTTGAAGCTGCCCCAGCGCTACCGACCTTACTGAACGTTCCACTTCTGCCCACGGGATAATCCCGGTGTCGAGTGGGCTGACGACCCCGAGCAGTTCCATGAAAGCAGGATGGCGGGCAGAGGCCGGGGCAGGGTGGGCAAGATGAAACATAGTCATGAAACCTTCGGCGTAGGCCAGAACCTCTGACTTCGCGCGACCGGTTGGGACGGGTCCTGATTTGCCCCGGTGCGCCGACTGGAATGCGGACGCATCCTTCGCGTCAATCTCGGCATGTATCATCTCGTGGCGCAGGGCACCCAGCGCCTCTTCCTTGTCACGTGTGAACACGCTCCGGGAGAGCACAATTGCCACCTTCGGCTGCGCGCTGCCGGGTGGATTGAGTCCAACCCCGAACTTGCCGTGCTCGTCCACGAAAGCAGTTGTCGCATTGGCATCCCATTGACCGCTGTCAAGCAGCGAGAAATTCAAGCCAGGCCTGGCGTCATTGCACTTATACTTGCTTCCTGTCACGACATTAATGACGGGCGACCACCCTACCGCAAGGTCAGCTTGCGCTAGCTTCGCCACGTCATAGTACAAGGTCAGGTAATCCGAGGTGGCCGCGGCCAAATCCCCATCGTGATGCGCCGTTTGGGCGGACTTCAGAAGGGCACGCCATTTGTCCTGGTCCAGGCTTCCGCCGCCGTATGCGTCCTCAATCCGGTCAGTGAGCTCGGTCCGGTCTTTTATCAGCGCTGGCCGCGCTGGTCCCACGTCCTCATGACGCTGGAGCTGTACTGCACTACCGCGCCTTCCCCGGACCACGGCGACATCAGCTTGGCCAGCAAGTACCGGCGCTGCGCGCCCGGCTTTGGCCTCCACTGCAGCCTCACTACCCGCGAGCGCCGGGTTCTGCGGAGCAGAAGCCCGCTGCTGCACGACGTGGGCAAGCTCATGAGCCAACAGGCTGCGTCCTTCGTAGGTGGCTGGCGAATACCGGCCTGCACCGAAGAACACGTCGCTGCCGTAGGTATAGGCGCGCGCGCCAACCGCCCTTGCTGATGCCGCCGCGCTTCCGCCAGTGTGTACCCGGACGCGGCTGAAGTCATGTCCGAAGCGTGACTCCATGAATGCGCGAGTGGCCGTATCGAGCGGCTGGCCAGGCGCACGGGATACCTCGCCGATGACGGGCGGCACTGCATTCCGCATGGGGGCGCGCGGACCCGCTGACGGCGCGTGCACGCGCTGATCTCCCCGGGAAGGCTGCTCCGCCCGGCACGTGGAGCATGCATCCTCGCAGTCACAGGCGTGCTGACCCCGCGGCCCGGGCATCCGCATCACATGAGCTGAGACACGGTCTGCTTCCTGCTCATATTCGTCCCCCGGCTCGGCGATCGCCGGTTTCGCCTGTACCGCTCCCCTGGGAGGGTGAACGGGGATCAGGCTGAGACTGAATCCCGGCTGTGCGGCTCGCTGCCGGACCCAGTCCTGGGAACTCACATTTTCCCCGGCGGGAGGGCTGACCGGCCAGGCATCGCGTGGTGAACGCTGCAAAGGACTGTGCGCGGGCGATGACCCGGCCGGCTCCTTTTGCCGCACCTGAACCTTTGCCTGGAGCCGATCATTCATGCCGACAACTTCCTATATCCATACCGTGAATCCATTAATTGTAGCCTAACCGGATGGGTATACCGAGGGCACATAGATCCAGGTGTGCGCTGGATGTCCGATCCCGTGTGCGTTGTTCTCGTCAGGCTGAAGCCGTCGCAGCGGCGGCGACCTCGGGCGGGCTGGCGCGGATGTAGGCGGACATGGCGTCGGCCTCGCCCCTGTCCGTGTGGCCGGCGTAGGCGCGGGCGACGGCGTAGCCGAAATCCCGCTACCCCGGTCAGCGTGGTGTGCCGCCGGCTGGTTGTTCCGACAGGATTTCAACGATGTTACGGCTGAAGACATGAAAATGGTTTACCCAGACGAAGGCGGCCCTTAATGATTGTCAGCTGCTTCGCCGTTCATGCAGGTGGCGTGGAGACGATGTGTAGTCCGTGTGGAGATTTCTCAGACTGGCCACGCCGAACGGCCTGACGTAGCGCCGGATCTGGGAACGTGGAGCGCCGCTTTGCGTGCGACGATGTGGTACAAAATCCAGGGCATGTCAAGGATGAACTGAGGCCGGTTCGTCAAGAATCAAGTGAAGCCAGGCACCCCAGGGACGTCATGGACGTCTCGCACGGTCTCGCACGGTCTCGCATGATGCTTGACACTTCTGCACATGCTGTGCAAGGTTCACCACAATCAGCCTTAGTCGTAAGCCCAAGTGGGGGGCTCATAAATAGGGAGGGCTCGTGGACACAGGCAGTTCGGGAGGCGGGACCGACTTCGCTTCTCCTGAAGATCGAGCGAATGTCCTAGCTCAGTTGCAGCTCGAGCAGTTCGAGCGCGATAAGCAACGATCCGATCGTGATGAGCAACGAGCCGCGCATCTAGAGCAATTGCAGGTCGACCAGGACAATCGTGATGAGCAGCGAGCAGCACGTGAAAAGGGGCAAGTTAAGTGGCAGAAGGCGCAAGTAATTGCGTCTATGATAGGTATAGTAGCCGTGATCGTGTCCGTGATCGCGCTTGTTATGGCCTACGTGAACCTCGAAGACCAGCAAGATGCGGTAGCGAATCAGGATCAAGAGTCTCGGTACAGTTCCGTATCGCAACTGTCTCTTGACGTCGACCAAATGATAGCGGAAAATCCGCGCCTCATTTCCTGCTTCCGGGATGTAGAGTGCAATGCCAAGCCAGCACTAACGCGGCAAGAGCAGGACAAGGCGGAGCTGATAGCTGTCTATATCGTGGACTTCTATCAGTATCTGTACACCCAGCTGGAGAGCCTTAATTATATCCCTAGATCGGGTCTCTTTGTCTTCGCGCACACCCCGGAGGCTTCTAGCACAGACGAGAACTGGGTCACCTGGGGCGAAACCATATACATGGGTTTCCAGAACAGCGCGCTGGCATGCAAGGCTCTAAAAGACGGGGAGGATGCTTATGAGTGGAAGTTCGTCCACGCTGTATACGTAGCCCCTGACAACATTTGTCCGGATCTACCTAATCCAGGACCTTCACCGCACCCGTATTCGTAAGTCTGGCTCTCCTAGGCGAGGTCTATACTCGGGGCTGCTCCGAGGCTGCTGTCTTGTCCCGCTTTATGCTCTGCGTACAGCTTGCAGATGAAGCTCTTACGAGGCACGGGTCATGCCGCCAGCTCTAGGCCCGCAGGCCGGTTACCTCGCGGGCGATGATCGTTTTCATGATCTCGGACGTGCCGCCCGGGGAGGTGCTGGCCCTGCTTGACCTGAGCTTCATCGCCGAGCTGTTCGTCAGCGTGCGCGCATCGGAAAACTCGCCCGCGAGCACCATCTCGACATGCTGGCCGAAGCCGACCAGCGGAAACTACGGCATCAGCACGGCCGCCGGCCAGGCCGGACCCGGGACGCTGCCACCTGGATCGGCCGCCGCCTGGCCGGGGCGCTCGCCCGGGCCGGCGTCGTGGCCGCGGAAACCCCCGGCGCCACCTGGCCGACCAGCCCGCATCAGCCTGGCGCGCCAGCGACCGAAGCCCGCCCGGGAGGCCACGGCCACTGACCATACGGCAGGCGGCCCATCACACGCCATCGGCGCTTAGCCGGGCATGCCAGGCCGCGCCGTCAGGTGACCAGATCGTCCCTTATAGGGTCATGTGAGGGCAACGGCGGCGGCCAAAAGCTGTCGCCGAGATGTCCAAACGTACGTATGGTTGCCGGGTGCCTGATGCGATTTTTGCTCACCCTCGCCTTGCACCCGTCTATGACGCTTTTGACAGAGACCGCGATGACCTGGCTGCCTACCTCGGCATCGCCGGCGAACTGGGCGCGGAGCGTGTACTCGATGTGGGGTGCGGGACAGGCTGCCTGGCGATCTTGCTCGCTGAGAGCGGCCGTACTGTCATGGGTGCAGACCCGGCCGGCGCATCGCTTGAGGTCGCGAGGGCGAAGGATGTATGCGCAAGGATCACCTGGGTCCGCGGCGATGCCACGACATTGCCGCTTTTTGATGCTGATCTTGCGGTGATGACCGGAAACGTGGCGCAGGTCTTTCTCACTGATGAGGACTGGGCGCGTGCGCTCCGGGGCATTCACGCTGCACTTCGCCCGCGCGGGTATCTGGTGTTTGAGACCAGGCGTCCTGAATGGCGGGCCTGGGAGAAATGGGCCGCTGAGGCCGGGCGGCTTGTCGTCGGTATCCCGGGGATCGGGTCAGTAGAACAGCGCAGTGAGGTTACCGGCGTTCACCTTCCGTTCGTCTCCATCCGCGGCACCTATACGTTCCGCGCGGACGGCGCGGTTATCGTCTCAGATTCGACTCTCCGGTTCCGCAGCCGCGACGAGGTGGAATCGAGCCTGGTCACCAACGGCTATCGGGTGCTGGATGTGAGGGAGGCCCCGGATCGCCCGGGCCGCGAATTCGTGTTCATCGCCGAGCGCACGACTTGAACTGACGAGTAGCGATCAAGAGCACTCATATCAAGCATGATCGCGCGGTGATGTCGAGTCGACTGGTGGCCGCACGGCGCCAGATCGGACCGATCTGCGCGCTTTTCCTGACAAGCGTCGTAGGTCTTCGGCGCCGTACACAGGGTCTCGCCCGGTCGGGAAGCACGTCGGCCGCGTCCATTGGGACGCAATCCCGGCGCGGCTCATCGACGGGAGGGACCTGGCCACCTAGAGCCGGCGGCCACCAGGACGGCCGGGGGCGGAGCGTTCAACGTGACCGGCGAGCCCGTGCCCTGCGGCCACCTGCGCCGGGCGCGCGTCACCGCGACCGGCAGTGAGCAGAACGTGTGCCGTGCATCCTGAGCTCACTCGTCGGCGACCGATGACGTCAGCCGGCTGGTCAGGTGGTGTCCGGTGGTGCGCTCCCATTCGTAGTGGCTGGCGAGCAGGTCGTGGCCGAGGTCGTTACGGTAATCGCGCCACACGGAGTGGATGTGGTTCCCCTCGTCGATCGCGTTGTCGAACTCGATCAGCAGGTGGCTGCCCTGGATCCGGTAGTAGTGCGGCGTCCCGGGCCTGGTGCCGCCGGCCCAGCAGAACCACAGGTTGCCGGGCCCCTCGCGCTCGGCCCGGGCGAGTTGCCTGACCGCGATCTCGTCCGGCATCCGCCGCAGGTACGTCCCGACGAGTCCGATCAGGGCATCGCCCTGCGGCGTGGGCAGCGCCGACCCGCAGACTCCTTTCGGCTCGTCCTTGGAGAACTTCAGCGCCTCCCGGTCGGCCTCGGTGAGCCGGTACCACGGGATTCCCAGGTCGATGACGTCGGGGTACTCGACCTTGCCGATGAAGGGGACCTGGCGGGTCGCGTAATCAGCCGGTGCGACGGTGTGGATCACTGCCTCATCGAGTTGCGGCGCCGGAAGGGAGCCCAGCAGCGCGAAGGCCTGGTCCTCCTCCGGCGCCAGCGGCCTGAGCAGGCCCGCGCGGGCCGGCTGGGCGCCCATGCCGCACGGAGTCACGGCCAGATAGCGCTGCCCGATGATGGTGTAGCTCAGCGACAGGTGATGGCCCAGGAAGCGCCATCCCCACGTGTCCTCAAAGCCCGGCCGCCCGAAGAAGGCGATGAAGTACTGGTCGGCGTGGCGGAAGTCACCCGCGACCACCCCCAGGCGCGGCTGCTCGCGCTCCCGGAGCATGTTCTCCATGGCCATGATCTGCAGCGCCTGGCTGTAGCCCTGCTCGCTCAGGCCCGCGGCCAGCAAGCTCTGCGCCAGGGTGCGCTGGTGCGCGTCCAGCCGGGACAGCGGGATCCCCTGACGGTCGGGCTTGGGAATGAAATCCCAGTCCACCCGGCCCGGATCGGCCATCGG
>Ga0335081_10003832_pt1 | contig 23696 bp, 15 predicted proteins | sample Lox_Sample_35_FD_206713 | JGI IMG/M metagenome (GOLD analysis project Ga0335081, IMG submission 206713) | Soil microbial communities from Loxahatchee National Wildlife Refuge, Florida, United States - Lox_Sample_3.5 | ecosystem: Environmental > Terrestrial > Soil > Wetlands | place: USA...
GGCTTACGATTCTGCTGGGCAAAGCGCGAATTCAACGCAGGTCAGCGCGACGCCGACAGCACCAGAAACGGCTCCCCCGGCACCGACAGGATTGCAGGCTGTCGCGGGCAATGCCCAGATGAGTTTGAGTTGGACGGCAAGCACCGGCGCGACCAGTTACCACGTTAAACGCAGCACCACCAACGGCGGTCCGTACACACAAATCGCGGCTCCGACGGCCGCGAATTTCACGGATGGCAATCTTACGAATGGGACCGCGTACTTCTACGTGGTTTCTGCGGTGAACTCGGCGGGCGAAAGTGCGAATTCGGCGCAAGCTAGCGCGACGCCCACAGCTCCCGTGACTGCCCCGGCTGCTCCGACCAACCTGCAAGCAACGGCAGGCAACGCCCAGGTAAGCGTCACGTGGTCGGCGAGCACGGGCGCGACGAGCTATCACGTGAAACGCAGTACGACGAACGGCGGGCCGTACACACAAATCGCGAACCCAACCGGAACGAACTTCACCGACACTGGCCTGACCAACGGCACGACCTACTACTACGCGGTGTCCGCGGTGAATTCGGCCGGAGAAAGCAGCAATTCGCCGCAAGCCAGCGCCACGCCGAGCGCTCCTGTGACGGCTCCTGCGGCACCTATGGGATTGCAAGCGACCGCCGGCAGTGCACAAGTGAGTTTGAGTTGGACCGCGAGCGCCAGCGCGACGAGTTATCACGTGAAACGCAGCACGACGAATGGCGGCCCGTACGCGCAGGTGGCTGCACCAACGACGACCAGCGACACTGATACGGGACTGACCAACGGGACCACCTACTACTACGTGGTCTCCGCGGTGAATTCGGCCGGCGAGAGCGCGAACTCTTCGCAGGTCTCGGCCACGCCGACTGCTGCAGTTACGCCCGATGTCACCGTGACCATAAATCCCGCGAATACTCATCCGGTCTCGCCCTACATTTACGGAATCAATTTTTATTCGGGCATCACCGGCGCGCCGCCGCTGCTTACGTTTGATCGCGACGGTGGGAACCGCTGGACCGCGTACAACTGGATCACCAACGCTTCGAATGCCGGCAGCGATTATCTCTACGAGAACGACGATTATCTAAGCTCGAGCACGGTGCCCGCCGAAGCGGTGCGCAGCTTCATCGCCGGGGATCAGGGCAACAACATGGCCAGCCTGGTGACGTTCCAACTGCAAGGGCTCGTGTCGGCGGATGAAAATGGCCCGGTCAGCACCAGCAATCCTCCAGACCTTACCCGGTTCCGTCCGGTGGTGGACAAGAAGAGTACAGCGTCAAGCGCGCCGTTCACGCTGACGCCGCCGGCCGCTTCGACCGACAACAACGTTTATATGGACGAATTTGCCTGGGCGCTGGACCAGAAGTTTTCCGGCAAGGGCATTTTCAGCGCCAGCCCGACAGCGAACCCCACGTTCATCAGTCTCGATAATGAGCCAGAACTTTGGAATTCGACGCATCTAGAAGTGCAAGGGCCGAATCCAGTTACGTCCGACAATTACATCGCGAAGACAATCACGCTGACGGAAGCGCTGAAGGATCAGTTCCCGAATGTCGTGATCTTCGGTCCCGTCCACTACGGCTTTCAAGGCATTTACAACTGGCAAGGCGAACTCAGCGCAACGCCAAGCGGCACCAACTGGTTCCCGGACAAATATCTACAAGCATTGAAAACGGCGTCAGCCACTTACGGCAAGCCGCTGGTCGATGTCTACGACTTCCACTGGTACGTTGAAGAATACGACGCGAACGGGACGCGCGCGCTCGATCTGACGGGCACGACGCTGACCGACGCGCAGGTGCAACTTATTGTGCAGAGCCCGCGCGCGCTTTGGGATCCGACCTTCACGGATTCCACGAACAGCAACCCCTGGATTTATCAGGAATTGGGCAGCACGCCGATCAATTTGCTGGGCCGCCTGCAAGCCAAAATCAACGCCGAAAATCCCGGCATGCGTATTTCGATCACCGAATACGAAAACGGCGGTTGGAACCACATTGCCGGAACCATCGCGCAAGCCGACAATCTCGGCATCTTCGGCGCGCAAAATCTCTTTGCCGCGAGCTTCTGGCCCCCGAATGGCACCTACGCTTACGCGCTGGCCGGCTTCCGCGCGTATCGCGGTTTTGATGGCGGCAACGCGAACTTCGGCGACACCTCGCTGCAAACCACGTCCAGCAATGTGCAAAACGTGGTGGTCTACGCCAGCACGGACAGCGCAACGCCGGGACGTGTGGTGTTCGTTGCTATCAACCGCTCCGCGACCGCGCAGGTCACCGCGATTACCGGCCAGGCGCTTTCCGGGACTGCACATCTCTACCAGATGACGGCGGCTTCCGCGCAAGGCCAGAGTCCGGTTGCGCCCGTTTCCATCGGCACGATGGCGGTGAGTGGGTCCTCGCTGACGATTACGTTGCCGGCACTCAGCGTCACGACGATTGACGTGCACTGAGTCGAGCGGGGCAAGGTGCCGAGTTTTACAAGGCTTAAGTGCGCTTAAGCCGTGGCAGCCAGCGGCCGACTCTGCGGCAATACTCTTCATACTCCGCGCCGAACTTTCGGCGCAGCGCTGGCTCCTCGTAAAGCAGAACGAAGATCGCGCTTCCCACAAGAAATCCGGCGGCCCACTCCCGCAGCGTCGCCGAGCCAAACAGCAATGCTTCGCCAGCCATCACGAAGAACACGCTCCAATACATCGGATTTCGCACCAGGCCGTACGGTCCTTCCACGACCAGTTTTTTCGGTGGGTCTATCGGGGCGGGCGTACCGGAGCCGCGCAGCGCGAAGCCCCAAAACGCACAGGCGAAATACAACACGGCTCCCGAGGCCATCAGCAGCAGGCCAGACAGCGCGACAAAGGTAAGGCGCCGCCAGGTTGAACTTACCTCCCGATGTAGCACCCAATAGGGAAGCAGAATCGTCCAGAATCCGGGCGCGACGATGGTGAAGAGGACCGTGCGGAGGAACGGAGACACAGCACCGAGTAGCCTACACCCTTTTTTCAAACGTCGTTCAGAGTGCGCAGACCTTCCGGGAGGGTTACCTCGATGCGTCGGGCGACGACATCAATGCTTCGGCAAATGTCCTCGGCAAGGGGGATAAGCAATTCGCCACCATGCGTATCCACCACCAGGATCGGCGTGCCGGAGATTTCGTCGCCAGTGAATTGCACGTCGCGCACGGTTCCCAAGAGAGCGGGGGCCGTTCGCATTGCGCAGGGCGAAGAAGCCACGGGCGAAGGGGCGTCGCAGTTCTCAAACACGGCGCAGCCAATGAGGTCGTCGACAAAGTACTGTCCCGCGGCCAGCCGCGCGCGCTGCTGAATCGGTAGTAGCACATCCAACCCGCGGTATTTTTCGGCTGCGCTGATGGAGTCACAACCCGCGAAATGAAATACCGCCTGGCCCTTGTGATTCTGACTGAGCCAGCAGGACCTCAAGCCGACCGCGCGGGGCTCCGCCGGCCCGGGGCCTTCACTGCCGCCGAGAAACACTTCGTTAATTTCCGTCAATCGGTGGGGAAAATCCGTCAGCAGTTCCGCAGCGACTTCACCCTTGTTGCCGCGCGGACGGAGAATCCGCGCGACAATCACCCACTGCTTTGTAACGCTACTCAATCTTCGAGTATCTCTAAGGTGAAACGCTTCTTCAACTTCATACCTGCCGCGCCCAGCAATGTACGCACCGCTTTCGCTGTGCGTCCCTGCCTGCCAATCACTTTGCCGAGGTCTTCCGGGTGAACGCGTAGCTCTAATACGGTCACCTGCGAGCCATCAACCGCGCGTACTTGTACGTCTTCTGGATGATCCACCAGAGCTCTGGCAATAGCCTCGACCAGCTCTTTCATCATCACCTCCACCTGCTCGACATTCGCTGGGCAGCGTTCGTCGTTCCCGGCATTTCACCAGGTAGCGAAAGGGATGGGAAGTTTCGCTGGAGTTACGCTATCTTTTGCTGGCGTATGAAGCTTCGGACGGTGTCGCTGGGCTGCGCCCCGACGCCGAGCCAATGCTTCAGGCGCTCGGCGTTAAACTTGATCTCTGCGGGTTTCTTCAGCGGATCGTACGTGCCTACCGCTTCCACGACGCGGCCATCGCGCGGACGCGTCCGTTCAATCACCACCACACGGTAGAACGGCTTCTTCTTCTTACCAATTCTAGACAACCGAATAGTCAGCACTAAGTCTAGCCTCCAAAATATATTGTATCTTGTGCAACCAGCCTGCGGCAATCGGAGAGTCCCTGTAGGGCCGCTTCGCGGGTCAGGCTGAGAAAAGGCCCCCGGGCACCAACCCGGAGCTCGATGAGGACGCCGGACAGCCTAGCTCTATTTCTATCCGAACGGCGGCTAAGAAGGCAATCGCAAAGTTTCGCCCACGGCGTGATAATGCTTTTCCTAAGGGAGGCTGCCCATGACCCCAAAGAACGATTTATCCCGACGCAAATTCCTGGCCGATGTGGCCGCCGGAAGTGCCGCTTTCACGATAGTTCCGCGGCACGTTTTGGGGCGGGGGCTGACGCCTCCGAGCGACATGCTCAACATTGCCGGAGTCGGTGTCGGGGGCATGGGCCGGACCAACCTGATCAACCTGAGCAGCCAGAACATCGTGGCCCTCTGCGATGTGGACTGGGGCTACGCGGACAAGGGCTTCGAACGCCTGGACACCGACATCACGAACCTGCAGAAGCGCATCGACCAGTCGGATCCCACGCCCGTGGCTGGCCAGACCGCGCCTCCGTTTGACCGTGCCAAAGCCAAAGTGCGATTGGACAACATGGTGCGCCTCCAGAATGAACACCTCCCGAAGGTCAAACGCTACCAGGACTTTCGCGAGATGTTGGATAAGCAGAAGGACATTGACGCGGTGTTTGTGGCCACTTCCGACCACATGCATGCGCCGATTGCGCTGGCGGCCATGGCGGCGGGGAAGCATGTGTACGTCCAGAAGCCGTTGACCTACACCATCGACGAAGCGCGGCAACTGGCAAAGCGCGCGAAAGAAACCAAACTGGCGACACAGATGGGTAACCAGGGGCACTCGTTGGACGATGCCCGGCTGGCAGTGGAATACGTACAGGCGGGTGCGATCGGCGAAGTGCGCGAAATCCACATTTGGACCAACCGCCCGCTGGGCTTCTGGCCGCAGGGCGTTCCTCGTCCCGAGCCGCTGAGCCAGCCGGCCGATCAGCTGCACTGGAGCGGGCGGGATGTGAACACCCGCTTGGCAGCCGCTCTAGCCGGCAATTATCCCGTCCCGGACAAACTTTCCTGGGACCTTTTCCTTGGCGTGGCGCCGCACGTCGATTATCACCCCATCTATCATCCGTTCAACTGGCGCGGCTGGTCCGACTGGGGTGTCGGAGCTATTGGCGACATGGGCGCGCACCTGATCGACCACTCGTTGTGGGCCCTGAACCTTGGTCTGCCCACCGCGGTCGAGACCGTATCCACGCCGTTCAACGGCGTGTCGTACCCGCACGCCACGCAAACCTTTTACGAATTTCCGGTGCGCGGCGCGATGCCTCCCGTGACGTTGACTTGGTACGACGGCGGCTTGCTGCCGGCCAAGCCCGCGGAACTTGGCGACGAGGACTTGAACAAGGGCGGTGGCGCGTTGCTCATCGGCAGCAAAGGCAAGCTGCTGCACGACACCTATGGCGTGAATCCGCGCCTGCTGCCGAAATCGCTGCATGACTCCTACGGCAAGCCGCCGCAGAAACTGCCGCGCATCGAGAACGAAGATCACGAAATGAACTGGGTCAACGCCGCGAAGGGCAAAACACAAGCGTCCTGCCCGTTCGAATACGCGGCTCAGCTTACGGAAATCATGCTGCTCGGCGTGGTGGCTCTCCGCGCCGGCAAAAAACTGAGCTACGACGGCGCGAACATGCGCGTAACCAACGTGAGCGCCGCCAACGATTTTCTAAAGCGCGACTACCGCCAGGGCTGGGCCTGAGAATGCAGGCGTAACCAGCGTCGCAGCACGCCTACGAAAACCTGAGCTAGTGCTCGTGGGTTATCCGAGGCGGTTCAGGCCGTTGAAAGCGGCTGTCTTGTAGCATTCCGCCAGGGTCGGGTAGTTGAAGACCGTGTTGATAAAATACGTGATTTTGCCTTTGAGTTTGAATACGGCTTGGCCAATGTGCAGCAGCTCGGCAGCATCTTCGCCAAATATGTGTACGCCGAGCAGCTCCAGCGTTTCGCGATGGAAGAGCAGCTTCATGCGGCCATCGGTGTGGCCGGTAATTTGTCCACGTGCAATTTCGCGATAGTAAGCGACGCCGACTTCGTAAGGCACGTCCGCATCGGTTAGTTGTTCTTCGGTTTTGCCAATAAACGAGATTTGCGGAATGGTGTAGATCCCGTACGGATAGCTTTCCGGGTCAGTTTGTACTTGCAAACCAAACGCACGGCCTGCGGCGATGCGGCCTTGTTCCATCGAGACTGACGCGAGACTCGGGAAGCCGATCACATCACCAACCGCGAAAATATGCGGCTGCGAAGTGCGAAAGTCGCCGTCCACTTTAATGCGCCCGCGATCGTCGCTTTCAATTCCTGCGGCCTGCAGATTCAGTTGATCAACATTCCCTTGGCGGCCGACCGCGTACAGCAGCGCATCGGCATTGATCCGTTTGTTGCTGACCAGGTTCGCCGCCACTTTTCCTTCGGGTGTTTCCTCGACGCTGGCCACTTCCTCATTCAGGCGGAGCGTGGCGCGCTGATCGCGCATGTGGTACATGAGCGCTTCGACCATTTCCGAGTCGGCGAATTCCAGCAGCCGCGGCCGTTTTTCCACGATGATCACGCGCACGCCCAGAGTCGCGAACATGCAGGCGTACTCGACGCCGATCACGCCGCCGCCGACTACAATCAGCGTGCGCGGCAGCGTGGGCATAGTCAGAATCTGGTCGCTGTTGATGATGTTGCGGCCATTGATCGGCACTTTGGGATTGGCCGCGGGCTTGGTGCCAGTAGCAATTACGAAGTATTGCCCTTCAATTTCAGCGTAACCGTTGCTGTTTTCCACGCGCACGTGATGCGCATCCAGAAATTTCCCGAAACCATACATTACGTCCACGCCGTTGCGCTTGAGCTGGTCCTTAGTGACCGCAACTTCGTTTTCGATGACCCGTTGCACGCGGAAATTCAGGTCCGCCATCGTGACGTTGTCTTTCACGTTGTAGTTGGACCCGTAGAAATTTTTCGAATAGAAGCCGGAAAGATGCAGCACCGCTTCGCGCATCGTTTTGCTGGGAATCGTGCCGGTGTTAATGCACACCCCGCCGACGGAGTGTTGCTTCTCCACCACGGCCACACGTTTTCCGGCTTTCGCTCCCTGAATCGCGGCGCGCTGTCCGCCCGGTCCGGAGCCGATGACGATCAGATCATACGGTTGCATTCGAAGAGTCCAGCGAGGCTGCGTCTTCCGGCGGCGTGTTCGGGGGAACGTTCACGGCAGCAGGAGTATAGACGAGGCCCGGCGTGAGCGAACTGGAAACTCGCAGTGCGTTGCCATCCGCTGCGGCCAGTTCCATAAAATGTTCCTGGGCGGAAAAGCCGTGGCCGTTGCGTACTGCTTTGGGCCGCGAGTAGTGGCCGTGCCCGTCCAAAATCCTCGCTTTGCGGGTGTCCGCGAGGTAGGACGCCAGAATTTCGTTGCAAACACGATCGCGCTGCTGCGGATCCGTCACCGGAAAAAGGACCTCCACCCGTTCATAGAGATTCCGCGGCATCCAGTCCGCGCTGCCCAAGAAAATCTCCGGCTGGCCATCGTTTTCGAAGTAAAAAATTCGGCTGTGCTCCAGAAAGCGGCCCACAATGCTGCGCACGCGAATCCGGCTGCTCACGCCGCGCAAGCCCGGTACCAGTCCGCACTGTCCGCGCACGATCAGATCAATCTCCACGCCCGCGCGCGATGCCCGATACAAAGCTTGAATAATCGGCGGATCGATCACCGCATTTACCTTGGCGATGATCCGTGCCGGCTTTTTCCTCTTCGCGTGCCGCGTTTCCCGGTCGATCAGTTCGATGCAGGTTTTCGCCAAGTCCCGCGGCGCTAGCAGCAGCGGATGATAGTTGGGCTGCTCGGCATACGCCGTTAGATAGTTGAAGACATCGTGTACCGCGGAAGTGATTTCGCCGTCGCTCGTCAGCAGGCTTAAATCGCTGTAGAACTTTGCAGTCGCAGGATTGTAGTTTCCCGTTCCCAAGTGCGCGTAGCGGCGAATCTTGCCATCGGGGTCGTTGCGCACCACGAGCGCCAGCTTGGCATGCGTTTTCAGTCCCACTACGCCGTGAAACACCTGCACGCCCGCGTCTTCAAAACTGCGTGCCCAGCGGATATTTGAGGCTTCATCGAAACTGGCCTTCAGCTCGACCACCACGGTCACTTCTTTTTTGTCCGCAGCATCCAGCAGCGCACGGGCTACCGGTGAATCGGAGTTGGTCCGGTACAGCGTCTGCTTCATGGAAAGCACGCGCGGGTCGTGCGCCGCCGTTTGTAGAAAGTTCACCACCGTGTCGTACGATTCGTACGGATGGTGGAGCAGGTAGCCTTGGCGCCGGATGGCCTCGAACATGGTGTCCGCGTCGTGGCCGACTTGCACGTGCCGCGGGGTAAACGGCGGATATTTCAGGTCCGGCCGCGGCGTTTCCTCATACAGGTGGAACAGCCGCTGCAAATTTACGGGTCCTTGCGCGCGAAAGACCAGCGGCTCGTCCAATTCGAACGTGGTCACCAGCCGTTCCACAATTTCCGGATGCGCGTGCTCGTCAATTTCCAGCCGTACGGCCCAGCCTTTGCGCCGCTGCGAGACCTGCGAGTCCACTGCTTCCAGCAGGCTCCGCGCTTCTTCCTCTTCGAGGTATAGGTTGCTGTTGCGCGTGATGCGAAACGGCGCGGACGCAAGAATTTCGTATCCGCGGTAAAGCCTTTGGGCGTGTGCCGAAACGATCTCTTGCAGCGGCACGTAGTGAATCTCGTCGGAATCCGGCACCGCCAATAATCTCGGCAGCGCGCGCGGCACCGTGACCACGCCAAAATACGGCTTGGCATGCTTGCCGCGCTTTCTTCGCAGCAGAAACGCGATGCACAGTGCTTTGTTGCGTACGTGCGGGAAGGGATGCGAAGGGTCGACGGTCACCGGCGTCAGCATTGGCGCCACGCGTCGATCGAAAAACGTCTTGGCCGCCAACAGCGCTTTCCCTTCGAGCTGGCTGGCCGGCAACACGCGAATGCCCTCCTTGGCCAGCGCCGGCAGCAGCTCTTCGTTCCAGACCTTGTACTGATCGCGCACGAAGACATGCATCGCCGCGGTAACCTTGTCCAATTCCTGCTGCACGGTCAGCCCATCGGGGCTTACGTCCCGCGCGCCATGCTCAATGCGCTGCAGAAAGCTCGAGACGCGCACTTCCACAAATTCATCGAGATTGTTGGCCGTGATGGCCAGAAACTTCACCCGTTCAAGCAGCGGGTTGCCCAAATCGCGCGCTTCTTCCAGCACCCGGCGGTTGAACTCCAGCCATTCCAGGTGCCGGTTGAAATACAGCCGGGGATCATCTAACGCAATGTGTTTCATGCGCTTGCTCTGGGGACCAAGACTGATAGCTTACCCGTGTTACTGCCAGATGAACACGCGCGGTAAATGCTATGCTTCCGATGCCGGTTGGAGGTCTGATGCGGCGGTTGGCCATAATTCTGGGCGGTGCGCTAGCTCTTGGGATTAGCACTCAGGGGCAAGCTCTTTCGTCGCAAGCCGAAAAGCACATTGACCAGTTGTTCTCCGCTGTTGGGCCACAGACTCCCGGCGCCGCCGTGATGGTCCGCCAAGGTGGCCACACCGTATATGCCAAAGGCTTCGGCGTTCGCGACCTTCGTACGTTGACTAAAATCGACGCCCAAACGAACTTTCGTCTGGCTTCATTCACCAAGCAATTCACGGCGATGGCGGTCATGTTGCTCGTGCACGACAAAAAACTTCACTATGACCAGACGCTTACCGAGATTTTTCCCGAATTTCCTGCCTACGGAAAAAACGTCACTATTCGCAACTTGCTAAACCACACGGGCGGCCTGCCCGACTATGAAGATTTGATGGACGCTGCCGAGAAAGTGAAGGGCAGCGCGATTTGGTCACCTGAACATCAGATTCAGGACTCGGAAGTTCTCTCGCTGCTCGACAAAGCGCCCGGCGCAAAATTCACTCCGGGCACCAGTTGGGCCTACAGCAACTCCGGCTACGTCGTTCTTGGCCTCATCGTTGCCAAGGTCTCTGGCGAGTCCTATGCCGATTTTCTTCACGCCCGCATTTTCGCCTCGCTCCACATGGACCACACCATCGTCTTCATGAAAGGGAAGAACGAAGTCACGAACCGCGCCTTCGGCCACTCGATGACCGATTGTTTTCTCAAGGAGGCCGACCAAAGCTCTACATCAGCCACGCTGGGCGACGGCGGTATCTATTCGAATCTCGAAGAACTCGCCAAGTGGGATGATGCGCTTCGCAACCACACGCTGCTGAGCGCAGACGAAATGGCTCCCGCGCTAGTTCCCGCCAGACTTATCACGGGCGCTCCCACGCTGTGGCCGCCCGGCGAGGAAAACGGCGACAACCAGCATCCGGGCAAACCGGTTTCGTATGGCTTCGGCTGGTTCCTCGACCCTCACAAGGGCCGTTCCCGTGTGTGGCACACCGGCGACACGCGAGGGTTCCGGACGGTTATCGAGCGCTTCACGAACGACAATCTCACCGTCGTCGTGCTTACCAACCGCAGCGACCTCGACCCCGAATCAGTCGCGTTGAAAACTGCGGATCTGTTGCTCGCGCCCACGCCACACTAATGGCGTTAGCTTTAAGACATTCCTGTCAACCGCCCCAATCCCTTCATCTTTGCTCGCGCTGCGAGCGCGCCGTACTGCTTCATCATCTGGCGCATTTGCAGGTACTGCTTCAAGACCTGGTTCACGTCCTGCACAGTGGTGCCACTGCCGGCGGCGATGCGCTTGCGCCGCTTGCCATCAATCAAGTTGTGATCCAGCCGCTCGGCATTGGTCATCGAGCTGATGATCGCTTCCACCTGCTTCAGCTTGCCTTCGTCTACCTTGGCGTCTTTGGGCAAATTCTGCAGCGGACCCATTTTCGGCAGCATGTCCACGAGTTGCTCCAGCGGCCCCATCTTACGGATCTGCTTCAACTGGTCGCGAAAATCTTCCAGCGTGAAGCCGTCCTTGCGCAGCTTGCGTTCCAGGTCGAGCGCGGCCTTTTTGTCCATGGCCTGCTCGGCGCGCTCGATGAGCGACATGATGTCGCCCATGCCGAGCACGCGCGAAACGATGCGCTCCGGATAAAAGCCTTCGAGGGCGTCGTACTTTTCGCCCAAGCCCACAAACTTCACCGGCGCGCCGGAAACTTTCGCGATACTCAGCGCCGCGCCGCCGCGTGCATCGCCGTCCAGCTTGGTTAGAACCACGCCGGTTAACCCCAGCCGCTTGTGAAATTCGCCGGCCGAGCGCACCGCGTCCTGCCCGATCATGGCGTCCGCAATGAACAGAATCTCGCTGGGCTGCAGCTCTTTCTTCAGCATGCTCAGCTCGTTCATCAGCGCATCGTCAATGTGCAAGCGGCCCGCCGTGTCCACGACGACTACGTCGCTCGCCGAAAGCTTGGCTTCCTTAATTGCGCCTTTCACGATTTCGAGCGGCTTGTCCGTTCCCGCGCCCGGCCAAAGGTGCGTACCCACCGCTTTCGCCACCTGGGCCAGCTGTTCGCGCGCCGCGGGACGGTACACGTCAGTCGAAACCACCAAGGGACGATGCCCATGTGTCGTCAGCCACTTCGCTAATTTTCCTGTGGTGGTCGTCTTGCCGGAACCCTGTAGGCCCACGATCATCCACACCGACGGCGGTTTCGATGCGAAGTTCGGCTTGGCATGCTTGCCGAGCATCGCCGCGAGCTCATCGCGTACGACTTTCACGACTTGCTGATCCGGCGAAAGCTGCAGCATTACTTCCGTGCCCAGCGTTTTTTTGCGAATGTTGGCCAGCAGCTCATCCGCCACGCCGACGTTCACGTCGCCTTCCATCAGCGCTTCGCGAATTTCGCCCAACGCGGTGTCGAGGTGCTCTTCGCTGAGCTTGCCCTGGCCGCGCAGATTCTTGAATGTCCGCTGCAGCTTCTCTGTCAGATTCTCAAACATGGCCTATCTCAATTCCGACTCAGAACCGCTCAAATACAGGTTTAATTGCACTCTTTCAGCATAGCAGCGCTCAGAAGTTCGCGCACGTAAGGTGGAGTTTGTCATCCTGAGCGAAGCGAAGGATCCTGAGCTCGATCGCTCCGTTGCAAACCGTCAGTAGTGCCACTGCTTCGTATCTTCTCCTCCCGCGTTCTTCTCCACATGCTGCGCCATCCACTTTACAAGTTCCGCCGTCTTCACTGGCTGCCAACCATGTCCTTTCATCGGTCGACCATACTGAAAATCGCAGTCGCACGCAGGATTCGTCAGCTTCTTCATCTCGTCGTCCAGCTTGTACACGGCCAGATTCAGAAAGAAATTGTCCATATCGCCGACGTACACATGGATCTTTCCGCGCAACTTCGGCCCGAGCGTGGCCCAGTTGGTTCGAATGTTGTAGCTTAGGTCGTAGCCGTGGTCGCGCATGTAGAGCGCCACGCTGTGATCAATCTTCCCGGTGCGCTTATCCCACAGCGGTTTCGGGTAACCGTCATCACCCGCCGGCCCGTACGCCGCGTCCCAGATCTCAATTTGTTCGCCCGAGCGGTTGTGGCTTCCCAGCACCGCTTCCATTTCGCTGTACTGCTGAATCGTAAGTTCGTCCTGCCCCGCGTCGGTACGCATGATGTACCGCGGAACTTCAATCCACGTGTGGCCCGGTTCCCAAAACGCGTTGTCATCTTCATACGCGTTCACGGTTCCGTAGCTGCGAAAATCAATCGAGTCGGGATAGAGCGTCCACGTTCCGCCAAAAAAGTCTGGATAAAACATCTGCACGCCCAGCGATTCCCATCCGCCCGTCGATCCGCCCGTCAACACCCGCGCATACGGCTTTGCGATCATCCGAAAATGCGCTTCAAGATACGGAATCATTTCCTTCACCAGCGCATCGCCATACGGCCCGTTGTTCGCAGAATTCACCGCATACGAGTCGTCGTAATATGGCGTCGGATGTTGCAAGGTCACCGCAATCATTCGCGGAAAATTGTCTGAGTTCCACGCCTCGTAAAACTCGTAGCCGGTTTCACGATTCAAGTTGTCCAGCGACTTTCGCAATCTCTCGGGAATTTGGAAATTCTGCGTTGAAAAATCAAACGGCGGCCGCAAATTGAAATGGTTGTGCTGAAAAATTACCGGATAGTGAGTGTCGGGATGCTCGTCGTAGCCTTTCGGCAAAAGCACCGTCGCACCGAGATACATCGGGTGGCCCCAGAATTTCGTGAGCATCTCGCTCTGAATCTTAATGTGCTTCACCCACGCGGTGTCTGCGGGGATTTCCACTGGAGGAATTACTTTCGTCAAGCTCAGTTTCACGTCATATCCTGCCGACGGATCGAGATGCACCCTCTGCACTTCGCTGTACAAATTGCCCGGCGAGCGATTGAAGTGCTGGCCCTCCCATTGATCCATGTGCAGCCAAACCGTATGCCCATCCGCCCGGTGAAACTCCGTGTAAACATTCAGAATCGCCTGCACGTAATAGTCGCCTGCCGGAACGTCGCGCAAACTGTGTACCGGCGCGCCGAATGTGCTCGCGTCAATGACCGCGGCGGCGCCGGGCGCGAGCCCATTCACGTCCACGCCATACAGCGGCCCGCCATCCCCGGGATCTCCCGCGACTAGCCGCGGCTCAGGCTTATCCGTCTTCGTGATCACCACAAACGCTCGCCCGGTGATCGGCCCTGCGTGGGCCGCCGCCGGAAACGACACTTCAAACTTCGTCTCCGCCGCCCGCATCGGCGCTGCCCACAAAAACGCCGCCAGCAGAAAAAACGCCACGCCAATCGTTCCCCGCAAAGTTTTCATCGCAAGCATCCTTCTTTCTCTCTCGGCCCGTGAGAGACGCGGGCTTCCTTAACCAGCCACTCCCAGACCCGCGCCACCAATCCAGCAAGTCACTGCAATCACCAATAACGTAATCATCGCTGCTCCTTTGAGGCTCGCGAGCTTACTACATTTCCGCGGGGCCCCAGCAAGACCGCATCAACACTCTTCGCCCGGCAGGAGTTGTCATGCTCTACAGTCAGATTTGGCATAGCGCCGGTACATTCGAGTGAGAACAACTTTTTCTTTGTTTCTAGCGCTACGACTCGCCGAATCAGCACTTTGTTTCATGTGGAACAAATCGCGATTTCAGACGTCTTCACCCATACGGACTGCTTCGACGCTTCCACACCCTAGGCCAAACACGCCACGTCGAGGCTGCCCTGTGGGGAATTCTCTGAGGTAGCGAGGTAAGCGCCATGCGTAACTTTATGATGGGGTTGGGGATGCTGATGCTAGCTGCGGCGGTGCTAACCATGCGTCCCTTGCGTAGCCGCGCCGATGATTCCATCCAAGGCGACTGGTGGGCGAAAATCGAAAACAGCTCTACTGGCGCCTGCGTCCAATTGGAACTCGAACGCTCCAGTTGGGGCCATCACAACCGCTGGGGCAACACGCACAAACTCTCCGACTTCGCTGGCCTGGACGCCAGCTTGGCCAACGCCAAGGACGCGCCGGTCCACTTCGAGATGCGCCGTGATGCCGGCACGATCAGTTTCGACGGCCGGTTCCAAAACGGCGAAGGCAAGGGCCATTTCAGTTTCGCGGCCAGCAACGATTTCGTTCAGGGCATGAAAACGCTTGGCTACACCAATCTTTCCAGCGAACAGCTCTTCGGCTTCACCATGCAGGATGTCTCTCGCCAGTTCGTCAAGGACATGGCCGATGCCGGGTACGCCCACCAGAATCCTGACAACCTGATGGCTTTCCGGATCCATGGCGTCTCGCCTGAATTTGCACGCGCGATGCAGCAGCTTCTTACCGACAAACCCTCCGCCGATGATCTCGTCGCCTTTCGCATCCACGGTGTTTCTCCCGAATTTACCCAAGCCATGATCGCGGTCCTTCCGGACAAACCGTCCGCGGACAATCTAGTCGCAATGCGCATCCACGGCGTAAATCCCGAGGACACGAAACAAATAAACGCGCTTCTTGGCAAGCGCTTCGATGTGGATCAGCTCGTGGCCTTCCGCATTCACGGCGTCTCGCCTGAATTCGTGCGCGGTGTGCAGAGCGCCGTCGCCAAAGACGTTTCCGGCGACGATTTGGTGGCCATGCGCATTCATGGTGCCAGCCCCGAATTCGCGCAAGGCATGAGCAAACTGCTGGGCCACGTGGTTGCCGTCGACGAGCTGGTCGCCTTTCGCATCCATGGGGTAAGCCCGGAGTTTACTGAAGCTATGCAGCAACTCGTTACTAAGGATATTTCCGCCGATGATCTGGTGAGCTTCCGCATCCATGGGGTAAGCCCCGAATTCGTCCGTGGAATGAAGGACGTCGGCTATCCGCACATTTCGCCCGACCAGCTCGTGGCTATGCGTATCCATGGCGTGGACGCCGACTTCGTGAAGCAAGTCCGTGAACACGGCACCAAAGACGCCACCATCGATGACCTGATTGAGATGCGCATCCACGGAAACTACCGCCGCGCTTCGATGTAACCATTTGTAGTTTTCTTGCCGACACCGAACGGCGAGTCTCAGCTGGAGAGATTGGTCGTCACCCACCTGCGGACGTGGCACGTTGCCGCGAAGCAGCGGGACCGGCTCGAAAAAAACGCTCCAGCCGGGGCCAGCCAACGCTCAGACCTGGGGAGTCAAGCGCTGCCTGGCCCGCGGCTTAGAACGTCAGCCTCCCGCCGAACTGTGCGGCAAAGGGAATGCCCACCGTAGTGCCCGGCCCGAAAAAGTCTCCCAAGCCTCCGGCGGGGACCAGCAGCTGCCGCCCGCTCGCGACTGGCACGCTTTGCGTACACGACGGGTTCAAGCACAGCGCCGTCACATTGTCCGGATCGTTTACCGGCAGCGCCGCCACACTCGTCACGTAGTTCGCGCCTGGGTTGTTGCGGTTGAATAAGTTGAAAAACTCGAAGAACGGCATGACGTTCCAGCGCTCGTGAAATTTGAAAGGGCGAGCCACGCGCAAGTCGGTCTGGATATACGGCGTGCCGCGAAATTCATCCATCGTGGTCTTGACTCCGTTCACTACCGCCCGATCCGAACCGTCTGCGTTGGTCAAGGTAATGGGTCGGGCGCCTTCCGCCTGCGACAAGAACGACACTTCGATACCGGCCGGCGCATGAATCGTACCGATTAGCACCGCACGGTTCCGCACATCCTCGCCAGAAGGGCCGTAGTCGCCCGGCGCAAAGGCGTTGAACGGATCGCAAACGCCATTAACGTAGTCGAAGAGTTCTCCCAACACGCAACCCCAAGTCTTGGCGCTGGAAAGCGTGTAGTTGGCAACGATGTCCAGGCGCCTCGCGACGTGACCCTGGAGGCGAACCTTCAGCGCCTTGTAGCTGGAGCGGTTGTCGCTGCGAAATACTGAGATCCCGCTCGGATAGTCGTAACGACGATAGCCGTGCATGCCATTTTCGAGCGTGAAGTCCGCACTGAGCGTCCAGTTGGGATTAAAAGCGTGTTCCACGCCGCCGGAAGCGTGGAATCCGTAGGGCGTGTGATAGTTCGGATCGATCAGCGATGGCGGACCGGAGGCATTCTGAATGTTGAAATTCGTGACGGCGTTGAAGGCTTCAACCCAGCCGTTTTGCGCGAGGTCGTTGTAATACATACCGACTCCGGCGCGCAGAACCGTTGCTCCAGCAGCGTCCAGGCCATAGGCCACGCCGAGGCGAGGAGCAAAGGCTTTACGATAGTCGTGGGGAATGCCCGAAATAATGCCGTTGCTAGGCAGAGCAGGATTGAGGTTCTGGTCGTGACCAGAGGCAATGAACAAGCCGAAAGTTGTGTCGTAGCGTAAGCCGTAGTTGACGGTGAGATTGCGCATGACACGCCAGGAGTCTTCGGCGTAAAAGCCGAGGCGCTGCACATTTTGGGAGAAACTTCCGTCGCCGGCCGGCACGCTGGTGCAGGAAGTCTCGGGCGTGACGTTCGGAGATGGTGTGGCCGAGCACGCCGTGAGGTCGGTGGTGAATTGCGCCGGATCGGCGGCGTAGTCGGCAGGGTCCAAAACAAACGAAACCAGGGTCTCGGCGTTTGCGGTCAGCGCGCCGCTCAACACTGGCTCGTGAATGAAATCAACGCCAAAGCGAGAGATGTGCCTGCCGCTGCTGTGGGTGACGTCGTAGCGCCACTGGTATTTTTCCTGATTGCGCAGAACAGGGAATGCGGTAATCGCAGTTACGAATTGATTATCGCCGAACGTCTCGAGCCCCGACGTGGTCTGGGTCGTCGCGCTGAAGGGAAAAGCGAGGGCGAACCCGAAGTCGGAATTGCGCGACTGGGTTAAATGCAGACCGCTGCCGCCAAACGCGAAAGAGGCCACCCAGTCCGGGCTGAAGAGGAACTGGTTGCCGAGGGCGAAATTCCAGTAGTTGTTATGCGTCGTCGCGCCAGTGGAAGGCAAAGTGGCCTGCTGAATCAATGCGTTCCGCGTGAGGTAGCTATCAGCGGAGAAACGCAGAAACCATTGCGAGCGATTGGACTGCTGGTAGTCGAAGCGCAGCGTTCCAAGATAATCGCGAAAGGGAATAGTGACCGAATTGGGGACCGCGATCGAAGCAACGCTGCTGCCGTTGACATCGATGACGCCGTCGGAGGCGAGCTGCGACAAGGCCTGAAACTGCGCCTGGCTGGCCGGACTGTACGCGATACTCGCGTTTTCGTGAACGAATTCGAAAGAAGAGAAGAACCAAAGTTTGTCTTTCGCGATAGGCCCGCCAAGTGTGCCAACGTAATTCTCACGGGAAAAAGGCTGCTTGGGATTGGGTGCAGGATTCTCAATAGGGAAGCGCGCGTTAAGACCCGAGCCGCGAATGAAGAACGCTTCATCCCCGTGCCACTCGTTGGTGCCACGCTTGGTGGTGATCACTACGGACGCCGCCGTGGTGCGGCCGGAATCAGCATCTTCCTGTGCGGTGCGAATCGCAAACTCCTGCACGGTCTCCGGCGAAAAGTTCTGCAGGAACCCGCCAATCCAATCGTCGGAGTTGTCCACACCGTCGACCGAGAGCTCGTTGTTCAGGCCAGAGCTCCCGCCCGTGGAAACTGCGGTAATGCGCGCTTTTGTTGGGTCGGATGGCTCGACCGGCTCCGTTCCCGGAGCCATGTATGCAATGTTCGCGAAGCTGCGCGACGCCAGCGGAACTGTGTCGAGGTCGTGCGCTGACACAGTGGCTTGCTGCACGGCGCTGGCGGTGTCGACCGGTTCGGTGCTAATCGAGGAGGTCTGGCCCTGCACCGTCACGGTTTGTTGCACTGTCGCGGGCGTTAGCATTACGGTCAGATCGCGAACCGTACTGATCACCACCGTAGCTTTGGCTTTGGCCGTCGCAAAACCCTTGGCGTTCACTTCGATCTCGTAATCGCCCGGTGCCAGTCCTTCGAGAAGAAATTCTCCGCGGTCATTCGTAGCCGATTCGCGCTGCGAGGCAGCCTCTGCCGCTTGCAGAACCACGGTGGCGCCCGGGATTCGGTCCCCGTGGATGTCTTGCACCACGCCGCGGACGGTGCCGCGGGCACCCTGCGCGCCAAGACAAGGACCTGACACCGTTGCGAAAATGACGCAGATGAACACAAGACTACGAAGCACGCAAGAATGAATAAACTTAGTCATGGCGGGGATAGGCTAATGGCTGACAGGGAACTACTACCAGCGGTCGTAGCTGCGGAGCCTCCGTAGAGGACGCTTCGCTAGCGGAACCGTGCTCAGTGAAGCAGCAGTTCCTGCAAGTCGTGGACGAAAGAGAGCACCGGAGTCGTCAGCAACAAACCCGCGACTACGACTGCACCCGAGACACTGACAACGCGAAGAGGAAAGCGAGTCCTCCTGGACGAGGGCATGGCCTGAGCAGTGTGTAGCAGGCGATCCACGCGGGCCTGCAGGTCGCGGTCGGTGGCTAATAGCGAAGTCGAAAGATAGGGCAAAGCAGGAGAAACGCCCAGGCGGGCAAAGTGCAGCAAGGCCGCAGCCAGCGAAAGCGCGCGCTCCGAATTTCCGGCAGCAGCCCAATCGTCGGCAGCCCATTCTGCGAAGCGGGACCAAGCCTGCTCGACGCGGCGCAGTGGGTTGACAAACGGAAAAATCTCCGGCGCGAGGAGGACCAGCAGACGCTTCAGGTTGTCGCGCGAAGCGCGGTGCGCCATCTCATGAATCACTGCGGCGTTCAGCTCGGCGAGCGAGAGCGATTCCAAAAGCGAACGAGAAATCAGCAGACGCGGACGAACCACACCAGCCAAAGCCAGTACGGGTTCACGCGTATTCAGTACGAAGACCGAGCACTGCTGCTCGCGCATGAAAGTTTTAGCCGCCACTCGGCTCAACCGCCGATGGTGCACCGCGGAGAAAAAAAGCGCGCGCCCGGCTCGTAGCAGCGCCAGACACCAGGTAAGCAGCCCGAGAGCGCCGAAGATTAGACAGGCGAACCCAACCCGCTCGGCGGTGGCTCCTGGCTCCAGGCGGACGTAGCTCGGAACGCAGAGGACGATTACAAACAGTGTCGCCACCGCGAAAGGGAACAGGCGCAGGGCCAGAAGGAAGTTTGCTGCCGCAGGCGCGCGCCGCGCCGCCACAAACCGCAAGGCGTATTTGGAAAGCGTCCAGACCAGTAGCCCGCAGGCCGCGTTCAGCAAAAAGAAAAACGAAAAGCACAGGCACAGCAGCCGGACCAAGTAGGGCAGTGTCATAGCTCAACCTCGCGGTCCAGTTGTTTGCGCCGCAGCCGAATCTTCTTTTCGAGTTCGTCCAGCAATGCCGGGTCGTGCGTCCCGACAGCATCGAGCAAACAGGAAAGGAGGACTTCGCGCGAGGGATTTGGACCTTCGAGGAAACCCGCGACCAGATGTCCCGCGCGTTGCCGTTCCCATTCTTGGCGCGTAAGACGAGTTGAGTAGACAAACGCCCGCTGATCTTTGCGGCGAGCGAGCAGCCCCTTTTTGTACAGCCGATCGAGTGTGGTCATCACGGTTGTGTACGCGAGCGGGCGGCGGAGCTGCTCCACAGCCTCGCGCACGCTCACTTCCGGCAGGGACCAGACAATTTCCATCATCTCGAGTTCGAGGGCACCAAGCTCGGGAAGCTTCGTCCGCCCACGTTGCCGAGCGAAATGGCTTTTGAGAAAAGCGATCACGCAGGCAGCTTATCACGCCTCGCGACGAGGCGGCGCAACTTCACGTGCGGAACTAAGTCTCTCGCCATCAATGACCTATACATTTTTCAAGATACTTCGCGGGAAGCAAGATGACGCCGCGCGGACTCAGGAACGCAAATAAACTTGTAGTCGCAAGGAACAAATACAAGGGTGATTCCGTCTATACCTAGAGCAAAATAGCCTAGGCCGAAAGGGGTGTATTGCAGATGACCAAAGAAGAAGCGCAACGGGACCTCTTTCCTGGTGCGCTCGAAATGATGATTTTGCGCACCCTCAAGCGCCAGCCGCTCCACGGCTACGCCTTGGCGCAGCACATCAAGCGCACCTCCGACGATCTGCTGCAAATCGAAGAAGGTTCACTGTATCCAGCCCTGCAACGCTTGCTGAAAGCGGAACTCGTAAAGGCGGAGTGGGGCGTTTCGGCCACCAACCGCCGCGTGCGCATTTATCGCCTGACGCCGGCGGGCGTGAGGCATTTGCAAAAGGAAGTTTCTGCTTTCGAGCGCATGCTCAAGGGCGTAACGCGAGTCTTGAGCCCAAGCGAATCGTAGTGCGGCCTGCCTGCCGCAGGGAGGGCTTTGGGCCCGCGTCTTTCACAACGGAGCTCAAGCCTGGAAGCACGTGCGGCAGCGACGTTGTCACAGGTGATAGCGCATGAACTGGATTCAGCAGCTGATAGCACGGCGACGAATCTACGGCGATTTATCCGATGAGATTCGCGCGCATCTCGACGAAAAAGTCGAGGCGATGATCGCCAGCGGCATGTCGCGTAAAGATGCCGAATCCGCCGCACGTCGCGAGTTTGGGAATGTAACGCTGACCGAAGGAAACGGGCGAGAGGTTTGGCGCTGGACGCTCGTCGAAGACTTTTTCACAGATGTGCGTTATGCCCTACGCGCGTTGTGCCATAGCCCCGTTTTCACAACCACGGCGATTCTCATTTTGGCGCTGGGTATTGGTGCAAACACTGCCATTTTCATGCTGCTCGACGCCATCCGACTGCGCAGCTTACCCGTGCGTGCCCCCCAAGAACTAGCCGAGGTGCGCATTTCCGATGCCGGGCATCACGGCTTTGGCCGCAATCAGCAGTACGGGGAATTGACGCGGCCCATATGGGAGCAGATCCGCGACCACCAGCAGTCTTTTTCGGCGATGTTTGCGTGGAGCGTAAACCTGAGGTATTTGGGCCGCGGCAGCGAAATGCGGCACTTCCACGAATTGCGCGTCACCGGAGACTTCTTTCGTATCCTCGGAGTGCGGCCGTTCCGCGGCAGACTCTTGCTGCCCGAAGACGAAGGCGCGTGTCCGACGAAGGTCGCCGTCGCGAGCTATGCATATTGGCAAAGCCAACTTGGGGGCCGCCAGCTTTCTCCACCGATTGAATTGATCGCAGATAACTCGCAAGTCCAGATCGTCGGGGTCGCACCGCCGGACTTTACGGGAATGGCCGTCGGCGAACATTTTGATTTGGCTATGCCCTTTTGTCAGCCGAGCGACGGGTTGCGGCGCGATATCTTCGAGGTCACGGTAATGGGCCGGCTGAAGCCGGGCCAGACGGCGCGTAGCGCATCGGCGGAAATGGATGCACTCAGTCCCGGGATCTTCGAAGCCACCGTTCTGCCCGATCGCGATGCCCGGACGGTAGACCTGTACAAGCATTTCCGGCTAACGGTGTATCCGGCGGCAAGCGGAGTTAGCGCGCTACGCGAATACGATCGTTCACTCTACATCCTGCTAAGCATTGCCGGGCTGGTGCTGCTGATGGCCTGCACGAACTTGGCGAACTTGATGCTGGCTCGTGCCACCGTACGTCAACGGGAAATGGCAGTGCGCTTGGCGCTGGGAGCTTCGCGCAATCGCCTGTTGCAGCAGTTGCTCTCGGAGAGTTCGCTGCTAGCAGCTGCCGGAGCGGCGCTGGCGATTATCTTCGCGCAGTCGCTCAGCCGATTGCTGGTTTGGTCTTTTTCGACGGAAGGCTCCCCGGTCACCTTACAGCTCGTGACCGACTGGCGCGTGCTGCTCTTTGCGACGGGCGCGGCGACGCTTACTTGTCTGCTGTTTGGAACCGTGCCCGCGCTGCGTGCTATCCGCACCGACCCGATCAACGCGATGAAATCCGGAGGGCGCGGAACAACGGTCGGGCGCGAAGGCTTTACGTTCCAGCGCCTGCTCGTCGCAGCGCAGGTCGCCGTATCCTTGGTGTTGCTCGTCGGTGCGCTCCTTTTTGTCCGCAGCTTCCGCAACCTGCTGACGTTCAATCCCGGCCTTCGCGAAGCCGGAATTACGGACGCGTTTCTTGGCTATTGGCAGTCGGACATGCCGCCACAGCGCTGGGCGGACTTTCAACGGCAACTGGTCACCGAACTACGCGCAATCCCCGGTGTGGTGAATGCCGCGACGACAACGAACACGCCACTGCTCGGCGCCAGTTGGGAACACACCATCCACGTGGGCGCTAAGGAAGGGAATTCCAAGTTCACGTGGGTGAGTCCCAGTTATTTCGAAACCATGGACATCCCCGTGATCCGTGGCCGCGGTTTCACGGAGCAGGATACGGCCACTGCACCGCGGGTCGCGGTAGTGAACGAGACTTTCGTCCGCCTGTATTTAGCGGGACAGAACCCGCTAGGCCAAACTGTGCGCACCGTGGCCGAGCCGGACTATCCCTCTACCGCTTACGAAATCGTCGGCGTGATTCCCGATACGCGCTACAACGATTTGCGCAGCGAAACGCCGCCGATGACCTTTGCGCCCGCGCCTCAGTGCCCAGCGCAAGGTCCGTGGACAGTCGCGCTCATCCGAAGCGATCTGCCTCCAGCGGCAATCGCCGCCACGGCGAAGAGCATGTTGGCTCAGAAACACCCGGATGTAGTGACCGAATTCGCCGACTTTCAAAAAGAAATCCGCGACGGCTTGGTTCAGGAACGCGTGATCGCTTCGCTGTCAGGCTTCTTCGGAATTTTGGCGGTGGTTCTGGCGGCAGTCGGCCTCTACGGTGTGATCTCGTACATCGTAGCGATGCGCCGCAACGAAATTGGGACTCGCATGGCTCTCGGCGCGAGCCGCGGTGCGATTGTTGGAAATGTCTTGCGCCAATTGCTGGCTTTGCTGGCAATTGGCGTGATTTGCGGCGTCGTGCTGGCGCTTGTCGGGGTGCAGAGCGCGGCCTCGTTGCTGTTCGGCTTGCGGCCCGACGATCCTCTTGCTTTCGTGGGCGCAGCTACGCTCTTGATCGTCGTCGCGCTGCTTGCAGGATTCGTGCCCGCTCATCGCGCCTCGCGCGTCGATCC
>Ga0335081_10003833_pt1 | contig 23695 bp, 28 predicted proteins | sample Lox_Sample_35_FD_206713 | JGI IMG/M metagenome (GOLD analysis project Ga0335081, IMG submission 206713) | Soil microbial communities from Loxahatchee National Wildlife Refuge, Florida, United States - Lox_Sample_3.5 | ecosystem: Environmental > Terrestrial > Soil > Wetlands | place: USA...
CGCCGGCCAGACGGCGGCACAGTCGGAAGCCGGGTCGCCCGACGTCGCGTCGATCACGGTGGACTCCCCGTCGATCAGGCAGTCGACCGTGGTCGTCTCCCGCGCCGAGCCGCGGGTCATCGCCCAGCCGGCGCCCGTGGCCGCCGCAACGGCGACCACCGCGAGAGCGGCGACGAGCGGACGCCGCAGGCGGCGCCGGGCCGGTCGCGTCCGGCCGGGCGACTGGCGCATGATCGCGACGAGCAAACGCGCTCGGGCGGCCGGGCCGAGCACCTCGGCCGCCTCCTCGTCGGAGACCGGCGCGATCCGTGCAAGCAGTTCGATCGAGCTAGGCGCACTCACGGCGTTCTCCTCCTTCGGGAAGCCGGATCCGGGCCGGCGCGGGGGCCGGCTCCGCTCCTGTCTCGTGCTCGAGCGCCGCCTCGAAGCGGCGCCGCGCGCGGTGCAGCCGCAGCCGGACGACCGCGCGGCTCGCTCCGAGGGCGACCGCCAGCTCCTCGCGCGTCAAGCCCTCCCAGGCGATGAGTGCGAGAATCTCGCGGTCGGGCTCGTTCAGCGCCGCGAACACGCGCGCGACGCGGTCGTCCGAGCCGGAGGCGACGACCGGGGCCGCCTCGGACGGCTCGAGCTCGGACGTCAGCCGCTCGGCGAGCGCATTCCTCCGCCGCTCGCCACGCCGCTGGTTCGAGAGCACGCGGCGCGCGACGCCGTAGAGCCACGGCCGCGCCGCTTCGCCGGCAGGGCAGGAATCGAGCCGGCGCCAGAGGGTCGTGAACGTCTCGGCGATCGCCTCCGCCGCGTCCTCGCGGTTCGCGGCGCGGCGCAGTACGTAGCCGGCGATCGACTCGTAGAGCTCTTCGTAGAGGAGCTCGAAGCGCTCCCGCTTTGCGGCCGCCGTCACACCTACAGCATGTCCGGTCGAGACCGGAGCGTTTCAGCCGGCGGACTCGCCCTTCTGGCAGACGACCTCCGCGTCGTTCCCGTCGGGATGGGACACCGAGCCCTAGAAGCCGGCGGCGGTGTCCTGGTTCGCGTCGTTGAGGCTGAGCACGAAGCTCGGCGGTGGGATCGTATGGTCGTCGCTGATCGGGGTGACGGCGGTGCCGACAGCGAAGTACTCGATCACGTGCGAGCCCCATCCGTGGCTTCCCTCATGCAGTTGGACACCAACGATCCCCTCGGCTTCGACGCCTTCTCCTTCGGCCTGCATCCGTTCCATGGCGAGCTCGCGGGCGTCGTAGAGCGCCTGGGTGAAGTTCGGCATCTCGGTGTTGCGGCCAACGCGGCTGAACCAGCCGCCCAGACCTTGGTGGGCGACGTGATAGACACAGGTTCCCATCACGAGTCCGAGCGGCCGGTAGCCCGCGGAAAGCAGCGTGTAGAAGTCCTGGCCCGAAAGGTCGCTCGTGAACGGACGGCCGTTCGGGGCTCTGTGGAGGACACCTTGGGAGTGCCGAACTGCGGTCCCGATCGCGATGAACTCGGCCAGGTCGCCGCCCCACTCGTAGCGGGAAACGTCGAGCCGGACGCCGACCACGCCGTCTGCGCCGAGCTGGTCAGCCTCTTCCTCCATGCGGGTCATGGCCAGCTCGCGCGCCTCGTACATCGCCTGGGTTAGCACATCGAGCTCCTGGCTCTGCTTCCACTGCCGCATCTGGAGACCGATGTGGTAGATCGACGAGCCGACGACAAGGCCGAGCGGCTCGAAGCCCGCTGCCTTGACCAACAGGAACTCGTTCACCGACAGGTCGCTCGTGAAGAAGCTCCGCTCCCGCATACGCTCCAGCCGCTCGCGGCCGTGCTGCGGAACGCCCGCGGTCGACGCGGGGTCGTAAACCTCCTCGGCCTGTTCCCGCTCTTGCTCGCTCACCGGTTCCTCCTCGTTTCTCAGCTCAACGGCACCGCGACGTAGACAGGTGGCTCCTTACCGCTGCGCGCCAGCTCGGTCACCGCAGTCCCCAGCACGTGAAATGTGAAAATCAGGTCGCGGCGCTTCGCGCCACCGAGATCGACTTCGTGCTCCCGCTGGACATGGTCGATCTGGACTCCCAGCAGGCCGTGCGCACCGAACTCGTGCGCTTGGCGGCTAACGCGTAGCATCGCCTGACTCCGCGCGTCGTAGACGCCGCGCGTGAAATCCGCGAACTCCTGGTTCTGGTAGCGGGTGCCGCCGAGACCGAACTGCGCCTGTTGTTGCCGCCAACCGGCAGCGATGTAGGCGACCGTCGTGCCGGCCACGAGGCCAGCGGGCCACCAACCGTGCACGAACAGCGCCGCGAACTCCTGCCCCGACAAATTCGACAGCACCGGGGTCTGACCGAGATCGAACCGCTCCGAGCGCACGGCCGTGCCACTCGCGACGAACTCGAGCAACCCCTGACTCCAGTCGTACTCGCCACGTTCAAGCCGGACTCCAACCACCGCGTCCGCGCCGGCAAGGCGCGCCTCCTCGGTCAACCGACCCAGCGCCAGTCTCCGCGCCTCGTTCCAGGCCTCCGTTTCCGTCTCCAACTCCCACGTCTCGCCCTGCCCGAAGGAGCGCATCCCACCGCCACCGCCCCCGCCCCAGCCGACCGTCGAGCCGGGCAGCCACTGCCAACCCACGTGGTAGAAACAGCTCCCCATCACCTGCGTCAGCGGCTCGAACCCCGCCTGCCGCCCCAGCAGGAACTCGTTCACGCTCAGATCGCTCGTGAAGAACGCCCCTCCACGCGCACCCAGAGCGCGCAGACGCTCCTGCGCCGCCAACGGCAGACCGCCCCGCTCGATCGACGCCAGACTCTCGGCCGCCCGCCGCGCAGCATCCTCCCCACTATCACCCGCCTGCGGCGTCAGCGCCCCTCGAGCAGCCGCTCCAGCGCCGCTCGCCCCCGCTCGCTCCGCTCGGCCTCTGCAACGAGTTGCGCCGACATCGCGTCAATCCACTCGTCCAGTCCCAGGTCCTCACTCTTCAACGAGATCCCGCGCACAACTGTGCAACGCCGAGTCGTCACCGCGCCATCGGAATGCTCGAGCTCGTACCGCCCGTCGCCGAGCTCGACCGAGACCATGCGCACATGCTTCGAACCGAGCACACGGCCGCTCCGCTCCACCCGGGTCCGCTCCGGAAACGACAGCTCGAGCTTCGTCGCCAGAGCCTCCACGAACGCCCGCAGATCGGACGCGTCGGCCCGCAACGACGCAGCCAGCAGTTCAAACCCCGAGGGCTCAGGCTCCACCGCCAGCGATAGTACGCGCTCGCTGCGTCGCCGAGCCCGACGACCCCGTGGTCGCGCCACTCCGCGAGGACGCTCCAGCCGAGCGGCGCCGGGGGCCGCGCGTAGAAGGCGCGGCTCCGCTCGTAGTCGCGCACGTGGGACCGACATGATCGAACATAGGCGCATGATCCTCCGCAACGGGACGATCCGCACGCTCGACCCGTCGCTGCCGTCGGCGGCCGAGCTCGCCATCGCCGGAGATCGGGTCGCCGGCGGTGTCGGCGTTCACGAATGGGCGCTGCCGACGCCGGAGACCGTCGACCTCGGCGGGCGCTGCGTCCTCCCCGGCTTCACCGACTCGCACGTCCACTTCCCGACGTGGGCGCTCGCGCAGCAGGACGTCCGGCTCGACGGCTGCGGCTCCCTCGCGGAGGCGCTCGGCCGGGTCCGTGACGCCGGGCAGAGCGGCAGCTGGCTGCGCGGCCACGGCTGGCGAGACGCCGACTGGCCGGACGGGCCGCCGACGCGCCAGGCGCTCGACGGGATCGAGCCCGAGCGGCCGGCGATGCTGATCTCGAAGGACTACCACGCGCTCTGGCTCAACTCCGCCGCGCTCGCGCTCGCGGAGGGCGACCTCGAGGTCGAGGGCGGCGGCGTCGTCCGCGACGAGGACGGCGAGCCGACCGGCCTGCTCTACGAGGAGGCGGCCTGGCGCTTCAAGGAGCGCCACGTCCGCATCTCCGACGACGAGTACGTCGAGGCGATGCGCCACGGCGTCAAGCTCGCCGCCGCGCGCGGCGTCACGTGCGTCCACGACAAGGACGGCTGGCTCGGCGCGATCGGCCTCTGGCAGCGGCTCGAGCAGCAGGGCGCGCTCCCGTTGCGCGTCTGGCAGTCGACGCCGGCGGATCGGCTGCCGGAGCTGCGCGGGCTCGGCCTGCGCAGCGGCGCCGGCTCCCCCCTGCTCCGCCTCGGCTACCTGAAGACGTTCATGGATGGGACGCTCGGCTCGCAGACGGCGTGGATGTTTCGTCACGGTGGCAGCCACCGTGACGAGGGCGTGACGGAGAGCACGGGCGTCGTGATCACGAGCGGCGAGGAGCTCGAGCAGATCGTGCGCGACGCCGCCGCGGCCGGCTGGCCGGTCGGCGTCCACGCGATCGGCGACGCCGCAAACAAGGCCGCGCTCGACGCGTTCGAGCGCTCGCGCGACGAGTGGGAGCCGCGCGGCCTGCGGCAGCGGATCGAGCACGCGCAGTGCCTCGACCCGGCGGACGTGGCGCGCTTCTGCGAGCTCGGGATCGCCGCCTCCGTCCAGTTCACGCACGCGCCCTCCGACGAGCAGCTCGCGAGGCGCTTCTGGGCCGACCGGCTCGAAGGGACGTACTCGTTCCGCTCGCTGCTCGACTCGGGCGCGCTGCTCGCGAACGGCTCCGACGCGCCGGTGGAGGAGCTCGAGCCGTGGGCCGGCGTCCTCGCTGCCGTCCTCGACCACTGGCGAGACGACCAGAAGCTCACGCTCGAGCAGGCGCTGCACGCGATCTGCGTCGCGCCGGCGTGGCTCTCGCACGACGAGCGCACGCGCGGGACGCTCGTGCCCGGACGCCTCGCCGACCTCGTCGTGCTCGACCGCGACCCCTTCGCGTGCGAGCCGGAGGAGCTGCGCGAGGTGCGGGTCGTCGCGACGATGGTCGGCGGCCGCTGGACGCACGACCCGCCGCCCTGGGACTGACGCCTGCGGCCGCTACTGCCGCTGGTGCCGGAACGGGACGACGAGCGGCGCGAGGACGAAGACCCAGGCGGCGAGACCGAGGACGACGACCACCACGGCGATCGTGAGCACGGTGAAGAGGGTGTCCATGCGGCCAAGGCTCGTCGAGACGCTGCCTCGAGGCATCCGCGAGCTCCCCGATCGGCATTGATCGGAGCTACGCAGTCGGCAATGCTGGCCGGATGCAAACGGGTTCGCTCCACGATCTCCGCCCGGACGCGTACGAGTACGGGTGGGACAACTCGTTCGAGCCGGCGCTCGAGGTCGAGTCGGGCGAGGCGGTGCTCCTCCACGTGCGCGACGCCTCCGACGAGCAGCTCGGCCCGGACTCGACCGCTGCCGACGTCGCCGCGCTCGACTTCGGCAAGGTCAACCCGGTCAGCGGGCCGGTCTACGTCAAGGACGCCCGGCCGGGCGACACGCTCGCGGTCGAGCTGCTCGAGTTCACGCCGCCGAGCTGGGGCTGGACGGCGATCATCCCGGGCTTCGGCGTCCTCGCCGACGAGTTCGCCGAGCCGTGGCTGCGCATCTCGCGGGTCGAGGACGGCGTCGTTCGCTTCTCGGAGCAGATCACGCTTCCCTTCCGGCCGTTCCCCGGCACGCTCGGCGTCGCGCCCGCCGAGCCCGGCCCGCACTCGATCGTGCCGCCGAGGCGCTGGGGCGGGAACATGGACATAAAGCACCTGGGCGCCGGCGCGACGCTCTACCTTCCGATCGGGGTCGAGGGGGCGCTCTTCTCGCTCGGCGACACCCACGCCGCGCAGGGCGACGGCGAGGTGTGCGGCACGGCGATCGAGACCGCCATGGACATCGTCCTCCGGCTGAGCGTGCGGAAGGACGTACGCGTGGACGCGCCGCAGTTCGATCTGCCCGCCGGCTCGACCGCAGACCACGTCCGCTCGAGCCACCACGTTTGCACCGGCGTCGGCCCCGACCTGCTCGAGGCGGCGCGCGACGCCGTCCGCGCCACGATCGCCTGGCTCGGCGAGACGCACGGCCTCGAGCGGCAGGAGGCGTACGCGGTTTGCAGCGTCGCCTGCGACCTGCGGATCCACGAGGTGGTGGACCAGCCGAACTGGGTCGTCGGCTGCTTCGTCCCGAAGTCGATCTTCGAAGGACGGTGAGACGGCGACTAGAGGCTGGTCGTGTCGTTCGCCGGCGCGGGCCGGCCCGCAGGCGGGCGTACAATCGAGAGATGGCGATGCGGACGATGAACCCGGTCCACGAGGCGAGCACGTGCGCGGTCGCCGCGACCGCCGCGATCATCGGCGCGAAGTGGACGGCGCTGCTCGTCCACGATCTCTCGGAGGGACCGCGCCGCTTCTCGGAGCTCGAGCGCTCGTGTCACGGGATCAGCCCGCGCACGCTCGCCGAGCGGTTGCGCGCGCTCGAGAACGAGGGCATCGTCGAGCGCCAGAGCTTCGCGGAGACGCCGCCGCGGGTCGAGTACCGGCTCACGGCGAAGGGCGAGTCGCTGCTGCCGATCATCGACGCGATGCGCGAGTTCGGCCACGCCTGGCTCGGCTGCCAGCACGAGCCGTTCGCGTAGCTGCTACCCCCTGACGGTACGACGCAGCAGCTCCTCCTCGTCGGCCAGGAGCTGCCGTTCCCGCTCGTCCGCGCGCTGCTCGCGATCGTGCAGCTCCTGTTCGAGCGCCTCGAGCCGCGCAGCCATGCTCGCCGTCCGCGCCTCGTCGACGGCGACTGCGCGCTCGCGCCTCGCGACCGGCTCCTCCGCCGCGGCGAGGGCGAGCACCCTCTCCTCGAGGGCGGATGCCCGCCCCGCGAGCTCCTCCTCCCAGCGCTCGAGATCCAGCGCCCGCTCGTCGAGCTCCGGCGCGCGCGCCTCGAGCGACTGCACGACGCGCTCGCGCTGCACGACCTGCCGCTCGACGCCCTCGAGCTCGGCCGTCCGCTTGCCGAGGCTCGTGGCGAGCTCGGTGAGGTGCTTCTCGCGCCGCTGCGCCTCGCCGTCGCGCTGCTCGAGCTCGTTCGCCCGCCGCTCGATCTCGGCCACACGGGAATCGAGCTCCGCGGACTGCTGGGCGAGAACGCCGACCTCGCGGGCGACCTCCGCCGCGCGCGCGCTCGCCGACCGCAGCGCCCGCTCCGCGCGCTGCTCCGCCTGGGACACCTCTTCCTCGCGGCGGGCGAGCTCGACGCCCCAGCCCTCGTACGCGGGGAGCCGCGACTCGGCCTCCGCGACCGCCGCCTCGCGGGCGGAGACCGCGTCTTCGGCCCGTCCGAGGATCTCGAGGCGGGACTGGACCTGGGCTTCCCGCTCGGCCAGCTCGAGCTCGCGCGAGGCGATCGCCTCCCCCCGCGCGAGCACGCCGTCGACGTACGTGGCCCGCTGCTCCACCTCCGACTCGCGGAGGCGTAGCGCGTCCTCGCGCTCGGCCGCGGCCCGCCGCGCCGCGATCGCCTCCTCCTGCAGCCGGTCGAGCTGCGCCGACCGCTCGGCGAGCTCACGCTCCTGGACGCCGAGCCGCTGCAGGCGCTCCTCGACGGCGCCGAGGCGCCGCCTGACGATCTCGTCGGCGAACTGGTCGCCGCCGCCGACCGTGGACCAGCTCGGACGCGTGGGGTCGTCGCTCACTGCCCTCCGCGTATTCTCGGCGACGAGCGCGGGTCCTGTCAGTCGCGCAGCCGGCCGAGGGCCGTGAACAGCGCCGCCGCCGCGTCGATCCCGGCCGCGAAGTACGGAACGAGGAAGCGCTCGTTCGGGGAGTGGATGTTCGAGTCGGGCAGGGCGAAGCCGCTGAGGATCGTGTCGATGCCCTTCTCCGCGAGCGCCGGCATGAGCGGGATCGAGCCGCCGACGCGCGTGAGGAGCGGCTTCACGCCGAGCGCCTGCTCGAACGCCTCGACGGCGAGGTGGACGGCCGGCGCGTCCGCGCGGACGAGGCCGGGATTCGAGCCGGCGCGGTGGATCTCGAGCTCCGTGCCTTCCGGCGCCGCCTCGCGCAGCAGCCGCTCGGCGGCGGCGCCGATCGTCTCGGCCTCCTGTCCCGGCGCCAGCCGGATCGTGAACTCCGCCGAGGCGGCGACGCTGAGCGTCGTGTTGCGGACGCCGGGCTTGCCGCCGAGGATCCCGTTCACATCGGCCGACGGCTCGGCCCACGTGCGGACGTAGAACTCCTCGCCCGCCTTCGCGTCGAGCGGCCGCGCACCCTGCTCGGAGAGCGCTTCGACCCCCGGCGGCAGCTGCGACCACGCCTCGAGCTCCTCCGCCGTCGGCGGCGCGATCCCCTGCCGCAGCGGCTCCGGCAGGCGACCGTCCGGCCCCGCCAGGACCGCGTCGAGGCAGCGCATGAGCGCGTGGATCGCGTTGAGCGCCACGCCGCCGTACATGCCGGAGTGGAGATCGCGCGCGCCCGTCCGCACCGTGACGTCGACGCCGACGAGGCCGCGCGTCGCGAGCTCGATCGTCGGCACGTCGCGCCGGAGCATGCCGCCGTCGAAGATCACGCACGCGTCGGCGCCGCGCTCGTCCTGCGCGACCCAGTCGGCGATCGTGTGGCCGCCGATCTCCTCCTCGCCGTCGAACGCGATGCGGAGGTTGACGGGCAGCGCATTCGCCTCGACGAGCCGCTGCGCGGCCTTGAGGACGAGCCAGAGCTGGCCCTTGTCGTCGGCGATGCCGCGCGCGTACGCCCACTCGCCGCGGATGTCGAGCTCGAAGGGATCGGACTCCCACAGCTCGAGCGGCGCCGGCGGCTGGACGTCGAAGTGGTTGTAGAGGAGCACCGTCGGCGCGCCGGCCGCGCCGGTCGACGCGGGGATCTCGCCGAGCGCGAGCTCCCGCTCGCCGAAGGGCGTCAGCTCGGCGCTGCCGCCGATGCTCCGGATGAGCTCGCAGACCCACTCGCCGGCCCGCTTGACGTCCTCCCGATGCGCGGGGTCGGCGCTGATGCTCGGGATCGCAATGAGCTCAGCCAGCTCGGCGCGCCAGGCTTCCTCCACGAGGAGAGACTCTACGGAGATAGTGCGCGCCGCCGCCGAGCGAACCGGCCTCGTCCTCCGGATTGAGCAGCGCGCACGTGCGGAGCGAGAGGCAGCCGCAGCCGATGCACGTCGTCAGCCGGTCGCGCACGGCCTCGAGCGTCGCGATCCGCTCGTCGAGCTCCCGCCGCCAGCTCTTCGAGAGCCGTTCCCAGTCGCGCTTCGTCGGCGTCCTGCCCTCGGGCAGCTCGTCGAGCGCGGCGCGGATCCGCTCGAGTGGGACGCCGGCGGCCCTGCCGGCCTGCACGAGCGCCACCCGGCGCAAAGTGACGGGGGCGTAGCGGCGCTGGTTGCCGTCCGTCCGCCAGGCGGAGACGAGCCCTTCGCGCTCGTAGAAGCGCAGCGCGGACTGCGAGACGCCGCTCCGCTCCGACAGCTCGCCGATGGTCAGCTCTCTCGCCACTTGACTTAAACCTTAGTTGAAGTTCTACCGTGCGGGCATGGCTGTTGCGACGACACTCGGCTACGACGACCTGCCCGTGCTGCTCACGCGGCTGACCGGCGACGAGAAGCACGATCGGAGCTCCTTCTCGACCCTCGACGTGCTCTGGATCCTCTACCACCGCGTCCTCGGCGCGGACGACCGCTTCGTCCTCTCGAAGGGACACGGCCCGGCCGCGTACTACGCGGTGCTCGCGGCGAAGGGGATCCTCCCGCTCGAGCAGCTCGACGGCTTCGGCGGCTTCGACTCGCCGCTCGGCCACCATCCCGACCGCCTCCTCGTGCCGGGAGTCGAGTTCTCGAGCGGCTCGCTCGGCCACGGCCTTGCTGCCGCGACAGGCATGGCGCTGGCGGGCCGCCGCGTCTTCTGCCTGCTCGGCGACGCCGAGCTCGAGGAGGGCTCGAACTGGGAGGCGGTGCAGTACGCGGGGCGGCTCGGCCTCGCCTCGCTCACCGCGATCGCGATCGACAACGACTCCTCCTCGCACGGCTGGCCCGAGGGGATCGAGCGGCGCTTCATGCTCGAGGGCTGGACGGCGCTGCGCGTCGACGGCCGCGACCACGAGGCGCTCGAGGCGGCGCTGTCGCCGGCTCCCGACGGGACGCGGCCGCGCTGCGTCGTCGCGGAGGTGGAGGCGAGGTGACGGCGATGCGCGAGCGCTTCTACGAGCTCGCCCGCGAGGCGCTCGACGAGGACGAGCGCGTCGCGCTCGTCACGGCACAGATCGGGACCGCGGCGATCGGCGAGCATCCACGCCACTTCGACGTCGGCATCCGCGAGCAGCTGATGATCGGCGTCGCCGCCGGCCTTGCGCTCGAGGGCTACCGGCCCGTCGCGCACTCGTACACGCCGTTCCTCGTCGAGCGGCCCTACGAGATGCTGAAGCTCGATCTCGGCCACAACGACCTCGGCGCCGTCCTCGTCGGCATCGGCGGGTCGTACGACGCGGCCCACGAGGGACGAACGCACCAGGCGCCCGAGGACGTCGCGCTCGTGGCGGCGCTGCCCGGCTGGACGATCCACGTGCCCGGACACGCCGACGAGCTCACGCCGATCCTCGCCGACGCCTTCGCCGGCGACGGCCGCGTCTACGTCCGGCTGAGCGAGGAGGCGAACCACGCCCGCGTCGACGGCGGCGGCTTCACCGTGCTGCACCGCGGCCGGCCCGGCGCGCCGCTCGTCCTCGCCGTCGGGCCGACGCTCGCGCCCGTGCTCGAGGCCGTCGCCGGCCGTGACCTCGGCGTCGCGTACCTCGCCACCGTGCGCCCCTTCCCGCACGAAGCGCTGCGCGAGGCGCTCGGGGACGGGACGGACGCCGTCCTCGTCGAGCCGTACCTCGCCGGGACCTCCGCGGGCGAGGTCGCGGTCGCGCTGAGCGACCGGCCGCACCGGCTGCTCGCGCTCGGCGTCCCGAACGCGGAGTTCAGGCATTACGGCACGGGCGCCGAGCATCGCGCCGCGCACGGGCTCGACGCGGCCGGTATCGCGCGCTCGCTCGAGGCGTTCCTCTCGTGAGGTTCGTGGACGTCACGCTCGCCGGCCCGGCCGGGCTGCCGGAGTTCTACCGGGACGTTCTCGGGCTGCCGCTCGATCGCGGCGCGCTCCGGATCGGCGAGACCACGCTCCGCTTCGCGCCGATCGGAGGCGAGCCGTTCCACCATTTCGCCTTCCTCGTCCCCGGCGACCGTTTCGACGCGGCCCTCGCCTGGGCCGAGCCGCGCGTCGAGATCCTCCGAGACGCCGACGGCGAGCGCGTCTTCCACGGCGACGAGTGGCGATCTTCCGCGGTCTACTTCCACGACCCGGCCGGCAGCATCGTCGAGCTGATCGCGCACCACGGGCTCGAGGAGAAAGGGCGCAGCGGCGGCTTCGCCGGGGAGGAGCTCGCCGGACTCTCGGAGCTCGGCCTCGTCGGCGACCGGCAGGCCTTCCTGCGCGAGCTCGAAGGCATCGGCCTCGAGCTCTGGACCGGCACGGTCGAGGAGCCCGGCCGCCTCGCCTTCGTCGGCGAGCGCGGTCGGACGTTCATCCTCGCGCCGCACGGCCGCGGCTGGGTTCCGACCGGTCGCCCGGCCGAGCCGCATCCCGCCGAGGCGACGATCGACTACTGGTCGGCGAAGTCCCAGGCCCGGATCACGCCCGGCTCGAGCCGGATCAGCGTGTCGTCGGGCGCGCTCTCCGCGTACGCCCTGCCTTCCTCGTCGCCGAGGTAGCGGCTCGCGATCGCCGCGACGGCGCCGGCATCCGCGGTCAGCCGCGCCTCTGTCCGCAGCTCGATGCCCCGGTAGGGCGGCACGTGCTCGTAGACGACGATGCTCGCGCGTGGATCGTGCCGGAGGTGCCGCACCTTGACGTCGTCCGTGCTCGTGACGACGTCGAACCCGCCGTCACGCCAGCGGTGCCAGACCGGTGAGAGGAGGACGCCGCCGTCGCGGCGATACGTGGCGAGGACGGCGACGAGCGGCAGCTCGAGCAGGTCGCCGAGGTCGGAGGGCGCGAGCTCCTTGCGCATCGTTAATAATCCTTACCAGATTGCCCGCGCCGCGCCGCTCGCTCCTCGTCCTCCCCGCCCTGGCTCTCATCGTGGTCACCGCAGCGAGCGCGGGCGCGAGCAGGAAGGGCTCGGCGCCGGTCGTCGTCGTCCGCGTCGACCAGGTCGGCTATGCGAGCGGCGCGACGAAGCGGGCGTACCTGATGTCCGAGACAGCCGAGCGTGACGTCTCCTTCCGCGTCGTCGATTCCCGCGGCCGCGCCGTCTACCGTGGCCGGGCCGGCCGCTCGACCGGCGCCTGGAGCACGCGCTACGGCTACGTCTACCCGCTCGACTTCGACCGCGTCCACGCGACCGGGACGTACCGAGTCCTGGCGGCCGGCGCGAGCTCCCTCCGCTTCCGGATCGAGCCGCCGAAGGAGCTCTACGCGAAGCCGCTCGCGAACTCCCTCTACTTCTACGAAAACGAGCGGGACGGCCCCGACTTCATCAAGACGGCGCTGCGCACGGCGCCCGCCCACCTCAACGACGAGCACGCGATGACCTATCTGACGCCGAAGGCGAACGCGAACGACGGCTTCAACGGCGATCTGAAGCCGCTCGGCGTCCGGATCGACGCGTCGGGCGGCTGGTGGGATGCCGGCGACTACCCGAAGTTCGTCGAGACGACGAGCTACACGGTCGACCTGATGCTGCTCGGCGTGCGCGACTTTCCCGCCGAGCTCGGCGCGGGCTCGGCCCATTCGAACTTCACGAACGAGGCGGCCTTCGGCACCGACTTCCTGCTGCGGATGTGGGACGACGAGACGCGGACGCTCTACTACCAGGTCGGGATCGGCGAGGCGAACTCGAAGTTCGTCGCCGACCACGACATCTGGCGGCTGCCGCAGGCGGACGACACCTACGGCGGGAAGAACCCGCGCTTCAAGTACATCCGCAACCGCCCCGTCTTCCGCGCAGGGCCCCCGGGGTCGAAGATCAGCCCGAACCTCGCCGGCCGCGACGCCGCCGCGTTCGCGCTCTGCTACCAGGTCTTCCGCGTCACGCGCCCCGCCTACGCGGCGCGCTGCCTCCTCTCGGGCGAGCACATCTTCGACCTCGCCGACACCTCGCCCAAAGGCCCGCTGCTCACCGTCTTCACCCACGACTTCTACCCGGAGAGCTCGTGGCAGGACGACCTCGAGCTCGGCGCGACCGAGCTGTACGACGCGCTCGCGGCCGGCACGCCGCCGGCCGGTCTCCCCCACGAGGAGCCGCTCTACTACCTGCGGCTCGCGACCCACTGGGCGAACGCGTACATCCACAGCCGCTTCGACGCGAAGGACACGCTCAACCTCTACGACGTGTCGGGAATCGCGCACTACGAGCTCTACCGTGCGCTCGAGCGCGCCGGCGACGTCTCCGGGCTGGAGACGACCCGCGCCGCGCTTCTCGCCGACCTCGAGCGCCAGCTCGCGGCCGCGATCCGCCAGGCCGAGAAGGACCCGTTCGGCTTCGGCTTCCCCTGGGCGCAGTGGGACACGACGACGCACGGTGACGGGCTCGTCGTGATGGCGAGCGAGGTCGACCAGCTCACGGGCAGCCGGCGCTACGCGGCCTGGAGCAGCCGCTGGCTCGGCAACGTCTTCGGTGCCAACGCCTGGGGCGCGTCGCTCGTCGTCGGCGACGGGACGGACTTCCCGCAGTGCATGCAGCACCAGGTCGCGAACCTCGTCGGCTCGCGCGACGGCCGGCCGCCGCTCCTGCGCGGCGCCGTCGTCGAGGGCCCGAACAGCTACGCCGCCACCGGCCTCGTCGCCCACATGCGCCGCTGCCCCGTGCACGGGCACGACCGGTTCGCGGTCTTCGACAGCAAGGCGATCTTCAAGGACGGCGTGCAGTCGTACTCGACCGTCGAGCCGGCGATCGACCTCGGCGCCTCGCTTCCGCTGGCCCTCGCGCGCCAGGCCGAAGGGTTGTTCTAGGCGACGTCTCGAAGCGAGCCCGACTCGACGAGCGCGCGCAGCTTCTTCAGGCTCTGGTTCTCGATCTGGCGGATCCGCTCGCGCGTGACGTTGAACGCACGGCCGACCTCGTCGAGCGTCCGCGGCTGCTCGCCGTCGAGCCCGTACCGGAGCTCGAGCACCCGCCGCTCGCGCTGGGAGAGCGTGCCGAGGATCTTGAGCAGGAGCTCCTTCCGCAGCGCCGTGTCGGCGGCGTCGTCGGGAAGCGGCGCGTTCTCGTCGGTGAGGAAGTGGCCGAACTCCGACTCCTCCTCGTCGCCGACCGGCTTCTCGAGCGAGACGGGCGCCTGGGCGGTCCGCATGATCTGCTCGACCTCCTCGACCGGCAACTCGAGGTCGCGCGCGATCTCCTCCGGGCTCGGCTCGCGGCAGAGCTCGGCGCGGAGCTTCCGCTCCGAGCGGACGATCTTGTTCAGCTTCTCGACGACGTGGACGGGCATGCGGATCGTCCGCGCCTTGTCGGCGAGCGCCCGCGCGACGGCCTGGCGGATCCACCACGTCGCATACGTCGAGAACTTGTAACCCTTGCGCCAGTCGAACTTCTCGGCGGCGCGGACGAGGCCGATCGTCCCCTCCTGGATCAGGTCGAGGAACGGCAGCCCCTGGTTGCGGTAGCGCTTCGCGATCGAGACGACGAGGCGGAGGTTCGCCTCGACCATCTCCTGCTTCGCGCGATGGTCGCCGCGCTCGATCCGCTTCGCGAGCTCGACCTCCTCCGCGGCGGTCAGGAGATCGACCTTGCCGATGTCCTTGAGGAAGAGCTGGAGCGCGTCGGTCGAGACTTCGCGCACCTCGTCGGCAACCGGTGTCTCCTCCTTCGCGGCGACCCGCTCGGGGGCGCCCAGCACCTCGACCTGCAGCTCCTCGAGGGCGCGGTACACGTCCTCGATCTGCGCCGGCTCGAGATCGAGCTCGTCGAGCGCGACGGAGATCTCGTCTGCGCTGACGCTGCCCGCGGCCTGCGCCGACTCGAGCAGGACACGCGCCTGCTCCGTCTCGAGGACGTCGACCAGCTGCGCCACGTCCCCACGCTCGTTTCCCGAACTCATGCCCCTCCCCTGAAGATGCCGCACTGTGCCATGCACTCCTCACACGGCGCCATAGGCCGTTCGGCTCAAATTTCCTTTACGCAGTCCTACTTAGCGATTCCGGCAAGGAGCTGCCTCGCCGGTTTTGCGTATGCGGTATGCGGGCCGTCCGCAATCGCGGCGCGCAGCTGCCGGGCCGCCTTCTGCCGCTCTGCGACGTAGAGGAGCAGGACGCCGAGATGGAACTCGACGGCCGGCGAGTGCGGGAAGACTGCGGTGAGAGGGCCGAGCTTGGCGAACGCCCGCGTCGGGTCCTTCCACGAGAAGCGGCCGACCGCCGCCGCGGTGCGCGCGACGGCGTCGTGCGGCGCGAGCCTGGCCGCGGCGGCGAACTCGCGCTCGGCCGACAGCGGTCGCTCGAGCGACCAGAGGATCCAGCCGTAGAGGAGCTTCGCGCGCGCGCTCGGCGCCGAGGCGGCGCTGCGGAGCGCTTCGACCTTGCGCGGCGTGAGCGAGCCGGGCAGCGGAAGCGCGAGGACGATCGGCGGCAGGCCGGGCGGGGAGCCCTTCTTCGCGTACAGGTTGTATCCCGCGTCGACGGCGTACGGACTGTCGGGCTGGAGGCTGATCGTGCGCTCCCAGGCGACGACGGCATCGGCGTCGCGTCCGGCCCAGAAGTACGCCCAGCCGAGGTGGAGCGCGACGAGCGCGCTGCGCGGATAGCGGCCGGCGAGCTGCTGCAGCGCCTGCACCCCGTCGCCGTCGCTCCAGCGGGCGAAGGCCAGGCCGATCTGCGCCGCCGGCGACTGGTAGCGGCCGAAGAGCGCAGCCGCCTGCGTGAGCCTGCCCTCCGAGTAGAGCCTCTGCGCCTGGGCGAGCGTCCGCGCCTCGACGTTGTCGGCGAGGCCGAAGCCGAGCTCCAGCTGGGGCATGCCCGGTCGCGGAGCGGTGACGGCGCCCGGCACCGTCGTCGTCTGGCCGCGCATCTCGATCAGCGTCACCCCGACGACGGCGGAAGCGGCGGCCGCCGCGCAGAGGGCGACGATCACGACGATGCGCTGCCTCGGCACGCGCCGAGCGTAGCCCGCAAGGGCGCCGCTATATTCCGGAAAGCGATGCCGAGCTACAGAGAGCTGCTCCAGCAGGTCCGCTCCGAGATCGACGAGGTCGACGCCGCCGGTGCGCGCGCTCTCCTCGACTCGGGCGACGCGCCGCTCCTCGTGGACGTACGCGAGCGCGACGAATGGGCGGAGGGCCACATCCCGGGCGCCGTTCACGTTCCGCGCGGACATCTCGAGTCGCGGATCGAGCAGGTCGCTCCCGACCGCGCGCGGCCGCTGCTGCTCTACTGCGCCGGCGGCTCGCGCTCGGCGTTCGCGACGAAGACGCTCGAGGAGCTCGGCTACGAGAGCGTCGTCAACCTGGCCGGCGGCTTCACCGACTGGAAGCGGAACGGCGGCGAGGTCGTCTTCCCGCGTTCCCTCGACGCAGCCAAGCGCGCGCGTTACAGCCGGCATCTGCTCATCCCGGAAGTCGGCGAGGAGGGCCAGCTCAAGCTGCTCGACTCCCGCGTGCTGCTGATCGGAGCGGGCGGCCTCGGCTCGCCGGCCGCGCTCTATCTCGCCGCGGCGGGTGTCGGCCGCATCGGGATCGTCGACGACGACCGCGTCGACGAGTCGAACCTCCAGCGCCAGGTCGCACACTCGACCGCGCGCCTCGGCGAATGGAAGGCGGAGTCGGCGAAACGGACGATCGAGGAGCTCAACCCCGACGTCGAGGTCATCCCCTACCTCGAGCGCCTGACCTCGGAGAACATCGACCGGATCCTCGCCGACGGCTGGGACGTGATCGTCGACGGCGCCGACAACTTCCCGACGCGCTACCTCGTCAACGACGCGTCGGTCTGGCACGAGATCCCGGTCGTGCACGGCTCGATCTACCGCTTCGAAGGGCAGGCGACCGTCTTCAAGCCCCACGAAGGGCCCTGCTATCGCTGCCTCTTCCCGCAGCCGCCGCCGCCCGAGCTCGCCCCGAGCTGCGCGGAGGGCGGCGTGCTCGGCGTGCTGCCCGGGATCATCGGCTCGCTCCAGGCCGCGGAGGCGCTGAAGCTCTGCCTCGGCGTCGGCGAGTCGCTCGCCGGCCGGCTGCTCCTCTTCGACGCGCTCGCGAACGAGTTCAGCGAGGTGCGGCTGCGCCGCGACCCGAGCTGCCCGGTCTGCGGCGAGCACCCCACGATCACCGAGTACGTCGACTACGTCGAGTTCTGTGCGGGACGGGCGGCGCACGCGTGAGCACGATCCGGATTCCGCCGGCCCTTCGGGCCGAGGTCGGCGGCGTGCGCGAGGTTCCCGCCGCGGGCGGGAGCGTCCGCGAGCTGCTCGACGACCTGGTCGACCGCTTCCCCGCCCTGCGTCGGCAGCTCGTGGAGGACGACGAGATCGCCCCGTTCGTCAACGTCTACGTCGAGGGCGAGGACGTCCGCACGCTCGAAGGGCTCGACACGCCGGTGCGCGAGGGCGCGACGGTGATCCTGCTGCCCGCGATGGCGGGCGGTGTCTAGGGCCGCGACCAGCGGCTCCCTGCTCGACCTCGTCGGCTCGACGCCGCTCGTCGAGCTGCCGCGCCTGTCGCCCAAGCCCTCGGTGCGGCTGTACGCGAAGCTCGAGGGCCAGAACCCGACCGGCTCGATCAAGGACCGCGTCGCGAAGGCGATGATCGAGGCGGCGGAGGCCGCGGGCGAGCTCGAGCCCGGCCGCGAGCTCCTCGAGCCGACCTCCGGCAACACCGGGATCTCGCTCGCGCTCGTCGCCAAGCTCAAGGGCTATCCGCTCACCTGCGTCCTGCCCGAGAACGCGACCGAGGAGCGGCGGCAGCTGCTGCGCCTGTACGGCGCGCGGATCGTCGACTCGCCCGGCGACCAGGGCTCGAACGGCGCCGTCCGCCTCGCGCTCGAGCTCGCGGAGCGGGAGCCGCGCTTCTTCATGCCGTTCCAGTACGCGAACGAGGCGAACCCGCGCGCGCACTACGAGGGGACGGGCGCCGAGATCGCCGAGGCGCTCGACCGCGTCGACGTCCTCGTGGCCGGACTCGGCACCGGCGGGACGCTCATGGGCGCGGGCGAGCGGCTGCGCGAGAGCTTCCCGGATGTCGTCGTAGCGGCGGCGGAGCCGCTGCCCGGCGATCCCGTGATGGGGCTCCGCTCGCTCGACGAGGGCTACGTCCCGCCGATCCTCGACGTCTCGAAGCTGGACCGGAAGCTCCTCGTCTCGAACGAGGACGCGGTGGCCGGCGTGCTGGCGCTGCTCGAACGGGAGGGCATCTTCGCCGGCGTCTCGGGCGGCGCGGTCGTCCACGTCGCGGGCAAGCTGGCGGCCGAGCTCGACGAGGGCGTCGTCGTCATGGTGCTCGCGGACGGCGGCTGGAAGTACCTCTCGGCCGGCTTCTGGCAGGGCGGCGAGATCGACGAGAGCAAGCTGTGGTGGTAGTGCCGCCGGCGGTGCGCGAGGCGCTCGCCGAGCATGCGCGCGAGCAGCTGCCGAACGAGGCGTGCGGGCTCCTCGTGCTCCGCGACTCGGTCGCGGAGCGCTACGAGCCCGGGCGCAACGCCGCCGAGTCGCCGTATCGCTTCGAGCTCGAGGTCGACCCGGAGCTCTGGTTCCTCGAGGACGAGGGCTGGGAGCTCGCGGTCGTCCATTCCCACATCTCGGCGCCGCCGCGGCCGTCGCGCACCGACGTCGAGAACGTGGGCCTCTGGCAGGGCAAGCCGTACCTGATCTACTCGGTCGCCCGCGACGAGCTCGCCGCGTGGACGATCGGCGACGGCGAGATCTCGCCGCTGGAGCTGAGCTGAGGCCGGTGGCAGCTACCGCTACGAAACCGTTACGACCCGCTCGCGCCTAGCGCGACCACGCGCCGCGATTCGTTGCGAAGACGTTTGCGTAGCTGCCACCGGTCGGTGGGTTTCGACGCGCACGGCGACCTGGTCCGGAGGGATCGATTCAGCGCGGCGGCTGACGCCGGCGCACGAGCGCGAGCGCGACCGAGAGCGCGAGCACGAGGAAGCCGAGCAGGCCCAGCTCGAGCAGAAAGTTCGTCAGCAGCCGCCCGCCGGAGGGGAGCCGCTCGAGCTGCGCCGTCACGATCAGGATCCGCCGCACGACCGCGATCAGGCCGATGAAGAGGAACGGCTCGACCGCGATCTCATGCGTCCGCAGGACGAAGCGAAGCGTGTACGCGAGCTCCGCGATGATCAGGAGGAGCAGGATCCGGTCGAGGACGGTGACACCCGTGTCGACGGCGCCGGCGCTCGTCTGCACGGAGTGCGCGAGCTCGTGCACCGTCCCGACGAGGACGAAGACTGCGGCCGCGATGAGGAGCACCGCCACGGCGGCGTAGAGGAGCGTCTCGAACCCGACGAGCCCGCCGAGCAGGCTCGGGCGCCGCTGCTCCGCCGCGGCAGGCTCGGGCGGAGACGCGGGTGAGTCGGTCACCCCAGCGAGCCTACTCCAGCTCGTCCTCGTCGAGAAGCTCGCCCGGCGCCGGCCGAGGCTGCGGCCGCTCCTCGAAGGTGACCGCGATCCGCTCGATCCGGTTGCCCTCGACCTCGAGCACGTCGAAGCGCATCCCGTCGTAGGAGACGTCGTCCCCCGGTTCCGGGGCGCGCCCGAGTTGTCCGAAGACGAAGCCGGCGACGGTGTGGAAGTCCTCCTCCGGCAGGTCGGTGCCGAAGCGCTCGTTGAACTCGTCGATCGCGAACATGCCGTCGACGCGGTACGTGTCCTCGTTGACCTGCTCCACCGGCTCCTCCGGCACGTCGAACTCGTCCTCGATCTCGCCGACGATCTCCTCGATCAGGTCCTCGAGCGTCGCGACGCCGACCATCGCCCCGTACTCGTCGACGACGATCGCGAAGTGGTTGCTCGTTCGCCGGAATTCCTGCAGCAGCGACGCGAGGTCCTTCGTCTCTGGGACGACGTAGGCGGGACGCAGCAGCCGCTCGAGCTCGACGGCTGCGAGGCCCTCGTCGTGGATCGCCGTGAACAGGTCGCGGACGTGGAGCACGCCGACGATGTCGTCGAGCGACTCGCGGTAGACGGGGTACCGCGTGTACGGCGAGTCGAGGACGACCGCGAGCGCCTGCTCGGGCGGCAGATCGATCGAGACGGCCGAGACGTCGGGCTTCGCGACCATCACGTCGGCGACGTCCTTGTCGCCGAAGACGAAGACCTTGTCGATCATCTCCCGCTCGCCCTCCTCGATCTGCCCCTGCTGGGTCGAGCGGGAGACGAGCATCCGCAGCTCGGCCTCGGAGTGCACCTCGCGCTCGGCGCCCGGCGGCTCGAGCCCGAAGCGGCGGAGGACGAAGTCGCTCGTGACGCGCAGGAGCCAGATCGCGGGCCGGAAGAGGGCGAAGAACGCGCGCACCGGCGCCGACACCCAGAGCGCCGTCCGCTCCGGCCGGCCGAGCGCGGCCCCCTTCGGCACGAGCTCGCCGACGATGACGGTGACGAACGTGAGGAGGACGTACGCGAGCACGATCGCGAGCGCGGTCGCCATCCAGTGGTCGAACTCGTGCGCGAGCACGGTCTCCCCGAGTGCGCCGATCCCCAGCGACGTGAGGGTGACGCCGAGCTGCATCGCGGCGATGAACTGCGGCGGGTCGCCCGTGATGCGCAGCACGTCCCGCGCGCGCCGGTTGCCCTGGTGCTGCAGCTCGATGATGCGCGTCCGGCGCGCGGTGACGAGCCCGTACTCCGCCGCGACGAAGAACGCGTTGAGCAGGATCAGGACCGCGACCCCGATCAGCTCCAGCAGCATTCTCACGCCCTCACCCGAGGGCGTCGGTACTCGGGATGTCGTCCACGCCTCTGCGCCGCAGTATACGAGTGGCGGCTGCCGGACTCGCCGACACGAACATATGTTCGATAGGATCCGCGCCGGATGCGCGTCGAGTACCGGGAGGAGCCGTGCCGGAGCGCCCTCAACCGGGTGCGGGGAATGCCGTTCGCGTGGTCGCTCAATCCGTACATGGGCTGCGCGCATCGCTGCACGTTCTGCTACGTCCGCGCCTTCGAGGCGCGCGCCGACCGGCCGTCGGACGAGCGCTACGGCGCGAGCATCCGGGTCAAGACGAACGTCGCCGAGGTCCTGCGGCGGGAGCTCGCACGCTCGTCGTGGCGGCACGAGCCGGTGGCGATCGGGGCCGCGACCGATCCGTACCAGCCGGCCGAGGGCCGCTACGGCCTCACCCGCGCGTGCATCGAGGCGCTCGCGGAGGCCGCGAACCCGTTCTCGCTCATCACGCGCGGCCCGCTCGTCGTCCGCGACGTCGACGTCCTCGCCGGCGCCGCCCGGCGCGCGCGCGTCTCGGTCACCTTCTCGATCCCGACGCTCGATCGCGAGATCTGGCGCCGCACCGAGCCGGGAACCCCGCCGCCTCGCCAGCGGCTGCGGGCGCTCTCGACGCTCGTCGAGGCGGGAATCGACGCCGGCGTCGGGATGGCCCCGATCCTTCCCGGGCTCAGCGACCGCCCCGAGCTGCTCGGCGAGGTCGTGCGGGCCGCGCGCGAGGCCGGCGCGACCGGCATCTGGGCCAACCTCCTCTACCTTCGTCCCGGCACGCGCGAGCACTTCCTCGGCGCGCTCGAGCGTGACTGGCCGGAGCTGCTGCCCGCGTACGAGCGCCTCTACCGGCGGGGCGCGTACCTGCCGAAGGCGGACTCGGAGCCGGTGCGCGAGCGGGTGCGGAAGCTCGCCCGCGAGCACCGGATTCGCGACCGGCGGCGCATGCCTCTCGAGCCTCCGCGCGAGGCCGAGCAGCTGTCCCTGGTTATGTGACCTCCGATCCTCAGTTCTATGATCTTCGGGCCGTGCCTGGGTCGGAGATCACCTGTCTGATCGTCGACGACCACGAGGTCGTCCGCGAAGGTCTGCGCCTGTCGCTCAGCCGCGCGCCCCACATCCGCGTGATCGGCGAGGCGTCCGACGGCGAGAGCGCGGTCGCGCTCGCCGAGCGGCGGCGTCCCGACGTCGTGATCATGGACGTCCGCATGCCCGGGATGGACGGACTCGAGGCGACGAAGGTCCTGATGGACAAGGCGCCCGACTCGGCCGTCCTCATCTTCACCGCCTACAGCGAGCGCAGCCTCCTCAGTCGGGGGCTCGAGTCGGGCGCGAAGGGCTACGTGCTGAAGGAGGCGCCGCACGAGACGCTGCTGCGGGCGATCGAGAAGGTCGCCGCCGGCGAGGGCTACGTCGACCCGGCGCTGATGCCGGCCTTTCTCACCGGCCGCGACAAGGACGACATGCTCACGACGCGGGAGCGCGAGATCCTCCAGCTCCTCGCCGACGGGATGTCGAACGCCGACGTGGCGACGAAGCTCTTCATCAGCCAGGAGACGGTGAAGAGCCACGTGCGCCACATCCTCGCGAAGCTCGAGGCGGACACGCGGACGCACGCGGTCGCGATCGCCCTGCGCGAAGCGATCATCGACTAGGCGCGGTCGATGACCCACGACGTCGACCGCGAGCTGACCGAGCAGATCCTCGCGGCCGAGCAGGACGAGCGGCGGCGCATCGCGCTCTTCCTCCACGACGGGCCGGTCCAGTCGCTCTCGGGCGTCGCCCTCATGCTCGACGCGTCGCTCGACCTGATCCGGCGCGGCGAGCACGACCAGGCTCGGGAGATCCTCGAGCGGGCGCTCGAGCGGGCCCGCGTCACGGTCGGCGAGCTGCGCGAGCTGTCCTTCAACCTCGAGCCGGTCGTCCTGCGCGACCACGGCTTCGCGACCGCGGTGCACGCGCTCGGCGAGACGCGCGGAATCGAGCACGGGATCCACTTCGAGCTCGACGTCGGCGCCGCAGAGTCGCTCGGCGAGCGGGCCCAGGCGGCGCTGTACCAGATCGTGGGCGAGGCGCTCGAGGCGGCGATCCGGCGCGGGCCGCCGCAGCGCTTCGAGGTGGTCGCCGACACGACCGACGCCGGCCTGCAGGTCGTGATCCGGGACGACGCGCCGGCCGAGAGGCGGCGGCGCTCGCTCGAGGTGCTGACCGAGCGGGCGCGGACGCTCGGCGCGTCGCTCGCGGTCGAGCAGGAGGCGACGGGGACGACGATGACGCTCGAGCTGCCCCGCTACGCGGCGAGCGACTAAGGTTCCGCGGCGGATGAGCGACGGACAGCTGCATCTCCTCTTCGTCTGGCGGCCGTCGGGCTACGAGCTCGTCGAGCGGGCCGGCGACGCGCCCACGGTCGGCACCGAGGTCGAGGTCGGCGAAGAGCGCTTCCGCGTCACGAAGGTGGCGCCGTCGCCGCTGCCGGGCGACCGTCGCTCGTGCGCGTACCTCGCCGGCTGAGACCGGCACTGGCCGTCACTGAGCGATCGACTCGGCCGCGGCGAGGCCGAGGACGAGCGCCTGGGCGAGCCCGCTCGCGTAGCCGCCGCTCGCGATCCCGCCCGCGTCGACGCCCGCCGCCCAGAGGCCGTCGGCGCCGACCACGCGCGCGTCGGCGTCGACGCGGAGGCCGCCGATCGTGTGCGTCACGCCGGCGGCGACGTGGACGGCGAGCGTCCCGTCCGCGCGCTCGAGCACGGCGCCGCCCGCGGCGCGGGCCGCCTCGATCCGCGCGTTCGTCCGCTCGACGACGAACCACGCGCGCCGGCCGACGAGCTGCGCGAGGTCGTTCTCGTGCCACGCGACGCGCGGCGGCGTGACCTCGCGCCAGTCGGCGGCGAAGACGCGGGCCTCCGCGCCGTAGAGC
>Ga0335081_10003834_pt1 | contig 23690 bp, 26 predicted proteins | sample Lox_Sample_35_FD_206713 | JGI IMG/M metagenome (GOLD analysis project Ga0335081, IMG submission 206713) | Soil microbial communities from Loxahatchee National Wildlife Refuge, Florida, United States - Lox_Sample_3.5 | ecosystem: Environmental > Terrestrial > Soil > Wetlands | place: USA...
AAGAAGGGCCAGGCCATCACTGCCCGGCTGATCGTGCGCCGGGTCCGCGACCTGGCCAAGACCGCCGAAGGACAGGGCGAGCTGTTCCCGGCCTGGCGGTACCACCCGGTGTTCACCGACTCCCCGTTTCAGCTGGCCCCAGCCGAGGACCAGCACCGCGACCACGCCGTCGTCGAGCAGGTGTTCGCCGACTGGACCGACGGGCCCCTGGCTCATCTGCCATCAGGATCGTTCACCGCGAACGCCGCGTGGCTGACCTGCGCCGCGATCACCTGCAACCTGCTGCGCGCCGCCGGGTGCCTGGCGTCCCGGTTCCACGCCAGGGCCCGCGGCGCCACCATCCGGATTGACCTGATCGACGTCGCCGCGCGCCTCGCCCGCCGCGGCCGCGGCCAGCTGGCCTTGCACCTGCCGCAGTACTGGCACCGCGAAAGCGAATGGATGAGCCTGTTCGAAGCCGCCTGCGGCCCGCCCGCCCGGGCGGCCTGACCAGCCCGGAACCGGTCACCGCCCCGCACCGGCCACCCGCCACCCGGCACAACGCCACTGCTGACCCCGAGCAAGGAACCCCGGACAAGCCGCAGAACAGTAAGCGGCAAGAACAACACGCCCGCGGGAACGACAAAATCAGCTTCGCCAGGTCCGGGCGCGGGAGAAACGGCACCCTGAATTCACGCGGTGGATTGAGGCTCAGGCCTGAGATAAGGGCTTGCGGCGGCGCGCTCTACCTCGGCTCCAAGTCGTACGGCTACTCGATCGCACCAGCCAAGTAGCTAGGGCGCACTAGCACTCAGCGCCGGGAAGGTCGCCGGTCAGGTTCTTCACGTACGGTCCCGTTCGGCGCATGTTGCTCGGTGATCAGCGCGAAGCAGCCGGCGCGGGTGCCGGTGGCGAGTTCCCTGGAGAGCCCGCGGGCGGCTATCGTCAGCACGGAGCTTGCCATGCGCAGGTCGGTGCGGGGATTGAGAACGGTGAGCCCGAAGGCCGCCACGGCCATGCCACCCGATCCGAACACCAGCGCAATCCGCCGAAGCGTGGCTCGCAGCTTACGGCGATTCATTACAGCGCGCTAGAAGATAAGACGGCTTCCGGAGATGCGGGAGGGTAAGGGCTCATGGCGACGGCGGCGCGTGACCGGCTGGCCAGGACGCTGCGAGGCGAGGCGCAGGCAGCGTTCAGCGTGGAACTGACGGCGAGGCTGGACGACCTGAGCCTGCAGGTCGAGGGGTTCGGGCCCGTCAGGTTCCCGGTGACGCCGGCGAAAGCTCGCAAGCTGATAGGCCTGGGCCGGCCGGCTAGGTTCGGCCGCGGCGAACGGACGCTGACCGACCCGAACGTCCGCGATACATGGGAGATCCCGAAGCGCCTCGTCCGCGCCCAGTGGGACGACGCGACGCTGAAGGACGTGCTCGCGACGGTCAAGGAAGAGCTGGGACTGCCGAACGCTGCCGAGCTGACTGCCGATCTTCACTCGCTGCTGGTCTATGAGCAGAATCAGCACTTCCTCGCCCACCAGGACTCGGAGAAAGACGACTCGATGGTGGGGACCCTGGTGGTGACCCTGCCGTCCAGCTACGCCGGCGGCGAGCTGATGGTGGGGCACAACGAGGAGTGGAAGGCCTACCGGGGGTCGAAGACGGCGCTGTCGCTGGTCGCGTTCTACGCCGACTGCCGACACGAGGTCCTCAAGGTGGCCTCGGGCTACCGGATCACGCTCACCTACAACCTGCTCTTGCATGGCGACACCAGCCGTCCCGGCGACGAGGGAACCGTCGCCGGACTAGCGGACCTGCTTCGCGAGCACTTCAGCACCCCAGTGCCCCGGTATTACGGCGGGCCTGCGGCCGATCCACCGAACCGGCTCGTCTACCTCCTCGACCACGAGTACACGCCGCGAGCGCTGAAGTGGTCCCGGCTGAAGGGCGCCGACGCCAGCCGCGTGTCCTTGCTGCGTGAAGCGGTGAAGGGGGCGGACTGCGAGGCCATCCTCGCGCTGGCGAACATCCAGACGACGCACAGCGCCTTCGAGGACGACTACGACGACTACCGGTACGGGCGGCACTGGGACGTTGACTACGACGACGAGTACGACGATGACGATGGCAGCGGCGATGACAGCCAATACGACATTCAGGAGCTGATCGACTCCGAGATCAGCCTCACCCACTGGACCGGGCCGGAGGGCACCCGCCTGGAGGAGACGGCGCTGCCGGTGAAGAGCTGTGAGGTGTGCTCGGCCACGCCGACGGGTGACCTGGAGCCCTATTCCTCACAGTACGAGGGCTACATGGGCAACTGGGGCAACACGCTGGACCGCTGGTACCACAGGGCGGCGGTCGTGGTCTGGCCCCGTGAGCAGGCCTTCGCGAACCGCGCCGAAACCTCCCCGGCCTGGGCTCTCGATGAGCTCGCCACGATGGCATCCGCGGGCGACGTGCCGGGCGCGCAGGCCGCCGCGGCGACGCTCGCGCCGTTCTGGGACGGGGCGCTGCGCGGCCAGGCGCCGCAGGACAGGAGCAGAGCATCCGGGATCATCGGCAAGGCGCTCCGGGCGGCGGACGTCGTGGCGGACGCGGAAACCGCGGCGATGCTGCTGCGCCCGTTTCGCATCGAGAACCTGGCCGGCAAGCACGTGGACTCGTTCGGCACGATTGCCGACGATTACGGTCAGCGGTGGACCGCGGAACTGCTGCAGACGTGGTACGGCGAGGATCAGCCGGCCTGGGCCTACGGCGGCGGACAGGAACGGCCGCAGTGGGCGGCGGACCGGCTGCCGGGCCTGTGCGCCGGGCTGCACGCCAAGGGTAGTGCCGGCGCGGCGGCCGCGCGGCGGCTCCTCGACCTGGCATGGGAGTGGCTCCGCAAGGAGATCGGCAGGGGGATCGCGTTGTCATCGCCCAGCTACCGCGACAAGGAACTCGGCAACCTGGGTAAACCGCTCGCCTCGGTGTTGACGGCCACCGTCGCGATCGGGGCAGCGGGCACACGAGACGCCGTGTCGGGATATATCCGCGAACAGGCGGACGCGGTGACCGCGCTGGAGATGTCGGCGCTGCGCGCCGCGGCGGAGCTGCCCCGAGCCGGCGCACGCGACGATGCCGGCTTCGGCGACCTGGCCGCCGACTGCGCCGCACGGCTGCGCGCCCGGCTCGCCCGCCCGCAACGACCCTCCGGCGACTGGTCGGTCGAACTGCCCGTGGGCGGCTGCGCATGCGACCTGTGCGGCACCCTCCGCGCCTTCCTGGATGACAAGAGCCGGCGCGCATTCGAGTGGCCGCTCGCCAAGCAGAGCAGGCAGCACGTCCACTCCCGGATCGACGCTGCCGAACTGCCCGTCACCCACCAGACCAGGCGGCAAGGCCGTCCCTACACCCTCGTCCTGACCAAGATCGACGCCCTGTTCGCCCGCGAGCAGGAGGCGCGGATCAGGGACGAAACCGATCTGGAGTGGCTCGCGACACGGTGGAATCCCGGCGCCTGACCAGTGTAATCCCCGAACGGCCCGGGGGATTCATCGTTCGCCATGGCTGCATCCCGCGGCTGGCTCGTGAACGGGCCAGCTCCGACGCGCCAGGTTCGCGTTGCTGCCGTCGTTCGGGCGCCCGCACGGCACGATCAGGCTCGAAAACGGCGATCAGGCCAGGTTGACGCGCCTCCTTGAGGCCCCCGGCCCTGCGGAGGCCAATAAGGCTGCGGCGGAGACGGGATTGAGCCATGCGACGCCGGGGAACCTGGCGAAATCCGTATCCGTGGAGACGACGGTGAGGCCGTGCTCGAGGGCGAGTGCGGCCAGATGCGCATCGGGCACCAGGTTCCCGGCAGGGCGGCACTCCTCCACGATCCCGCCGAGCACCTGCTGATGCCGCGATCCCGGTACGGGAATCCAGGCGGCTGGCCGGGACAGCCAGTCCTCGATACGCTGCCACGCATCCGCTGCCGTCGCGGGCGGTGAGTATATGCGCGGGTTGGTGACAAGCCGGAAAAAGGCCAGCAAGCTGGGCCAGGGCAAGCCGACGGACCTGGGTGCTCCGGCGGTCCGGTCATCGAGCCAGTCTCGTGCAGCCGCGTGGTGCTCGGAGTCCTCGTCGGTGGAGTAGACGAGGATGTTGGCGTCGACCACGTACATCAGCGGTAATCCTCGTCCTCGGCGATGGCGAGCACCTCGCCGACGTTATCGATGCTGCCGGCGAGACGCCTGCCCAGCGGCAGCGGGCGTGTCCGGCTCACCTCCGGCACGGCGTCGGCGCGTTCCTCGAGCTTGGCCAGGCCCACGCGGACGGCTTCGTTGAGCGCTTGCTTGAAGCTCTCGCCGTGCTGCGTCCGGTGCCTTTCCAACCGGATGGCCAGGTCGTCATCGAGGGTGACCGTAGTCCTCATGGCATCTAATCATAATGTTCTTGATGTCTTGATGACAGCAGCGACGGCACCCTCGTCATCCGGATCGGCCTGCGACCCGCGCCTCCCGGACCCGCTCATTCGTTCGTTGTCAGGCATGTGTGCCGGAATCTCGCGCTGGCCGCCGCGACGCTCCAGACCCGAGAGTACGGCCACGGTAGAGTCGCTATGAGATCCGCCTCGATCTCGGACGGAAGACGGGGAGTCATGGCCATACCGAGATGGCATCGTAACGGTGCATGACTGCGGCGGTGCGGGAGCGGATAAGCAGGCAGTGCGCTGACCGGAAGCCGAAGGCTATCGGGATTCCCGTGCCGTCAGGACCGCAGTCCCACCAGGTAATGGAAGTTGCCGTCGCCGACGTTCCGGCGGAGCGTGTGCATGATGCGCCACGTGTCGTCATGGGGGCCTTCGATGAAGATGGGCATCCCGTCCCTGCCGAATTCCAGATCGCACACGCCGTCCCACTCACCGAGATGCCCCGCGGCCTTCGCGAAGTCCGCATGCGGCTCGAACCCGAGCCCGCGAGCGTATCCGATCGCGCCGAACACGATTTGCTGGGCGAGAACCAGCGGCACCGCTACGGGTACCCCCGGATAACTGCGGAAGGCATCAGCGCAAAACGACGGAAGCTTTCTCCTCTCGACCGGCTTCGGCCCCAGGGCGTTCTTCACACCCAGGCACCAGGTGTCGACCAGGAACTCGCACACCCGCACCGAACTGCCCCGCTCACGGGCAACGACCACCATGACCAGCCCAGATTCCTCTGTCTCGTCTGCCCCGGTGTCCGGCCACTCCGGGTGGCTCGTGAACCGCACGCTCGACGACCAGCCCTGGTTGATCCAGCAGCCGACAAGCGGCACCTCCTTTTCCTGCGGCTCGGCAGCGGCGAGCCGCCGGATCAGTGGCGTCACGGTCGCGGGACGTACCTTGAGGGCGCGGGCGATCTCCTTCGGCGACCGTCCGCGAGCGCGGAGCTCCCGGACCCGTTCCAGCAGTTCATCATCGGGCATTCCACCATGATCCCGGATGCCTGGCCAGACTGCGGACGTCGGGTGTAATCCCAGCCCGCGGTGGCTGCGGCAAGCCGTCGCCTTCCGTGATAGCGCCCAGTACGGAACGCCCAATCTGCGCGGCAGTCCCCCGAATCCGGCGACACTGGCAAACCGCTCAGATAACGGCGGGTACACGTGCGCCTCCGGGCAGCGAGCGGGCCGACCCGCCTCGTCTCGGTCTCCGTCTCATCGCCGCGCTCGTTGGCCTGGCGCTCGGCGTGTTCCTTCAGGGGGTAGTCCGGCCTCCATCCGCCGGGGTCGGCCGGGTTGTCCAGGGGGTGTGCGTGCTCGCTCCCGTGCGGGCTGCTACAGGGCGCCGTCGCGCCAGGCGGTCTTCGCGGTCGGGTAGATCGGCCGGAAGCCCAGCTCGCGATAGGCGCGCGTGATGTCCGGGACGCCGAGCCAGGGGTCTTCGACGGTCCGGCCGCCGGCCGCGGCGATGTCGAACTCCCGGCCGCCGAGCTCGAAGAGCTCGTACATGGTCGACGCGGCGTCGCCGGCGATGTTGTACGCGACGTACCCGGGTCGCTCCGGCCGCGCCGTTCGCAGCGCGCGCTGGACGCCCTGGGCCACGTCCGCGTGATGCCCCATCGGCATCAGGGCGTGCGCCGCCCGGTCCGAGAGGCCGAAGTGCACCAGGGCGTTGTCGATGTGCGGGTCGCCGTCACCGTACACGAAGGGCAGGCGCAGCGTGATCACGTCGAAGCCGGTCTCAGCGCACAGGGCCTTGATCTGCTCCTCGGCCTCCCGTTTGCTGTGCGGGTACACGCGGTGCCGCTCGCCCTGGCCGGCGTCCGGCGCGCGCAGCTCGTCGTCCTCACGTACCGGACGGCCGACTCCCGGGCCGTAGACGTGGATCGTGCTCACCTGCACGAACCGTCGTACCCCGGCCTGCATGCTCTCCCGCGCCAGGGCCACGGCGGCGTCCCGGTTCACCGCGTACATGTCGGACTCGCCGACCCCCGGGTCGCGGAAGGTAGCGGCGGTGTTGACGACCAGCGTCACGCCGTCCAGCGCGCGCTTGCGGTCGGCAGCCTCGGTGATGTCGCCGACCACGGCCTGCGCGCCCAGCGCCTCGAAGCGCCCGGCCGCCTCCCGGGTCCGCACCAGAACCCTCACCGTGTCGCCGGGCTCGCGCCAGGACAGCAGCCGCGGCACCAGCCGCCTGCCGACCTGCCCGGTCGCGCCCGTCACCAGGATCGTCTCGTTCGCCATAGCCCTGCTCCGATCGCCTCTCGCCCCCGCTTCTCACGCGGGGCCATTCGTCCTGCGCTCTCCACCCTGCCGCGCGGCGCGGCGGAATTGCAGGGACCGGCTTAGCCACGGACTCCCTGTCCCTGGCTGCGCGCGGCGCGACGGGTGAGAATAAGGCCATGAACGGGATCGATCGCGCGGAACTGGCCGATTTCCTGCGGCGCAGCAGGGAGCGGATCGAGCCGGCTTCGGTGGGGCTGCCGCCGCGCGGCCGCAGGCGGACGCCGGGACTGCGGCGGGAGGACGTCGCCCAGATGGCCGGGATCTCGGTGGATTACTATGCCCGCTTGGAGCAGCGGCGCGGCGCACGGCCCTCCGAACAGGTGATCAGCGCGTTGCCCGGCGCGCTGCGGCTGACCGAGGACGAGAGCGACTACCTGCACCGCCTGGCCGGATACCGGACGTGGGGGCGCAGCACGTCCGCCCGGCGCGTCTCACCGGGCCTGCTGCTCGTGCTCGACCGGCTCGTGGACGCGCCCGCGCAGGTGCTCAGTGACAGCGGCCAGGTCCTCGCGCGCAACGCCATGGCCGAGGCGCTGTTCGGCGCCCCTGCGCTGCCGGGCCGCGCCGGGAACGCGATCTGGCGGATGTTCGTCGACCAGGGTTCGCGGCGGCTCATCCCCGCGGACCTGCAGCCGGTCCTCATGGCCAACCACGTCGCCGACCTGCGCGCCACGCACGCCCGCCGCCCGCACGACGAGGAGGTCAACGCGCTCATCCGCGACCTGCTCCAGGCCAGCGACGAATTCCGCGAGCTGTGGGAACGGCACGACGTCGCGGTCATGCGCAGCTGCACGAAGACGATCCTGCACCCGCAGGTCGGCCCGCTCGCGCTGGCCAGCGAGGTGCTGCTGGACTCCACGGGCGAGCAGTCGCTCGTTCTCTACACCGCGCAGCCGGGCACGGACACGGCCGAAAAGCTCGACCTGCTGCGCGTACTCGGCCGGGAGAAGTTCGCCGAGCTGGGGGAAGTGCGCTGACCGCTCGCGCCTTGTCGCGACAGGATGCCCGGGGGCGCTGGGCCAGTTCCGGCCCTCGCGACTAGGCGGAAACCACCGTAGGCCGTCTGGCCTGGTCACGCTATGCCACCAACGAGCAAGCGACAGAGACTCAGGCGGGCAGATTATATGTTTTGCGTGCGTGGCCGATCCCGGTGGTTAATTCGCGACACGCCGACCGATGTGCCTGGCTCGGGCCTGTTGCGGGCCATGATCTTGCCCGCGGCCGCGGTTGTCCCTTCCTGTCCCCTGTCCCGGCCGCAGAATCGGGTAGGTCATGTCTATGCAGCCTGTCCCGTGGCCGGAGCCGGATGCGCAGGTCGCGGCGGCGATCGCGGGCATGTACGGGGCCAGGAAGACGGAGCGCCCGCTGGCGGTGGAGATCCGGGACCGGCTGGGCCAGTGGCTGGCCGATGAGGAGTTCGCCGCCGCGTTCGGGATCCGGGGCAAGCCGGGCTGGTCCCCGTCGCGGCTGGCGCTGGTGACCGTCTTGCAGCGGGCGGAGAAGCTAACGGACCGGCTGGCGGCCGAGGCGGTGCGGACCCGGCTGGACTGGAAGTACCTGCTGGGGCTCTCCCTGGGTGACCCGGGCTTCGACCATTCTGTGCTGCCTGAGTTCCGGGGCAAGGTCGCGGACGCCGGGCTGGAGCAGGTGGTGCTGGACGCGCTGCTGGACAAGCTGGCTGCCTCGGGCCTGGTCAAGGCGGGCGGCAAGCAGCGCACCGACTCCACCCGCGTGGTCGCGGCGGTGGCGGCGCTGAACCGGCTGGAACTGGCCGGGGAGAGCGTGCGGGCCGCGCTGGAGGCGCTGGCGGCCGCGTACCCGGACTGGGTAGCCCAGCGGATCTGCGTAGCGGACTGGACCCGCCGCTACGGCACCCCGATGACCTCCTGGCGGCCCCCGGCCTCCCAGGCAAAGCGGGATGAGCTGGCCATCGCCTACGCCAAAGACGGGTACGCGCTGCTGGAGGCGATCTACGATCCGGCCTCCCCGGCCTGGCTGCGCGAGCTGCCCGCGATCGACGTACTGCGCCGGGTGCTGGTGCAGAACTACACCCGGGCCATCACCGGCAGCAAGGAGGTGATCAAGCGGCGGGAGAAGGAGCCAGAGGGCGACGGTCTCCCGCCTGGCCATGCCCGGATCGCCTCCCCGTATGACCTCGATGCCCGGTGGGGCGTCAAGCGTGAGGAGTTCTGGCTGGGCTACAAGCTGCACGTCACCGAGACCTGCGACGATGCCCCGCCCTGCAGCTGCCGGCCTGCCGCGGACGGCGCCCGGGCAGGCGCGGACGGCCGGGAGCATGACACAGGCTGCGCGCAGCTGGCGTTCCCGAACCTGATCACGCACGTGGCCACCACCGATGCCACGGTGACCGATAACCAGATGACCGCCGTCATCCATGACGACCTGGCCGGGAAGGACCTGGCCCCGGGGCGGCACTACACCGACTCGGGGTACCTCGGCGCCGCCGTGGTGGTCTCGGCGCTGAGGACCTGGGGCATCGCGCTGATCGGGCCGCTGCTGGCCGACACCTCCGCGCAGGCCCGGGCCGGAGCCGGGTACGCCCGCGCCGACTTCACCATCGACTACGACGGCAAGACTGTCACCTGCCCGCACGGTAAGACATCAGCGTCGTGGACGCCGTGCACCCAGCACGGCAAGGACGCCATCGTGGCCACCTTCTCCGCCGCCGACTGCGGCCCCTGCCCGGCGCGCGGACTGTGTACCACCGGCAGGCGGCGCCAGCTCTCCCTGCTACCCCGCGACCTAGCCGAAGCCCAGGCTGCCGCCCGCACCGCCCAAGACACGATCCCGTTCCAGGCCGGCTATGCCCGCCGGGCCGGCGTCGAGGGCACCATGCACCAGGCCGTCAGCCACGGCGCGCGGCGCGCCCGCTACCGCGGCCTGCCCAAGACCCGCCTGGATCACGTGTACATGGCCTGCGCGCTGAACCTCCTCCGCCTGCACGCGTACTGGACCGGCACCCCGCTGGACCGGCGGCGAACCAGCCACCTGGCACGCCTCGAACTCGGCCTCGCCGCATGATCCGGAATTAACCACCGGGATCGTGGCCGCCACATGGATCGTCGGCGCCGTCATCTTTTCACGTGGCCGCCGACGGCTCTGACCTTGAGCTACCCGGGGGTCGGCGGGACTTCGGATGAAGGGACGAGCCCCGGCCCATCGACGGCGGAACCACCCGCGCCCTTCGACTGGGCCCGCCGCTCCAGCTCCGCCCGGTCGGCATCGGGCACCGTCAAGAGGCGCACGCGATTCGGCATACGTCATTGTCCGGCGTTTCCGCGGAAACATAAAGAAAGACACTCGTCAAACCACTAGGCGAGGCCGCCTGGATCGTGGGCGGCCGCGGCGCGGGCGCGGATGGCCTCGATCATCAGGTCGACAGCGGTATTGAAGTTTCCGGGCGCTAGTGGACGGCAGAGGGCGGGGGACGCCAGGCTTGCCAGCCGGGATGGACGGCGAAGAAACGGGAAGGACCCGGCTGCCTGGCGGCCAGCTCTGCCCGGGGGCGCAAGTCCAGGCCGGCCGGCACCGGCTCCCACCATGGCTGGTCGCCGAACAGCCTGCTGAACACTTCCCTGCCCTGGCCTGCCGGGCCGAGGACGAGCTCGGACGGAGCCGGGTGATCGGGCCTCTGCCAGCGGAAATCGCCGGAGATCCGGAGCACCGAGCCGGTGTTCGGCAGCGCCGCGTGCGGCGTGAGGCAGTGGAAGATGAGCACGTCACCGGGCTGGTAGCTGGTCGTGGCCCAGCCTGGTTCAGACCCGCCGAGCGGGCGGGGCGGCTGAGGCGGCCAGTGGTGACCGCCCGGCTGCACGGCCAGCCCGCCCAGCCGGACCGGTATCTCCATCAGCGGCAGCCAGCTGGTCAGCATGCCTGGCCGCCGCCGACCGCGTAGTCGTAGTGGACGTAGCGGCCGCGGGCACGAGGACCAGGCCGCTCAGGGTAGACGGCGCGCAGCACCTTGACCGGGTAGAAGAACGCCCCCGCACCGAGAATCCGCCGCACCGTCGCGCGCAACGGCACAAGATAGGGAACCTGATTGAACTCCGCGCATGCCAGTGCCGCCCGGAAGCCAGGATCTGACAGGCCGCCGGCCGGATTGAGCGCGCGCGGCGGTCCGGACGGGGTGCCATCCGCGCCGGCCCAGCCGCCGTCGCGCAGCCGTGCGAGCACGGCCGCGCCCGCAGCCCGCACCGGACCGGCCGGCAGCAGGCTACGGAAGAACAGGTAACCGGCCTCCGCTAGCCGCTGCCGGAGGATGGCGGGATCATGCCGCACGCTGCTGGAATCTGCCAGTTCGTCCACGTGCCCACGGTAACTTTCGTTCCTGGGACTACGGTGTGGCCGGCCAGTCATCCCGGTGGCAGCGGGACGTTCCTTGCCGGGAACAGGACCAGCTCCTGCCCCGTGCGCCGTACCCGCCGTGCTCGCCAGCGCGCGAACGCCAGGCCCGCGATGGCGAAACCACCTCGCGCAAGCGGCTGAAGACTTACCCCTGCGTCCCGCCTGCAACTGGTAGCCGCCGCCTCTCCGCGCCGACCGCCGCGGTGCATGCCCGCGACGGGATCCGCTAACGAGACGCGGGTAGCACGGACAATGCCGATTTGTCCCTCCTGAGCGTGTTGAGGTTGGCCCCCGACGTCGAATCCCCGCGGGCCGTTGATCAGCCGCAACGGCAAACCGGGCGTGGGCGGTGCAAGTCGGCTTGAATCCCGTCACAGCGGAAAACCAGGAAGCCAGGCTGTGCTCTCACGGGAACACCAGCGCGCGCTTCAGAACCGTACCGGCTCATGACAAGCGAGCGTCCGTACGGTTCATATCCGTGCGGAGAATACGAATCCGGCAGCTGTCCGCGCTCGTGCTGGCTGGCACCATGCTCGCCGCAGTCGGCTGTACCTCATCATCCCCGGTCAGGTCGTCGAGTTCCCCGACCCCGCCGCCGGGTTCCACTCCCTCCGGGCCGCGGCCGAACTTCGTCTTCGTGCTGACCGACGACCTGGCCTGGAACCTGGTCAGTCACATGCCGCACGTGCTGGGCCTGGAGAAAGCCGGTACCACGATGTCGAAGTACTACGTGGTCGACTCGCTGTGCTGCCCGTCGCGCTCGGCCATCTTTACCGGCGAGTACCCGCACGACGACGGGGTCTTCACCAACTCCGGCTCCGACGGCGGGTACGCCACCTTCAACGCCCATGGCGACCAGCGGAAAACGTGGGCGGTGGCGCTGCACGCAGCCGGCTATCGCACGGCGATGATGGGCAAATACCTGAACGGCTACCAGCCGCGCGACCCGATCCCGCCCGGCTGGGACGAGTGGGACGTGGCTGGGAATGGCTACCCCGAGTTCAATTACAAGCTCAACGAGAACGGCACGGTGCGGCATTACGGTCACCAGCCGCAGGATTACCTGGTCGACGTGCTGTCCGCCAAGGCGGGCTCGTTCATCGACTCCGCCGCCGGCTCGGGCCGGCCGTTCATGCTCGAGGTGGCCACGTTCGCGCCGCACGCGCCGTTCACCCCCCGTTATGCGAGCGCCGCCGCGCAGCTTCCCTACCCCAGGACCCCGGCCTACGACCAGCTGCCGTCTGACGCCTCGTCGTGGCTGAAGGACCGCCCGCCGCTATCTGCCCAGGAGCAGGCCGCGATCACGAAGGACTACCGCAAGCGGGTCGAGGCCGACCTCGCCGTGGATGACATGATCGGACATCTGGAAGCCCAGCTCCAAGCCAAGGGCGTGGCCAGGAACACGTACTTCATTTTTAGTTCCGACAACGGCTTCCACATGGGCGAGTACCGGCTCAATCCCGGCAAGCAGACCGCGTTCGAGACCGACATCCGCGTGCCGCTGATCCTCACCGGTCCCGGTGTCCCGGCCGGGAGGATGGTTTCCCAGCTCGTCTCGAACATCGATCTATGCCCCACGTTCGAGACGCTGGCCGGCCTGCCCGTCCCGAACAGCGTCGACGGGCACAGTCTGGCCGGCCTGTGGCACGGGCAGGACCCGGGCGGCTGGCGGCAGGCCATCTTGATCGAGCACCACGGCCCGGATAACAGCCAAGCGGACCCGGACCGGCAGGGCCAACAGCAGGGGGATCCGCCCAGCTACGAGGCGCTCCGGACCGCGAGCGCGCTGTACGTGCGGTACGGTAACGGCCAGCAGGAGTACTACGACACCGCCACCGACCCGAACGAGCTGAATAACATCGCCAGCGGGGGCATCCCGCCGGACCTGGCCACGGCGCTCAATGCCATGGAGAACTGCCATACCGCCGCCGCCTGCTGGGCCGCCGCCCATCTGACTGACCCGGCGCAGGTCCGGCTTGCCCACGCGGTACCTGTGGTTCACCGTCTGGGCCGCAAGCCAGCCGGGTGATCCGGGCCGGCGGGCGCTGCCGCCCGCCGGCAGCCGCTGGCAGGTGGGCCGGGACATGACCGAGGTAATTAGCCGGAATGCCGGTCCAGGATGTCGGCGACCAGTTTGTCGCTGAAACTCCGCGGGATCGGGGCCCCCGTCAGCGCGCGGTAGACGACCGGGCCGCACAGCGCGTCGAGAGCGGCATCGACATCGAGCGATCCCGGCAACTGACCGGCAGTGATCCCGCGCGTGAGCATCTCGCGTTCCCGCTGGCGCTGGGGGTCGAGGTAGCGCTGGCGGAATGTGCGAGCCATCTCGGCATCGTGCTGAGCCTCGCCGATCAACGCGAGCAGCACCTTCCCGGCCGGCTCCTTGGTCAAGAAGCGCGCGAGGACCCGTAGGTAGCGGCGCGTGTCACGGACGGCCGAACCCGTGTCCGGGACGGCCAGCTGACGGCTCGCGTCATCGACCAGGGTGTCGAGAAGCACAGCCACCTTGGAGGGCCACCAGCGGTAGATCGTCTGCTTGGCGACACCGGCGCGTGCGGCGATCCCCTCGATCGTGACGCCACCGAAGCCGCGCTCAACGAGGATGTCATCGGCGGCGTGCAGTACCGCGAGGCGCGCGTTGTCGTCGCGCCGGTGCGGGGCGCGTCCTTTGACGGCGGGTGTCTGTGCTGACATGTTGGCGCCCATCGTAGCGCAACGCGGCGTCTCGTCACACCCATGCAATACGCAACGGTGCGTCTAGACAAGGCGCACCGTTGCGTCTACAGTTGTCACCCATGAGGGAACAGGCAAGGCAGCCGCGGCAGGACATCCCGGGCGGAGCCTACGCCGGCAACTGAGACCAGAGCCTGCCCCCGCACCATCCCGGCGCGCCCCCTCCCGGTCGTTGCCCTTCGCCACCGACCAGGAGGCGTATCCGCCCGCTTCCGGGCGGGCCTTCGTTACCGACCTGGAGCCACCATGACAACACTTTCCGCCGCGCCGCTCGCGCCCCTGCTGGACCGCATGTTCGCCGAGGCGGAAGCACCGGCCCCGCCCCAAGCCAGGGCCGCCCTCGCGCAGCTCACCCCCGAGGAGCGCAACCGGCTGAGCGCGAGCACGGAAGAGGCCGACTACCGCACGTTCTACGGCCTGGCCAGGGACGCCTATCTGGCCGTCTCGCGCGATACCGCCAGGCTGCTCTACATGCTCGCGCGCGCCTCCGGCGCGCGCTCGGTCGTCGAGTTCGGCACCTCGTTCGGGGTCTCCACCCTGCATCTCGCCGCCGGACTCCGGGACAACGGCGGCGGGCGGATCATCACCACCGAGTTCGAGCCATCCAAGGCGGCGCGGGCGCGGGAGAACTTCGCCGTCGGCGGCCTGGCCGATCTCATCGAGCTGCGCGAGGGCGACGCCCTGCAGACTCTCCCGCGACCTGCCCGGGCAGATCGACCTCGTCTTGCTCGACGGCGCCAAGAGCCTCTACCCGGCAGTCCTGACGCTTCTCGAAGAACATCTGCGACCCGGCGCGCTCATCATTGCCGACAACGTCGACCGGAGCCCCGAATACCTGCGCCGCGTCCGATCCGCCACCAGCGGGTACATCTCAGTGCCGTTCGCCGGGGATGTCGAACTCTCGATGCGCACAGGCTAACCTGACGGGCCAGATAACGCCCGGCGCGTCACGGTCCGTTCATCCTAAGATGCCAGGCCAGAGGCGATGGCTGATATGCGCGCTGCACGTGGCACATGCATTTGACGGTTCTCGAGCGACGGGTCGGCGCTCGATTCACTCACCCTCCGTAATACTAGTCGCGCAGCGTGATGATCGCTGGTCACGGCCGTCATGCGAGATCCGATCTGCGTGGGTCGTTATTGGCCGGATGCCGGCGGGTCGGCAGCCGGAACCGGATGTTCGGCACACGAGGGTAATGGCGTCATGCCGGGCGGGGCGGCCGGATGCGTGCTGGCCACGGACGGACGATGCAGTCCGGTTTCCGTCCGGACCGCCAGCATCGACCTGCTCGCGCCGGGGGGACGCCTGCTCCTGGTCGGTAACGCCAGCGGAGACTGGAATCACCACATCGACAGCAACCGGATCTGGCGGGGGAACCTGGCTGTTCTCGGCTTTTCGGCGGGGTCCTTCATGCCGGGCCACAAGGATCTGGCGCGGCCCGCCGCCGCAGCTGCGATCCGTGCTGCGGCGGCCGGCCTGGCCCAGGCCGATGTGGAGACGCTTCCCCTTGCCCGTGCGGCAGTGGCACATGAACGGCTAGAGAACCACTCGGTAAACTGACCTGGCGTTTCGTGATCGCTCATTGGTACTACAGCCGCCAATCGCAAATTCCGCCGCCTTGGGTTCCGGGGCAGTTGCCAGGTGATGATCTATCGTGGATGCGGCGCCGTCACTGTGATCAGATCGGCAGTGACGCTTCGACCAGCCAGCCGCCTTGCGGGGTCGGCCCGGCGAGCAGCTGACCACCCAGCTCTTGGACGCGTTCGCGCAGACCGGCCAGGCCGCGGCCGGTGCCGGGCAGGTTCAGCCGCTCCTGCACGGAACGGTCGTTCTCCACGCGGACCGTCAGGCCTGTCCCTGAGCCGTTGACCAGCACCCGGACCGCCGCACCGGGGGCATGGCGTAGCGCGATGGTGAGGCTCTCCTGGACGGCGCGGAAAGCGATATGCGCGGTGCGGACGGCTACGGCGCCTTGGTCTCCTTCGAATCGGCACGACACGTCCAGCCCGCTGCGGGCGGCTCTGGTCACGACCTCCTCGATCAGGGTCAGGTCAGGTCCGCCGGCCTCCGTCCCGCCGAGCAACTCCACCAGGCGGCGCAGGTCTTCCTGACCCTGGCGGGCGGACTCCGCGATGGCGGCGAAGGCCTGCTGAGCCCGGGCCGGGTCGCGGCCGACGAGACGCTGTCCCGCGGCGGCCTGGATGACCATGACGCTGATCGCGTGGCCGATGATGTCGTGCAGCTCACTGGCAATGCGCGCCCGCTCGTGCCGCAGCGCGATCTGCGCGAACAGCTCACGCTCCTCCTCGAGCTCGCGGCCACGGCGGGCGAGCTGATCAACGGCCTCACCGCGCAGCCGCAGGACCGTGCCGGCCAGGAAACCGGGCACGCTGAACATCACCACCGCGACCGGGCTGGTGGGCGGTAGAACGAGCCAGAAGAGGTACAGGTAGACGCCCAGGCCGAGTGCCGCCAGCCACGCTGCCCGGCCACTCCAGGCGAGCGCGGCCGCCGCTGCGAGGCCGGCCATGATGGCCAGGGCAGCCTCGGGGATCCAGGCGTCCGTGCTGAAGACGGCGGCCGCGAACCACAGCGATCCGCCCAGGACGGCAACCAGGTGGGGATGGGTACGCCACCAGACCAGCGACAGCCCGCTCCCCAGCAGCAACACCATGAAGATGTTGCCGGGCAGGCTGCCCGGCCAGCCGTGCAGCATGACCGGGAGCGCGACGAGGAGGAAAACCAGGACGACGATCCCCGCCTTCTCCAACCGCCGCACGGCCGCCCCCCGGCCTCAGCCGAGCACGGGCAGCTGGGCTACCGCGCCGGCCTGGCTCCGGGCGATCTTCACCTCGAGCGTGCCGCCGAGCAGGCGAGCGCGTTCCTTAGCCCGGGCAATGATCTCCTTGACTTCGGCGCTCCCGCTGACCGGGCCGGTCACGCGGATCTCCAGCGCCGTCTCGTCGAACCGCAGCGTAACGGCGACCGGGGCATCCGGCTGGCCGGCGAGCGCGGCGATCAGGTGCTCGACGATGCGGTAAGCCGAAAGCTCGACGCTGGCCGGCAGTGACCGCGGGTTGCCTTAGCGGCGGCGCAGCATCAAGACGATCAGGACGATGATCACAATGAGCACGATGGTTCCGATGCCGATATACATTGTCTTTCCCTCTCCTATATGGTCACGGTCGCCCGTGCAGCCGTCCCCGACCCGACTGCCCAGCCTGGTCAGGATTAATCAGAGGTCTGTCCGTGGCCATGAGTTCCTGCCGGTAGCGCTGCTGCTGTTTCCCGACGGGCACCCGGTCGGGCCGCGCTGGCGCTGGCCGATCCGCGCCGCAGTGGTCAACAGCGTGGTCTTCGTAGCCAGCCTGGGCTCCCCCGACCCGCTCACGGCCGGGTCCCGCCGGATCACGATTTACCTGCCCATCCCGCACTACCAGCGGTTCGCTGCGCTGTGGACGGTCACCAACGTGGCCTGGGCGGTGATCCTGGCCGCGGCCACCGCGTCGCTGGCGGTCCGGTACCGGCGCAGCGACGACATAGGACGGCGCCAGCTGCTGTGGCTGCTGCTCGCCGGCCTGATGGTGCTGCCGTACGCGGGGGTGGTCTGGGGTGTCTTCAACTCCGGGCCGATCCTGGGCCTGCTGGTGCTTCCGTCCATCCCGGCCGCGGTGACCGTGGCGATCCTGCGGTACCAGCTGCTCGACATCCGGGTGGTGATCTCTCGCACGCCGGCATACGCGATCGTCACCGGCCTGCTGGTCGGCCTGTATGCGGGGCTGGTTCTGCTGACCACCCAGGTGTTCCGGGTCCACGCGCCGGTGGCTGTGGCCGCCTCCACACTGGCGGCGGCGGCGCTGTTTAATCCGGTGCGGCGGCGGGTCCAGCGTGCGGTGGACCGGCGGTTCAACCGGGTCCGTTATGACGCCGACCAGACCGTGGCCGCGTTCGCCGTCCGGCTGAAAGACGCCATGGACCTGGACTCGGTCCACGACGATCTGGCCGGTGTGGTGACAACGGCCCTGGAACCTGCCCACGTGTCGGGGTGGTTCAGGGCGGAAGGACGGCATTGACGCTGAACGAGGGGGCGCTTAGGACGACGGCCATCGACAGCTCCCGACCGCGCGGTATTGAGCTGTGTTGATCCACCTGACCCGCGGCTGTGGCCCGGCGTGCGACGGGACTGCCAAGGCAGAGCCGGCACTGACGCCAGGCCCGGCGCTGCGCCGCGCTGTGCTGGGCGAGCCGGCGGCTTCGCGGCGGCAGTGGCGACCCGCAGCGCCAGGCGGCCCGGCGGATCGTGACCTTCATGGCCGATGCCACAAGCAGCTTCCCGACTTGTCAGGTGCCGCTGACTGTCTTGGCGTGACGGCACGCCGGCTTCCCTACGGACACAACCGCGATATCGGCGCTTCGATATCCGGCACCTTGTTGCACGATCACCCTGCCTCGTAGCGTCAGACGAATTCCCGGCAAGCCGAACGGGCGGCGGTGCTGTGGATCCTGCCGCATTCGGTTTACTCGCGCTAAGTCGGCAATCCAGTCAGTCCCTACCCAGGCATGCTGCGGCGGTAAGGAGTGGTGGCCCGTAAGGGGATGGTTTACGAGCGCTGGCCGCTGGTAGACGGTGAAGTGCCGATTGCGTGGCCTGAGATGGCGGGCGGCGCTCAAGACGGCCATGGCCTGAGGCTGGCGCGGCGCAGCCCAAGGAGGCGATCCTATGAGATCCGCGCGTCAAGCGCTCCGAGAGTCGCCAACGCCGCCCGCGCTGGCCCGCTTGACGCAGATGGATCGCTCGGATGCGCATGACCGGTGAAGATTGCCCTGACGAACCGGCCGCGGACGGACCGGACCTGATCACTCGCCAGGAAGAGGTTCCATGTCGCAGCGGAACCAAGCGGGTCAGCGGGGGGCTAGCGCGCCCGGACCAGAGCGGCCGGGGTGGCCGTTCCTGGTGGCAGGCGGGCTGATCTGCGCCGGCGCGCTGCTCGGCATGTGGATCGTGCTGGCCGGGCAGCCGGATGTGCAGGATCTGGTGGCGGGGTCGGCGGCGGCGGTGCTTGCCGTGGGTGTCGGGTATCTCGTCAGTCAGCGGGGGAAGATGGTGCCGAGCGTCCGGGTCGCCGACCTGCGCAGGCTCGCGGCCGTGCCGTGGCAGGTGGTGGCCGAGACGGGGCAGGTCTTCGCGCTGGCCGCCCGTAAGGCGGCCGGCCGCCCGGCCGGGCCGGGCGCGCTGCGTACCGTGCCGGTGGACGTCGGTCCGGACATGCACGGGTGGCCGGCCGCGCGACGGGAAGCGGTGCTAACCTTGCTGCTGTCCGCGGCGCCGAACACCATCGTGGTGGATATCGACATGGAAGCCGGCACGGCGCTGGTGCATCAGCTGGCCGGTGACCCGGAGCCCGATCCGCACCCGGCGCTGCCGGGATGAGCTGGTATCTCGCCGCGGCGCTGGTGCTCCAGGTGGTGCTGATTCCCTGCGCGTGGGTGTGCTGGCGTTTCGACGCCGAGCACCGGGTGGTGGCCCTGGTGCTGGCCGGCACGGTCCAGGCGCTGGCCGTGCTGTGCCTGGCTGTCGGGTACTCCGAACCCGGGCTGGCGTCGCTGGCCGTGGTGCTGGCCGCGTTGTCCGGCGGAGGCTCGGTGGCCTTCGCGCGGTTCCTGGAGCGGTGGCTGTGACCGGGGTCATCTCGGTGGTCCTGCTGGTGGCGGGGCTGGTGATCGTGGTCGGCTCGTGCGCCGGGATGGCCGTCCTCGACGACCCGCTGGACCGGCTGCACCTGACCACCCCGGCCGCGATGCTCGGCTCGACCGGGATCTGCGCCTCGGTCGTGGTGCGCGAGGGCCTGTCGGCGTTGGGACTCGCCGCCATCGGGGTAGCGGTGATCCTGATCAGTGTCAACCCGCTGGCCGGCCACGCGGTGGCCAGGGCCATCGCGATCCGGCGCGGTGCCACCTGGTCGGATCGTCAGGATGAGGCCACCGGCTCTCCCGGGGAGGAGCGGTGAGCGAGGCGGTCATCGCGGTCGCGCTGGTCTGGGTGGCCGCCTCGGGCACGGCCGTGGTGCTGACCAGGGACCCGCTGAGCCAGGCATTCGTGGCCGGGTTCTTCGGGCTGGGGCTGGCCTTCCTCTACCTGTCGATGCAAGCCGGGGACGTGGCGCTGTCGCAGATAGTGGTGGGCGCCATCGCGCTGCCGCTGATCGTGCTGCTCAGCCTGGCCAAGGTGCGGAAGGACAGGGAGTGAGCCGCCGCGCGCGGCTGGCGCTCTTCGCGGTGGCCGCGGCCGCGCTGGCCGTGACCCTGGGCGTCGGCATGGCCGGCCTGCCGCCGTTCGGCAGCCAGATCAGCTCCTACGCCCGGATGCTCAACGAACTGGCCACGCGGCAGCGGCACGTCACCGACGTGGTGTCGGCCATCACCTTCGACTACCGCGGCATCGACACCCTGTTCGAGGAGTTCATCCTGCTCGCCGCGGTGGCCGGGATCTCGGTGCTGCTGCGGCCGCTCAGCGACGAAACCCGCGAGCTTCCCGAGGACAAGGCGCCGGACCGGAAGATCCCGCCGCCGAGCCCGGCGGTGTGGCTGCTGGCGGTGTTCCTCAGCTCGCTGCTCATGCTGACCGGCATCGAGACGGTCACGCACGGCCAGCTCACGCCGGGCGGCGGCTTCCAGGGCGGGGTCATCCTGGCCAGCGGGATCTACGTCATCTACCTGGGCACCCAACTACGTGACGGTCGAGCGGTTCCAGCCGGACCCGCTGCTGGAGGCCTCCGACGGGGTGGGTGCCTCCGGGTACGTGTTCATCGGGTTGCTCGGCCTGCTGGCCGGCGCCAGTTTCCTCAGCAACGTCGTCGGCCTCGGCGTCACCGGGAACCTGATCTCGGGCGGCACCATCCCGCTGCTGAACCTGGTCGTCGGCGTCGAGGTGGTGGCTGCTTTCGCGATCCTGGCGTCGGAGTTCCTGGACCAGACCGCGGTCATCCGGGCGAGGCGACGATGAGCGTCCTGGCCTACGGCGTCGTCGCCTGGCTCTTCCTCTTCGGCATCTACGGCGTCGTGACCAGCCGGAACCTCATTCACCTGGTGGTCTGCCTGTCGGTTGCGCAGTCAGCCACCGATATCTTGCTGCTGGAGATCGGGTACCGCACCGACGGTCACGCCCCGGTGTTCGTGAGCCTGTCCGCCCATCCGGGACCGGCCGTCGACCCGGTCATGCAGGCGCTGGCGCTCACCGACGTGGTGGTGGGAGCCGCGGTCACGGCCTTGCTGCTCGCGCTGGCCGTGCAGGTGCACAAGCGGGCCGGGACACTGGATCCCGACGCGCTCCGGGCGACCAGGGAATGACCGGCGTGGACCTCGCGGTGTCGACGTCGGCCATCGCTCCCGCGTCGATCGCGGTTCCGCTGGCCGGCGCGGGAACGATGGCCGGGTTCAGTTGGCTGCTGCCCCGGTGGGCCAGGGACCTGCTCGCCATCGCGGTCGCGCTGGCCACTACCACCCTGACCCTGATCCTGATGGCCTCAAGCGCGGGCCACCCGATGATCTACTGGTTCTCCGGTTGGCGCCCCTCCGGGGGCATGGTCATCGGGGTCGACTACGCGGCCGGCCCGCTCGGGGCGGGCATGGCGTCCCTGGCGGGGGTGCTGGCCAGCGCCGCCCTGGTCTACACCTGGCGGTACTTCGACAGCGCCCGCGGCCGCCACCACGCCCTGATCCTGATCTTCCTGGCCGCCAGCGTCGACTTCTGCCTGACCGGGGACCTGTTCAACCTGTTCGTCGCGTTCGAGCTGGTCGCTGTGACCGCGTTCGCGCTGACCGGCTACAACGCCGGGCACCCCGCGCCGCTGCAAGGAGCGATCAACTTCGCCGTCACCAACAGCCTCGGGGGCATGTCCGTCCTGATGGGCGTGGGGTTCCTGTACGCGCGCACCGGCTCGCTGAACCTGGCGCAGATCGGCCAGGCCCTGACCGGACGGCACGCCGACGGGCTGATCGTCGTGGCGTTCGCTCTGCTGACCGGCGGCTTCCTGGTCAAGGCCGCGGTCGTTCCCTTCCACTTCTGGCTGCCCGACGCCTACGGCTCGGCGCCGATACCGGTGTGCGTGCTGTTCGCCGGGGTGATGAGCGAACTCGCGCTGTTCGCCGTGATCCGGGTGTGGGACACCGTCTTCTCCGGCCTGCCGGCGGGTCGGGGCCGAGGATGCAGGCGGTGCTGCTCGGGTTCGGGATCCTCACCGCGGTGGTCGGGGCGGTCATGGCACTGGCCCAGATCCACCTGAAGCGGATGCTGGCCTTCGTCACCATGAGCCACCTGGGCATCTACCTGATCGGGGTCGGCCTGCTTACCCCGCTGGGCCTGGCCGGCGCGTCGCTGCTGGTGATCGGTGACGCCCTGGCCAAGTCCGCGTTGTTCCTCGGCGTCGGCGTCGTGCAGCACCAGCGGGCCAGCGTCAGCGAGATCAAGCTGCGCGGCCGGGGCCGCGGGCTGGCGGTCACTGGCGTCACGATCGTGCTGGGCGCGCTGGTCCTGGCCGACCTGCCCCCCTTCGTGTCCTCGGTCGGGCACGCGCTGCTGGTATACGCGGCGGACCAGGCTGACCTGCCGTGGACGGAAATCGTGATCGCACTGTCCGTCATCTTGTCCAGCGGAGCCGTACTGCGGGCCGCGGGACGAATCTGGCTCGGCTGGGGGGCTGACGAGCGGTCGCGACCGGACACCGGCACCGAAGACGACCCCGGGGAGGAGGCCGAGAATCGATCCGACACTGCCGGCGCGGAAGTGACGTTCGGGGCCAATGGAGGTCAGGACGGACCGGAGCGGTCCGGGCGGCTGAGACGCGTGCCACTGACCATGGTGCTGCCGCCGCTGGCACTGCTCGCGATCGCGCTCGGACTCGGAGTCGGGCTGGCATCCGGCATAGAGGAACATGCCGCGGCGGCCGCGGCGGCTTTCTCGGACCGGACGGCCTATGCGGCGGCGGTGCTGGGCACCCATGGCGGGCCTGTTCCCGCGGGGGGCACGGTTGCCGTCCCGGCCTCCCCGGCGGCATCCGCGGGCGGTGTGCTTACTGACCTGGGCCAGGTGCTGGCCGCGCTCTGCGTGGCGGGTATCGCCCTGGACCGGCGGGCCGTGCGGCTCCGCCGGGCGCTGGCCGCAGGCACCGGATGGCTGCGCCGCCTGCACAGCGGTCTCGTCGGTGATCAGGTCACCTGGCTGGCGGCCGGCCTGGCGCTGCTCGCCGCCCTCGGCGAGGCGGCGCTGCACTGACCGGGTACCCGTAGCTGCGGGCTGACCGCGAAGCCGGGGCGGGACCATGGCCCCCGCGGGAACAAGCCCGCCGACTCAGACCAGCGCCGCGACGACGGGTTTGACGTGCTCGCCAGGGGTAGTGCGATGCGGAATCCCGCGGGATCAGGAGGACGGCGGATGAAAGCTCGGCGTATGCGACGCGGCGCGATCAGCCAGAGCGTTTACGGCATTGACCGGATAGTGCGCAATGTGGAAACCGGGCGCTTCGAGCGCACGCTTTCCGCTCTTACCGCGGCCGGGGCGCTGGTGACCGCAGCGGAGATCTATTTCGAGCACGACAGTGCCAGCTTCGGCAACAAGATGATGTGGTTGCCGGTCACCCTCGGCCCGGTAGGAGCGGCGGCGGGTGTCGCCGGGTTCTGCAGTCGCCGGATGGCCAAGACCGCACTGCCCATCACCTCGGCGGCGATCGTGGCCAACGGCGTACAGGGCCTGTACCTGCACGCCCGCGGCATCGCCCAGAAGCCGGGAGGCTGGCGGAACGCCCGCTACAACATGGAGATGGGGCCGCCGCTGCTGGCTCCGCTGCTGGTTACCATGGTGGGCGGCATGGGCCTGCTGGCCGCGATCT
>Ga0335081_10003835_pt1 | contig 23690 bp, 28 predicted proteins | sample Lox_Sample_35_FD_206713 | JGI IMG/M metagenome (GOLD analysis project Ga0335081, IMG submission 206713) | Soil microbial communities from Loxahatchee National Wildlife Refuge, Florida, United States - Lox_Sample_3.5 | ecosystem: Environmental > Terrestrial > Soil > Wetlands | place: USA...
CGCTCAGCTTCGAGACGCCGATGCTGTTCGCAATCGGCTTCCTGTTCCTGTTCACCATGGGCGGGTTCTCGGGCCTGGTCCTGTCGCTGGTGCCGATCGACATCCAGCTGCAGGATACGTATTACGTCGTGGCGCACTTTCACTACGTGATGGTGGCAGGGGCGCTGTTCTCGGCCTTCGCCGGGATTTATTTCTGGCTGCCGAAATGGACCGGCCGGATGTACGACGAAACCCTCGGCAAGTGGCACTTCTGGCTGTCGATGATCTTTTTCAACATGATCTTCTTCGTGCAGCACTTCCTGGGCCTGGCAGGAATGCCGCGGCGCGTTCCGGACTACCCCCTGCAGTTCGAAACCTGGAACAAGATCTCCTCGATCGGCGCTTTCGGCTTCGGCCTGACCCAGCTGCTGTTCCTGTACATCGTAATCAAGACCATACGCAGCGGGGAAAAGGCGCCCGAGAAGCCCTGGGAAGGGGCCGATTCGCTCGAGTGGACGCACCTGCCCACGCCGGTGCCGTACCATACCTTCGAAACGCCCCCGGTGCTCAAGTAGGGACCCGATGAGCCGCAACGCCAGGACCGGCCTGATCATCGCCACGATCGCCCTGATGTTCTTTCTCGGCATCATCGCCAGATACTGGCTGCTCGGGCGATGAGCGACGCAATGCGCCCCGGGCTGCTGGACGTGGTGAAGACCGTACTGTTCGGCGCGCTGGGCGTGCGCCGCAAGGCCGATCACGAGCGCCAGACGCAGCCCGTGAATCCGGTCTATCTGATCGTCGCGGGCGTCGTGTTCGCGGCGCTGTTCGTCCTTACGCTGATCGTGATCGTGCGGATCGTGGTGAGCTGAGAACAATCGAAAAATCGAAAGCAGGGAGATCGCAACATGGCGCAGAGCGCAACCACCAACCCGCGGCAGCACTACTTCGTGCCGCAGCCGATGCCCTGGCCGATCATGGGGTCGATCGCGCTGTTCTGCATGGCAACCGGTGCGGTGTTCGTTTTCAATTCGCACCGCGGCGGATGGATCTCGATCGCGCTCGGTTTCATGATCCTGCTGTACATGCTGTTCCGCTGGTTCGGCGCCGTGATCCGCGAGTCCGAGGCCGGCAAGTACGGCAAGTGGGAGGACGTGTCGTTCCGCTGGGGAATGAGCTGGTTCATCTTCTCGGAAGTGATGTTCTTCGCCGGCTTCTTCGGCGCCCTGTTCTACACTCGAATGCTGTCGGTGCCCGATCTCGCGAGCCTGGAAAGCCAGGCGCTGTTGTGGCCGAACTTCACCAGCCATTGGCCGTCGGCCGGGCCCGCGTTCACCGAGCAGTTTTCGCCTATGGCGGCCTGGGGGATACCGGCAATCAACACGCTGCTGCTGCTGTCCTCGGGCGTCACGGTGACGATTGCGCACTGGGCGCTGAAGGAAAACAAGCGTGGCATGCTCAGCCTGTTCTTGTTCTTCACCGTCGCGCTCGGCCTGGCGTTTCTCAGCCTGCAGGTGCACGAGTACGGCCACGCCTACAGCGAGCTCAATCTCAAGCTCACGACGGGCGTATACGGCTCGACCTTCTTCATGCTCACGGGGTTCCACGGCTTCCACGTGACCTGCGGCGCGATCATGCTGAGCGTGATTCTGGTTCGATGCCTGCGCGGGCATTTCAAGCCGAACCACCACTTCGCGTTCGAAGCGGTGGCCTGGTATTGGCACTTCGTGGACGTGGTCTGGCTGGGGCTGTTCATATTCGTCTACTGGCTCTAGGCGACCGCGTATCGGACAACCAGGAGGAGAAGGCGCCCGCGTAGCGGCCCGGAGGAGAAGCTCGATTCGCCGCACACGGTGCGGCGTCTTTTTTTGGGCCCAGCCCTCAGGTCAGGCGGCCGGGAATGAAACCGAAATAGAATCCCGCCATCAAAAACAGGAACAGCAGGATCGACAGGCCGACCCGAATCGCGAGCGCCTTGATGGCGCGGTTCGAGCCGCTCTGGTCGTGAAACACGAAGAACAGCGCCGAGCCGAGACTGGCGATGATCAGGACGAGCACGGCGATGACGAAGTAGCGCATGCAGAGGGGGGAGTTTAATGGATACCTGTCCCCGCTTCTACGCCTGCACAGCATGAACAGCACAACCGCTTTCCGTCCGACCTGGTGGGGCGGCGCGCTCGCCGTGGCCGGCTGCGCGGCGTTCATCGCGCTCGGCAACTGGCAGACGCACCGGGCGCAGGATAAGCGCGCGCTCGCGGCGCGGGTCGACGCGGCGCTCGCCGGTCCGCCGCTCAGCCTGCCCGCGCACCAGGTCGAGGCGGCGGATTTCGCGTTGCGGCGCGTGCTCGCGCGGGGCGAGTTCGTGCCCGCGCAGACCGTCTTTTTGGACAACAAGATCCACCAGGGCCGAGTCGGCTACGAAGTCGTGACGCCGCTGCGGCTCGCCGGTGGAACGCTCCACGTGCTGGTCGATCGCGGCTGGACGCCGGCCGGTCCGCGGCGCGATATTCTGCCGCAGATCCCCACGCCGGTCGGAGAGCAGCGCATCGAAGGCCTCGCGCTGACGCGTCTGCCGCGCGCATTCGAGCCGTTCAAGCGCATCCCGCGGGGTCGGGTATGGCAGAACCTGCGGCTGGCGGATTTCAGCCAGGCGAGCGGCCTTGCGCTGCTGCCGCTGGTGATCGAGCAGCGCTCGGCCACGCCGGACGGGCTGCTGCGCGACTGGCCGCGCCCGGACAGCGGCGCGGAACGCAACGAGAGCTATGCGCTGCAGTGGTACCTGTTCGCGCTGCTCGCGCTGGTGCTGTTCGTGGTGCATTCGTATCGCGCGGGGCGCGGCCGTGGTGCCTGAGCGCGCCAAGCGCGGGCGGCTGAAGCTGGCGCTGATCGGGCTCTTCTTCGCCCTGCCGTTCGCGCTCGCCTGGACCGCGTACTGGCTGCATTGGACCCCCGGACAGGCCGGCAACTACGGCGAGCTGCTGCGGCCCCCGCGACAGGTGCCCGGCGGCGGGCTCGTAGGGCTGGACGGCAAGCCCTTCACGCTCGCGAGCCTGCGCGGCAAGTGGGTGATGCTGCAGTTCGACGCCGCGGCCTGCGATGCCTACTGCGAGCGCAAGCTCTATTTCATGCGCCAGCTGCGCGTGGCGCAGGGCAAGGACAGAAACCGCGTCGAGCGCGTGTGGATCCTGACCGATAGCGGCATGCCGCGGCAGGCCTTGATGGCGGCGATCGACGGCACCTACGTCGTGCGCGCGGCCGACGCTACCGTCGCGGAGTCCTTGCCGCCTGGCGGGCGCGCGCAGGACCACATCTACCTGATCGATCCGCTCGGCAACCTGATGATGCGCTTCCCGCGCGACCCTGACCCTTCGAAGATGCTGAAGGACCTGCAGCGCCTGCTCAAGATCTCGCAGATCGGATGAAGGCCTACCGCACGCTGGTACTCGCCGCGGCGCTGCTCGCGTTAGTGGTGGTCGTAGTGGGTGCCTTCGTGCGCCTGTCCGACGCCGGGCTGGGCTGCCCCGACTGGCCGGGCTGCTACGGCAAGCCGGCGCCGACGCTGGCGAAGGACGCGATCGCGCGCGCCGTGGCCCACCAGGGCGGCGAGCGCGGGCCGGTTTCGCTCGGCAAAGCGTGGAAGGAAATGGGGCACCGCTACCTGGCGGGTACGCTCGGGCTGCTCATCCTGACGATCGCGCTGCTGGGCTGGCTGCGGCGGCGCGCGCTCGGGCAGTCGCCCTGGCTCGCCAGCGCGATCGTGATCGTGGTCGCCCTGCAGGCCGCGCTCGGGATGTGGACCGTGACCCTGCTGCTCAGGCCCGCCGTCGTGACTGCGCACCTGGCGGGCGGCATGACGACCCTCGCCCTCCTGCTGTGGCTCTCGCTGCGCCAATGGCGCTTCCGCCCCGCGCCCGAAGCACGTAAAGTGCGCGCCCTCGCGGCGCTCGCGCTGTGCGTGGTCGCGACGCAGATAATGCTCGGAGGGTGGGTAAGCGCGAATTACGCGGCGCTCGCCTGTCCGGACTGGCCGCTGTGCCTGGGCCAAGTCGTGCCGCCGATGGACTTCGCACACGCCTTTCGTCTGCTGCGAGAGCTCGGCCGAACCGGCGACGGGACGATGCTGGCTTTCCCGGCGCTGACGGCGATCCACTGGACGCATCGCACTTTCGCGCTGGTCGTAGCGCTGGTGGTGGGCTGGACGGCGTATCGCACAGTGCGGCTGCGCGCCCTGCGGCCGCTTGGCTGGCTGATTGCCGCTCTGCTCGGGATTCAGTTTTCGCTCGGGGTGGCGAACGTGCTGGCCGGCCTGCCGCTCGCCGTCGCGGATGCGCACAATGCGGGCGCAGCGCTCCTCCTAGGCTCGCTGGTCGTGCTAAACTTCTTTGCTTTCCACGGCTTGTGTCCCCGGCTGCCGAAGGCATGAACACCCAGGTTCTCTCCTCAAGTTGGGCCAGGACGACCGCGCAGCGCGTGCGCTCCTTCTACGCGCTGACCAAGCCGCGCGTGGTCTCGCTCATCGTTTTCACCGCGGTGATCGGCATGCTGCTCGCCACGCCGGGCGCGGTGCCGGTCCGGATCCTGCTCGCCGCAACGCTTGGCATCGCGCTCGTCGCGGGCGCGGCAGCGGCGATCAACTGCCTGGTCGAGCAGCGCATAGACGCGGTCATGCAGCGCACACGCTGGCGTCCGCTTCCGCGCGGAGAGCTTACCGGGCTGCAAACGCTGGTATTCGCCGGCGCGATGGGCGGCCTCGGGCTGTGGCTGCTGGGCAATTTCGTCAATCCGCTCACCATGTGGCTCACGCTGGCGACGTTCGTCGGCTACGCGATCGTATACACGGTGATCCTAAAGCCGGCCACGCCGCAGAATATCGTGATCGGCGGCGCGGCGGGTGCGATGCCGCCGGCGCTCGGCTGGGCCGCGGTAACCGGCGAAGTGAACACCGAGGCGATGGTGCTGTTCCTCATCATCTTCGCCTGGACGCCGCCGCACTTCTGGGCGCTCGCGCTCTACCGTACCGCCGACTACGCCAAGGCGGGCCTGCCGATGCTGCCGGTGACGCATGGCAAGGCCTACACCCGGCTGCAAGTTCTGCTTTATACCTTCATCCTGTTCGCGGTGAGCCTGTTGCCGTATGCGATCCGCATGAGCGGGGTGATCTACCTGACGGCCGCCTGCGCGCTCGGTGCCGTGTTTCTCGCCTATGCGGTCCGCGTCTATGCGGCGTACAGCGACCGTGTCGCACGCGCGATGTTCCGCTACTCGATCATCTACCTCGCCGCGCTGTTCGGTGCGCTGCTCGTCGACCACTATCTGGCGCACTAGCGTCGCCGCACTGCTGCTGAGCGGCCTGGTCGCGGCCTGCGGCGGGGGCGGACCGAAGTTCGATAACACCGACATCACGGGCGCCGGCTACGGCGAGACGCTCTCGCTCACCGACCACAACGGCAAGCCCCGTACGCTGGCCGATTTCCGCGGCAAGGTCGTAGTGCTGTTTTTCGGCTATACGCATTGCCCGGACGTCTGCCCGACCACGCTTGCCGAGCTGGCGCAGGTGATGAACTCGCTCGGCTCCGACGCAGACCGCGTGCAGGTACTGTTCGTAACGGTCGATCCGGATCGCGACACGCCCGCGATCCTCGCCAAGTACGTGACCGCGTTCGATCCGCGCTTTCTGGGCCTCTACGGCGACGCGGCGGCGACGCGGCGAGCGGCGAAGGAATTCAAGGTGTTCTACGAGAAACGGGAGGGGCCCACGCCCGGGGAGTACACGATGGACCACAGCGCCGGCAGCTACGTGATCGACCCCAGGGGGCGGCTCAGGCTGTTCGTGGGCTACGGCAAGGCCGGCGCGGGCCTCGCGCACGACATCCGAACGCTGCTGAGCGAGAAGTAGTAGGGCTCAGGCAGCCGCTGCCGGCAGCGACAGCGCTGCGCCCTGCTGCTCCATCACCTTGCGCATCTTGTCGAGCGCCTTCGCTTCGATCTGGCGGATACGCTCGGCCGAGACATGGAACTCGTCCGCGAGATCGTGCAGCGTGGCCGTATCCTTCTCACGCAGCCAGCGTGTCTCGATGATGCGCCGGCTGCGCGCGTCGAGCGCGCCGAGTGCTTTTTCCAGCCCGGCGGCGGATGTGCGCTCGTTTTCCTCGGCCTCGAGCAGCTGCGAGGGCTCGCGGCCGGCGTCGGACGCGAGGTACTGCGCGGGCGCATAGGCGTCGTCGTCTGCGTCGTCGGCTTCGAACGCCACGTCCTGCCCGGCAAGCCGGGACTCCATTTCCGTCACTTCCTCGGGCTTGACCCGCAGCTCGGTCGCGACGCGCCTGATATCGTCGCGCGACAGCGGTGCCAGCCCACGTTTCATCGAGCGCAGGTTGAAGAACAGCTTGCGCTGCGCCTTGGTGGTGGCGACCTTGACCAGCCTCCAGTTTCGCAGCACATATTCGTGGATTTCGGCCTTGATCCAGTGAATCGCGAAAGACACCAAGCGCACTCCGCGCGACGGGTCGAAGCGCTTGACCGCCTTCATCAGGCCGATGTTGCCTTCCTGGATCAGGTCGGCGTGCGGCAGGCCGTAGCCCAGATAGCCGCGCGCGATAGCGACCACCAGCCGCAGGTGCGACAACACCAAACCCCGTGCCGCCTCCAGATCGTCGCTTTCGCGGTAGCGCCGCGCGAGCGCTTGCTCTTCCTCGAAGCTCAGGATCGGAAAACGGTTGACGGTCTGGATGTAGCTCTCCAAGCTTCCCGTCGCCATGGGGACGGGAACAGATACCGGAACCGGCATGGTCATCGTCGCTTGCATCGGCATACCTCCTGTCTGCGTCAATTTTAGCACTCGCTGGATTGGAGTGCTAAAGGGTCTCGGAGTTCCCTGCAGGAGGTCTGCGATTGCCTTTACTTTGGCTGAATTTCAAGCAAGTACCTGCTTACTGACAAAGATGCGCCCAGCCACCCCAGCGCGCCGGCGAAGAGCACCACGGCGAACGAGTCGCCTGGCGAGAGAAAGGCAAAGCGGAAACTCGAGCCGTAGCTCTGGGCGAGCGTCCTGACCTCGCCATTGAGCAGATCGAGACCGCCCCAGACGATGCCGAGCGCCAGCGCTCCGCCCGCCAGGCCCTGCAGCAGCCCGAGGTACAGAAACGGCCGACGGATGAAGGCGTCGGTCGCGCCGATCAGCTTCGAGACCTCGATCTCGTCGCGCTGAGTAAGGATCTGGAGCCTGATCGTGTTGAAGGTGACCGCGACCAGTCCGAACGCGAGCAAGGCCGCGAGCAGCAGCACCGCAAGGCGCCCGAGCCGCGTGAGCGACGCCAGGCGCCGCGCCCAGACTGCGTCGGCCTGTACGTGGGCGACCGACGGCATGCGGCGCAGCTCCTGCGCGAGCTCGGCCAGGGTCTCGGGACTGGAGTCGCGCGCGCGCACGACGAACGCATCCGGCAAGGGGTTGTGATCCAGGGCGTCGACAACGTCGGCCAGTCCTTCGGTCGCCTTCAACTCCTTCAGCGCTTGCTCGCGCGAAACGAAGCGCAGCTGGCCGATGCGCCCGTCCGCTTTGAGGCGCGAGGCGAGCGCATCTGCGTCGCCCTTGGTCGCGCTCGACTTCAGGTAGACCGATATCTGGGGTTCAAGCGCAACCCCGGCGGCGAGCGAACTTAGTCCATCCAGCAGGGCATAGCCCCCGGCGGGCAGCGACAGCGCCACGCCGATCACGAGCGCACTGACCGCACCGCCCGCCTTTTGCGCCGCGAGCTTGCCGAGCGCGGCGACCAGGGCCCGGCGATGCTGCCTCAGCCAGGACCTCACGGCGCCGAGTCCTGCGTCACGTGGCCGGCGGCCAGCCGCAGCACGCGTCGCCCGTAGCGCGCCACCAGCGCAAGGTCGTGCGTCGCGAGCAGCACGGTAACGCCGACCTGATTGAAGGCGACGAATATCTCCAGCACATGCCGCGCGGCGTCGGCGTCCAGGTTCGCGGTAGGCTCGTCCGCGATCAGGATCGCTGGCCGGTTCACTACCGCGCGGGCGATCGCAAGCCGCTGCTGCTCGCCGCCGGAGAGTTGCACCGGGTTCGCCTTTTCTCGCCCGAGCAGGCCCACCTTGTCCAGCGCGGCGCGGGCGCGCCGCGCGGCTTCCCGCGGGGCGAGGCTCGAGAACGAAAGCGGCAGCATCAGGTTCTCGTACACGCTGCGGTCATAGAGCAGCTTCTGGTCCTGGAATACCAGCCCCAGGTTGCGCCGCAGGAAGGGGATCGCCGCGGGCCTGAGCGTGCTCACGTTCTGGCCGTTGACGATGACCGATCCCGTGCTCGGGCGCTCGATCGCCGGGATCAGCTTGAGCAGCGTCGATTTGCCGGCCCCGGAGTGCCCGGTGATGAACACCAACTCGCCGGCTTCTATGGTGAGCGAGACGCCCTGCAGCACGTCCTGGCCGCCCGGGTAGCGCTTGGAAACGGAGGAGAAGCTAATCAATCAGCGCCTCGACGAAATCACGCGCCACGAACGGGCGCAGATCGTCCACTCCCTCCCCGACGCCGACGAAGTAAAGCGGAATCACCCTCTTCCCAGGCTGCTTCGAGCGCAGCAGTGCGATTGCCGCGACCACGCCGCCCTTGGCCGTGCCGTCGAGCTTGGTCAGGATGAGTCCGGTGAGGCCGAGCGCCTCGTCGAACGCCCTGACTTGCGCGAGCGCGTTCTGTCCCGTATTGGCGTCGAGCACCAGCAGGATTTCGTGCGGCGCCCCGGGAAGCGCCTTGGCGAGCACGCGCTTCACCTTGCGGATCTCTTCCATCAGGTGCAGTTGCGTCGGCAGCCGGCCCGCGGTGTCCGCCAGCACGACATCGATGCCGCGCGCTCGGGCCGCGCTTACCGCGTCGAACATCACCGCGCCCGGATCGCCATTGCGCTGCGAGATCACGCTCACGCCGTTGCGCTCGCCCCAGGCTTCGAGCTGCTCGCGCGCCGCGGCGCGGAAGGTGTCTCCGGCGGCGAGCAGCACGCTCTTGTGCCGGGATTGCAGCCACTTTGCCAGCTTGCCGATCGAGGTGGTCTTACCGGAGCCGTTCACGCCCGCGATCATGATCACGCACGGCACGGCGCGCGAAACGTCCAGCGCTTGCTCGAGCGGCGCGACGATCTCGAGCAATGCTTCCTCGAGCGCACTCTTCAGGCTGGCGCCGTCGGTGATGCGCTCCTTGCGCACCCTTGCGCGCAGGCCCTCGATGAGCGCCCGGGACGCCTCGACGCCGCAGTCGGCCGCGAGCAGGGCGGTTTCAAGTTCCTCGAACAGCGACTCGTCGATCTTGCGCCGGCCGAGCAGCGCGCCCAGCCCACCGCCGAGGGCGCCGCGCGTGCGGGCCAGCCCGGCCTTGAGGCGGGAGCTCCAGGAGACGGTTTCCTTCGAGGATCTGTTGCCCAGTCCAAACACGCGGATGGCGGCGAAAAGCCGCTAAGATTGGCGCCCGATTCTATCAAACGGGTATCCGTGCTCGAATGAAGCACGCAGGCGGCAAACCGCAGCCAGCCGGACGCGTCCGGATCGTCGGCGGGGTCTGGCGCAGCCGCCGGATCGGGGTGCCGTCGCGCCCGGGCCTGCGCCCGACGCCGGATCGCGTGCGCGAGACGCTGTTCAACTGGCTCGGCCAGGACCTCGCCGGGCTGTCCTGTCTGGATCTGTTCGCGGGCAGCGGCGCGCTGGGCTTCGAAGCCGCTTCGCGCGGCGCCCGGCGTGTGGTGATGGTCGAAAGCGACCAGGCGACGATCGCGATGCTGCGAGCGAGCCGTGCCGCGCTCGGTGCCGAACGGGTTGAGATCGCTTCAAGCGACGCCTTCGCCTACCTCGCCGCTGCAAGCGAGCGCTTCGACTTGGTTTTCCTCGATCCGCCCTTCAGGCAGAATGCACTGTCGGCCGTGCTCGAGGCGCTGCCGCCGCGCCTTGCGCCGGACGCGCGGGTATACCTCGAGGCCGCTTCGTCGCTGGCCGTGCCGGAGCCATGGCGCGAGCTGAGGCGCAAGCGCGCCGGCCGGGTCAGCTACCAGCTACTGCAATGGAGCGCAGATGATACGAGCCGTCTATCCGGGAACGTTTGACCCGCTCACGCGCGGGCACGAGGACATCGTGCGCCGCGCCGCGTCGCTGTTCGAGAGCGTGATCATCGGCGTCGCCGACAGCCAGGCGAAGCGCCCGTTCTTTACCTGCAGCGAGCGGGTGGACATGGCGAGCGAGGTGCTGCGCGAGCTGAAGAACGTGAAGGTGGTCGGTTTTGCGGGGCTGCTGATCGACTTCATCCGCGAGCACGACGCGCGCGTGATCATGCGCGGGCTGCGCGCGGTGGCGGACTTCGAGTACGAGTTCCAGCTCGCCGGGATGAACCGCAACCTCTACCCGGATGTGGAGACCATCTTCCTCACTCCTTCCGAGCAGCACATGTTCATCTCGGCTACGCTGGTACGCGAAATCGCCACGCTGGGCGGCGACGTGTCCAAGTTCGTGCACCCGCTGGTGCGCGCCAAGCTGAGCGAAAAGGTGAAGTCGCTGCGCGGCTGAGGACGCGCTAACGCTGGCAAGACGGGCAATAGAACGTCGCCCGCTGCCCTTGCACCCTGCGCCTGATCGTCGCACCGCAGCGCCGGCAGGGCTCGCCCGCCCGGTGGTAAACCCAGTAGCGTTGCTGGAAGTAGCCCGGTCTGCCGTCGCTGCGGACGAAGTCGCGCAGGCTCGATCCCCCGGCGCGGATCGCGTCGCGCAGCGTCTTCTTGATCGCAGCCGCGAGGCGAAGGCAGCGCTCCAGCGAGAGGCTGCCGGCGCGCGCGAACGGGTGGATTCCGGCCAGAAACAGGCTTTCGCTGGCGTAGATATTTCCTACGCCGACGATGCGCCGTCCATCCATCAGAGTCTGCTTTACTGCGGCGCGCAGCCCGCGCGTCAGCGCGTGCAGGCGCTTGGCGTCGAAGGCGCGCGTCAGCGGTTCCACTCCCAGGTGACGTAGCAACGGATGCGCGTCTGGCGGCGCTTCGGTCCACAATACGGCGCCGAAGCGGCGCGGATCGCGCAGCCGCAGGATCAGCTCGCCGAACTGAAGATCGAGATGGTCGTGCTTGTGCGGCGGGGTGCCGCGCTCCATCAGGCGCAGGCTGCCCGACATGCCAAGGTGCACGATGAGATGTCCGTCACCGCAGTTGAACAGCAGGTACTTGCCGCGTCGCCGCAGCGAGCGGATCTCGCGCCCCGCGAGACGCTCGATCGAGTCCTGGACTCGCCAGCGAAGCCGCGGCTCGCGCACGGCGACGCCGGTTAGGGTGCGTCCCGTCAGCTGCGGCGCCAAGCCGCGCAGCGTCACTTCAACTTCCGGAAGCTCTGGCACTTGAACTTGCCGCCTGGTTTTCGGTCAATGGAAACTGTCGCGCGCCGCGTTGGCGATGCGCCTTGTGCGGGGCATCAAATATACCTAAGATGCGTCCGAATCGGGTTGCGGCCGTCGGCGCGCTCGCGCCCCTGTCGAAACCCTGGGAAGGAAGATGGTCGCAATGCCCCCGATCTTGCGCAGATCCGTCCTGACGGCCGCACTGCTGTTCGCGGGCGCGCTGACGGGCTTGCAGGCGAGCGCCGCCAAGGCGCCGGAGCGACTGCCGAACGAAGCGCTGACCGAGCCGATCCTGTACGAACTGCTGATCGGCGAGATCGCGGTGCAGCGCGGCGAACCTGAGCTGGCGGCCAAGACCTACATCGATCTCGCCAAGCGCACCCGCGACCCGCGTATCGCGCGGCGCGCGGTGGAAATCGCGAACTACGCGCGCATGCCGGAGCTCGCGCTCGAGGCGGCCAAACTCTGGCATGAAGCGGAGCCGGATTCGGTCGCCGCGCTGCAGATGGTGACCGTTTATATGGCGGCGGTGGGACGGGTTGACGAGGCGGAGCCGTACCTCAAGAAGCTGCTGTCTTCGAGCGAGACCAAGCCCGAGAACGTCTTCATGCAGCTCAACCGCCTGCTCGCCGCGGACCCGGACAAGGCCGCCAATCTGCGCCTGGCGCGCAAGCTCGCGGCTGGCTACCCGGATTTGCCGAACGCGCATTTCGCGGTTGCGCAGGCGGCCGCGGCCGCGAACGACGATCAGCTCGCGCTGCGGGAGATACGTCGCGCCGCCGAGCTGCGCCCTGACTGGGCGGTCGCCGCCGGGTTCGAGGCCGAGATCCTGCAGAGAAAATCGCCGGCGCAGGCCGCCGAGCGCCTCGCGCGCTACCTCGACAAGTATCCAGAGCAGAACGACGTCCGGATGAGCTACGCCCGCTTGCTGGTGGGCGAGAAGCGCTACGCCGAGGCCAGGAAGCAGTTCGAGAAGCTGCTGGCCGCGAATCCCGACAGTACCGAGATAATCTACGCCGTCGGCCTGCTTGCGTTCCAGCTCAAGGACTACGCCACTGCCGAAGCGAGCATGAAGCGCCTGCTCGCGCTTGACTACCGTGACCCGGACGGTGCGCGCTACATCCTGGGCCAGATTGAGGAGGCGCAGAAGCGTTGGCCGCAGGCGATCGCCTGGTACGAACAGATCCAGAACGGGGATCATTTCCTGGCATCGCGCCTGCGCGTGGCCCAGGCGATGGCGCAGCAGGGCAAGCTCGACGCCGCGCGCGCCTACTTGCATGCGCTCAAGGTGAACGGCAAACAGGACGAGGTTCAGCTTGTCATCGCCGAAGCCCAGTTGCTGCGCGACGCGAATGACGCAGCCGGGGCTTTCGCGCTGCTCGACCGCGCGCTGGCGCAGAGTCCGGATCAGCCCGAGCTCCTCTACGACCAGGCGCTGACGGCGGAAAAGCTCGGCCGCTACGAAGTGCTCGAGCAAAGCCTGCGCAAGGTCATCAAGCTCCAGCCCGACAACGCGCAAGCCTACAACGCCCTGGGATACTCTCTCGCCGACCGCGACGTGCGTCTGCCCGAGGCGCGCAAGCTGATCGAGAAGGCGCTCGAGCTGCGGCCCGACGACGGCTTTATCATCGACAGCATGGGCTGGGTCTTGTTTCGGCAAGGAGACCTCGTTGCGGCGGAAACCCATCTGCGCCGCGCCTACGGCGACCAGCAGGACGCCGAGATCGGCGCGCATCTGGGGGAGGTACTCTGGGTCGAGGGCAAGCGCGACGAAGCGCGCCGAATTTGGGACCAGGCGCTGAAAGACCACCCTGAGAACGAGACCCTGCGAAAGACGGTTCGGCGCTTCAGCCCTTAGAGAATCCGGGGTGAGCGCAACAACCGGTCTGCGCGTTCTCGCCGCCGCCGCGCTCGCGATCCTCCCGGCGTGCGCCGAGCTTGCGTTCCTGCAGCCGACGGCCGGGCTGGAGTTCCAGCTCTCGGGCCGGATTGCCGTACGCTACGCCGACCAGGGCTCGAGCGGCAACTTCGCGTGGCGCCACCGCGCGACGGGCGACGAAATGCTGATCACCTCGCCCCTTGGGCAGGGCGTGGCGCGGATCGAGCGCGAGGCGAATGTGGTGACCGTCACCGCTTCCGACCGGCGCGTGTACCGCGCGCACGACGCGGAATCGCTTACCGAGCAGGTGCTCGGGTTCCGCGTACCGCTCGCCGGGCTCGCCGACTGGGTACGCGCAAGACCGGCGCCCGGACCGGCGCGCGAGACCAGGGATGCGCACGGCCGGCTGAGCGAGCTCGTGCAGGACGGCTGGCACGTCTACTACCTGGCCTACGCGGACGTCAGCGGGCTTCCGGCGCGCCTGCGCCTGGTCTATCCCGGACTGGAGCTGCGCCTCGCCATCGGCGAGTGGCAAGTGCGGCCATGACGGCGCTCGAGTGGTATCCGGCACCCGGGAAGCTCAATCTGATGCTGCACGTGCTCGGGCGTCGCGACGATGGCTTGCATATCTTGCAAACGGTATTTCGCCTGATCGAGCGCGCCGACCGGGTCGGCGTGCGCGCGCGTTCGGACGGCGCACTGCGCCGCCTCGAGCTGCTCAAGGACTATGCGCTAGCGCGGCTTGGCCCGCCCGCGCGACTGCTCGGGGCCGACATCGCGCTCGAGAAGATTCTGCCGATCGGCGGCGGCTTGGGCGGCGGGTCTTCGGACGCAGCGACAGTGCTGCTGGTGCTGAATCGCCTCTGGGACCTCAATCTGCCGCGCGCAGAGCTGAGCTCGCTTGCGCTTCGGCTCGGCGCCGACGTGCCGCTGTTCGTGTTCGGCGAAAGCGCCCTCGGCGAGGGCGTAGGCGAGCGCCTGACGGCGCTCGTCCTGGAGCCGGCTTGGTACCTCGTTTTGGTGCCTCAAGTTACGGTTTCTACGAAAGAAATCTTCTCGGACGCCGCGTTGACACGCGATACGAAACAACTCAAAATACCGCCCTTTTTGTCGGGGCAAGGAAGGAACGACCTGGAGCGGGTCGTCACCGCCCGCCACCCCGACGTTGCGGCGCACCTCGCGTGGCTCAGGCAGCGCTCGGCGGGGGCCCGCATGACGGGATCAGGGGCCTGCGTGTTCGCCGAATTCGCCGAACGAGACGAGGCGCAGGCCCTCCAGTCGCAGTTGCCGGACACGATGCGCGGCTTCGTAACGAAAGGCCTGCAGCGCCATCCGCTCTACGACTGGGCAGACTGACGAGGGTGCGCGGGGCGGTTCCCGCGCATCGGAGCAAGAGTTGGGGAGTCGCCAAGCTGGTTAAGGCACCGGATTTTGATTCCGGCATTCCTAGGTTCGAATCCTAGCTCCCCAGCCAATCACTAGCACTGGACCAGTCAACATGGTCGGCACGTCGCTCGAGCGACTGATGGTGTTCACCGGCAACGCCAACCCGCGCCTTGCGCAGGACGTGACGCGCCACCTCAACATCTCGCTCGGGCGCGCGATCGTAGGGAAATTCTCCGACGGCGAGGTGATGGTCGAGTTGCTCGAGAACGTGCGTGGCAAGGACGTGTTCGTGCTGCAATCGACCTGCGCGCCGACCAACGACAACCTCATGGAACTGCTGGTGATGGTCGACGCGCTCAAGCGCTCGTCGGCCGCGCGCGTCACCGCGGCGATCCCGTACTTCGGCTATGCACGTCAGGACCGGCGCCCGCGCTCGGCGCGCGTCGCGATCAGCGCCAAGGTGGTCGCCAACATGCTTACCTCGGTCGGTGTCGCGCGCGTGCTGACGATGGACCTGCACGCGGACCAGATTCAGGGCTTTTTCGATATTCCGGTCGACAATATCTACGCCGCCCCGCTTCTGCTGGGGGACGTCTGGAAGCAGCGCTACGACAACCTGATCGTCGTGTCGCCGGACGTCGGCGGCGTGGTGCGGGCGCGGGCGCTCGCCAAGCGGCTCGAATCCGACCTCGCGATCATCGACAAGCGGCGTCCGCGCGCGAACGTTTCCGAGGTGATGAACGTGATCGGAGAGGTCGAGGGGCGCACCTGCGTGATCATGGACGACATGGTCGATACTGCGGGAACGCTTTGTAAGGCGGCGCAGGTGTTAAAGCATGAAGGCGCAACCAAGGTGGTCGCCTACTGTACGCATGCGGTGCTGTCCGGCGGAGCGGTCGAGCGGATCGCGGGTTCGGACATGGACGAGCTGGTGGTAACCGATACCATTCCGCTCAGCGAAGAGGCGCGAGCCTGCGGCAAGATCCGCCAATTGTCCGTCGCGACGCTGCTGGCGGAAACCATATTGCGCATATTCACCGAGGAATCGGTGAGTTCGCTGTTCATCGAGTAGTTTTATCAACCCTGCCCGTGTCTGGTCGCGGACCCGGCAGAAAATGCGAAGGAGCAAGAGATGAAAATAGAGATCAACGCCGCCAAGCGCGGCGCGCAGGGCACGGGTGCGAGCCGCCGCCTGCGCCGCGCGGGCAAGGTACCAGGCATCGTTTACGGCGGAGACAAGCAGCCGGTGAATATAGAGCTCGATCACAAGGATCTGCTCAAGAAGCTTCATACCGAGGCGTTTCACGCCTCGATCCTCACGCTGAAGCTGGACGGAGGCGCGGAGCAGGTGCTGCTGCGCACGTTCAACATGCACCCGTATAAAGGGGAGGTACAGCACGTCGACTTCCAGCGCGTATCCAAGGAAAAGAAGATCCACATGAAGGTGCCGCTGCACTTCATCAACGCCGAGAACTCGCCGGGCGTCAAGCAGCAGGGCGGTGTGGCGAGCCACGTGATGAACGAGCTGAACATCGCCTGCCTGCCGGACGACCTGCCGGAATTCATCGAGGTCGACATGGGCGAGCTGTCGGTCGGCGGCTCGATCCACGTCAAGGACATCAAGCTGCCGAAAGGCGTCGAGGCCATCCTGCACAAGGCGGAGAACCCGGTCGTGGCGTCGGTCCTGCTGCCGACGCTGATCGTCGAGGAAGAAGAGGCGCCGGCCGAAGAGGCCGCACCCGCCGCGTCCGAGGTGCCGACTTCCGCGCAGGCCACGCCGGAGAAGGCGCCCGAGTCCGCCGCGACGGAAAAGGGCGGCGAGAAGGGCGGCGAGAAGGGCGGCGAGAAGGGCGGCGAGAAGAAAGAGAAAAAATAGGCAGTGCACCGAAAGGGAGCGGCGGGGACCTCTCGGTCCTTGCCGCTTTTTCTTTCTAGGCAAGCATGTCTGGCATCCGCCTAATCGTCGGCCTGGGAAATCCGGGCAAGCAGTACGAGCGCACGCGCCACAACGCGGGGTTCTGGCTCGTCGAGCGCTTTGCCATGCACGAGCGAATCGCGCTGAAGAGCGAGCCCCGTTATCACGCCTATGTCGGTCGCCACGAGCCTAGCGGCACGTGGCTGCTGCTACCGCAGACTTTCATGAACGTCAGCGGCAAATCGGTCGCCCTGCTAGCGGGTTTCTTCAAGATACCGGCGGCCGAGATCCTGGTCGCGCACGACGAGCTGGATTTTCTCCCCGGCGTCGCCAAGATGAAACAAGGCGGCGGCGTCGCCGGTCATAACGGGCTCAAGGACATTGCCGCGTGCATCGGCGCGCTCGATTTCTGGCGTCTGCGGCTTGGCATCGGCCATCCGGGAGACAAGAGCCTGGTGGCGGACTACGTGCTTGCAAAACCGGCGCCGGAGGACCGCGAGGCGATCGAGCGCGCGATCGAGAAGTCGCTCGACGTGATTCCCCTTTGCCTGGCGGGGGACCTGCAGGGCGCTATGCTGAAGCTGCACACAAAGGATAGGGCTTGAGTCTCAAGTGCGGCATCGTAGGAATGCCGAACGTCGGCAAGTCCACTCTATTCAACGCGCTGACCAAGGCCGGCATCGCGGCCGAGAACTATCCCTTTTGCACCATCGAACCGAACGTCGGCATCGTCGAGGTGCCCGATCGCCGGATCGAGGCGCTGGTAGGGATCGCGAAGCCGCAGAAGGTGATTCCGGCGGTGGTCGAATTCGTCGACATCGCTGGCCTGGTTGCGGGCGCCTCGAAGGGAGAGGGCCTCGGCAACCAGTTCCTCGCCAACATCCGCGAGACCGACGCCATCGCGCACGTCGTGCGCTGCTTCGAGGACCCGAACGTGGTGCACGTCGCCGGACGGGTCGACCCCGTATCCGACATCGAGACGATCATCACCGAGCTTGCGCTGGCGGACCTGCAGACCGTGGAGAAGCAGTTTGCACGCAGTGTGAAGCTGGCCAAGGCGGGGAGCGACAAGGAGGCGCAGCGCCTGGTCTCGGCGCTGGAGAAAGTGCAGAGCGTATTGAATGCGGGCCGACCCGCAAGCACGGCGGAACTCTCGAAGGAAGAGCGGACGCTGCTGCGGCCGTTGTTCCTGCTGACGATGAAGCCGACCATGTACGTCGCGAACGTGAACGAGAACGGCTTTCGCGACAACCCGCTGCTCGCGGCGGTCGAATCGCACGCTGCGAAGGAGGGTGCGCCGGTGGTTGCGATCTGCGCCGCACTGGAAGCCCAGATCGCGGACATGCCCGAAGAAGACAAGAAGGTCTTTCTCGCCGATATGGGCATGGAAGAGCCCGGCCTGAACCGGGTCATTCGCGCTGGATACGGCTTGATGGGCCTGCAGACCTATTTCACGGTCGGCCCGAAGGAGGTGCGTGCCTGGACGGTCCCGGTCGGCGCTACCGCGCCGCAGGCGGCCGGCGTGATCCACACCGACTTCGAGCGCGGCTTCATCCGCGCCGAGGTGGCCGCCTACGCGGACTTCGTCGCCTGCAAGGGTGAGCAGGGCGCGAAGGAAGCCGGCAAGCTACGCGTAGAGGGCAAGGAATACGTCGTCAGGGACGGCGACGTGATGCATTTTCGCTTCAACGTCTGAGCCGCGGCAGTTCTACTGCTTCGCTTTGAGCTCGGCGTCGATTTGATCGAGCAGGGCCTGTCGCCAGTCGGGCTGGAAATTAAGCGGCGCCAGCACGGGCTTGCTCACGACCTCGACCTTCGTGCTGGCGTGCGTCACGGGGGTGAAGAAGACCTCGACCTTCTCGCCCAGGCCTTTCCAGCTGACGCCTTGCGTGAGGATCAGCCGGCGCGCTTTGCGGTCGTTTTCGGCCACCTCGAGCTCCTTCGCTTTCGCAGCCGCCAGCGTCGCGCGGTAGACCGCATTGTAGCCGTGATGATAGACGCGACTTGCCCCTTCACCCTTTGCTTCCTTGACCGTTTGCGTGGACGCGCATCCGCCCGCGAGCAGCGCGACAAAGGCGACGAGGAGAATCGGAGTTTTCATTCGCCGGGAGTTACGACAGCGGCTCGAGGCTGCCTTTGACGACCTTGACGCGGTCTCCGAGCTTCCAAGCCGGGATACGGCCGCCTCTCACGGCGCGCATCGAGCCGTTATCCATGCGAACGCTTACTTCGTAGATCTTCGTTTGGCTCGATGCGACGGGCTCGCCGCTCAGCGCGCTCAGAAGCATGACGATCATCTCGTCTCGCCCGCCCGAGACCGTGCTGACTCCATACCTGGGCGCCCCGCTCTTGATTTCGCGCACTTGCTCGACGATTCCGCAGGAGTGACACCCCTCGGCCACGCTTGCCGCGGCAGCGGGTCCCGACTCGTCGTGCGCGAGACCGCTCCAGCCGCCCACCGCGCCGAGCCCTGCGAGGCAGCCCGACAGGATCACCGTGCCCAGCATCAGGGGCATTCGAGCGGTAGATCCGAGGTGGAGCGAGTTCATGCCGCTAAGCTACCGAAGCTCGGCCCCAAGGCATACGGCCTATTTCTCACTTATTCTGATATTCCGCGCCGCAAGCTGTCGTGCTGCGACGACTCAGTCCGGGATATGCGGCACTATTGCGCATGGGCTCGAAACGCGAAGCACCGATCGCGCTTGATCTCGCCAGGCTCGAGGACGTCCCGTGCCTGGCCGACCTGCTCGGGCTGCTGTTCGCTCAGGAGGCTGAGTTTGCGCCCGACCGTGAAAAGCAGCGCCGGGCATTGCGCACGATCATCTCGGACGCGTCGCTCGGGCGCGTCTATGTCGCGCGCGACGGCGCCGACCCGGTCGCGATGGCGAGCCTGCTCTACACCGTGAGTACAGCCGCAGGCGGCAAGGCGGCGTGGCTGGAGGATATGGTGGTGCGGCCGGACCGGCGCGGGCGCGGCATCGGCAGAGCTTTGCTCGAGCACGTCGCCGTGCAGGCGCGTGCGGACGGTGTGCTGCGCATCACGCTGCTCACCGATCCGGATAATGAGCGCGCGCACGCGCTCTACCGCAGTCTCGGCTTCGAGTCTTCCGCCATGTACCCGATGCGCCTGAAGCTCGACTAGCGTTTCAGCGTGACACGGGTATAAGGCGCCCTGGCGCCGGCCAGACTCCGCGTGCGACCGCACGCGGGCCGTCGAACACGAGGTAGCTCTGCGCTCCGTAGTGCGGCAGGGGCCGCCGCAGCGCGAGCAGCGCCGCGGCGTCGCGCGCCGACACCACTGCGATGGGCGGCGCGTTACCTGGGCGCTGCAGCGTCCATACCTGGGCGCTGCCGCGGTCCGCGAGCGCCTTCGGCCGCGGCGGCAGGCCTAGGCGCGCGAGCGCCGCGTCGACATCGGCATTCAGTCCGACGAGCAGCACAGGGTCGCTTTGCGAGGAAATCTCGGTCAAGCCCAGCGTGTGCGCCGGGTTCTCGAACAAGGCCTGAGCCAGAACCTGCGCCGCGCGCGCGATCTCGGCGCCGCTCGAGGCGAGCGCAAGGCGCGGCGCGCGCGCCAGGATCCAGCGCCGAAGTATCGGCGGCAGCTGCTCCGGATCGAGCGCGCGCCAAACGCGCAGCGCGGGGTCGAGCCGCACGCCGTCGGGAACGCGCTTCAGGCGCAGCGGCACGGTCTGGCGTTCGCGCTCGAGGTCGACCCAGCGGATCTGCGCCTGAGCGCCCGTAACGATTTCGACCGGCACGCGTAGCCGGTAGGGCTGCGCCGACTGCGCGAACGCGAGCGCGAGGGTCACCGCGCCGTCCCTGACCTGGGCGTGCGCCGATACGATGCGCAGCCGCGGGGCGCCGGCGCGCTCGACCCATTGCTTAAAAAACCACGCAAGATCCCGCCCCGAGGCGCGTTCGAACGCCGCCCGCAGGTCGGCCCATGAGGCGACCTGGAAGCGCTTGGCGCGCCAGAAATCGCGCGCGCCGGCCTCGAAGGCCTCGCGGCCGATGAGATCGCGCAGCATGAAGAACACCATCGCCGACTTGCCGTAGCCGATTGCGGCGGCGGCGCCGTGCGTCCTCGAGCGGAACTCGGCCAGCGATTGCTGTTCGCCGGAAGGCACTGAGGCATAGTCACGCAGCCATGCGAGCCGCATCTCGCGCGCGGCCTCGGGCGAGGCCTCTTCCTTGTAGGCATAGTCCGCCATGAAGGTTGTCAAGCCCTCGCTCCAGTTGCCGCTCGCGTAGTCGACGTAGACCCCGTTGCCCCACCAGTTGTGCAGTACTTCGTGCCCGAGCGAGGTGGCCCGGATGAACGGCAGCTCGAGCACCGCCGCGCCGATGTAGGTGAGCGTTGGCATGCCGAATCCGGTCGGCAGCGGGCTGGCGACGACCGAAAACGACCCGAAGGGGTAGCGCCCGATCATCCTGCTGTAGCGCTCGATGTAGCGCTGGCTGTCGTCCAGGTAGCCTGCGGCGAGCGGTTCCAGTTCGGGGTAGAAGTAGGTTCTGAGGCGCAGCGGCGGCGCTCCGCGCCGCGGCACGATCTTCTCGCGCACCTGGTACGGCCCCGCCATCAGCTCGATGCCGTCGGCCGGGTGATCAAAGTCGAAACGCGCGCGATAGCGCTGCGCCGAGACTTTCTCCTCGACCAGCCGCCCCGGCACCAGCCCGCGCTGGTCCCGGGGCAGCGACAGCCGGACGCTGTAGCTGAACGGCGCGTCCGTGACGGGATACCAACCGCTCGCCGCGGGCAGATAGCTGCCCGCGGGCGAGACCATGGCGCGCCGATCCCGCAGCACTTCCCGATAATCGAGCGACGGGTCCAGGGCCGGCAGGGTGCCCGCGTACTCGATCTGCAGCGTGGCGCCGGCTTGTGCCGGCACGCGCCACAGGTTGAGCTCGCCGTCGCTGCCAGCGAGCTCGACCGCGGCCGGGGCGCCGTCGACGGTCGCGGACCGGATGGCGAACGCGCGATTGAGCTCGAAGCGGAATTCGCCCCCGGTTTTCAGCTCGGCGGTCACGCGAAGCGCGTGCGGCGCCGGATCGAGCCGTACGTCAAGGGCGAGCCGCGCGGCGCCGGCCAACGCAAGCGCGGGCGACAGTACACCCGCGAGCAGCGTGACGGCGCGCCAGAGGCGGGTCATCGCTCGGGCGGGAACTTGACCACCAGGTCGAACTCCCGTCCGTCGCGACGGATTTGCACCGGCAGCCACGTTCCCGGTGGCTGCGCGCGGACTGCGCTAATCACTTCGCTCATGCGTGTGATATCGGTGCCCGCGATCGAGACGATACGGTCCCCCGCGCGCAGGCCGCTAGCCTCGGCGAGGCTGCCCTTGGCGACCTCGACGATGCCGACACCGTCTTTCGCCTGCTCGATGCGCACGCCGAGCCGGGGCGGTGGCGGCGCGGAGGCGGGCAGCGTCGGAACGGCAAACACGGCATCGGCGATTCCGGCCAGCCCCGCGCAAGCGCGATTTGCGGCCACGGGCAGAAGCATGCCGATGCTCTCGATGCCGAGCTCGCGCAGCTGATGCGCGACGCCGCGGCCGTAGCGTATGTGTCCGCTGCCCATGATGCCGACCACGAGGGGCGGTCCCGCATCGCCCGGCGCGCGCGCCGCGTGGGCCAGCCCCTGCGCCATGGCGCGATCCCAGGTCGTCTGGGAGTCGACGAAATGCAGGAAACCGGGGCTTTGGCGGCCGTTGTGCGGGCCGCCGCCCTCGGGGTGAAGCTTGTAGGCCTCGAACAGATCGTCGAGATAGGCCGGCGAGGGGGCGGCGGGGCGGTCGACGCCTTCCCTTTGCGACTCCGGCACGGCCTGCCAGCCTTTGGCCGAGATCGCCTTTATCAGCTCGCGGTCGACATTCAGCGCGCGCAGCGGGATGTGGTTGATGCGCGCAAAGCGAAAAAGCGGCAGATACAGGTCCGCGGGCCAGCCCCAGACCTTCTCCCAATCTGTCTGCTCCAGCAGCTGGCGCTCCGACAGGTCGCCGGCGATCCACTTGTCCAGCACAGGCTGCGCGCGACGCGGAAACGCTTCGAATCCGATCAACATCCGCGGCCGCAGAAGCTGCAGCGCGCCGAGCGTCGCCAGCTGCCAGGCGTGATCGTCTGCTTCGTCGTGCGCCTCGCCCAACAGGACGACCTGCCGCCGCGCCATTTGCGCGAGCACGTCGTCGACCTTGACCGGGTGCGCGGCGACACCCTCGGTCGCGTACCACGACCCCGGCGCGAGGCAATCCTGCGCCAGTGCGCTTCCCCATATGCCGAGCGCCGCGGCCGCAATTCCGAGCGATTGCCGCAGGATGGCCGCCACGGACAGCGGGCTACGCGACGGCGGCCGCGCGCACAGCGCGCCTGCGTTCGTTCTCGGTCAGGTGCCGCTTGCGGATGCGGATCGTCTTCGGGGTAACCTCGACCAGCTCATCGTCCTCGATGAACTCGATCGCGAATTCCAGGGTCAGCTTGACCGGCGGGGTGAGCAGCACGTTTTCGTCCTTGCCCGAGGCGCGCACGTTGGTAAGCTTCTTGGTCTTGATCGGGTTCACCACCAGGTCGCTGTCGCGACTGTGGATCCCGACCACCATGCCCTCGTAAACCTTGTCGCCCGGGCTGACGAACAGCCTGCCTCGTTCCTGGAGGTTGAACAGCGCGTAGCCGACCGCCACGCCGTCCTCCTGCGACACCATGGCGCCGTTACGCCGCCCAGGCATCTCTCCCTTCCAGGGCCCGTAGTCGTCGAACACGTGGCTCAGAATCCCGTTGCCGCGCGTGAGATTCATGAACTCGCCCTGGAAGCCGATGAGCCCGCGCGCCGGAATGCGGTAATCCAGGCGAGCGCGGCCGCGCCCGTCCGGCGCCATGTCCACCAGCTCGCCGCGCCGTACTGCCAGCGCTTCCATGACCTGGCCCTGATGCGTTTCCTCGACATCGAGTGTGAGCAGCTCGTATGGTTCCTGAAGCATCCCGTCCCGCGTGCGCGTGATCACGCGCGGGCGGCCGACCGCTACCTCGTAGCCCTCACGCCGCATGTTCTCGACCAGGATCGTCAGGTGAAGCTCGCCGCGGCCCGAAACCAGAAACACATCCGCGTCGCTCGTGTCCTCGACCCGCAGCGCAACGTTCGTGAACAGCTCGCGCATCAGCCGCTCGCGAATCTGGCG
>Ga0335081_10003836_pt1 | contig 23689 bp, 12 predicted proteins | sample Lox_Sample_35_FD_206713 | JGI IMG/M metagenome (GOLD analysis project Ga0335081, IMG submission 206713) | Soil microbial communities from Loxahatchee National Wildlife Refuge, Florida, United States - Lox_Sample_3.5 | ecosystem: Environmental > Terrestrial > Soil > Wetlands | place: USA...
TGTTACCGTAGGCTCGGGTCACAGGTTCCAGCCGCACACGCCAACCTCCTCCCAGAAAGAGCACATTATGTCAAGTCTGAAACAAATTGAGGCCAACCGCCTCAACGCACAAAAGAGTACGGGACCTCGCTCGGTTGAGGGCAAGGCCGCCGTCCGCATGAATGCCCTGAAATCCGGCATCGATGCTAAGTCCACCATCATTCGCGGCGAGAATCCCGCCGACCTCGAGGCCCTCACCAACGAATATCTCGCGGCCCATTCCCCAGTCACCCCGCAGGAGCGCTTCTACGTCGACATCCTCATCCGCAGTGACTGGCAGATGCGCCGTCTCACCCGCGCCGACGCCCAGATTTGGGAGTATCAGTATGACAGTCTCTCCCGCATGCCCGCGGACTGCCCGCTCGGCGAGATTTACGTGTGCACCGACCGCACCTTCACCCGTCTCCAGCGCCGTATGAAAGACATCGAGCGCTCCTACAAAGACGCGTCCCAGGAACTGGCCCGTCTCCAGTCCTGTGGGGAAGACGATCGTCTTGGGTCGTCTGTCGATTCGAACTCCGCAAATCACCCGGCCCCGCCGTCCCCCGAACCCGCCGCCGCCCCACTCTCACCTTCGGGCCCATCCCCGCAACCTGTTGTGCTCCAACCCACTTACTCCGAAAATGGCTTTGTTCCTGCAAGTGATACGGACCATCGTTCTTCGGGGCCCGTCGACCCGAGTTCCCCCGGCGATCACACTTCACCCACGGCCGATTCCGGCCCCGGCAGCTCAAACGTCAGCCTGGTTCCCAAAGAGGGTCTTTAGATGAGCAGCCCAACGGGCTTGCTTTCCGGGACGGATAGGCCAGGCACGGCTGTCTCCTGATCTGAATGTTTATTCACTAAATAAATGACGACACACTCAGGTAATGATGCGGGCCGTACCACTACCCTAGCTTTGTTCTTCCACCACCTCGTGCCCGTCGGGCGTTGGCAGCACATCGCGGTCTCCGGCTACCCAGACGTACAACGTCGGAAGAAGAAAGATGCCCAGGATCAGGGCCGCTACCAGCCCGCCTACAATCACGATGGCGAAAGGCCGCTGGGAGTCCGATCCGATGCCGCGCGACAGAGCCGCCGGCAACAGGCCGATGCTCGCCACCAGCATCGTCATGGAGATCGGCCGCAGCCTCTGCACCGATCCCTGGATGGCGGCGTCCATCACACTGCGGCCGCGCGCGCGGAGCTGATTGATGTATTCCAGCATGATCACGCCCGTCTGCACCGACACGCCAAACAACGCCAGGAAGCCTACCCCGGACGACACGCTGAAATGCGTCCCGGTTACCAGCAGAGCCAACAGCCCGCCAATCGGCGCCATCGCCACGTTGGCCAGGATCAGCATCACCCACTTCACCGACTTGAACATGGTGAAGAGAATCATGAAGATCACCAGCAGCGTGATGGGAACCACCACCATCAGCCGCCGGGAAGACCTCTTTTGGCTTTCATACTCGCCGGCCCAATCGATGTGATAACCCTCCTGCAGTTTCACCTGCTGGCCAACCTTGCGCATCGCCTCTTCTACCGTGCTCCCCAGGTCGCGCACCGGGACGCTGTACTTGATGGCCACGTAGCGCGAGCTCCCCTCCCGGTAAATCTCCGAAGCTCCATCGCGAACTTGAACCTTACACAGTTGCGCCAGCGAGACCCGTTCGCCCGACGGCGCCACGATGCGGATACTCTCGATCGCCTGCCGGGTGTCGCGGTACGGCTTCTCGTAGCGCACCATCAGGTCGTAGCGCTGCTCGCCTTGCAGAACCTGGCTGACCGCTTTGCCTCCCACAGCCGTCTCGATGGCATCCTGCACGTCCGCGACGTTGATGCCGTACCGCGCGGTCTGGGCCAGGTCGACGGAAAACTCCAGGTTGGGCTGTCCGATCACGCGAAACAGGCCGAGATCCGCCACTCCGTTCACGGTCCGCAGCACCTTCACGATCTCGTCGCCGGTGGCTTCCAGCTTCTTCAGATCGTCCCCAAAAACCTTGATGGCGAGCTGCCCCTTGACGCCGCTGACGGCCTCCTCCATGTTGTCCGCGATGGGTTGCGAGAAGTTCCACAACGCGCCGGGGATTTTCTCCACCTGGTAATCCATGGCCGCGATGAGCGCTTCCTTGTTGTGGTGAAAGATGGGCCGCCACTCTTCTTTCGGCTTGAGATCGATGAAGTACTCGGTGTTGAAGAAGCCGGCCACGTCCGTCCCGTCATCCGGACGCCCCACCTGGCTGACCACTTGCGTCACCTCCGGGAAGGAGGCGAAGATGATGCGCGCCTGGTTCATCACCCGCGTGCCCTCGCTCGGTCCCGTGCTGGGCGCCAGTGTGCCGCGGGCCCAGATCGCGCCCTCGTCCAGGTGGGGAAGGAACTCCGAGCCAATCACGCCGCTGAGCGCCAGGTACGCAGAGAGGCCGAGCGCACCCACCGCTGCCGCCAGCGTCGCCCACCGGAAGCGGATCGCCTGGCGCAGGGCCCGTTGATACAGGTTCGTCATCAGCACCATTCCCGGGTTGTGCCACTCGCGCACGTGGCGGCGGAAGACGAAACTGGTCAGCACCGGGGCGATCAGCATCGAGAAAATCAGGGAGCCCAGCAGCGCAAACGACACCGTCCAGGCCATCGGTTTGAACAGCCGTCCCTCCACCCGCTGCAGCGTGAAGATCGGCAGGTAGGCGGTAATGATGATCCCGATGGAGTAAAACACTGGCCGCTGCACTTCGTGCGCCGCCCCGCGGATCCGGTCCAGGGACGTGCCGGCGGCCTCCTGATTTCGCCCCAGGTAGAGGATGATGTTCTCGACCATCACCACCGCGCCTTCCACCACCATTCCGAAATCCAGAGCGCCCAGCGACAGCAGGTTTGCCGGAATCTTGTTCAGGTCGAGACAGATCGCCGCGAACAGCAGCGAAAACGGAATGGTCAGCGCGACGATCAGCGCTCCCCGGGCGTTCCCCAGAAACATGAACAGGATCAGCGCCACCAGGATGATGCCTTCCGTCAGGTTGTGCAGCACGGTGTGGGTGGTGTAGTGCACCAGATTGCTGCGGTCGAGAAACGGAACGATCTTGACCCCCGCCGGCAGAACGTGATCGTTCAGCTCCTTGACCTTGTCGTGGATCGCGTCCAGCGTGGAATCGGAATCGGCTCCCTTGCGGAGGAGAACGATGCCTTCGACCGCGTCCTCGTCGTCGAGAATCGTCCCGTCCTTGCGGTGAGTCGCCTTGCCAATGTGCCCCAGCCGGATTTTGGGTCCTTGCGACACCGAGCCGATGTCGCGGACCCGGATGGGCGTGCCATTCAGCGTCTTGATGACGATCCCCTCGATGTTGGGCGCGTTGTTGATCAGCCCCAGTGCGCGGACGTTGACTTGTTGCAGGCCCGCTTCCAGGAAGCTGCCGCCGGCGTTGACGTTGTTATTGGCAAGCTGCTGCTCCACCTGGCTCACGTTGAGGTTGTACGCCACCAGTTTGTCCGGGTCGATCCGCACCTGATACTCGCGCGTGGTTCCTCCGAAGCTGACCACGTCCACGACGTTCGGCACGGACTTGAACTGTTTCTCCAGCGTCCAGTCCTGGATGGATTTCAGCTCCATCACGTCGAATCGGGGGCTGGTGCTCCGCAGCGTGTACCAGTAGATCTGGCCGACCGGACTATAGTCGGAGCCGATCTGGGGCTGCAATCCGCTCGGCAGGGTGACTTGGGAGAGCCGCTCCAGGACTTTCTGGCGGTTCCAGTCATTGGCCGATTCGTCGTCGAATATCAGCATCAGGCTCGACAACCCGAATACCGAGAAAGAGCGCAGGCGGTCGAGATGCGGGATCCCGTTCATTACGATCTCGATCGGAATCGTGACCTGCTGCTCGATTTCTTCGGCGGCGTGTCCCGGCCATTGCGTGATGACCTGGACGTAGTTGTTGGCGACGTCGGGGTACGCCTCCACCGGCAGACTGTGAAAAGAAACGGCTCCCCAGCCCAGGAGCAGCACGGCAGCCACAACCACCAGAAAGCGGTTGTTCAGGGAATTATCGATAAGAGCTCGAATCATGGGTGGGTGTGTTGTGCGGGCCCATCATCGTCTGGCGCGCTTTGCCGTGCACAACCTGTCTTTAAGATTGTACCGTTCGCGCTGCAGCGCAGTCGACGGTTCGAAGGCCGGGATGGGTGCCCGCGCGGCGCAGGTTGCCTGCCAGCATGCGAGGCAACCGGCGGCTCCATAATACCGGAGGAGACATCTGTTGGCAGATTAGGGACAGGAGAAAACTCATGAGAAGGGCAGTTCTATTTGCCGTATTCGCAGCCGCCGGCATTGGCGGCATCTTGGTCGCTCAGCAGACCCGGAAAGAGATCACCAAAGCGTCCACGCCGCACGACGATTCCAAGCCGAACAGCGCGAGCGTGCCGGACGTCTACGCCATGTCCGGGCAGTTCGACCGGGTGGTGGTGCTTCGCTTCAAGTACCAGACGGACTTGCTCGCCGGCATCGAAAAGATGGTGAAGGAACAAAAGATCAAAGACGCCGTGATTCTGTCGGCGTTAGGCTCCGTGCGCAACTACCAGGTGCACCAGGTCTCCAACCGGACCTTTCCTTCGAAAGACACCTTCGTTCAGGACCCTACGGCGCCCGCGGACATCATCAGTATGAATGGCTACATCATAGGCGGCCAGGTGCATGCGCACATCACGCTTGCCAATCCCGACAAGGCCTTCGGCGGCCATCTCGAGCCGGGGACAAATGTCTTTACGTTCGCGGTAGTCACCATCGGAGTGTTCGGCGGCGGCGTGGATTTGAGCAGGGCAGATGACAAGACGTATCGATAAGCGCGGGCGAACATCGCTTAATGATAGTCACCAATCGATGCTCTTCCGCGACAGGGTTCCGCGGCTGTCGGCTATCATTAGATTCATGAATCCGAAACTACCTGTTCCGCGGCGCGACGTTCTCACGGCTGCCGGCACGGTGCTCACCGCCTCTCTTTTCAGCGGACGCGTGAAGGGAGCTAACGACCGCATCACGGTCGGCTTCATCGGGATGGGCGCCATGGGGTCCGCCAACCTCTCCTATGCCCTGCAGATGCCAGATGTACAGCCGGTGGCGGTCTGCGATGTATATCAGCCGCACCTCGAGCGCGCCTTGGGCGCGGCCAAGAAGGGCGGGTTTCAGGTGAAGGCCGTGAAAGACTTTCGCGAGCTGATCGCCGACCGGTCGATCGACGCGGTTTGCATCTCCACGCCCGACCACTGGCATGCCTACATGACCGTGGAAGCTTGCAAGGCGGGCAAGGACGTGTACGTGGAGAAGCCCGCCAGCAAGGGCGTGGACGAAGGCCTGAAGATGGTTCAGGCGGCACGCAAGTACAATCGCGTGGTGCAGGCCGGCACGATGCAGCGGTCCGGCGGCAATTTCCGGAAGGCTGCGGAACTGGTGGCCTCGGGTATCACTGGCGACGTCACGTTCTGCCACACATTTCAAAGCGGGACGACGGCTCGCAAAGGCTACGGGAACCCGCCGGACGGACGACCGCCCGCCGGTCTGGATTGGGACATGTGGCTGGGCCCGGCTCCCGAGGTCCCCTTCAACCCCAACCGCTGGGGCAAGGAGACCGCCACGTTTCCGACCTTCCGCTACTTCTGGGATTACGCCGGCGGAGCCATGACCGATTGGGGCGTGCACCTGGTTGATCCGCTCCACCAGTGCTTCGGCGAGGTGATGCCCAAATCCGTCGTGGCGCTGGGCGAGAAGTTCTACGTGCAGGACAATCTCGAAACACCGGACACCATGCTGGCCACCTTCGAATATCCGCGTTTCCTGGTGACCTACGAGAGCCGAACCTGCAACCCCATGCCGATGCTCGGGCTCGACCAACCGGTCGGCACGTCCATTCACGGCACCGAGGGAACAATCCTGGTGAACCGCAGCGGGTGCTGGGTCATTCCCAACCAGGGCTCCAAACTCAGGGCTTCCACGTGGGAGAACATCCCGGACATGGAGCCCATGAATCTTCCGCACTGGAAGAACTTCGTGGAGTGCATCAGGACGCGGCAGAAACCGGCGAGTGATATCGAAACCTGCGTGCGGTCGTCGTCGGTGTGCCAGCTCGCGAATGTTTCGATGCGCGCCAAAACGCGCATCGATTGGGACGAGCAGAACTGGACCGTGCAGCAGGAAGCGGCCAAGCCGTTTGTGAAGACTGCTTACCGCAGCCCCTGGAAGCTGGAGGTATAGGTCGAGACCTTGTACGGCGTGCGAAGCTTCAGAACCCCAGCCTCTGCCGCACCTCGCGCGCGCGGTTCCGTGATACCGCTAGTTGCGTCTGGGCGGCGTCACGCAATCGCACCATCAGGCCGCCCGCGAACATGGGCGAGATCTCCTTCACGAAATCGGCGTTGATCAATATGGCCCGGTGAATCCGGACAAACCGCTTCGGATCGAGCCGTTGTTCCAGGGCGGTAATAGTGTGGTCCACCGTATACGCCTTGCCGTCGACCACTGCGTACGTGAGCTTGTCCGCGGCGTAGAAGTGCGTCACACGCGCCAGGCTGATGAAGGTGACGCGCTCGCCAATCCGCGAGGCGATGCGCTCGGGATAATCGCCGGTTTCCTTCCCTACCGAGGAAGCCAGTTTCTCCAGCAGCCGCCGCAGGTCGTCCGGGCTGCTGCGCATGCGCTCCGCTTTGCCGATGGCGCGCTCCAGCTGGCGCGGATCTACGGGCTTGAGCAGGTAGTCGACGGAGTCCACTTCGAACGCCTGGAGCGCGTACTGGTCATAGGCCGTGGTGACGATCACTGCCGGCGGGTTGGCCAATTTGGCCAGCATTTCAAAGCCGGTCATCCACGGCATTTGAATGTCGAGGAAGAGCACGTCCACGGCGTGCTCCGCCAGGAAGCCCAGGGCAGCCCTGGGGTCGGTAGTGCTGCCTGCAAGCTCGACCCGGCCGGTCGAGATCAGCAGTCTTGTGAGACGGTCGATCGCCAAAGGCTCGTCATCGACAACGTAGGCGCGCAGCATCACGCCTCTACCGCTACATCCGCCGGAATCAGCAGCGACACCACGCACCATCCATCCCGGCGCGCCGTCACCTCCAGACGCGCCGAGGAACCGTACAGGCTGTCAAGCCGCGACACCAGGTTCTCGATCCCGTGACCCGCGGGGACGCTCGCCAGGTCGAAGCCCGGCCCGTTGTCGCACACCTCCACTCGCAGGCCGCTGTACGCCGGCCCGATGGCCACTTCGATCTCCGGGCCGCCGTGCTTCACCGCGTTCTCCACCAGGCACTGCACGGAGAAGGGCGGCACCATGCATGGCTTGGCTTGCGGCGACACGTCCAGCCGATAGCGCAGGCGGTCTCCGAAGCGTGCCTTTTCAATTTCAAGATAGTCCCGGACGATCTGCAGCTCCGCGTCCAGAGGGATCGTCCGCTGGCGCGTCGTGTCGAGGGAGCTTCTCAGGAGCGCCGCCAGTTGCCCGAGAATCGCCTCAGCCCGCGCCGGGTTCACCGGAATCAGCGAGCTGATGGAATTGAGCGTGTTGAAAAGGAAGTGCGGATGGATGCGCGATTCCAACGACGCCAGCCGTGCTTCCAGAGCCAGCTTGCCCGCTCGTTCGCTCTCCAGTTCTTTGAGCGCCAGTTGTGCCCGCGACTCCTGGAGCTGCGTCGCGAGGGCTTGATAGAAGTACGAGCCCATCCCGAAGACCAAGGCCAGGGTCGCGGTGATGCGGAGGTTCACCCAGTACAGGTGCCAGAAGGAGCTGCGAGCCGCGAAACCAAGCAACTGGATCAGCCAGCCCGCAGCCAGGCAGCCCAGGGCCGCCAGGAGAACGATGGCGACCGATATTGAGAAGGCAAGCCTGGTTCCGGGACGCCCGATGCGGCGTGCCAGCAGCGGGAGGATGAGGCCGCACGGCAAGCCGATGCACGCGGAGTACGCGATGCCATTCATCAGAATTGCACTGGAGAAGATCTCCTTCCACCCCACTCCAACGAACAGATAGGCGATCAGTGGCGTGGCGGCGACCGGCACCGCCACGACCCCCAGCAGCAGCTTCACGATGGAGGGCCGCTTCGTCACCGTTCAGTTCCCCGCAGCGGGCTCGAACACGCCTTTGCGAAACACGTGCATAGTCTGGGGCTTGCCCTGTTCACCGAGCGTCATCTCCCCGACGACCACCTCGTACAGTGTGCCGTATTCGATGCGTTTCGACGCCTTCGACACCCAAATCTGCCCCCAGTAGTGGCTCCAGCCCTTCAGAGTAACTCCGGGTACCTGGACATCCAGTGTATTGAAAAACGCTCGGTAGTCAATTACGGCGCACTGCTCGCCGTTGCGCGTGACGCTGCCGGTCAACGTGAGTTGCAGATCTCTGTGGCGGAACATACCCGCGCCGGCAAGCGCGAGCTCACTTACATCCGGCACGCTCCAGGGGACGTTCGGCTTCAGGTTGTCGAGCTGAAGTGCGAAGCCCTCCATCATCAGCGTATCCCAGATCAGATTTCGCTCCTGCATGGCCTGGGCTGGAAACCCATGAAAGAAGTCGGGCTGCAGCGCCTTCTGTGAGGTTATATAAGGATAGGTGAATCCCTCCATGAAGGGCCGCTTCTCCGCCGGAGCGAACTTGTCTGACCAGTCGTTGCCGTGGGCCACCGACACATCCGACCAGCGAACAGCGTCGCCGGGCAAGCCGCGTGTGTACAGAGCCGACAGGCGATCGCGGCTGATCAGATGGCCCGTCGTGTCCAGATTGAAGTAGTCGCAGGTGAAGCGCCACGTGCCGGCATAGGCAGCGCTCGCCAATGTTAGTAGCAACGGGATCGCTGGTTTCGTCATAGCGAGTTCAGTATGGAGCGATCGATCCCCGCGCGCGACCGAATCTAGATAAGCGCGGGATTTCGCCGATAAAGCCCGCCAAAGCCCCCGACGAATGGTTCCCATCCCCAGCCGGCGTGATGCGCGAGAACCGGACCCCTTTATTCACCATTGGTTGACACGACATCGCAATGAGGATATACTCCACGATAATTAAACGCTTAACTGCGGGGCAGTTCGTTGGCGGCCGCAACGGCTGAGGCGGCGGTCCCAACCGCACAGTGGGAGGTTTAAATGGATCCTAGGGCTAGACGCCGATTCACCACAGCCGCGAGCCTTGTTGCTGCGGCGATCTTTTGCTGCGCCGCCAGCGCGCAGGTAACCACCGCAATACACGGAGCCGTCAAGGACGCGTCAGGGGCGCTGGTCCCGAAGGCGGACGTCAAGCTCCTGGATACAGCCACGAAAATCACCCGGATCACCACTTCGGGCGAGGACGGATTGTTCGTCTTTACGAACATCCCGGCCGGAACCTTCGCCATAACTGTCACGGCCGCGGGATTCCAGCCGACAACGCTGGGTAACGTCGTGGCCGATACCGGACGCACGACGGACGTCGCCATCCAGTTGAATATTGGGGCCACAACCGAGTCCGTGGAGGTAACGGCCGCAGCCACGCAGCTCGAAACCACTTCGAATGAAGTCGGCAACACCATCAACGTCAAAGGCATTAACGATCTGCCCTACACCAGCCGCGACGCTCTCAACTTCTCGTTATTGACCGCCGGCGCGACATCGACGAGCGGGTACTCGACTTTCAACGGATTACCGAACGCGTCGATGAACATCACGCTCGACGGCATGAACAATAACTCGCAGCGCTTCAAGAGCGGCGGGACAAGCTTCTACACCTTCGCGCCGGCGCGCCTCGATGCGATGGAAGAGGTCACCGTGTCCACGTCGGGTATGAACGCGGATCAGTCGGGTGAAGGCGCGATGAACATCCGCTTTACCACGAAGCGCGGTACGGACAAGTATCACTTCCACGTCCTCGAGCAGTTCTACAACGAAGATCTCAATGCGAATTCCTGGTTCAATAACGTGCGCGGCATTCGCCGCCCGGTCTCTCGCACCGACGATTATGCCGGCAACATGGGCGGCCCGTTCCTCCCCTGGATTCACCCGCTCAAAGGCAAGCTCTTCTTCTTCGTGAACTTCGAAGACGTGCCGCAGCCCAGCAGCCAGATCGTCAGCCGCGTGGTGCCTACCGACGACGCGCTCGCCGGCAACTTCACGTACCTTGGCACGGACGGACAGAACCATACCGTCAACCTGTTGACTCTGGCGGCTGCGAGTGGATTCCCCAGCACCCTGAACGCCACCACGCAAAAATTGGCGCAGCAGTTGGTAGCTACCCGCTCGAACGGGCAGGTGATCGGCTTTATTCCGGTCACCGGTCTCCCCTACGAGACCAACATGCAATGGAACCTGGCCGAAGAGAACTCGAACCTCTACCCCACCGCTCGCCTGGACGCTTATGTGACTTCCAAGTTGCACTACAGCACCGCTTGGAACATGTATCGCTGGCACATCAATGGCTACCCTTTTTGGCCTGACGCTCCCGTGCCTTCGTGGAATACCAACAATAACGCTTCCTATGTGTCGCCCCGCTACATTTGGACGCACGGCTTGGATTACACGTTTACGCCGCATTTGCTGAACAACTTCACCCTTGGCATTCAGTCGAACAACGAATACTACAATAAACCCGCCGACCCGCGCATGTGGCAAAACTATGGCTACGGCGGCCAGATCGTCAATTTGCCGCTGTTTAATAATGGCTCAGGCGGCGCCACAGGAACTCTGATGTACACGGGCCTGCCGGATGGGCGTAACAACCCGGTCGTTGAGATCCATGACACCGTGACCTGGGTTCGCGGCAAGCACACGATCACCATGGGCACCGCTTTCCTGGACACTTGGTTTTTCGAAATTGCATACGGCGGCTCCGGCATCCCAAATATCAGCCTCGGGATCAACACCAACGACCCGGCGAGCGCGCTCTTCAAGACGACGACTTTGCCGTTGATCAATCCGAACAACAGCGATATAGGCAACGCGGGGACTCTGTATGCCTTGCTGACCGGCCGCATTTCGAGCTACACCGCGAATGAATCGGTAAACGAAACGACTCACCAATATCAGCAGTTCGCTCCCGGGACGCAGCGCTTCCGGCACAAAACGCTGGGCGTGTTCTTCGCCGACACTTGGCGGCTCTCTCCGACCTTAACGGTGAACTACGGCCTGCGCTGGGAGTTTGATGCTCCCACGCACAGCACCAATAGCGTCGACGCGGCGGAGAGTTCGCTCTATGGGCCGGGGACAGTCCAGTTCGCTCCCGGCCTTTTGGGCGGCGACCTGAATCCGCAGCTCAACATCAAGAACGTCCTCTATCAGAACGATTACGTGAACCCTGCTCCGAACATCGGTTTGACATGGAATCCGAAGGTGGAGAACGGTCCGCTGGCGAAGTTGCTGGGACATGACAAGAGCGTGATCAGCGCCGCCTATCGCATCACCTACTACGACGAAGGCATAAACGCGATCTCCAACGTGCAAAGCGGCAGCCCCGGCGCGACCCAGAGCGTCAACGCTTCCTCGGCCATCGCCGCGAATCCGGGCGCCTACTTCGTGGGCGGCGCCGCGCCTCCGCTTACTACCACTCCTTCGTCTTTCTCCTTCCCGACCCCCGTGAGTAATTATGTGCTCAATGGCGGGTTGACCTGGTACTATGTGAACCCCAATCTGAAGACGCCGTACGTTCAAGATTGGAACCTACGCTACCAGCGGGAAATCGCCCGCGGCACCATACTCACCGTTGCCTACGTGGGGAACAAGGGGACGCACATCTTTCACTATCAAAACGTGAACGAGACGAACACGGTAGAGAACGGCTTCCTCAACGAGTTCAAGAACGCGCAGAACAACCTGGCGATCGCCAACGGCCTGACCGTCGCTCAAATGACGGCGCAGCCCTACGTATCGCTGAAGGTGCAGAACTTCGCGAACGGAGGTCTGGCGGGGCAGGTAGCGCTTCCGATCTTCCAGACGGTCTTTGGCGCCAACGGTTCCCACAACGCTCTGACGCAGTCCCAGGGCTTCGGCAATACGTCCTTCGTGACGGACCTGCAGCAGGGCTTGGTAGGTACGCTGGCCAGTTCGCTTGCCAGCACCAGTGCGGCCACCTACTACTGCCCCCTGGTGGGCGCGAACTTTGCCCCCTGCGCGGCGCAAGGCTACACCGCGGCTACCCCTTACGCGATGAACTTCTTCCGGGCCAACCCGTACGCCAATACAGTCAACTATCAGGACGACAACGCAAACAGCAACTACAACGCACTGCAAGTCGAGGTCCGCCACGCCTTCTCGCATGGTTTTGTTATGTCCGGCAACTACTCGTGGAGCCACACTCTCGGTACGGTGAATAACCTCAGCGACCAGACCGGCACCACGACTTGGTATACGCTGCGCAACGGCCACCTGAACTATGGCCCAACGCCCTTCGACCACCGCCAAGTCGTGAATATCTACGGATCCTACGACCTGCCGATCGGCAAGGGTCGTTTAGTCAACCTCAATAGCCGGGCGCTGAACGCGGCGCTCGGTAACTGGACGATAGGCACGGTCAACACCATTTCCTCCGGCAGCCCGATTGCGCTCACCGGCGGCCATGCGACGTTCAATACGACGGCCGACGGCGGGGTAATCTTCGGCAACGGCGCGAATATCCAGTCGCTCTTGAACGCGACGTCGACTCAAGTGGGAGGGTTCGACAAATCTTGCACCTGTATTCGCACCAGTGTCAGCGGCCTGACGCTCTCGAACGGCGTCGTGAACCCGGCCTATGTCCAAGGCGCTCAAACGCCGGGCGTAGTGGGTTCGCCGGTTTGGTACACAGGCAAGACTGCGTTCACGTTTAACCTCTCGCTGACGAAGAACATCCGCTTCACGGAGCGCGTAAATATGCGCCTCTATGCGGAGGCTTCCAACTGGCTGAACCATCCCTTTTTCGCGCAGGGAACTGTGACCTTGACTGGCAGCACCTTCGGCAACATTACGTCTGCCAGCGGAAATCGCTCGATGTTCCTTCGTTGGTCGCTCGATTTCTGATCACATGCTGCCAACACGCGAGAACCGGACCTTTTGACACCGGTCGAGAACGCTGATACATTCGGGCCGTGAAGTACCTGCGATCTCTGTGGGCGGCCTCGTTCCTCATCGGAGTCATGATGGGATCGGGCCCGGCGGCCTTGTGCCAGTCACGCGGCGCCGAAGCGCCCGGAGACACGCCTTTGCATCAAGCCGCGCGCACGGGCGATCTGGCCAGCCTGCGCTCACTCCTCGACTCCGGGGCGGATCCGAACCAGCGCGATGCCAACGGCGAGCGGCCGCTGTTAGTAGCGGTCGCGGCCGGGCAACTGGATGCGGCGCGAATGCTCATCGCCGCCGGCGCCAAGCCCAACCTTCCGTCTTCCAGCGGGCGAACGCCGCTGATTGAAGCATCCCTTGGCGGCCGGATTGAGTTCGTGCGGCTGCTGCTTTCGGCGGGCGCCGACCCGAACATCGGCGAGCGCGGCGCAGGGACGCCACTGGAGGCCGCCGAACGCGAGGGCCACACGGAGATCGCCGCTCTGCTGCGCCGGTCAGGCGCTCGAGCGGCAGGGAGGTCCGTGGGCGACAAGGTGTGCGTACGGCCCTGGCGGGGCGACGGTTACTGCGGGATCGTGGACGCGATCGATAAGAACCGCTATCGCCTTCGCGTGACGGAGATCGTGGGCTGCGCCGACGGTTGCCCGGCCATGGCCGACTGCTCGGCCGGCAAGCCGGTGGGAGGCCCTGAAGGTCTCAAGGCCGGAGACATCATCGCCGCCGCGGGCTCGTGCCTGACGCACACAGGTGTTCCGAAATGAGAGACCGCTCGGGCTTGCGATTCAGACTGCGGCTGCTGGCGAGTTGCGCGTTGGCCCTCGCCTCCATGGACGCACTCGCCCAGAGCAACGGCGGTTTCGTGTACGACGGAATCACGCACGTCTCGTGGTGGTTCGATGAATATACCTACGCCGCGGCCACCGCTTCCCGCAGCGACCTGGCAGCTACGAACGCCAACTGGGCGGGGGTTTTGGTGACCTGGTACCAGCCGAACATCACCGCCAACGCCATGGCGCCTAACACCAACCAGACACCAACCGACGCGGCGGTCACGCAGGCAATCCAGGAGTTGCACAACAAGGGCATCAAGGTGATGCTGAAGCCACACGTCGACGTGGACGACGGTTCGTGGCGCGGCAATATCAACCCTACCAGCCCCGACACGTGGTTTGCGAACTACACCCAGTTCATGGTCAAGTACGCGCAGATGGCCAACTCGCTGGGCGTGGAGATGATCTGCATCGGCACCGAGATGAAAACGGTGAGCGGAGCGGCCAATCAGGCCCGCTGGTACGCGGTGATCGACGCCATTCGGGCCGTATACAAGGGATCGTTGACCTACGCCGCCAACGCCACATCGGCCGGCGACGAATTCACTTCGGTTTCATTCTGGGACCGGGTCGACCTGATCGGCCTCGATGGCTATTTCGCGCTCACCAATCACAGCGACCCAACGCTCGCGCAACTGGTCGCTGCCTGGCGAGGAAACAAGGACAAATTGGACATCGTCTCCGCGGTCACCAATTTCTATAACGCGCAACAGAAACCGATCATCTTCACGGAAATCGGCTACAAGAGCTCGGCGGGCGCCAACACGGAGCCATGGAACTTCAGCCATGTAGGGGCGTACGATCCCACCGAGCAGCGCAACTGCATCGATGCGGCGTTTACGGTATGGAGCCAATGGTCGTCGTGGCTGAGAGGGTTCTTCTGGTGGGACTGGCCGGTCGCGGCGCCCTCGGCCACCGATACGGATTACAACCCGCGCGGTAAGCCGGCCGCGGATCTGCTGCATGCCTGGCAGTCGGCGCCCGATAGCCGCAATGCGGTCACCAATGCGGCCAGCTACCACACCGACGCCATCGCGCCCGGAGCGGCCGTCAGCCTGTTCGGCGCGAGTCTTTCGAGCAGCACCACCCAGTACAGCGGATTCCCGTTGACCGCCACGCTGGGAGACACCGGCGTGACATTTAACGGCATCCCGGCGCCGCTGTTCTACGCCTCGGCGCTGCAGGTCAACGCGCAATTGCCGTTTGAAATCCCGACCGGCAGTGTGATCGCCGAGGTGAATTCGAAATCGGGAATCGCGCTGACGCAGTTCGCGGTGGTGTCCTCCGGTCCGGGGATCTTCACCTTGAACAGCATGGGCATTGGAGACGGGGTCCTGATCGACGCTGTCTCCGGCGCCCTGGTGACCGCCAGCCAACCCATCGCCGCAGGCGGGTCGCTGGGAATCTACTGCACTGGTCTGGGATTGGTAACACCGGGCGCCACCACCGGCGCGGTACCGGCCAACCCTCCCCAGCAAACTCCCACGAAGCCCGGCGTGCTGATCGACGGCCAGGCAGCGACGGTGTCCGGGTCAGGCTTGGCCGCGGGTTGGGTGGCGCTGTATCAGGTCAACGCACAAGTGCCGGCAACTCTCAAGCCGGGATCGCATCAGCTTCAACTGGTGATGAACGGAATAACCAGCAACACGGTGACGTTTTCGTCGCGCTGAGACACGCGCACGGCCGCCATACGGAACACGCATATGCCACATACTCGTCGCGAAGTTATCAAGCTCGCTTCGGCTGCCATGGCCATGGCGCAAGCCGGCCCCACCCGGGCACAGGACAACCAGACCATGCCGGGAGACGCATCGGTTTGGACTACCGCCGCGGACCGGCGATTCGAGCCGGGCACAGCGATTCGCTGGCGCGAGGCGCGCGGTTCCTCGGCCGATGCCATCGTGCTGGACCCGAGCAGGAAGTTCCAGGAGATTCTGGGCTTCGGGGCGGCGTTTACCGACGCCTCTTGCTACGTGTTGCATAACCTCCGCGCGGCTGCCCGTGCCGAGGTTCTGAGCGACCTGTTGCACCCCTCGAAACTGGGGTTGAGCGTCTTTCGTATTTGCATCGGATCGAGCGACTATGCCACGAAGGCTTACAGCTTCGACGAAGGCGAATCCGACTCGGAGCTAGCCCGCTTTTCGATCGATCATGATCGCGAGCACATCCTGCCCGTTTTGAGAGAGGCGCGTGCGGTGAATCCCAACCTGTTCCTGCTGGCTTCGCCGTGGAGTCCGCCGGGCTGGATGAAGGCGAATGGATCGATGCTGGGCGGGTCCATGCGCAAGAGCAACTTCGCTCCGTATGCGCAGTACTTCGTGAGATTCCTGAAGGCATATGCGGAAGCCGGCGTTCCGGTCCAGGCGGTCACGGTGCAGAACGAGGTGGATACCGACCAGGATGGGCGCATGCCGGCCTGCCTGTGGGGCCAGGAGTACGAGATGGAGTTTGTGGCAAAGCATCTTGGCCCCCAGTTCGCAGCCGCACAGATCGGTACGCAGATTTGGATTCTGGATCACAACTACAACCTGTGGGGGCGCGCCCTAGAGGAGCTGGACGATCCGGCCGTCAGCCGCTATGTCGATGGCGTCGCGTGGCACGGCTACGCAGGACATCCCTCAGCCATGGCGCGCGTCCACGATGCGCACCCCGATAAGCACGCCTACTGGACCGAAGGCGGTCCGGACATCGGCGATGCGCGTTACCAAACCGATTGGAGCCACTGGGGCGCAGAGTTCGCGGATATCCTGAGGAACTGGGCCCGTTGCATCATCGGGTGGAACATCGTTCTGGACGAGGCGGGCAAGCCGAATATCGGGCCGTTCCACTGCGGCGGGACGATCACCGTCCACTCGAAAACCGGAGAGATCACGCGCAGCGGCCAATACTGGGCTCTTTCGCATTACTCACGGGCCATCCGGCGCGGCGCCCGGCGAATCGAATCCTCGGGTCTCGTCTCCAGCGTCTCCCATGTCGCCGCCGTCAACCCGGACGGAAGCTACGCCGCCGTCCTGACCAACGCCGGAGCGGAGCGCCGGGTGACGGTGCGTCTGTCAGAAAAGGAGGCGGAGGTGCGGCTTCCGTCAGACTCCATCACCACGTTGCGCTGGCGCTGAACCAGGGACCAGATTGAGAAGAACTCGGCGACCCGCACTCGACTCAGGTGAGTATCCGGCCGTCCTGCGCGCGGCCACTACTTCTTCTTGCTCGGCGGCGAACGGCGGAGATCGCCGCAGATGATTCCGCGGCCGTTCATTCCCAGGAATACGCGCCCATACACCCGCGTATCGGCCTGGATCAGCGTGGGGCCGCCATACTGATGGAGGTCGTCGTTGATTCTCAGCCACGATGCTCCGATGTCGTCGGAACGGTAGATCGCCATCACTCCCGCGGGAGCGGCTATGCCATAAAGATAGACGGCCGGCGCGCTGCGGGGCAGCGGCGCTCCCAGAGCCACGGAGTTGGCCCATACCACGTTCGGGAGTTTCGTCCAGGTGACGCCGCCGTCGGTGGAATGATAGAGCCCGTTGCTGCCGAGCGGCAACCAGATGTCACCGCTCAGGTCGAAGTTCGCCACCGGGAGGCCACAGCTGGAACCGTTGCAACTGCCGCTCGTAAGCAGAGCCGTGGAGTTCACCGGAGCGAATGCCGTTCCGCCGGTTGCTGCCGTGCTATAAAAGCGGCCTCCGGTGAAGGAATAAAACAGATGCGGAGTGACTTTGTCAGCCACTACGGCCGGATTTCCCGGCAAGCCCGTCGCGGCGGCCCACGTACCCCCGAGGTCGGTCGAATACTGTGGGTTGGAGGCGCTGGCCGCTGAACTCCACATCAGCATCGTACCGCCCGCATCCACGGCAAGGACGCCGCCGTTGCCGCTATTCACACCGCTCGGGCAGGCGGGTATGGGAGACCAGGTGGTGCCTCCGTCACTCGAGACGCCGCCATAGTTACACGGGCTAGTTGAAGCGGTTGAGGGCGATTGCGTCCGCACGATCACTTGGGGGCGCTTGCCGGCCCAGTCCAGGCTGCCCACCGTGGTGGCAACGGGATTGGTATACATGCCCGCGGCGGGCGATACAGCGAAGTCGTCGTGGCGGAATCCGCCGATGTCTCCCATGCCGCTCAGAAGGTGAGCTCCGTCGGTAGGGCTGATCATGGCGTTAATTGCGGTTTCTTCAATGCCGAGCGCCTGAACGTACCACGTGGGCGCGGAGCCGGCATCCGCCGCCGAGAGGTTATCCGTGGCGTAGATGGTCGCGCCGGTTCCGAACATGAGGTGATTGGGATTGGTGGGATCGATCAGAAGAGAGGACATCCACCAGCCGAACTTGGCGCTGCCTTTGGGGGAGGCAGTGCCGCCGAAAGTCAGCCAAGGAGAGACGGGAGAGAAGACCGAGGGGTTGAAGTAATAGTTGCCGCCGTTCATTCCCGCAAAGCCGCCGGCGGAGGTGACACGAGCGAGGTCGAGCCAGGTGGCGCCGCCGTCGTGGGTGACATAGGCGGTGTCGACCGGATACCAGCGGTCCAGTGTGGCGACGGATATTGTGCCGTGACGGCTGGGATCCTGGGAAATCCCACAAAATCCGCCGCGTGGCGTTCCCTCGCCGCCCGTTGCGTCGAGCGGAGGCGTGACGTTGGTCCAACCGTTGTCCGCCGGGTTGAATTTCTCAACCAGACCATAGGCCATGGAGTTGGGGCCGGGAAAATCGCCGTAGGTTACGTACAGGTCCCCATCTGGATTCAAGACCGCCCGCATAGGCGAAGGAGGCCTGGTGCCGCCGGACACGGTGAAGGGCCAGGAAAGCGGCTGGCCCGGAAGCGCGGACCACGTCGCGCCATCGTCAGCGCTCCGGTAAATGCTCTCGGTCGTATAGACGCCCGCATAAATCGTCCCGCTGTTCAGAGGATCAAAGAGCACCCACTGGATTCCGAACCCGTCGCTGGATGCCGGTACCGGAAAGCTGGTCACCTGCGCCCACGTCTGGGCGTAGTCCTCGCTCTTCCAGAGCCCGTTCTTCCGCGTGCCCATGACGAGCTCGCTGGGCCGGAAAGGATTCACCGCCAGACGCTCGCCGGCGGATCTCCCGTCGTTGTTCGCGGCCATCAGGAAGGGAACGTTGTAGGTGGTGAACGTGGCGCCCTGGTCCGTGGAGGCGAGGATCGCCATCGGACAACCGCCGCACATGTACATGCCGGCCGCGATGTAGAGGCGGTTGGGATCGGTGGGATCGAGCGCGATGCTCTCCGGACCGTTCAGGTTGTATTCGGTGGGAGAGTGAAAATCGGTCAGCGGAATCCACCTCTCGAAATTCGCGTTCCATCGATATACGCTGCCGATATCGGTGCGCGCATAGACCAGGCCGGGTTGCGAAGGATGCGCGACCAATCCCGGGACATAACCGCCCGCGACAATCCGCACGGGTTTCCAAACATAGGCGTCGCCCAGTTGACCATCCAGGCGGACAATGGCCAGCACAGCAAGCAGGCACGCAACCGGCAACGGGCATTTCCGTAAGATCACGGTCCCTCCCTATGAACCAACGTGCAGCGTTCCGGCGACGCTCAGAGTCCCCGCAGCCGATGAGTTCCCGACGTAAACGGTGTAGTCTCCCGGCGCTGTCTGCCACGCGCCGGCCGCGGGATTCCACCAGGACATGGGGTGCGAAGAATCTCCCTGGTCCACTTCGATGGTCACGTGCTGCTGCGCGCCCGGCTGCAAGCGGACCTTCTGCCACCCGACCAGGCGGCGGGGTGGCTCGCCAATGCCGGCGGGAAAGCCGAGGTAAACCTGTACCACTTCCGCGCCGGCCACGGCGCCGGTGTTGGCCACATCGCAAGAGACCCGGAAGTTTGGATTCGTGGAGGCCAGGTTGTTGGCGAGGCTCGCGTTGGAGATGGTGAAGGTGGTGTAGGACAAGCCGAAACCGAAGGGGAAAACGGGCGTGAGGTTGTTGGCATCGTACCACTTGTATCCGACCTGGAGGCCTTCCGAATAGTTCACATTGAACAGTGCGCTGGACGATCCCGGTCCGACGATGGATGGATGCGGGAGGTCGAACACGCTGGCCGGAAAGGTGATGGGCAGCTTGCCCGACGGGTTGACGCTGCCGAAGAGGATGTTGGCGATGGCATCCGCGCCGCGCTGCCCGGGATACCACGCTTCCAGCACGGCGCTCACGTGGTTCAGCCACGGCAGCACCTGGGCGCCGCCATTTTCCATCACGACGATGGTGTGCGGGTTGGCAGCGGCGACGGCATTGACCAGGCCATCCTGGTCAACGGGCGAGCTGTGAATCACATCAGTGAAGTTGAGGTTGGGCATGTCCATGCCCTCGCTGGTCCACTGGCTGACAAAGACAATCGCAACCGCGGAGGATGCGGCTAACACGGCGGCGCGCGCGGCACTGGTGCCGTCATCGAAGCGCACCACGGCGTTGGGGGCACGGGCTTGTATGGCATTTAGCGGAGACGATGGATCCCAAATAACCTGGGACCAGCCGGGCGGATTGGGGTAGCCTTCGGTGAGCGCGGGACCACCCGTGGGGTGAACTTGCGCGGAGCCCCCGCCGGAAAGCACCGCAATATCGGCGTGGGAGCCGATCACCGCAATCGACGGTATGGCAGCGGCGTTCAGCGGGAGTTGATTGCCGGCGTTTTTCAGCAAGACCGCTCCCTGTTCTTCCACCTGCTGCGCTACGGCCTGGTCGGCAGCGGTGTCGATCGGTGTGACCGCACCTGAGGCGCTCATTACTCCCGTCTGATACAAGGCCCGCAGAATACGGGTCACCATGTCGTCGAGGCGCGACTGCGGCACGGTGCCGGCCTGCACGGCGGCCGCAAGGTTGGCATAGAACTCGTTGTCGGGTTGCTCCTGGTCGAGGCCTGCATTGGCCGCTGCTACCGTGCTGTGGGTGGCCCACCAGTCCGACATCACGAAGCCCTGAAAGCCCCAGTCGCCTTTGAGAACGTCATGGAGCAGGTGGGAATTCTCGCAGGAATAGGTCCCGTTGACCAGGTTGTAGGAGCACATCACCGACTGCACGTTCGCGTCGCGCACACCGATCTCGAAGGCCAGCAGGTCGGTCTCGCGCGCGGCGCGCTCATCCACGAGCGCATTGGCTTGGGTGCGGCCGGTTTCCTGGTCGTTCAGAGCGAAGTGCTTGACCCCGCCCAGTACGTGCTGGTCCTGAATGGCGCGCACGTGGGCCGCGTTGGTCTTTCCAGCCAGGATAGGGTCTTCGCCCTTGGTCTCAAAGGTGCGGCCGTCGCGCGGTTCGCGGCCCAGGTTGACGTTTCCTCCAAGGTTCACGTTCAACCCGTAAGCGCTCATCTCCGCGCCGATCACCTTGCCGTATTGGTAGGCCAAGTCCAGATCCCAAGTGGCGGCGCTGGCGATGGAGGACGGCAAAGCGGTTGCCGGCGCCTGGCTGTTGGCGACGCCGGCGCTGCCATCGCAGAAATAGAGGTCTGGGATACCCAGTCGGGGAATTCCGGGGATGTATCCGCCCGCGCCGCGCGGCAGCGGCACAAAGTTCGTCACCGGGCCGCCGGCTCCGTGCACGAGTTGGAGCTTCTCGCTGAGCGTCATCTGGGAGAGCAACTGCGCGGCCAGTTGGGTGGGTGTCGCCGGCGCCGGGACACGGAACCGGCCGGTCGCACCATTAATGGTCAAGGTTGCGTCCACATAAGAGGCAGTAGCCGCCACCCCCACTGGGTAGACAAACGTCACCTCATCAATGATTTCTCCAGGCGCCACACCGCAGAGTGCGACCGTGGCGGACTGGCCGCCGATGGTGAGCTGGCAGCTTGCCGGACTGCCGGGCACCTGAAGCGGAGCTGAGGAACCGTTGGACGGGGCAAGCACGCCGTCCTGCAGGGGCGCGTTCTTCGGTCCCAGGCTGTTGGCCCAAAGGCGGTAGGTGCCCCCCGACTGGACCGCACATTCGGTGGCCGGGCAAGCGGTGCCCGTGACCCAGGCGACGCCATTGGTGAAGTCATTCAGGAACATGGCGGGAGCCAGTGGCGCGGCAATACTGACCGGCTCGATGTTGCTGTCCGTGGTGTTCCGGGTCACTTTTACCTGGACGGCCAGCCCTGGAGGCACCTCCCAGGGGATCTGGAAGTTAATTTGGGTGGGCGAAACGTAGAGTAGCGGGGCCGTTACACCGTTAACTGACACGGAAACTCCCGCAACGGAACGTGGAAAACCGTTGGCGCCGGTGAGCGTGTATGCGGCGTCCGCGAGGTTGGCGCCGTAAAGAGTGGCGAGACCGCCGGGAGCCAGATCCCCGAGGTAGGAGGCTGCGTTCACCACCCGTCCGGGCGTGATGACCGGAGCGCCGGAGTCAAGGGGAGTGGCCTGATAGACTCGCACATAGTCCACGAGCATGTCCTGGGGCGGAAACGGCGCGTTGGGATCCGGTGTGCCCAGGAAAGTGCTGGGGCCGCCAATCGCCAGGTTCAACAGGATGAAGAACGGGTTGTTGAAAACCCACGAGGTGCCGGCGGGCAGCGAGGCGGGCGTGACCGTGTGGTATAGGGCGCCGTCCACGAAGAACTGGATGGTATTCTGGGACCACTCAATGGCATAGACGTGGTAGTCGTCAGCGACCTTTTCCCCGAAGGGCAGCGTATACGACTTGGTAATGCCGTTTCCCCCGGAATACCCAGGACCGTGGGCGGTTCCGTTGTTGACTGAGGTGTTGTCGACGACAACGTTAGGCTGCGGCGTGTACACGCCGAAATTCTCCATGATGTCGACTTCGCCGCACGTGGGCCAGCTGACGGTGCCGATGTCCTCACCCAACATCCAGAAGGCCGGCCAAACGCCGTGACCAAAAGGGAGCTTGATACGGGCGACGATCCTGCCGTACTGCCAACTCCCATCCGCCGTGTGGGTTGACGCTTGCGGACTCCCGCTTTGCAACCGGGCCGAAGTGTAGTTGCCGGAAGCGTCCCGGATGGCGCGGATCACCAGATTGCCCTGCCCGTCCAGGAAGGCATTTTGGGTGGAATTGGTATAGACTTCAGCCTCAAAATTCCCCCACCCGCCACCGCCCAAGTCGTAATTCCATTTGGTGGAATCGGGGGGGCTGCCCGCAGGTCCGTTGAATTCATCGCTCCAGACGAGCTTCCAGCCGCTGGTGGTTTGGGCGGGCATCACCCCGCTGACTAACACTATGAAAAATGGAAGAAGACGGCTCCGCATGTCTGGTCTCCAAGCTGGCTCAATCATCGCCCAAAACGGACCCGAATAGCAAAAATTCCGACGTTAACGTAAGCTTGACGGGTTACTTTTGCGCTGGACTAATTGCCGTGTTTTCAATGTGGTAAGTCCTGTAAGCCAGCGTTCACATGCCGAAGGGTTCAGCTTTAACCGTTACTTTGATAGTGGAAAGATATTAGCGATTGACAGTACCACTGCACAGCCTTAACCTACTTCGTGAGAAGGCGCCGTGTGGCGTCCGTGTATAGGTGTACCGCCGATTGCACGGGCTCGAAGGCGCCGTATTAAAAGGTGGGTTGTCAGCTCGCCTAGCAGAGAAAGGGGTCTCATATGCATGTGACGGTCGTTTCCACGTCAGAAAGTGCTCCGGGAAAGAGGATTTTTGCATGGGGTATTTTCCTGGTTCTCGGCCTGATTCTCCTGTTTACCCAGACAGCCGCACTTGCCCAGACGGCTAGTGGCTCCATTGAAGGCACCGTCCTCGACAAGACTGGCGCCGTGGTGCCTGGCGCAAAGGTGGTTTTGAAGAACGAAGCCACCACTGCGACTCGCGAGACGGTGACGACGGGGCCAGGCCTCTTCAAC